>Ga0302316_10000045_pt1 | contig 103019 bp, 79 predicted proteins | sample III_Palsa_N3_2_FD_200456 | JGI IMG/M metagenome (GOLD analysis project Ga0302316, IMG submission 200456) | Peat permafrost microbial communities from Stordalen Mire near Abisko, Sweden - III_Palsa_N3_2 | ecosystem: Environmental > Terrestrial > Soil > Palsa > Peat permafrost | place: Sweden...
CATCCTGATCTGCCGTTCGAGTACTTCATGGACCTCGTGCGGGGCCTGAAAGAGCGCTACCCCAAGGTGCATATCAAGGCCTTCACCATGGTGGAGATCTCATTCCTGGCAAAGATTGGAAAGATGTCGGTCCCAGAGGCGATCGAACGCATGAAGGCGGCAGGCGTGGACTCATGTCCGGGCGGCGGAGCCGAGATTTTCGCTGACCGCGTGCGTCACATTATCTGCGACCACAAGATCGATGGCGGCGAGTGGCTCGAGACGGCTCGGTTGCTGCACAAGGCCGGCCTGCGATCCAATGCCACGATGCTCTACGGGCACATCGAAAACGATGAGGATCGCGTCGACCACCTGCTTAAGCTGCGCGAGGTGCAGGACGACACGGGCGGATTCCAGACATTTATTCCGCTCAGCTTTCATCCGGACAATACAGCGCTCGGGCATCTGCCCAAGTCGAGCGGCATGACGGACATTCGGCAGATTGCTGTTAGCCGGCTGCTGCTGGATAATTTCGCCCACATCAAGAGCTACTGGCAGATGGTGACGCCGAAGATGGCGCAGATTTCGCTGCGCTTCGGCGCGGACGACATCGACGGCACCGTGGTGGAAGAGAAGATCTATCATGACGCGGGCGCGAATACGCCGCAGGGACTGCGTCGCCAGGATCTCGTCCGACTCATCACCGAGGCAGGGCGCGTTCCCTTCGAGCGCGACACCTTGTACCGCGCAGTAACGCGCAGCGAAGACAGCTTCACCGTAGCTGTGTAAGCGGTCGACTCCAGGATTCTCTGCGCAGGTAGTCGAGAACGCGAAAACCCATCGGCCCTGAGCCGATTGCGACGGTGAGTTTGAGGATGGGTGGAGAGGTGGGAGTCACGCTGCGTCCCTATCGCGCGAACGACCTGGACGCGATGCATGCGCTGGATGTGGAGTGCTTCGATAAGCCCTTCCGCTTTTCCCGCAGCGCGATGCGACGCTTTGCCGAAGCCAAAAAAGCGCGCGTGATCATTGCGGAAGAAAACGACGCGTTGGTGGGCTTCGTCATTTTGGATATCGAGGATACAGAAGAAGCACGACTCGGCTACATCGTCACGTTGGATGTGTCTCCGGAGCATCGATGCAGGGGCCTTGCAGGGCAGTTGATGCAGGTCGCGGAGAGAGAGTCGATTCGCGAAGGCTGCGCTGCTATTGTGCTCCACGTCTTCACCGGCAATGAGCCAGCTATGCGTTTCTACGTCGGACGCGGCTTCGTGCAGTCACATATAGAGAACGATTTTTATGGTCGGGGAATGGATGCGTGGGTATTCCATAAGCTGCTGCTTTCAACCGACCAATGATGTCGAAATTCTATCGGTCTGAGATACATTGAAGTCATCGGAATTTTCTCAGGAGACCAGGATGCAACTTAGTTCTGCGCTGGTAGCGATCATGTTGGGCGGGTGTGTAGCAGCGATGGGTGCTCAAACAGTGGCAATTCATGGAGGCAACGGAGTCGTTCTTGGGCCTCCGCCGACTGTCGCGATAAAGCCGGTGACTGACAATGTTGGCGGCCACGAGATTACCGACAACTATCGCTGGCTCGAAGATCAGAAGGCTCCGGACACGCGAGCTTATATCCAGGCGGAGCAGCAATACACCGACACGTATTTTGCGCAGATCAAACCGCTGCGAAGCCGGCTGGTAACGCGGTTGACGGAGATGCAGCGCGTGGACTCGGTGACGGCGCCGACAGAACGACACGGCCGGCTCTTCTACACCAAGCGCCTCGCGGCAGAGAACCAGGCTTCTATTTACTTCCGCGATGGACTCGAAGGACCAGAAATCAAGCTGGTCGACGCAGGCACGTTGAGCGCCGATGGCAACGCCTCGGTGAGCATCGCGGACGTCTCTTCAGACGGCAAGCTGCTGGTCTACGGCGAGCGTCGTGGCGGAGCCGACGAAGAGTCCATCCGCCTGTTGAATGTGGACACTAAACAGACGCTCAGCGATGAGCTCCCACTGGCGCGCTATATGGGTGTCAGCCTGAACGGCAAGACGCTCTACTACTCAAAGATCATTGCCAGCGGCAGCAGCGCGGTGTTCTCGCATGCTCTTGGCGCCCCCGGCGAAAAAGATGTCGAAGTGCTCGCAGGCAGTTACAACGGGGAACAGTTGGGTCCGCTGGATCTGGTGGGATGCCGCGTCTCCGAGAACGGGCACTGGCTCATCGTAACGATTGCCCACGGTGTTCCGTCGACGCGGGAAGATATTCTGCTAAAGGATCTGCATAAACCCGACGCGAAACTCGAACCGTTGGTTTTCGGTATTGACTCTCGTTTCCAATTGCATCTTGACGGCGATCGTATGCTCGTCAACACTGACTTTGGCGCGCCCAACGGCAAGGTGCTGCGTGCAAGCTTTGGGGATCCGACGACGAAGAGCTGGCCGGTGGTGATTCCCGAAGGCAAAAGCCCGATCGACGAGGTCTCGATCGCTGGAGGAAAACTATTTATCGGGCGCCTGGTAGATGTGAAGTCCGAGACGACGATTTACAGCCTGGATGGAAAGAAGCTTGGCGCGATCACGTACCCGACAATTGGAACGGGTACGGTGGTGCGCGGGCGCGCCGAGTCCAGGATCGGGTTCTATAACTTTTCCTCGTTCACCGTGCCGCCGACGATCTATCACTATGACATTGCGACTGGAAAATCGACGGTGTGGAACCGGGAGCAGGTACCGTTCGATTCCGATAAATATGAAGTGAAGCAGGTCTTTTACACCTCGAAGGACGGAACGCGTGTGCCCATGTTCATCGCCGGCCGCAAAGGCCTGGCGCGCGACGGAAATGCGCCGGTGATGATGACAGGCTACGGCGGCTTTCTCGTCTCAGAAACTCCGAGCTTCAACGCCAAGTATGCCTGGTGGATGGAGCAGGGCGGTTTCTTCGCGCTGCCGAACATGCGCGGCGGCGGGGAGTACGGCGAGACCTGGCACAAGGCTGGAATGTTCGAGCACAAACAGAATGTCTTCGACGACTGGTATGCCGCGGCGGAGTTTCTGATCGCCAACAAGTACACCACCAGCAAACGCCTGGCGATCACGGGCCGGTCCAATGGAGGCTTGCTCATGGGCGCGTCCATGACGCAGCGCCCGGACCTGTTTGGCGCCATCTTCTGCGGATACCCGCTGCTCGATATGTCGCGGTTTCAGAAATTTCTGGTTGGACGCTGGTGGACGACCGAGTATGGTTCCGCCGAAACTCCGCAGCAGGCTGACTACATCCTGAAGTATTCGCCGTATCAAAACGTTCGACCCGGCGTGAAGTACCCGGCGATCATGTTCTTCACCGGCGACAGTGACACCCGTGTAGCGCCGCTGCACGCGCGCAAGATGGCCGCTCTGATGCAAGCAACCGTGATGGCAGAGCCGGAGGCCGAGCGCCGGCCAATCCTGCTGCACTACGACGTAAAGAATGGACACAGCGCTGGCATCAGCGTTGATCAGCTCGTGAGCGACATGGCCGATGAAGTTGGTTTTCTCTGGAATGAAACGGGTGGAAAGTAGCAGCGCCTCTCAGCAGCGAGAATCAGCGCGGCATCGGCAGCAGCAGCAGCGCGTCATAGCTGCGGTGGAAACGCAGCACGGCAGCCCATTCGCCGCCGCGATCATCCTGCCATACGATCTCTCCGCCAAGCAGCGCTGCGATTTCAGCCGGCATCAGATCCCGGCTCGCGGCAAACTCCTTGCCCCGGCGCGTGTTGGGATGGCTCATCAGGTAGCTGCGGAAGGACGGCGAGACGAAGTGCGACGTGAACACGATGGCGGTGTCATAGCGTCCCGGCTCCTGCGCGGCTTTGCGAATCTGCGGCAGCGTAAAATCGTCGATCGATATCGCCTTGATGGGAGTTTTCACATAACCGAGTTCCGGATGAAACAGGTCCGCGGCAACCGGCCACGCGGTGAGCACCGTAGCATCGGGATAATGTTCGGCGACGAAGTCAATCGCCTCCTGATGCACCACGATCATGTCGCGATAGGTGAGGTTGTCCTCGGGAGCAAATGAGGTCGGCGGATTCACCCAGAGTGCGCTGACGAAGGCGACAGCGGTTGCAGCCGCAAGGATGGGCCAGCGCCGGGTGCGAGCTCGCCATAGATCCACGCAGACAATCAGAATGAGCGGATAGATGGGCAGCAGGTAACGAGTCAGCAGCGCCCCTCCCAGCACCGAGAAGGCGAGCCAGTTTGCGACAACCAGCAGGGCAATCGTGGTTCGAGCGCTGAGCGTCAGTGACCTCGGAGCATCATCTCGTCGCGCCAGAAAAAGGCAGGCCAGCGCAAACACGATGGGCATCCAGATATTGCGTTGCCAGAAGAGATGCAGAAAGCGATAGCGCACTGCCTGCAAGATGTGCGCGGCAGTCAAGTTCGCGGTTGCGTTGTAGCGGAGATACTCAGGGTTGCCAAAGGTGAAGCCGGTCACGTGGTGGTGATACGCAAACCAGGCCACGAGCGGCAGCACAGGAAAAGAAAGGGCGGCAACCCAGCCGAGATGACGGCGTCGCAGCAAAGGGCTCTGCCAGTCGCGAAACAGCAATGCCACCTCGAGCGCGGTCAGGGCTGCCGGCTCAAGGATAGAGGTTTCCTTGGAGAGCGCAGCCAGAGAGAACAGTGCGGCGACGGAAAGATAACGAGGCGCGTCCGACGTCCCACGCGGAAGATAAAGCGCAAAGGCCCAGAGTGTAAAGGCCGCAGCAAAGATGTCGGCGTGGGCGAGCGAGCTCTGTGCAAACCAGATAGGATAGACGGCCGTGAGCAGCGTGACCGTGGCGGCGGCTGGCGCGTCCAGCAGCCGCTGAGTGAGCCGGAAGATGGCGAGAAGACCGGCCGCGGCGAAGGAGCAGACCAGCAGTCGCGTCGCAACAATGTGGTAGCCAACGATATGCCAGAATGTGCCGAGCAGAATGTTCGGCAGGGGCGGGTGCGCGTTGGTGAAGTGAGGCACCAATTGGCCGGTGTGATAGAAGTCCAGGGCCGCCGGAATGTAGTAGCCGCCCTCATCCCAGAAATAGGGTAGTTGCAGCAGGGTCAGGTGGCTGAAGGCAACCGCCGCGAAGAACAACAAAAATAGGACGGGTCCAGGCAGAGCCGCGAATTGGGCGCACGCCTGGCGAACTCGATCGGAGGGAGCTTCCACGGTAGTTAGTGGACGGGGCCGTTGGAGGGAACGGCGAAGCGCTGAACGCCAGGGCCCTCAAGCGAAATCGTTCCGAAGCTCTGCTCGTACTGGGCGACGTTGTGGTTCAGGACGTTCGCCAGCGCCTTTGCCTGCTGCGGGCTCAAATAGATACCCTGGAAGTTATCCACGCGCACCTGGTCCGGCGTCTCCTGCTCCAGCGTCCCGAACACCAGGAAGAAATCCCAGATGGAGAGGCGCACCTGGACGCTATTTGCGTAAGAATCGCGGTAATCCGCTGATTTTTCGAGCGTGATGCGCGTGTTGTCGGGTTGGGTGATGGTCTGGCTCATGGGGCTGCTTTCCGGATACTGAATACTGGTGCGGGAGAGGGGACTTGAACCCCTACGCCTTTCGGGCACAGGCTTCTAAGACCTGCGTGTCTGCCATTTCACCACTCCCGCGATCAACCTAAGCCTAACGGCTTGCGGGACGGCTTGCAATGGAACCCCGGAATTGCCTGATTTTGATTGGTTGCGCTGAGTGGCGCGAGCATCTCATGAATCAATACGAAAGAACTTGAACGTTTGCCCCAACTTTCGCTGCCGGACTTCGTATCAATAGATATCGAGCCCGGATATCAATAGATAGCAAACCCGGGTATCACTACAGCAAGTCAGGCCTGATTAGGTAGCAAGGCCAGTCAGTCGGGAAGATAGGGCCTAGCGAAGGACGACAAACCGCCGATGAACTCTGGGACGGCGCTTGGGAGTCGGCAACGGGATGGCGTCCGGGGCAAAAGGGTTGCGTCCAAACCGTATCCTAGTGCATCCTATTCAAGAAAGTTGATAAAGGAACACTCAATTATGGCGAACGAATTTGTAAGCGTAATCAAGCCGACCAGCAAGTCCGCCGGCACCGAAGGCAAGGGAAAAGCGTATCCTGTTCTCCCGGTTAGGGATACGGTTCTGTTCCCGCATGCCGTGTTGCCTTTGACCGTGGGCAGGGAAAGTTCCATCCAGCTGATCCAGTCTCTGGGTGAGGAGAAGACCATCCTGGTCGTAGCTCAGCGCGACGCACGCCAGGACTCGCCCGAGGGTGGCGATTTGCACCAGGTCGGCACCCGGGCGACCGTCCACAAGGTCGTCAAAATGCCCAACCAAAGCCTTTTTGTGTTTACCGAGGGCATGGAGCGCGTGCGCCTGGGCGAATTTGACCAGACCCAGCCCTTCCTGACAGCAAATTACACCGCGCTGGACGAGGTCATCCCCGAGCGCTCGCCCGAGGCGGAAGCCCTGCAGCGAAACGTTTTGGCGCAGTTTCAGGAGATTGTTACGTCGTCTTCGACCCTTTCGGACGATCTGCAGACCATTGCCTTGAATATCGAGGAACCGTCGCGGCTCGCGGACTTCATCGCGGCCAGTCTGCCTTTCCTCACCACGGCCGAGAAGCAGGAGCTGCTCGAGACCTCCAATGTGAAGACGCGGCTGGAGATGATCAATAGCTATCTGGCCAAGGAGCTAGGGGTTCAACAGCTGCGCAACAAGATCCAGAGCGAGGTTCAGGATTCGGTCCAGCAGTCGCAGCGGGACTTCTACCTCCGCGAACAGATGAAGGCCATCCAGAAGGAGCTGGGCGATCTCGACGAGACCCAAAAGGATGTTGCTGACCTGAAAGAGAAGATCGAAGCGGCCGGCATGCCGGAAGAGACCAAGAAGGATGCGCTCAAGGAGCTCGCTCGCCTGGCGCGGATGAATCCCGCAGCGGCAGACTACTCGCTCACCCGCAACTACGTCGAGTGGCTTGCCGTTCTGCCCTGGTCGAAGAGCTCCTCCAGCGAGGTGGACATCAAGAAGGCCAAAGAGTTCCTCGACGAAGATCACTATGGCCTCAAGAAAGTGAAGGATCGCATCCTGGACTACCTGAGCGTCCGACGTTTGAAGCCGGATATGAAGGGGCCGATCCTGTGCTTTGTCGGACCTCCGGGCGTGGGCAAAACCTCGCTCGGCCGCAGCATTGCGCGCGCCCTTGGACGCAAATTCTCCAGAATCTCGCTCGGTGGTATGCATGACGAGGCCGAGATCCGTGGCCATCGCCGGACCTACATTGGCGCGCTGCCAGGCCAGATCATCCAGCACCTGAAGCGCGTCGAAGTAAACGACCCCGTCTTCATGCTGGACGAAATTGACAAGCTGGGCCGCGACTTCCGTGGCGACCCCGCGAGCGCTCTCCTCGAGACACTCGACCCGGAGCAGAACAACACCTTCCGCGATAACTACCTGGATCAGCCGTTCGACCTGAGCAAGGTGCTCTTCATCTGCACGGCCAACCAGCTGGACACGATCCCCGCGCCCTTGCTCGATCGCATGGAGATCATCGAACTCACCGGGTACACCGAAGAGGAGAAGGTCAACATCGCCGAGCGTTACCTGATTCCACGCCAGATCAAGGAGAACGGCATCGAGCCGAAGGAAGGTCAGGAAGCGATCATCGAGTTCCCGACCGCGAGCGTAGGCCTGATCGCGCGCCATTACACGCGTGAAGCAGGTGTTCGCCGCCTCGAACAGCTCATCGGCACGGTATGCCGTAAGACGGCGCGCCAGGTTGCCGAAGGTCGCACCGAGAAGCTGGTCGTCACCCCCGAGGTCATCCACGAATTCCTGGGCGGCATCAAGGTGCGCGTCGACACCGAGATCGCCGAGCGCACCAAGCGTCCCGGCGTAGCAGTCGGTCTCGCCTGGACACCGGCGGGTGGCGACGTGCTCTTTATCGAAGCCAACAAGATGAAGGGCAAGGGCGGCTTCACCATGACGGGCCAGATCGGCGATGTCATGAAGGAGTCCATGCAGGCGGCCCTCACGTGGGTGCGGTCGAACGCGCTCTCGCTGGGGTTGGACGACGATGTGCTCAAGGACATCGATTTGCACATCCACGTGCCTGCGGGTGCAATTCCCAAGGATGGCCCAAGCGCAGGTGTCACCATGGCGACCGCGCTAGTCTCCCTGCTGCTGGACCGCCCGATTCATCCGCTGCTGGCGATGACCGGTGAGATTACCCTGAGCGGCAATGTGCTGCCGGTTGGTGGCATCAAGGAAAAGTTCCTTGCGGCCAAGCGAGCTGGCGTGCGCGACGTGATTCTGCCGATCGATGTGAAGACCAACGTGGAAGAGGATCTGTCCGCCGACCAGATTGAAGGCGTGACGATTCACTATGCCTCGCGCATTGAAGATGTACTGGACATTGCCTTGCCGAAAACCATCGGCGAGGCAGCCCAGGACGATGAAGTTCGCGAAGAGGTCCTCGCCGCAGTAGAGTAAACGGCGTTGCCATCCGCCAATCGAATGCGCGGTATGCTCGGAGTGTGGATAGGACGTTGACCCAGAACGAACGACTGCTATTGATCGATACCTGCGGAGAGACCGCGGGTATCGCTTTAACTTGCGGCGAAGAGGTGTTGGCTGCGGAGGATCTTGCTCGTGGAAGCGCCTCGGCTGAAATCATCGACGCCATCCGCCGCCTTTTGCTGATGCAGCCAGGATGCCAGCTCCGGGATCTCGACGGCATTGGTGTCGTTCATGGGCCGGGATCGTTCACCGGCATACGCACTGGGCTGGCGGCGGCCAAGGGGCTTTGCGAGGCAGCGGGACTTCCCCTGGCGGCGGTCTCCCGGCTAGAGGTGTTGGCGAACACAGCTGGCCTGTCTAACGGCTATGTCGCCCTCGACGCCGGGCGCGGTGAGGTCTACATCCGCGAAGTCAGCACGGGCCGAGAATGGCTGAGCGCCCTCGGCGATCTCCAACGACAGTGCCATGGCGAGCAGATTGCGTTGGCTGAGAACCGCCTACACGATCAGCTGGATGGCTGCGAAACCATCCTTCGCCCCCTGCACGCATCGGATTCCCGTGGCCCGGTTTCACGCAGGCTGCGCCTTGGCGGAAGCGATGTCGCGCTTACGGATGCAAACTACGTCCGGCAGGAGGCTGACATCTACAAGCCTGCCGTGGTGGTCGGTTGATGTCGCCTAATTGGCTGATACGGCGCGCATCGCCCGCTGATCTGGAAGCCATTCTTGCAATCGAACAAGCGAGCGCGGAGGCTCCGCATTGGAGCCATTTCCAATGGCTCGCGGCCCTCAGCCCCGGTCAGGAAACGGTACCCATGCGCGCGAGTTTTGTGGCGGAAGGCGATGGAGAGATCCTCGGCTTTGCCGTCGCCAGCCGTGCCGGTGAGCTAGCGGAGCTGGAGAGTGTCGTCGTCTCCGAGTCGGCACGCCGCAAGGGCATCGGCAAGGCGCTTTGCCAGCAGGTGATGGACTGGTCGCGGAACGCCGGAGCCAGCGAGCTCGAACTCGAGGTTCGCGCATCCAGCGGCGGCGCCTTAGAGCTCTACCGCTCGCTCGGGTTCGTGGAGCAGACCCGGCGCCGGGAATATTATCGCAACCCGACCGAGGATGCCGTACTGATGGCGGCCAAGCTATAACGCCAAATGCTGCATACGGTCGAGGTCGTCACAGTTCGCAGAAGGTTCAGGGGCGCGAAGGTATAATCGTTGCCTATGGTTCGGGACGGACTTTATTACGGAGTTTCGCTGCTGGTCGTCGCAGTAATCGTTTATTTTGGGACGCATTGGATCAGTCTCACGGCGATTCCATTCCTCCTTGCGGTGTTTTTCCTGATATTTTTCCGTGATCCAGAGCGCGAAATCCCTGCCGGCCCCGGCCTGATCGTCTCCCCCGGCGACGGCAAGGTCGAAGAGGCGGAATGGATTGAGACCACCGCCGGCGCCCGGTTCCGCGTCAGCATCTTCCTGAGCGTTTTCGATGTGCATGTCAATCGCGCGCCCATCAGCGGCAAAGTCACCTTGATGGAGTATCGCGAGGGCCAGTTTTTGAATGCCATGAGCCCGGAATCGGCGATCTTGAATGAGCAGACGCTGATCGTGATTGAGGATGGAGAAAATAGCGTTAGCTTCAAGCAGATTGCCGGGCTTCTCGCGCGACGCATCGTCTGTGATCTGAAGACTGGCGACGTCGTGCAGCGCGGGCAGCGGATGGGCATGATCAAATTCGGCTCCCGCGTGGATGTGCTGATGCCTGCCGATGTCGAACTCCGGGTAAAGCCCGGCGATCGCGTGCAGGGCGGCAAATCCATATTAGGAGTGCTGCCGGGCTACGGTGAGGACAAGGCGAAAAAATCCTCCTATGGACGGAGCTAATGGCCGAGGCTGAGGCGCAACGAATGCATCCAGCGCGGCGCGGTATGTACGTGCTGCCGTCGCTGTTTACCTCTGGCAGCATCGCGCTGGGGTACTACATCATCATGCAGAGCATCCGCGGTTCGGTGATGGCCGACCCCGCGTTGTCCGCCGCTGCATTCGATCATGCGGCCCTTGCGATAGCGTTTGCGATCGTCTTCGATGGGCTGGATGGCCGAATCGCGCGCATGACCAACACCTCCAGCGCCTTCGGCAAAGAGTTGGACTCGCTCGCCGACGTGATCACCTTCGGCGTGGCTCCCAGCCTGCTCGCGTACCTCTGGGGAGTGCGCCAGCTTCCGCCCTCGATCCATCCCGAGATTGAAGCCCGCGTGATGCACTTCGGTGTCGTCGTATGCTTTCTCTTCCTGATTTGCGGAGCCTGCCGCCTGGCCCGCTTCAATATCAGCGTCAATCCGCAGCCCCGCAATCCGGGCCGGCCAGGCCGAAAATACTTTGTCGGCATGCCAATCCCTGCAGGCGCCGGCGTGCTCGCGGCCGTCATTCATTTTGAGGGAGGGTCGCCGGTCCACAACTTGTGGCTTTCGCTGGTGTGGCTGGCGCTCGTCGCGTTCGTAGGATTTCTCATGGTGAGCAGCTGGCGCTTCTGGAGCGGCAAGGAGATCGACACCAACACACGCAAGCCGGGTCGGTTGCTCGTCATATTAGTTGTGGTCATCGGCATCATAGTTGAGTGGGACCAAATCGCCTTGTTGATCCTCGCTCTCGGCTATCTGGTTTCGGGCGTGATGGCGCGGCTTGCATACTCCTGGAATCGCCGAACACAGGCGGCCTGATCGACAAAGCTGCCACCAAAAAGCAAAAGAGGACTAAAGATGGCTGGGAAAACATGGCGCGGAGCAGTTGTCGGTGCGTCGACGCTGCTGGGTAAAGAGCTTGCCGAAGAATTGAATGGCGCCACAGACGCCGTGTGGGATATCACGCTGCTTGACGCCGAAGATACCGGTGGAACGATTACGGCGGCAGGCGACGAAGCCCTCGTGATCCAGACCATCGCGGCCGATTCGTTCGTCGGCATCGATGTGGTGTTTTTTGCAGGCGAAGGTGCGACGGCGTTGCAGTTTTGGAAGGCCGCCCATGCAGCCGGAGCAGCCATCGTCGACCTCACGGGTGCACTCGAAGGGCAGCCCCACGTTCAAGTCCGTTCATCACTCGTCCCAGGCGGCGCTAAACCCGACCTGGCAACCATCGCTGAGGTCTCAGCGCAGCCAGCGGCGATCATGCTAGCGCTGGCAAGCAGAAAACTGCATGCAACCGGTCTTGAGCGCATGGCCGCTACCGTCCTGCAGCCAGCATCCGCACTTGGAAACGCAGGAGTGGAAGAGGTCCATCAGCAGACCGTGAGTCTGCTGTCCTTCAAGCCATTGCAGAAGGATATCTACGATGCGCAAGTAGCCTTCAATCTGCTAGCGTCTCTCGGATCAGTAGCGAAGGCGAATCTTGAAAATACCCGCGATACCATTCGACGCCACATCGAGATTCTCACTGGCTACGGCGCAGCTGATTCTGTGGCGTTGCAATTACTCCAGGCTCCGGTATTTCACGGCTACACAGCATCCGTGTTTGTGGAGACGTCGCAGCAGATCGATGAGCAAGCCCTACGAAAGATGCTCATCGAAGGCCAGTCCCAGTTTCTCGAGGATGAGTCTCCGAGCAATGAAATCGCTGCCGGAAAGGGCGAGATTCTCTTGCGTGTCACCGCGGCCGAAAGCAAGAAGGGAAGCGCGTTCTGGTTGTGGATGGCAGCCGACAACCTCCGCCTTTCCGCGCGTAATGCAGCCGCCTGCGCCCTGGAACTACTGCAATTGAGGCCAATAAAAGGCGTTCACTAAGGTTATTGGCTGACGACGGCATACTTGCTCCCGTATGCTCTGGATTGGATATTGAAGGAGGCCATCAACATGCAGCTATTAGCATTGGCAAAGAGCGCGAGCCTGGGCGCAGCGCTGATCAGCGCGACTGTGCTCCTACCGCATCCGCAGAAGGATGCGACGCCACCACCACCCGCTGCTCCCGCCATGGTGACCTCTCCTGAAGTATTGAATCTGGATGCACTGGCCGCACAGGGCGAACAACTCCTGGCCAAGGCGCGCGCAGGAAACGGCAGCACTGCCATCACGCTTGCGAACTACAAGGGCCACTACACGATGCTGACCGCACGCACCAAGAGTGGTGGCGGCGAACTCCATCAGCATTATGCTGATTTCCTCTTCGTGATAGCGGGTGAGGGAACCGAGTTGACCGGTGGCACAATGCTGAATCCGAAAGATCTACCCGACGGCGAAGTGCGCGGCACAGGCCTCGACGGAGCAACGCCTCACATATTGCACAAGGGCGACGTCATCCACATCCCCGCGGGCACGCCGCATCAGGCCATCGAAGCGCCCGGACAGACCATCACCATCTACGTCATCAAGGTGCGTGAGCCCGAAACGCAAGCGCAATGAGTCGCAAGGAGCTGAGATGAAGATAGTGCAGATGGCGGACGCGGTTCGCTACCCATCCATGACAACCGCTGAGTTGCGCGAGACATTCCTGCTCGAGGACCTCTTTCGCGAAGGCGAGATCGAGACGCGCTATGTCGACCTGGATCGAGCCGTCATCGGCGGCGCTGTTCCGACGAACGCAGCCTTAACGCTCGAGACGCAACCGGAACTTCGCGCTGATTATTTCCTGGAACGTCGCGAGTTGGGTGTCCTAAACGTAGGCGGTCCCGGCACCGTTATCGTGGACGGCGCCTCCTTCACGATGGACAAACTTGATTGCCTCTACGTCGGTCGAGGCAGTCAATCCGTAACCTTCGCCAGCAACGACGCCAGCAACCCCGCGGCGTTTTATCTGCTCAGTTATCCCGCCCACGCAACCTATCCAACCACTCTGGCCAAGTTCAACGAATTGAAACCGGTCCATCTTGGCTCCGAGGAAACTTGTAATAAACGGTCGATTTATAAAGCGATCTTCCTCGACGGAATCCGCAGCTGCCAGCTGGTGATGGGCTTTACACTGCTCGCACCCGGATCAAACTGGAACACGATGCCGCCGCACACACACATGCGCCGCAGCGAGGTGTACTTCTACTTCGATGTGGATCCTTCGCAGCGCGTCCTCCACCTCATGGGGCCCGCCACCGAGACACGCCACCTGGTCGTACGTGATCGAGAGGTAGCGATATCGCCCGGATGGAGCATCCACGCCGGCGTCGGCACCAAAAGTTATGGCTTCTGCTGGGGCATGGCTGGTGAAAATCAGCGATATGACGACATGGACCTTCTCTCGATCGCCGATCTAAGCTAAACCGTCCCGAGGAGGAAGCCGGCTCCGAAGTTCATCCAGTCGGCTTGCTCGAATTGGAAGCTGTCGCAAGGCTATGCGATACTAAATCTGAGTAGAGCCACTGGGTTCAGGTCGCAACTCGCGAAATGGATCGGAGAGAAGTAGCTCCTCGCGCCTCATCCTGCACAAGCACGCAGGGCAAGGCCGGGATGGCGGAACTGGCAGACGCAGCGGACTCAAAATCCGCCGAGGGCAACCTCGTGGGGGTTCGACCCCCCCTCCCGGCACCAACAGAATCAATGGCCTAACAAATAAACGCATCTTCGGATGCGTTTTTCTGTGCCCAAACTGTGCCCAAAGTGGGCACACGCGACCGCCAACAATGACTCAGGCTAGATCGAACCGGTATGAATCCCACTATGCCTAGGCGAACACCACAGTGCACCGAAACCTCTACCGCATCTCAATCCCTTGAGAGGAAGTTTGGTGAGCTTCCAAAAAATCAAATTGTGCAGTGCGAGGTACGGACGGTGCCGGAAGACGCGCAGCATTTTCAAGCTCACATCAGACTATGGGAGCGGGTGAGCACTTCACCACATGAGCACCACCAACCTATCTAAACCCTCAGATTGCTCTGTAAGACCGTGTTTTCCGTAATCCCGTTGTTGAGGCGGCTCGCAGCGCCATGAGTAGCCATTCGCGTGTCACACCCTCTGGCCCTTGTAGAAAGAGTGACAAAGTGTGGACAAGGCGGTGACAAGCGCCTGTCCAGCCGTTCGTACACTTTGGGTGATCAACGAGAATTTCCACTCAAAAGGTACACGTGAAGCTATTCAATTATCTTGCTACGTTTTCAGTATCTCTCCTGCTGCTGATGGGGACTGCATTCGGCCAGACTCCCGGCACGGGCGCAATCTCAGGTCTTGTGTACGACCCGGCAGGACGAGTCGTGCAAAATGCCGAGATTCTGGTTTCGAATGAAGCAACGCACGCAGCTCGGAAGGTAACGACAACCGCTGAGGGATTTTACCGCGTGCAACTGCTGCAGCCAGGGCACTACTCGGTCATGGTGACGTCGGTTGGATTTGCACCTCATACTTCGCAATCAATTGAGGTGACCGTGGGCGAGACGACATCGCTGAACGTGTCCCTGACGGTTGCTGCGGCGAGCGCGAACGTGCAGGTATCGAATGATGCGGAGGTGGCCGAGCTGGAGAGCTCAACGCTCGGCGGCCTGGTCAACGAGACCGCTATCCAGGGACTGCCGCTCTCCAATCGCAATTTCACGCAGATTCTTGGGTTGTCGCCAGGCGTGGTTGTAGACCTGCCGAACGCGACACTGATGGGAACCGGATCCCAGAATGTGGCGTCGGATGGGGCGACTCCGACGGCAAACAATTTTCAATTCAATGGTGTAGACGCGAACAATCTCGTGGAGAATTCGTTTGCCATTGCGAACACCTCAGAGGTTGGCGTGGCGATTCCTTCACCCGATGTGATCGAGGAGTTTCAAGTACAAACCGCAAACTTCGACGCTGCGTACGGACGCGGCACCGGCGCGAACGTCGATATGGTGAGCAAGAGCGGCGCCAATCGATTCCATGGCAGCGCCTGGGAATTTGTACGCAACAACGTCTTCAACGCGAACGACTTCTTCCTAAAGCAGGCTGGACAGCCCAGATCGGAGTTGAAGCACAATCAGTTTGGCGGAACGGTTGGTGGTCCTATCGTACGAGATAAGACATTTTTCTTCGTCGGCTACGAGGGTTTGACCGAAGTCAATGGCCTGAGTCCAGGGTCGAAGGTAACGGCTATCTATCCGCTGCTCACCTCGGACAGGTCGGCGGCGGCACTAGGTGCCTTGTTTTGTCCCGCGGGGCATTTGAATAACGAGGGGCAACCTGCGTCAGGGTATCTAACACTGGCCGGCGGTGCGCAGGTCGCGTGCGATGGCTCGAACATCAATCCGGTAGCGCTTGCGGTCCTGAACGCGAAGCTTCCCAATGGGCAATTGGCTGTACCGAATCCGCAGATAGCATTGCCGAACACGGGCCCCGATGCTTCGGACCAACTGCCTATGGGGCAGTCGACGTTTTCGATTCCGGGGCGCTTTCGTGAGGATCAGTTTTCGATCAACCTCGATCAGATGTTGAGTCAGAAAAATACGCTTGCCGGACGCTTCTTTTATTCACGTGCGACCCAATCACAGGCATTTGAACCGAATGCTGCGGATGTTCCGGGCTGGGGTGGACAGCAACTGGCGCGGAACACAATGTTTGTACTCGCGGATACACATGTCTTCACCTCGAACCTATTGAATGTCGCGCGATTCGGTTACATGCGCTTCGACGGCACCTCGAGCATCGTGAATCCGCTTACAGCGCAAGCCATTGGCATCGATACACCGACAGGCGCGGTAGGGCCGGATTCCAGCGCTCCAGGGATCTGGGCCGGCGGACTGATGATTGGTGACGCGGGCACACCCTCCCAGTGGCAGGTTACAAATTCCTTCATCTATCAGGACACCGTTTCATGGACGCGTGGGCGGCATAGTGCGCGGTTTGGTGTGGAGTTGAAACGGCACGAGGTCGACGAAGACCAGCCCGTGGAGACGGATGGGCTGCTGCAGATTGCGACCTTCAGCGATTTTCTGGTTGGACAAAGCGCGGCGCAGAACGGGAGCCCTTCAGGGCTGAGCAATGTGACGAGCGCCACGGCCGGTGGAGGCATCTTCCGCAGGAACGAACGTTATACAGATTTTGGCGGCTTTGCGCAGGACGATATCAAGCTGACAAGGCGGCTGACGATTAATGCAGGTTTGCGTTACGAGATCTTCAGCGCTCCGTTAGAAACGGACGGACGGCTAGCAAACTTCAATGCAAACATCGCCTCAACGGGACCAGTTCCAGAAGCGGGCACCTTCAGCGGATTTACCATGCCGTCGAACTTCGCAGGAACGGTGCCTGCGGGTGTGGAGAAGACATCATTTCCAGGACTCTATAAGACACCGCTTGGAGATGTTTCGCCTCGATTTGGATTTGTGTGGCAGGTGACGGGCAAGCCGGTGCTGGTAGTTCGTGGCGGAGTAGGTCTGTACTATGACGAGCACTCAGGCAACCTTGCGGAACAGACTCTCACGCAGCCGCCATTTGCGTCGCTGCAGATTCTTTCGGGGAGCCAGAGTGCCGCGGCTACTTTGCAGAATCCGTATGTTCCTCACGTACTGCCCAATTCCAGCTATCCCGTTTTCACGCCGCGCACACCAACGTCGACTCCATTTATTGAGGGTACGAACCCGAACATGCTCGATGGCAGGACCACCGAGTACAACCTGAACATCCTATATACGTTGGGACGCGGTTATCTCCTTCAAGTCGGATACGTGGGGACGAATTCGTCTCACCGGTCGGGGCAGATTGAGTTCGATCAAGCTTCGCTGGCCAGTCCCGAGAATCCGGTAAACGGCGAGACGACGAACTCCATTGCGAATGCCGCACTCCGTATGCCGATTCAAGGCGTTAGTGAAGGCTCGCTGTTTACGGACTCGGTCTTCGTCGCGAACTATAACGCATTGCAGGTGAGTGTTACCCGGCACATGGAACACGGATTTCAGTTCCAGGGTAGCTATACGTGGTCGAAGAACTTGGACGAGGTAGCCAATGAGACTGGAACTGACGTCTTCGAACTTCAGTTGCCAACGGACAATCAGCATAATCTGCGGACATCTTACGGTCTAGCTGGAGACGACCGTGACCAGCGTGTCGTGTTCAACTTCACGTGGCAGACGCCAAAGCTCAATCAAGCTCCGAAGCTAATACGTTATTTGTTGAATGACTGGGCGTTTTCGGGGATTGGCGTATTTCAGGCTGGCATTCCTCTGAGCATCATCGACGGCAATGCGGGTTCCGTATATGCACTGCTTGGAGGAGAGGTGAGAGCCGAGCGGACGGGCAGTAACCCGTCGACACACGGGTCGTTGTTCTCTCGCGTGCAGAATACGTATCTCGACGCATCTGCATTTACGCGAGCTCCCGAGGCACCGAACGGGACGAGCCTTGCCGATCAGGACTTCGGCAACAGCGGGGTAGGCATTGTGCGCGGCCCCGGACAACACAATATAGACCTAGCGATTGAACGCCTGTTCCCGATCAAGGGCGGAAGCGCCTTCGTATTCCGAGCAGAGGCATTCAACCTGACGAACACGCCGCAATTCGCTAATCCGAACAACAGTCTGGGCTATACCGATGCCACGCAGGAGAACCCAGTTGCCAGCTCTACTTTCGGGAAGATTACCTCGACAGTAACCAATCCGCGCATTATCCAATTCGCGGCGAAGTATCAGTTCTAACCAGAGAGGTGGAGCGGTGCGGAGCAACTTCTGCGTCCTCCCGGAGTTTCGACTGCGAATGGCGATGATGACGATTCAAGAAATCGAAGCGGCGTGCGAGGCGATGCAACCGCTGGATTTTTCCAGGCACGAGGTTGACGCTCCCGCGCTTTTGCTGAGGAAGACGTTCTATCCCCATGGTTTTCCTGCCGAGGTGAGTACGAACTGCACCGAGGTGTTAGACATCATGGAGGACCTGTGGGGGAAGTTCGAGAAGCAGCACGACACGGAGCCTATCCTTGCAAACGTTTATGTGGTTGAAGGCAGTTCCACGGAGTGCCCGCCGGCTCCGATATACCGATTCATGAAGCCGCTGCTACTGGGCGTTGCGGATGGAGACAACTACTGCGTCAGCGATCTGCAGCGAACCAAGACCCAGATCACGATCTCTCGTGCAGCGCTCCGGAGCAGGCTTTATGCAGGTTATTTTTTCCTCGGAACCCCTGTCACACACGTTGCGACGCGATTTACGACACCGGTACATGCAGGGTGTGTCGCTCTGGATGGGAAGGGAGTGCTGTTATGCGGCGACTCGGGCGCTGGCAAGTCGACCCTCTCTTACGCATGCGCCAGGGCGGGATGGACGTATGTTGCGGATGATGGGAGCTTTGTGATCAACGATCGCGACGACCGCATGGTGACAGGCGATTGTCATCGTGTGCGTTTTCGGCCGGCAACCGCAGATCTGTTTCCTGAGTTGAAGGGACTGGAAATTACGCCGCGTGCCGCAGGTAAGCCTTCTATCGAACTGCCGACAGCACCCATGCCACATATAACCTGCGCGCAAAATGCACAGGCGGATTACATCGTGTTTGTGAACAGACACTCGGGGTGTTCGCAAGAGCTTAGACCTTACCGAAAGGACGTAGCCCGGTATGCCATGCAGCAGACGTTTTATGGGCTGCCGGAGATGCGCAGAAAGCACAACGAGACGATCGAGCGCTTGCTCGAAGCCGAAGTCTTTGAGCTTCGCTATACCGAGCTGGACTGGGGCATCGAACGCTTGCAACGTTTGGTCCGGGAGGGAAGATAGTGCAAGCGCTGCCAACTCAAACGGGGGCAGGGAATGGAACGCCTATCTGGAAGAGCCCTACCGCGTGGCTGCAGGAGAAGAAGCTAAGCCGAGGCTTCTGGATTTTTTTCACGGCCGCATTCTTTTTCGATTTTGGGTTTGCGATCTATGTCTTTCTCTTCAATCTTTACTTGCTGGACCTACATTTCAACGAACGGATGATGGGGTTGATTGGTGGGGCCATGACGCTGGGCTCGGTGGTGGGGACACTGCCTGCGGGTCTGCTAGGACGGAAGTTCGGAATTCGTCCGCTCATGATCGTCTGTTTTACTGCCTCCACGGTGCTTTGCGCTGTACGCGTGGTAATCGTGTGGGAGACCGCACAGTTGGTTCTCGCATTTCTAAGCGGACTAGCTCTATGTTTGTGGGGCGTATGTTTTCTGCCGGCGCTGGCACGACTTACAACAATAGAGAATCGCGCTTCAGCCTTCAGCTTGATCTTCTCTGTGAGCATCGGTACCGCCATGCTGGGCGGCATTGTGTGTGGTTACCTGCAGCAGTGGCTGAAGATGGCCGGGCTCGTGCTGCAACCGGTCGAGGTGAAAAGGATCATTCTGCTTAGCTCGTGCGGCATCGCGGCGATGGGGCTAGCAGCGGTGCTTCGCCTCGAAATGCCTGCGCCTGTGCGGGCGGAGCCAGCGCCGCGGGAGAATCAACGAAGAAGCTGGATGCCACATCCCTTCCTCCTGCGCTATCTTCCGGCAATGGCGTTATGGACGGCGGTGATAGCGGCCTTCACACCGTTTGCCAATGTCTACCTCTCGAAAAACTTGCACGTTCCGATGTCGCACATCGGGCTGATCTTTTCCGTAGCCCAGATTGTGCAATTTTGTGTTGGACTGCTGACGCCTGTATTGTTTCGACGTCTCGGAATGGTTCCCGGGATCGTTGTGACCCAGATCGCCACGGCTGTGAGTCTTGGGTGTCTTGCGGCGACGAACAATACACAGATGGCGGTGGGACTTTACCTCAGCTTCTCTGCGTTGCAGTGGATGAGCGCGCCGGGACTGTACAACCTGCTAATGAGCAAGGTGCCGGACGAAGAACGTAGCACGGCGGCTTCGGGTGCATTGTTCTGCAATGCAGTGGTTGCGTCAGGAGCGACGGCGGGAGCGGGGATCTTGTTTGTTCGATTTGGATATCCGCATGTGTTGATGGGTATCGCGGCAATGGCGTTTGTGGTGGCGATGCTGTTCTGGTTGCTGGTGGGATCTATGGACCGCGGCGCGCCGACACGGCCAAAGACCGAGGTTGGTTCGCTTAGAGAGATCGAGGTAGAGGGATGAAACGAGTCTGCGCCGTGCTTCTCATAGTTACGTTCGCCAGTACTCCAATGGTCAGGGCCTTGCAGCCGGGCCGAGTGCAGCTTCTGTGCCATCGCACTGCGAATCAGGATGTGCCGGAGAACACGTTGGAGTCGCTGGAACAGGCGGCTCTGCTGGGCTGCAATGTGGTGGAGCTCGATGCGAGGCGCACGCTGGATGGAGAGTTAGTGCTGAACCATGACGGTGTTCTGGAACGGCTGACCGATGGCATCGGAGAAGTGGAGACGACGTATTCCGGCGACCTGGAGCTGCGTGATTTTGGCGGATGGATGGGCGACCGGTTTACTGGAATGCGAGTCGCCAGATTTGAAGATGCTCTGAGGCTGGCGCGCAAGATGGATATCCGTCTGGTCGTGGATATGAAGACGAAAGGCATGGGCGCGGACGTACTGGAACTTCTGCAGCGCGAGGGTATGCTGGAGCGTGTCCAGTTCAACGGCGAGTGGTCGGATGTAAAGCAACTTTATCCAGCGGCGACTAATGCAGGCACCGGGACGACGTGGGTCCAACCTGGAGTAACGGCAGAACAGGTGAAGGCGTATCACCGCGAAGGCAACGCTGTCGTAGCGAACTTCTCTGCCAATGATCACCAGCTAGATCTGGCTGCCATGAAGGCCGCCGTGGCCGCGGGCGTGGATGGTATCAACGTGGACTATCCACGGTTGGGCGCGGATGCAGTGGGGCGTCCGGTAGAGCGGAAGATCCATGAGCTGCAGATTAATGCCAGCTCCGGTGAGAATGCGTCGCGGGCGAGGGCCATTCTGGCGCTGTCAAAATATCGCGGGTTTCCTTTGCAGGATAAGTTCGCCCTCTGGATGCTGGATGCGGACAACAATGTTTCGCGTGCGGCGGCGCTCGCGCTGGTAACAGCAAGGCCCCAGCCGCCCCTGTCGGTGTTTGCCGAAGCGTTGCGGTCGGAACATCAGGATGCGCGGGCCAATGCAGCATGGGCGTTGGGAATACTCCATGCCCCCGCAAGTATGGTGTTGCCGCTGTTGCAGGATAAGGATCTGCGCGTGCTGCAGGAGACGTTGATGGCCTTGGCGCGAGCTCCCGGCGATGTTACAGCAACAGCGCTATTGCCGTTCTTGTCGAATGAGACGGCGGCAGTGCGTGGGGCGGCGGCGATGGCGTTGGCGCGGCACCAGCCTGAAGTTGCGATCAAGGCTATTCCGGTGCAGATGCGATTGGAGATGAAGGCTTCGTTGAAGCTGGGAGAGGACTATGAACGGCGCGGCAAACCGCAGCTGACCCAGCCGGAGATCGATGAGATCACGGGTCGTTTTCGCAGTCAGATGAAGATGCTGCAGGCGCTCTCGATGTTGAAGGGGCCGGAAGCGACCCAAGTGCTGGAGGAGTTGGCGTTCCAGCCGGGTGAAGGATTCACACAGTTTGACAGCGTAGTGGCAGGATTTAAGCTGTGGGACAGGATTGGATCCCAGGCGCAGCCGGCCATCGAGGCGCTGGGCTCGAGCGATAGCCAGATGGCGGATCGCATGGAGTGGATGCTGGTGCAGGCAGGGCCAGCCGTGCTGCCGGACGTGAGGACGGCCCTTGGCAGCGCGAACCCATCGGTTCGCGAGCGGGCAATTCGGATCGTGGCCTGGCAGGGGGATGCAGAATCGCTGGAGGTTCTGCGCACGATGTTGAAGGCGGATCCGCCGAATGCTGACCTGGTGTCGTGGGCCATCGAGAAGATCGAAAGTCTTCACCCAGAGGCGTAGCCGCGAACAATGATGTTGTGGCAATCCGCTGACACTGGTATGACAACTTCGTTCAAACGCTGCACAAGAATCGAGGTTGAGCCTATGCAGCACCTCTACACGAACACTGAAAAGCATTTTCTTAGTCGGGAAAATCAACTGCGCGAGGCCGCCTTGCTGACCTTTTGCGACCCTGTGCCGCCGGAGTGCGAGAGGCTGCGCGACCTCGACAACAGGAGATGGCAATCGCTACTAACGTGGCTGGATACGAGCGGAATGGCACTGTATTTCCTTGACCGCCTCACGCAGGTGGAACGGTGCGAGATGCTTCCATCGGCTGTGCTGGGGCGCCTAAAGCAGAACCTGCTGGATAACACTGAACGCACCAGCAGCATGATCGCCGAATCAGCCGCAATTCATCGCAGCTTCCAGGATGCTGGTCTTTCCTACGCAACGCTCAAAGGATTTTCATTGTGGCCGGTCTCCGTGCCGAGGCCTGAGTTGCGCTCGCAATTGGATCTCGACTTCCTCATCTCGGCGGGAAGCGCGCCCGAGGCGCGGCGGATTCTTGAAGGGAGAGGCTATCGCCTGAAAGCGATCAGCGGCAGGAGCTGGGAGTTCAAGTCGGGTACACCCGGAAAAGCAACGCTCAGAACCCTCTACAAGCCCACGCTTCATCGCAGCACGGAACTGCACTTGGAGATGAGTGATCGGGCGGAGGATTCACTACTGGCCCGCACCGAGAAGCTGCATTTTCGTGGCATCTTGATGCCCGTTCTTCATCCAGTTGACCTGTTTCTGGGGCAGGGGCTGCATCTTTACAAGCACGTGTGCGGAGAGTTCTGGCGTACCGCTCACCTGATCGAGTTTCGGCGGCACGTTTTGATGCGGTATCACGACACGGCTTTCTGGCAAGAGCTACGGAAGCTCGCCGAAGGCAACTTGCGAGCTACCGTCGGATTGGGTGTGATTACCTTGTTGATCTCGCATACGATGGGCGATTTTGCGCCAGAGGAGCTTACCGGTTGGACGACCGATGCGTTACCGATTCGGGTTCGTCTATGTGTTGAAAGATATGCTCAGCGGTCTGTCTTCGCCAGCCATCCCGGAAGCAAACTCTATCTCGTGCTGCAGCAGGAGCTGGAGCGTTCCGGCCTGACGGCCAAGCGGTCGCTACGCCATGCGTTACTGCCGAGCCGACTGCCGCCAGCCATCGCTCATCCCTCGGCGAATGAGAGCGTGCCGGCGCGTCTCGCCCGGTATCGCAGGCAAGCAGAATTCATTCTCTTTCGGCTGCGTTTCCATCTCGTCGAGGGACTGCGCTATTTATGGGAGTCCAACCGCTGGCGGCAGTATGTGAACGGGCGGGATCACTAGATGAATGTAGGTGGTGTCCATCTCGGAGCACGGGCGTTGGGCAGGCGCCCAATGATTGGTGAGCGTTTGAGGTTAGCGCTTTCTCTTGTGGGGAAGCGGCAACGTCTAACGTTATTTCTGCTCATGGCGGAGAGGGTGATCGTAGGTGTTTGCGACCTCTTACTCGCAGGTTCGATGTATCTTCTTTTCCTGCTGCTCCAGGGCGCAGCGCCTAAGCATCATGGGTGGTGGACGCCAAAGTCGACGCTATCCGCTGCATTCGTCACGGCAACCCTCATTCTGCTCAGAGTTTTGTTGGACCTGGTTTCGACAGGGTCTGTCGTTGGCTATATTCAGGAAATCTACACTGACATTCTTCTGCGGCTGACACATGGTTATAACAACATGCGGTGGGTGCGGTTTGCCCAGCGAAATCGCAGCGAGCTTCTCCACCATGCAACGTATACGGCCCGTGAGGCTTCGAACTTCTACCATCTTGGCATCGAGATAGTAGCCAGCTCCATCGTCATCGTGTGCATGGCGGGAGCTGTCATCTACCAGAGTCCAACAGCCGCGTGCGGGCTTGCTTTGGCGGCAGGAATTATTTATGGCGTGCATCGATTCCTGATCCGCAGAAAGCTGCAACGGTATGCAACCCAACGCGAAGAGGCGTTACGCATCTTGCAAAGGAGCTTGGCAGACATGTTTTCCTCGGGAAAGGAGCTGCGCAGCTATGGGGTTGAAGATTTCTTTTCCAAGCGCATAGCCTCGCAGGCGGAATCCGCAGCGATAAGCCATCGGAACGCGGCGCTTCTTCCCCAGGTCGCGCGCATCATCACTGACCAGGGAGTGGTGCTGCTATTTCTGTGTGTAGTGATCGCTGTAGAACTTCGTCACGGAGATGTACGTCAGCTACTGTCTCTACTTATGTTTTATTTTGTACTCTCGAGGCGGCTGCTCCCTTTGATAAGTCAGATATCGTTCATGGCGGGTCAAATGGAGAGCTCTTACAAAAACGTTCAGATGATTGCAGGGGAGCTGAACGAATGCTCTCTACACCGCACAGCACAAACCGTTGCTCAAAGGACGCATGGCGACGTACTTGCCGAAGTCGAGCAGGTGAGCTTCGCGTTTCATGAGGGAGCGCCACTCCTTCGGAATGTGAGCCTATGCCTCCGGCAGGGCGAGATGGTACTGCTGCGGGGGATCTCGGGGAGCGGGAAGAGTTCGTTTTTGAGTATCCTCGCCGGCGTTTTGCAACCTACGGCTGGCACGATCCGCGTAGATCAAGCGAGGGTCGCGTATGTGCCGCAAGATGTGATTTTGCTGGACGATTCGATACGCAATAATCTGCTATTTGGGCGCAACGTCAAAACCGACGAAGAGCTCATGCACGCGTTGGCCGCGGCCAGCCTAGGAGAATTCGTAGCAGTGCAGACGTTTGGACTGGATACGGAGGTCGGAGACAATGGCATCCTTTTTTCTGGCGGGCAACGTCAGAGGTTGGGACTCGCCAGGGCTATCGTCGGTGGCGCGAGTCTACTCTTGCTGGACGAAGCGACATCGGCCCTGGACGAAGAGACTGAGTCGAAAGTGTTTGCGAATCTGCGCGCGTCCGGTGTAGCGATCCTGCTTGTTACGCATCGTTCACCAAGACCGGCCTTCGCCCAACGAGTGTTTCGGCTTGCGAATGGCTGCCTGATAGAGGAGTCGATCGACGAGCTTTCCTTGCTCGGGGCCGAAGCCTTCACCGCGGCGGTATGAATCGATCGAGGTGCACCCGTTATCTATGCACGGACAACGAACAGGTTGTGCATCTGCAGGATCGTACCGCAGGACGCTCGCCGTGCATTCAGTGGACGTTTGGAAGCGTGAAGCCCTGCTAATTACACCTCAGCAGGGCTTGGCTTACACCGAAAATGACGCCCCCTTACGGGTTGAGAAAGCGTAGCAACTCCGCCTTATCCCGCATGCTGAGTGAGGCCCGTACAGTCATGTGGCGAAGAACGGTGTCAGAGATTCTTGGAGAAAAACCTTCAGGAGCGTTATGGCAACGCGAGCAGTTTTGCCGGAAGAGGCGCGATCCTGCATCCTCAGGTTTTTTGTCGACAACCGTGGTGGGATGGCTTTTGTCCGGTTTCGTGTTGGGTGGTTGAGTCTGCGTAGCCGTCTGCGCGAGCGCAATCGAAGAGCTAAACAATACGAAGAGAAGCAGGATAGGTTTTGAGTTCATGATCATTTTCCCTTCCAGGCAGGGGTAAGAAAGCGATAGACAATCCCCGTCTGCCAGATGTTGTAGTTACCGGTAGTGGCGAACTCCCGCGAGTAACTGGTGAGAATTCTGGTGTTGTGGGGCAGGTTGTAGTCCAAACCGAAATCAGCGATCTGCGTATTAGCCGGCGGAAGGCCATCACTGACGACGTTGTCGCGGCGGAAGGTTTGCTGCATACGAAATACAGGTTCCAAGCGGCCAACTATGCTGTCGAAGCCACCAAAGGCTTGTGTTCGGTACGCGGTTTCAATCCAATACCCTTGCGCGTGGTGTCCACGAGCGAACTCCGATCGAAGCTGGAAGCCGGAGTTCGCTGGTTCCCACCACACATGCGCTCCATAGAAATTCTCCCGAACTCCCTGCAGCAGACGGTTATAAGACAGTCCGACTTCGAGACCATGGTTAGGGACGAAAAGGCTGACCCGGCCGCCTGCCGACCGCTTGGCTTGAAAGTATGAATTGTTTACGAGGCTTGAAAAGTAAGCGTTATAACTTAGCGAGTATTTACTGCGTGAGATCGCCGAGCCGCTCAGCATTCCACCCGTGCCTGTGCCTGTGCTTTCGGTGCCCAGGCTAGCAATGAGAGGTCCCCGCTGAAAATTACCAATCCAGATTGGCGAGAGCCGATCGTTGTAGGTATTGAACGGGATCAGATAGCTGCCGCCGACCACTGTGATGTGAGGCGAAAGGGTGTAGTCCCCCTGGAGATAGGTAAGGCCAATGAAGTGAGAATGATTGTACCCCGGAAGACCGTCGCCGTTCGGCGTGAACGATTCAAGCAGGACCGCACGGGATTCTATAAACAGTCGCGGACCAATCGGCGCGGCAAGCAGAGGCTCGAATATGGGAAGGTATGTCGTTTGCCCTGCGGTCGTAGCCGAGAAGAAGCCGATACCGCCCGAGAGTAGAGGCGTGTTCTGCGCGGCCATCGAGTGAACGAATGTGAACGCTACCAAAGTCAAGATGCTGAGTCGCAGTGATCTTGCAATTGTGAAAAGGCGGAATTGAAGGTGAAAACCTGGCATATCCACGACGGTAACTATTCCGCTCGGTTGGGGTGTCTCCGGCTAGTCTGCGTTGTGTCAATTGATTGTCATTCAATGAAGCTGAGTCATTCGTAGTCAATGCGCCTTGGAAGAGGTCAGATTCAGGGCTGCGCATTCATAAATGATCCGAGAAGTCGCGGTCGCAAGACAGTGACAATCGGTTTACGCGGACATGACAACTCCGTGATGGAGACTGACTAAGGTTGTCCGTGAAAGAAATGCTGAAGGACAATCGCCATGGGGATTAGAACTGATCTTAACGAGACCATGCGCGACTGGGACTCGCTCGCAGCAAAGGACGCTCTATGGGCCATTCTCACCGACGCCGGCAAGGTCAATGGTCAATGGGATATAGAGGAGTTCATGGCGACAGGCGATGCCGAGATTCAAACTGTCATGGATCACCTGGCGAGCATTAGCTGCCTTCCGATGACGAATGGCGCGGCTTTAGACTTCGGGTGCGGGGTTGGCCGTCTGACCCAGGCAATGTCCCGCCGGTTTACCTCTTGTATCGGTGTGGACATTTCCCGGGAGATGATTCAAAGAGCTGTGTTGCTCAATCAACACGAACACTGCCGATACGTCGCGAACTCGGATGCAAGATTGCCCTTCGCTGACGGCAGTTTTTCGTTCATATATAGCAACATTGTTCTCCAGCATGTGCCGCGCCGCCTCGCTGCAGAGTATTTGCGCGAATTTGTAAGGGTACTTACTTGCGATGGCGTATTGGTATTCGGCTTGCAGGATTCTTTTGCGGTCAGCAATGCTAGCTCGCTCCTATTCAAAGTCCGTCAGCAGCTTCGTATTCGATCGAGGATCAAGCGTCTGCTAAAGATTGGTTCGGTGGATATGAAGATGCATTGCATGTCTGAGGCCATCGTCCGGGAAGCTCTCGGCACCGCCGTGGTGGTAGATATTCAACTCACAAATACGGCGGCAAAGAATTTCAACGGAAGAGTGAAGTACATGAATAGCGTGCCGATGACAGGATACGTCGGAAAGCAATACTGCGTTACGAAGTTACCTCGCCCCTCGCTCACTCTTTAGGATTGCGGTCGCTTTTCCTCAATGCTGGATTGGTCTTCCTTGCATTTCGGGATCACCCGGACGCTAAAAAGTGTTCCTATCAATCGCTCAAACAAGACGATGACAATTCGCTGACCGGCGCATGACACCCAGACCGTCTCGGTTCTTTACGGTGAGAGTGAAGAGAGAAGCCCAATGTCTGACTCCTCCAACATCTCCCGTTATCTCAGTGCCGCGAAATGTCATCGTTGGCAGACGCTAGCCGTTTGCGATCGACTGCTCGGGGGCATCTTGATTGCGGTGGTGCTGGCGTTATGCACGTACCTTCCTGCATCACAAGCACATGGCCAGATGCCGACGGGAGCTGCTCCATCGCAAGGTGCAGCGCAGACTGCCACGGGAGATAATCCTTCCGAGTCGACAGGCTTTGGACCAGGGTTGGCGGGATCTCAAGATCTTGCGCCATCTTCCGATACCGAACAGGATCGCAATTCCTCGATGAGTTCAGGCAGCGGGGGAGTTCCTCTCTTCCTCTCTTCTAACCAGATCATTCAGATCCTCCAACAGAATCCGGATCTCGTGGTCGAGTTGAAATCGGAGGTTGCCGATCGTCTCCAACAACAGGGAACGGAAGTGGACGCGAATGACATTACTGACCAGATGCTCTACGACCAGATTGCGACGAATGCCGATTTGCGTACGAACATCACAACGTTTTTGCGCGCACGCGGGTATGTGTCCTCCAACGATCTCCCCGCAGCGGCGGCGAATGTGAGCGACGGAAGCATGGACGGCGAACCATTGCCCGCGCAGCGCTCGCTGTCGACGTCCGGGGGTACGAATGCGGCCAGACTCGCCGCGGCATCTGGTCTGCCCCCCTGGGCATCGCCGTCGGATAGTGTCACAAACTCGAGTCAATCCATGAGCGCGGCGGGGAACACCGTGGATACCGACCAACGCCGAGGCCGGGAAGCGGCAAATGCTTCTACGGACCTGCCGAAGGTCCTTCGGCAGCCAACACCCTACAATCTTCAATCGATGCGCGACCTTTACACGCAGATCCCCGAACAGTCGGCCACGTTGAAACGGTTTGGCTCCGAGGTCTTCGTGAACAGGAGTGTGTCCGTGATGGCGCGTGGAGGTGCGGGTCGCGACACACCACTCGATGTACCGTTGGGCCCAGACTATGTTATCGGGGCGGGGGACACCCTCACGATCAATATGTGGGGCGGCATAACCCAAAGCATCAGCCGCGTCGTCGATCGGGATGGCCGCATTTTGTTGCCCGACGCCGGCTCCCTTGATGTTGCCGGGCTCCCCTTACAACGAGCAGAAAGCCTAATTGAGGAAGCGCTCAAGAAGCAGTATCGAGACGTACAGGCGACGGTCACCGTCTCGCGTTTGCGGTCGGTGCGAGTCTATGTCGTCGGCGATGTGCAACGCCCTGGCGGCTATGACATCAGTTCACTCGCAACGCCATTGAGCGCGCTGTACGCCGCTGGCGGACCGACGTCCGTTGGCTCCCTCCGTGTCGCACGCCACTATCGGGGGCAACAGTTAATCGAAGATGTCGATTTATATGACTTCCTGTTGCACGGTGTTCGCAAGGGAAGTGCCCACTTCGAAAGTGGAGACACTTTGCTCGTGCCGCCAGCTGGCCCACAGGTTGCGATCTCCGGTGCGGTGAAGCGGCCTGCGATCTACGAGGTTAAGGCTGGCGACGCAACGCTCGCTTCCTTGATCAGCGATGCCGGCGGCGTTACCGCATCGGCCTCGCTCGGCCATATCACGATCGATCGCATAGATAGCAACCATCAGCGCGAGACAGTAACGTTGAAGGGCGCCGACGACGGAAGTTCGCCATCTGAAGGTGACGCCGTTACAACCTATCAGTTGAAAGACGGGGATCGCATCCGCATCGGCCCCATCTTGCCGTACAGTCAGCGAGCAATTTATCTCGAGGGTCACGTAGCTCGCCCTGGCCGTTTACCTTACACCGACGGCATGCGCCTCAGCGATGTGCTTCGCAGCTATCGCGATATGCTGCCGGAGCCAGCCACGCATGGTGAGGTCGTTCGGCTTGTTCCTCCGGATCTCCATGCAGAGACCATTGAATTCAACGTGCCCGACGTACTCATCGGGAATGCGAATCTGGATCTCCAACCGTTCGATACTGTTCGCATTCTCGGCCGCTATCAAGTCGACGCACCGAAGGTTAGCATCCAGGGCGAAGTGCTGAGGCCGGGGAATTACCCGCTGTCGAAGGACATGACGGTCGCACAACTTGTCCGCATGGCTGGCGGTTTCAAGCGCGACGCGCTGCTGACTAGCGCCGATCTAACCAGCTACGGAATAGTCGACGGAAACCGAATCGACGGAAGACTCGCGACGGTTCCAATTGGGGCAGCGGTCAATGGAAGCAATCCAGGTGCAGATGTTTCGCTGAAGCCCGGAGACATTTTGACAATCCATCAAATCACTGGATGGAACGAGATTGGCGAATCGGTAACGATCAGCGGGCAGGTAAGGTTTCCAGGGACCTATGGGTTTCAAGAAGGAGAACGACTGAGCTCCATTCTCCGGCGTGCTGGAGGGTTCCGCGATACGGCCTACCCCACCGGAGCGGTGCTGGTTCGTGATCAGGTCCGTGAACTGGAAGAGAAGAGCAGGGAAGAGCTCATTCGTCAGATAGAGACCAGCTCGGCCTCCGCACGCCTTTCGCCAAACCTGGGATCGGGCGATTCGGGAACAACGCTGAAGCTTATTCAAGCGCAGCAGGACCAGGTTTTATCGCAATTGAAAAGCCAGCCGGCAAGCGGCCGCCAGGTCGTCAACATAACAGCCGACATTGACAGCTGGGCAAGTACAGCGGCGGACATTGAATTGCGTCGAGGCGATGTGTTGACGATTCCGAAGCGGCCCAGCTTTGTTCTCATAACTGGGCAGGTCTATAACGTCACCGCACTTACCTTCACCGAGGGCAAAACTGCAAAGTGGTATCTCCAACATGCCGGCGGGACCAGCGATACTGCGAACCGCAAAAACATCTTTGTAATCCGTGCAAACGGCTCAGTGATTGGACGTCACTCAGGAGGGGCAAGCGTGCTTTCGACGCAGCTTGATCCCGGCGACGTTGTCGTCGTGCCGCAGAAGGTGTTTGGCGCTTCTCTATTCTGGCGAAATCTACTAACGACTGCCCAACTGGCCTCATCCATTGCTATCACCGCTGCTGTGGCGGGCCTCTAGCAGGCCATGGTCTCGCCGCGTTCCATAACCCTTTTCCTGGTATTTCTCATGCCCACTACGATGACCCAAGCTATCGGCCCATTCAATACGCGCAACCCGGCTGACATGGCATCGACCTACGTGCCGGTGGAGAGTTGGGTTTATCCCGCTCTCGATCGTCTCGCAGCCGAGGGACTTGTTCCGAACGCTATTTTCGGTCTTCGCCCATGGACACGCTTCGCCTGCCTTCGAATGGTGGAGCAAGCTGAGAGACGCTTGGCGCTTGATCAAAAGCCACCAGCCGATGCCGCTACGCTCCTGCGCAGTCTCAGAGAAGAATTTGCCGTGGAACGGCTGCGGATAGGTGGAATGCGCAACAGTGACTTCCGTCTCGAATCCGGTTATGAGCGGAGTACAACGATTGCGGGAAGCCCACTCACCGATGGTTATCATTTTGCCGAAACCATCGTCGATAATTACGGGCGCCCGTTTGCCCAAGGAGAAAATAACTATGCAGGAGTCTCCTTTCACGCTGCGGCAGGTTCGTTCGCTGCATATGCGGATGCGGAGATTCAACGTGTTCCATCTGATGCCCTACCGGACGCTACGGTCCAGCAGGCGATCGCTGCAGCCGACTTCACCTCTGCCAGCGCACTTGGTCCTCCTTCAAGCTTTACGCGTGGGCGTCTGTTGGACGCGTATGTCGCCTACACTTTTTCGAATAACCAATTCACCTTCGGCAAGCAGACGCTGTGGTGGGGACCGGCACGCAGCGGAGCGACACTCTTCAGCAATAACGCAGAACCGGTGACAATGCTCCGCTACGACCGGGTAGCCCCCCTGATGCTCCCGGGTCTTCTGAAGTTCCTTGGCCCAATGCGCATGCAATTTTTTCTAGGCCGGCTATCGGGTGCGCAGTTTGTACAGGCAGAGAACAACATCATTGGACGCCCCGGCTTTGCGCTAGAAGATCAACCCTTTATCCATGGGGAAAAGCTGTCCTTTCAGCCCACGGAGAACTTTGCGTTCGGTGTGTCGCGTACGGTGATCTTTGCTGGCGAAGGCGCGCCGTTCACCACCCACACTTTTCTGCGCAGCATCTTTTCGGTTTCCACAGGAAACGAACAGAATGATCCCGGTGACCGGCGCGTCGCCGTCGATGCCACATATCGGATACCAGGATTGCGCAAGTGTTTGACCGGTTATGTCGATGGGTTCACTGAGGACCAACCGTTTCCGCCCATCTATCCCACGGAAAGCGCGTGGATCTCCGGTTTCTTCCTTCGCTGCGTGCCAGGCCTGCCCCGTGTGACCGTCCGCGCAGAAGGCCTTTTGTCGCCCCACAGAGACCTCGCCTTTCCCGGTTTCTTTTATTTCAACGTTCATTATTTGAGCGGATACACCAACACCCGACAGCTTATGGGCAGTTGGATTGGGCGGGAGGGCGACGGGGAGCAGGTATGGACGACGTGGAATCTTTCGCCGCGGTCATCGATCGAAGCCAGCTATCGTGGCATGACCGTCAATCGCGAGTTCCTGCAAGGCGGTGCGTTACGCGATTTCAGGGTGGCTGCCAATCTGCAGCTGCGTCCCGAGTGGTATTTAGGGCTTGAAGATCAAGCAGAATGGTGGCGATTTCCCCTACTCTCGGCAACACCCAAACGCAACAATGAATTCACCATTCAGCTCTCCTATATGCCCATTGGGAGGGTCAAATAATGACAAGCTCCGCCACGGTGGCAACCGTTCATGAGACGGAATCGCACACGGCCGAATACACCACGCACTGGGCGACTCGGGCCAGTCTTCTCTGGCAGCATCGCCGAATACTCGCCCGGATTACGGCGATTTCTCTCGCGGCGGGCCTTTGTGTAGCGTTCGCCATCCCGAAGCAGTACACGGCGGTGACCAGCATCATGCCTCCTGACCAGTCAGGTTCCAGTGCGATGCTCTTGGCAGCACTGTCCGGACGAGGCGGCGGTTTGGGAGCGCTCGGCAGCCTCGCCGGCGGCTTTCTAGGCGAGCATCCCACGACGGCGCTCTTCATCACTCTGTTACAGAGTGGAACAGTGAGCGGCCATCTTATCGAGCGATTTGATCTGAAGCACGTGTACCACAAACGGTACAACGTCGATACCGCTAAACATCTCGCCCACGTTACGAAGATTACCGACGACAAGAAAAGTGGGGTGATAACGATCAAGGTGGAGGATCACGATCCGGTGCGAGCTCGCGATCTGGCCCAGGGATATCTCGACGAGCTAAACCGACTTGTGACCCAGACCAGCACGTCGGCCGCGCGCCAGGAACGTGTCTTCATTGAGCAGCGCCTGCGCAGGGTTCAAGCGGATCTTGAACGCGCGCAGTTGGAGCTCAGCGAATTTTCAAGCAAGAACAGCACCATCGACATCAAGGAGCAGACTCGAGCGATGGTGGATACCGGCGCTCGTGTGCAAGGGGAGCTCCTGGTTGAGCAATCCGGCCTGCAATCGCTCCGCCAGATCTATGGAGACGGCAATGTGCGCGTGCGCGAGACAGAGGCACGTATCGCCTCACTCCAGCACGATCTCGACAAGATGGCTGGCACCTCGGCTCCCCTCATCCCTCAGGTCGCTGATGGCGGTGACGCGAAGTCCACTCCCGAAGAAAAAGGGGAACTCTACCCGCCGTTGCGACAGTTGCCTCGTCTTGCTGTTCCCTATGCGGATCTCTACCGCCGTGTGAGAGTGCAGGAGGCGGTCTTTGAACTTCTTTCGCAACAGTATGAAATCGCCAGCATCAACGAGGCGAAAGACACTCCTACGATCAAGGTGATCGACCCTCCAGGAGTGCCTGAGCGGAAATCCTTCCCGCCTCGTCTCCTACTCGCCCTTCTATTTGCCTTGCTTTCCTTCGGTGGGGCATCGGCCCTGATCCTGGTGCGGCAGCATTGGTCGAGTGTCGATCCTCGCGATCCTCGGAAGCTGTTGGTGTCAGAAGTTTGGTTGGTGCTGCGCCGGCGATTCAACGCGCTCTCTGCGCTGAGAAGAGGTGCGGCATGACAAGGCATCTGACCAATGCGGTGTACGGTGTCCTCGACTATGCCTCCTATCCCTTCGGCATGTTGATGGCTGCGCCGGTAATTCTTCACAAGCTCGGTGCCGCGGAGTATGGCCTGTGGATGATCGCCACGGCGGTCGTCAGCGCCGGAGGCATCATCGCCTCCGGCTTCTGCGATGCAAATATTCAGCGAGTAGCGCGCCTTCGCAGCAGCGGCGAAATCCCTGCCGTGGTGGGAACGGTTCGCAGCATGATGGGTATTAACCTTGTGCTCGGCCTCACGATTGCATTAGCAGTGTGGATTGCAGCGCCCTTCGCGGCACGCCACATGGCGGTTTCGAGCCTAACGCCGGTAAGGGAATGTCTGATCTGCATCCGGATAGCGGGTGGAATGATCCTGGTGCGCGCGATTGAAAGTGTCGGTGTGAGCACGCACCGCGCCTTCGAGCAATATCGCGGCACGGTGCAGATCAGCACAGTCGTCCGCCTGCTCACCCTCGCTTCTGCCGCTGTACTCGCATTCCTCGGGTGTCGCACGGTGAGCATCCTCATAGCAACGTCGGTCTTTCTCGCTGTCGGCGCCTACTTGCAGTTTCGAGCACTGCGCACCCTCCTTGGACCCGTCACTCTGTGGCCGACTTTTCACCTTAGGGAAGCGAAGGCATTAGTTGGGCTCGGCGTCTTCGTTTGGTTACAAACCCTTGGCAGCGTTATCTTCGGACAGTTCGACCGGATCCTCCTGGGTGTTTCGATGGGAGCACTCGCGGTGGCACCTTATGCGTTGTGCATCCAGTTTGCACAGCCCGTCTTCGGCCTCACAGCTGCCGGCCTTCACTTCCTGTTTCCTTATCTTTCCGGACGTGCGGGGACGCTTCCAATCGCAATGTTGAAGCGAACCTTGCTCAAGGCCTTCGTTGTCAATGCAGTGCTGGTGGCCAGCGGCGCCGGTCTGCTGATTTTCTCCGGCGGTCGCTTGATTCGACTGTGGGCGGGCGCGGCGGTGGCGAACAGCGCCAAAGAAATATTTATCCCGATAGTGTTTGGCTCGGCGCTGATGGGATTGAGCGTTACCGGGACGTATGCCATGCAGGCCCTCGGTCGCTTTCGGACGGTCGCTCTGGTCAGTCTAGGTGGAAGAGCGGCGATGCTGCTGCTCATGATCTATCTGTTACACCGCGCGGGACTACGTGGATTGGCGGCAGCGCGCGTCTGCTACGGATTGATCGCATTGATTGTCTACCTCCCGTTGGTTCGTGAGTTGGGGAGTATCAGAAAAGGATTAAGTTCCGCGTGGGCCATGGCCGGTCCTGGAGACGTACAGGAGGGATCGCAATCATGAAGATCATGGTCTCTGCCGCTTCTTTCTCCTCGGAGATCTCCGGGATCCAGCGCCACGCCTTCAATCTGGTCCGCTGCCTGCTCCGCCGCCCAGAAATTTCCAGAGTGGACCTCGTGGTGGCTCCATGGCAAACCAATCTCGTGCGGACAGCCGGCCTTCACCGCGACGACCGTCTCAAGACCCATGTCGCAGACATGAAGCAAGGTTCGCTGAGCCGCAATGCCTGGTACTACCGCAAGCTGCCGATGCTGGCCGCACTGCTTCAACCTGACCTGGTGCACCTCACCTACCCGGTGCCCGTCGATGCAGCGTCGATTCACTGTCCCACGGCGCTCACCTTGCATGATCTTTATCCGTATGAGATCCCGGAGAACTTTGGTTTCCCCCAGGTAATCGTCAATCGCCTCATTCTGAAGCAGTGCCTCAGAAGTGTGGATGCCATCGCCTGCGTCTCTGATACAACGATGGCGTCTCTGCGACAGCATGCACCGGCTTCGGCGCACGAGAAGGCGGTGCGAATCTACAACTGTGTCGAGCCAGAACCCCAGCGGATTGTGCGGTCCCCGATCCCAGGCTGGTCGGGTGAACCTTTCCTGCTTTGTATCGCGCAACATCGTCGCAACAAAAATATTGCCCTGCTCATCCAGGCGGTCGATCGTCTTCTGCGTGCGTCCTCGATTCCCCCAGCCATGAAGCTGGTGGTTGTTGGTATCGAAGGGCCGGAGACACGGCACATTCAACAACTCATATCGGATCGCGGATTAGCCTCGAGGGTGGTTTTGCTTCGAGGCCTGTCGGAGCAGGAGTTACAGTGGTGTTACGCGCGCTGCGAAGCGCTGGTCGTTCCATCAAAGGCTGAAGGATTCGGTCTGCCGGTTGCCGAAGCCCTCTTGGTGGGCTGTCGAGTTGTTTGCTCCGATATCGCAGCTCTTCGTGAGATTGGTGGAACCCACTGTGAGTACGTCGCCTTAGGTGCTGATGAAGTAGAGGCGCTTGCCGGCGCGATTCGGACAACCCTTCAGGGTCCGCGGAAGGAACCCGTGTCGTTGCCCCATCTGTCCGCCGAAGTCCTTGGGCGTCAATATTTGAACTTTTATCACCAGCTCCTACCCTCTCAAAAATCTCTATGGAATGCGGGAAGCGATGTGTCGTTCAGCGCGATGGCGGCAGCGACGCAATTTTCAGACGCGAACAAGCCAGGTGGCGCAGGGAAGCAAGGGGGCATACGTGGCTGCATCTGAGTCGCATGTCCCAAACCTGTACGCCGAGGCTCTCGCGGACAACGAACTGCGACGACCAGTCCTTTCGCGCGAGACGTTTCGTCGAGCCATGGTTCTGTCGGAACTTGCTGCAGACTTCGTTACCTGTGCTGGTGCAGCGATCGGTGCATATTTACTCGAACTATATTTCGGCGCGCACATGCAGTGTCCGATCAAGCAGGTTGTGGCCGTCGGCACTCTCCAGGGAATCTTTGCGTTACTCTTGCTCCAAAGAAGGAGCTCATCGGATGGAACTGCCAGCCTCCTGCGCATTCGCGAGACCGAACACGCCGTTCGAACTTCTGTCCAGACCCTTCTTCTGCTGCTGTTCGTAACATTTGCCCTCAGGCTCAACTTCCCACGGGAAGCAATCCTCATCGCGCTAGGGCTCACTCCGATACTTCTAATCGCGCAAAAGCAAATATTCTCCTCGCTCCTTCGGATCCTCCACGCAAGGGGGCACGGGATCAACCGTGTCGTTGTCTATGGTGCAGGAGAGGCGGGGAAACACGCTGCGTCGACCCTGCTTTATTCCCCGCGACTTGGACTCCATCCGGTTGGCGTGATTGGAGACAATTCCGTGGCCGCCGGCAATTCCATGTTCGAGTTGGGGTATCGCCGCTGCCACTCCGTTCCTGTGCAAAGAGGGCCTGTCACGCCTGCCCTGTTAAAAAATCTGGGTTGCGGCTTGCTGATCGTAGTCATGCCACCGGCCTGTTCGGAAGATCTCACCGAAGTCATTCAAATCGCGAAGCAGGCGGGAACGCCGCTTGCGCTGATGTCGAAGATTCTGTCGCAGGACAGAGGCGAGGCAGCATCGATGGATGTCGATGGTTGGCAACTCACTGCTTCCGCGGGGCTGACCTCCCAATGGCCTTACCTGTTCGCCAAGCGGGCCGCGGATATTGTTGTGTCCTTGTTTCTCCTGGCAGTCCTCGCCCCGTTTCTCTCATTGATCGCGCTGATGATCCGACTAGGATCACCAGGCCCGGCAATCTTTGTGCAGAAGAGAGCGGGAAAGAATGGAGAGCTTTTCAATATCTACAAGTTCCGTTCAATGTATAGGTCTACGCCGAGGTATGACGTATCTCCAACGGAATCGAGTGACCCTAGAATCACCCCGCTCGGAAGATTTCTCAGGCGTACCAGCCTGGACGAATTGCCGCAGTTGATCAATGTGTTTCTGGGGAACATGTCCTTGGTGGGGCCGCGGCCGGAAATGCCTTTCATCGTCGAGCTCTACAGTGATCAGCATCGGCGGAGACTTCAGGTCGTTCCGGGAATCACCGGCTTGTGGCAACTCAGTGCCGACAGGGCATTGCCTATTCACGAAAACATCGAATACGACCTCTTCTACATCAGGAATCGCACATTTTTCATGGACGTCGCGATCCTGCTGCACACCATGCTTTTCGCAATTGGGGGTGGAGTATGACCGGTCCATATGAGCTTCCGAAGTATGGACCATCGATTGCAACAGCGAGAATGCTTGTTGACCAGTGCGATGAGATCCCGACTGTGCCTGCCACTGACTTCGTTCATGAGTATGCGAACGTCCTGGGCGTCAATGTCTCCGCTATCGATCTCGACAGGGTAGTAGAGATGGCTGATCGATGGATCACGGCGGAGAATCGAGGCTACATCTGCGCCACCGGTGTGCATGGAGTCATGGAAGCCCAGTCGGACCCGGAGCTCCAGCGCATTCTCAATCACGCGTTCATCAACGCGCCAGATGGAATGCCGATGTCGTGGGTCGGACGGCTGCAAGGATTCAGCAAAATGGATCGAGTGTTTGGTCCGGATCTTATGGCGGCTCTATGCCAGCTTTCGGTTGAACGAGACTATCGCAACTTTCTATATGGCGGCGAACCTGGAGTTGCGGAACTCCTGAAAGAAAAGCTCGAAAACAGATTTCCTGGCTTGCAAATTGTCGGCACGTATACGCCTCCTTTCAGAGATCTCACGAACGAAGAGGAAGAAGAGATCTTCGGTCAGTTGCAAACATCGCGACCGCACATCCTATGGATCGGCCTGAGCACCCCGAAGCAGGAAAGATTCATGGCACGCTATGTCGACCGCCTTCAGGTGCCGCTCCTGGTGGGCGTCGGTGCGGCATTTGACTACCACACCGGCCGTATCAACGATTGTTCTAACTGGATCAAACGCGCAGGCCTGCAGTGGCTCCACCGCCTTCTCCAGGATCCAAGGCGTCTCTGGAAACGGTACCTGAAAAACAATCCGGCGTTCCTCTGGAAGATTGTGTTGCAGCTATCCAGGCTCAAGCGATACCCCACGCAAACAGACGCAATGAAGAGTAAGAACAAGATCGTGACAATCTGCTAACGCCGGTATGACAAGCCGCCACGGTCCCCCTGGATAGGGTGAATAGGACCGATGAATACGGTCGAAGTCACGGGTAGGTGCCTGATGGCGCCACGCGGACTGCCAGCGCACACCTAAAGGAGATGGAATGAGAGCAGGCATTATGGGACGGGGAATCCTGGTCGGGATTATGGTCGCGGGTATTTTCCCGGTGTATGTGGCTAAGGCGCAGGCCGCGCCTCGAAGAATCGAAATAACAGCGAAACGTTTTGCATTCGAACCCGGAGAGATCACCTTGAAAAAAGGCCAACCGGTTGTTCTGGTCTTGAACAGCAAGGACGCCGCGCACGGACTCCGCTTTCGTGAGTTGAATGTAGACATCAAGGTTGGCGCGAATGGCACAAAAGAGGTGCAATTCACGCCGGATAAGGTCGGAGATTTCGTAGGGCACTGCTCTGTATTCTGCGGGTCCGGTCACGGCGGCATGACGCTCACACTGCACGTGGTGGACTAGCGATGGGCCGTCTCCTGGCACTCACAATCCTTGCGCTGGGGCTTGCAGGCTGCAAGGCAAATCCCGCGGGTAAGGTAGAGACGAAGACCATGACCTTCGCAAAACATCACATCTTTGTAGGCAACAAAAGCCAAACAAATCCTTTGCCTTCGAACGCCGACACCTGGGCTGACGGCAAGGAGGCTTTCTCTCATTATTGTGTTGCCTGTCACGGGGCGGATGGTCAAAACACGGGTGTTCCCTTTGCCGATCACATTTCGCCGCCGATTCCGTTGTTGAACTCCAAGGAGGTGCAGAGCTACACCGACGGCCAGCTCAAATGGATATTGGACAACGGAATCAGTCCGTCCGGTATGCCAGGCTCGAAGGGAACGTTGAGCGACGACGAGCTCTGGTCCATCATCGTCTATCTGCGGCGCCTACCCCCGGCAGGAAGTCAAGGTGTCCCGGACATCTATACCCACTGACTGAATCGCATCCGCGAGGTGCAGATAAACATGTATAGCAGCCCAACAGAAAAGCAGCGACTCAGAATCCCCGCGGCGACGGGGTTGTCGTTCCTTGCAGGGTCCTTCTTCTCCTTCCGGGTTTTCATCATGCTACTTTCCGTGCGGCTTCTCGGAACCAGCGAGCAGGCCGGCGTTGAAATCAGTCTCGTGCTGAATTTCCTTCTTCTAGCACTTGTCGCGTTTCAAACAATGGGAGCGGCTGACCCAGAGGGCGCAAGCGTGCTGCGGCTTGCAAGTGTGCGCTGGGTGTTCCTCTTTCTGTGTGTCTCCTGCATGAGTTTGTTTTGGAGTGCCACGGCGTCGATGCCGGCTGCCATCGTTTATTGGTGCGCCATGGCGGCGGATGTTTGGATGGTCGTCCTTTTACTCCATATGGGGTCGGTGAAAGAGGTTGCCACCAGTGTCATGAAGGGCTACGTAGCCGGCGCGTGCGTGATAGCAATCATTGCCTGGTTACTGCCGGCCCAGTCGGACCTTCGTCTGGGGGATGAGGAGCTACTTGGACCCAACCAGATCGGATATATCTGCGCGTTCGCTTTGTTCTTTGCGCAGTACCTCCTGCGAGAGAAAATGGGGAAGTGGGGTCCGGCAACATTCATCCTTGCGGTAACGCTGCTGCGAAGTCTCAGCAAGACGTCCATCCTCGCGTTTCTTATCGCGGAGTCCTTTCTGCTGATGAAAGATAAATCCATCCGCCGCAGAACGAAGATCACGCTTGTGCTCGCCGGCTTGGCGACACTGGTTGCATTCTCGGGTCTTCTCACGTCTTACTTCGACATTTATTCGAATGCAGGAAACAGTCCAGAAACCCTTACCGGCCGCATCGGCATCTGGACCGTCATTCTGGGTGAGGCGGTGCAACAGCCTTGGATCGGCCATGGTTTCCACGCAGTGTGGCACGTAATTCCGGCCTTTGGAGATTTCGAAGCAAGGCATGCACACAACGAGCTCATCCAGCAGTTCTACGCGTATGGGGCTGTTGGTGTTTGCATGTTGGCCGGTCTCTACGGGAGCTTTTACGCGCAGGTTCGACGGCTTTCCTCGCCCTCCATGAGAACTTTATGGTTCTCACTCCTAATCTTTGTTCTGGTCCGAGGCCTCACCGATACTGAACCGTTCGACCTCTCGCTACCCTTATGGGCAATCGTAATGATCAGCACCCTGATTGAGAACGGGCGTACCCTACCCGACACACAGCCGGTTGGCAACCCTCCAGCACAAGTCACCAGGGCCATCCAACCCTCAGTGCTTCCCTCAACCCTGTAGAGGCAATCTCGCGCCTCGCGCGACCGCAATTGTCATCCGATTGTCATTTCTCAGCTCTTTGATAGAAAATACCAAGTCGCTTCCACCAGAATAGAATAGAGGTCTCGAAACATGATCGCGGATATGAATCTAATGGAAGAACCAGTTGAGTTTGATGCAGCGCCGTCGGCAACTCTCGGCACGATCCTCATCATTGAGGACGATCCTCGCATGCAGAAGGTCTTACGCAGAATTTTTACCGAGGAGCAGTACGCGGTTGTTGTTGCGGGTGATGGCCAAACCGGGCTTGACCTATTTCGCAGCGAACATCCTCTCGCCGTCATCCTGGACCTCATCCTTCCGCGAATCTCCGGACGCGACCTTTGCCAGGCCTTTAAGAGTCTTTCCAGCGAGACGCCAATCATCGTGCTGAGCGCAATCAGCGAGGTCGTCGACAAAGTGCTGCTGCTGGAGTTGGGTGCGGATGATTACGTTACGAAACCCTTCAGCCCACGAGAGCTTACAGCTCGTGTCCAGGCGGCAATTCGCAGACAGCGGAAACCTGTGGGAGCCTCCATCTATCGTTTCGGGGACTGTGAGATTGACTTCAAGAGTATGAATGCGCGACGCAAGGGAATTCCCGTGGTCCTGACTGCGCACGAGTTCAAACTGCTGAAGTTCTTCACCGATAATCTTGAGCGGGTGCTGACACGAGAGTTGCTCCTCAACGAGGTGTGGGGGTATAACTCGTATCCGACGACCCGCACCGTGGATAACCAGATCCTGAAGCTCCGCCAGAAGCTGGAGCCAGATCCAGCAAACCCCAAGCATCTGTTGACGATTTACGGCGCAGGCTACAAATTTGTCCCATAATCTTAACGTCGGTCAATGGCGGGATGATGAGGACAGCATGGAGATAACCAGTATTCGCGGGAAGCAGGGAATACGAACGCATGTCCTGCTGGTTGTCGCGATGGCACTGGTCATCGCCATCGTTACCTGCGGTTGCCTGTTGCTCATCCGTCATCGCCTGCGCGCGCAGGTTACCGACGATTTGTCCCAGGATCTCGATCATTCTGTAATCACATTTCAGGATCTACAGGCCGAGCGCGTAAGCGCATTGGAACGCGAGAATTCTCTTATTGCGGAGCTCCCGACGCTGAAGGCGCTGATGACCAGCGGGGATGAGCTCACCATTCAGAACGGAGCCACAGAATTCTGGCAGTTGAGCGGAACTGATCTATTTGCGCTCGCCTATCCGGACGGACGGATCGTGGCCGTCTATACCAAGGGCGCGCCAGTAGATGCGACCCTTCGCCAGGGATTGAAGACGCTGATTGCCTCTCCCGAAAAACGCTATCTCATCGATGGTCAGGGCCTCTATGTCTGTTCGCTGCGGCCGCTATACTTCGGCAGCGATGAGGCCGGCACCCTGCTCGGCTATGTCATCAGCGGTATCTCGATTGAACGAACGGTGAAGCAGATCAGCCGACCCACCGGAGTGGAAGCAACCTTCCTCAGTGACGGACAAGTTGTGGCCAGCACCCTTAGCCCGTCCGGTCAGGCGAGCCTCAGGATGCAGCCGCGACTGTTTTCAGCTACGCCTCAGGCTCCGTCCACAGTGAATTTTGGAAACGCCCGGTTTCTTGCCGCAACGGAGGATCTCAGCGCAGCTGCAACCTCTCCCCTGAAGCTGGTTGTCCTGAAATCTTTCGAACCGGCCGAGCGTTCGATCAATCGAATCGACCGAATGGTGCTGAGTGCAGGCTTCCTCGCGCTCCTCTCAGGCACGGTTCTGATGATTGCTCTTTCGCGTCTTTTGACTCGTCCCCTCGAAGAGCTTTCAAGAAGCGTCATCGCATTTGGCAGCGGCAACGACCCGTACCGGATACCGCGATATGGTACCCAGGAAGTACGACAGTTAAGCACTGCGTTCGCTAGAATGATTGACGAGATCAAGCAGAAGAATCGAGCACTGTTGGAGTCGGAGCGCCTCGCGACCATCGGACGGATGGCAAGTTCGGTCTCTCATGACCTGCGTCACTATCTCGCTGCGATCTATGCCAATTCGGAGTTTCTCGCCTCCGGGCGGCTATCAGAAACTGAACGCGCAGAGATCTTCGCGGACGTCCGCGCGGCGGTGCACGGCACGACCGACATGATCGAGTCACTGCTGATCTTCAGCCGTACAGGTGCCAGCGTGAGAAGGTCGCCCGAACTCATGGCGATCTTGCTGGAACGGGCAGCCGCCCTGGTTCGAGCGCATCCCGATGCCGAAGGCGTCTCGCTGATCACTCGTCTCGGCGACCCGATGGAGAGTGCGGCGGTCGTCGACGGAAAGCAGATTGAACGCGCGGTCTGTAACCTTCTGCTCAACGCTTGCCAGGCTGTTCGTACCACTGGGAAGGAAGCCAGAATCGTGATGACCCTCGAAGTAGATCAGGATCACATGACCGTGAATATCATCGATAACGGCGATGGCATCCCGGAAAGTATTCGCAGCAGTCTTTTTGAACCATTTGTGAGCGAAGGGAAACAGAAGGGAACGGGCCTCGGCCTCACATTAGCTCATTGCATCGCCGTAGAACATGGAGGAGAGGTCGTTCTCCTCAGCAGTGTTCCGGGCGAAACGATCTTTCAAATGACAGTGGCGCGCGAGATTCAAACGCCAAATACATCGAGCGTGTCAGCAACGGACCCTCACGACGAGGTCAACCAACATGAGAATTTACAAGCCTGAAGCACAACAGCAATCCCCGATGCGGTTTCGGAAGCTTTGGCTGATGTTGCCGGTGCTGATCTTCGTTTGCAGTAATTCCCGACCTGGTCTGCTCGCACAATCGACCCAATCTTCGAATCAAGAGAGTGTTCCAGAGCAGATTCGAAAATTGACTGAAGCGATGGCAAAAGCACAAAGCCAACTCGAAGAGTCGCAGCATCAGCTGGACGAGCTGCGCCAGCAACTGGCTACACTGCAGAGCCAGATGGCACAGGGGACATCGCCTGTGACGCCTCCAACATCAGCCAGTCTGCCTCCGGCATCGTCTTCTTCGGCCCAGGCGACGCCGCCCGCTACCTCGGCCGCTGTGGACGATCTTCGAGAACGGCAGGCAATCCAGGAATCTCAAATCGCGACACACGAGCAGACCAAAGTTGAGAGTGAATCGAAGTATCCCGTGAAGATCACCGGGTTATTGCTGTTCAACGGCTTCGTCAATACGCGGCAGGTGAATGTAGCGGCGACGCCGACGCTGGCTCTCTATGGCACCGGCACCACAGGGGCATCGGTACAGCAGTCGATTCTTGGTTTCGATGCGCGCGGACCACACCTCTTCGGGGCCAGCAGTTATGCCGACCTGAGGATCGATTTCGACGGCAGCCCAACGTATGGGACTTCTACTCCGATCTACACCGGCTACTACAGCACGAGTGTCGCGATTCTGCGGCTGAGAACCGCTCACGCAGGACTGCAATGGAAGAATACAGACGCTTACTTTTCCCTCGATCGACCCATCGTCAGTCCGGACGCACCAACGTCGTTGACGGCTGTTGCCGAGCCAGCGCTCGCCTGGTCTGGAAACCTATGGACGTGGAATCCTCAAGTCGGGGTTACGCAGGACATTCGGTTTGCGGGCACTCATGACGTTCGCTTGCAGGGTGCCCTGATCGATGTCGGCGACGCGCCAGTGTCCACAGTCTCCGTCGCTGCCGCTACGTCAACCGTTGTCCCCAGCGCAGCGGAACAGAGCCGCTGGCCAGGAGAGGAAGCTCGCATCGCTTTGCTTGGTTCGAAGTTGGAGGAGGGCAGCCACATCGGTGTCGGTGGATATTTTGCGCCGCACCTGAGTCCGGCCGGCACCCGCTTCGACGCGTGGGCAGTTACGGCCGATGCCAGGTTCCTCTTGCCGGCTCGGCTCCAATTCGCGGGAGCCTTCTATCGCGGCGCGGCGCTAGGCGGCCTCGGAGGAGGGACCTACAAAGACTTTGGTTTTGTAGTCGACACGGACTCATCCAAGTACTATTTCCGCCCATACGACGATGTAGGGGGATGGGCGCAACTGAAGGAGAAGCCTACCGAACGATGGGAATTCAACGCAGCCTTCGGAATGGATAACGTATTCGCCAGGGAACTGCGACCCTATTATGTTCCGGGCGGAACCATGTATCAGGACCTGGCCAGAAACCGAACCTACACCGGTAATGTGATCTACAGCCCAGTCGCCTACCTGCTCTTTTCTTTGGAGTACCGGCACCTCGAGAGCACCCCGGTTATCGGCTCCTCGGCCGAGAGCAACATTATCGGAATCGCTGCTGGGTACAAGTTCTAATGAAATACACGCGCATCGCCTTCGCGATCTTTATCGCCCTCCTGGCGTCGGACAGCCTGCGATCGCAGGATCGTCCACCACCTGGTTCGACGGCTGAAGTACATCTCCACATCGCCTTCTCGCAACCGGGAAAACATCGTGATGTCCCTGCGGTCGCTTGGTTGGAGCCGCTGGCAGGGACGCTCGCCCCACCCTTCGTCCCGCATGGGCCCTACACGCTACTGCAGAAGAATCGCATGTTCCTACCGCATTTGCAGGTCATTCCTGTCGGCGCGGTCGTTCAGTTTCCTAACGCCGATCCGTTCTTTCATAACGTCTTCTCGCTCTTCGACGGCAAGCGATTTGACCTTGGACTCTATGAGGCAGGCTCCAGCAAATCGGTCACTTTTTCACGAGAAGGTGTCTCCTACATATTCTGCAACATTCATCCTGAGATGAGCGCAGTGGTGCTTGCCATCCCAACGCCCCTATTCGCCATAGCGGATCCCCACGGTTCTTTCGTACTGCGGAATGTGCCTCCAGGCGACTACCAGTTGCGTCTCTGGATTGAGGGCCTGCCTCCATCCATTGTCGATGGCATGACTCGCTCTGTGCATCTCTCAGCGGGAGTCGTTGATATAGGTTCGCTGACCATCCCGATGAAACCGGACGGCCCCCCAGCCCATACGAACAAGTTCGGAAACGAATACGACTCGCATCCCAAGTCTCCCTATGATCACTAAGATTTCTGAATCGTAGGAAAGCCATCTCTTCACTCGCAGGTGGGTAGCGTCAGGCCATCGACAAAATACGTGGTTTCCTATTCTTCAACGTAGTGTCCGAGATGCCGCCGATCTTCTTTGACAAATCGAATGCCCCTAGCCATAAAGCATCATTTGTGGTCTGCTACTCTCTCTATCGACCCGTCCGACCTATCGCATACAGCCTCACGCGATACACATGGAAACCTCGCCCCTCCATCAGCAGCTCGCGCCCCTGGTTCGACTGATCCCCATTCAGCCGCCGCACCGTCACCCATTCACCGTGGTCGCGGCGCACCTCCTCAATGCTCGCGATGCCTCCAACCTTGTCATCAACATCAGGATCCCGAAGAAAGGAAACATAGAGCCCGCTCCCTGCGATATAAAACTCGTTCGTCGCTGCTTCGATCACGATCATCGCGCCGTCGCTGCTCAAGAGCTTCTTGTCAGGCCATGAACGAGCCAGCGTCGCTTCAAACAAATAACCACCCAGCGCAACCGTCTTGGTCGGCCGCGGGCTGCTTTCCCTAAGCACCGCGCCACGAACCTTGTCCGCAGCCTGCGCCGAGAGAATCATTTCCCCGAGGCTGCCCAGCACCTCATACGCGCCGCTAATCCCTGCATCCGGCTCACCCTTGCCCTCGGCCGAATCCACCCCAAATGGAGAAAATCCGAACGCCTTCGCCTCCCCATACGCATAAAACGCATTAGTAGGAGCGCTGTCGATGCGCGCCTCTGGAACAAACACTGCATTACCCTTCAGCCGATAGCGATTGATCCAATACTCAAAATCCGGCCAGTAAATATCCGGCGAAAAGAAGTCCAGTGCAGGCGCGGTCGCTCGATAAACTTCCAGGTATGCAGGATGCGGCCCGCCACTTGGGTACTCGCCTGCTCGCTCACCCGGCGCCGGCAACTGGCAGTTCACATACATGGGCAACGCATACGCCCGCTTGCCGTCTGCTGCAACCGACTGAATATAGCGCGCATAGTTCCACGCCATAAAAACCTCATCGGCAGCGTCCCCAAACACCTCCTGCCACGTCTTCCCCTGTGGATCAAAATGCGCGCGAAGCTCTGGAGAGAATTCCTCTCGCCTCGTCTCAAGCGCATGAATCAGCTCTGCTGGCACCGGTCGGTGAAACATCTCGTTCGCCGCCGCCGACCGGTCGCGCCCATATCCCAAATAGCCGACTTCGTTCTCCACCTGCACCATCAGCACCGTTTGCTGTCCCTCGTCCACATCGCGCACATGCTTCATCAAGGAAGAGAACGCCCGCCCGTCCGCCCTCTGCGTCTGCTCGCCCAGCGTGGAAAGAATTTCCAGAGGAGTTCCATCGGCGGCCATCGCGCGAGGGAATCGCGCAGGATCTTTCTTCACCCACGCAGGCGCATAACTCGACACGCTATTCTTCCAGCTCCCAAACCACAGCAACACCAAATGAAGATGCTGTTGCCGCGCCACGTCAATCCAATGATCAAGAATCTGAAAGTCGAATGTCCCTTCGACCGGCTCAATCTGCTCCCACGCCACCGGCATCAACACCGTATTCAAATGCATCTGTGCGAGCTTCGGCAGAATATCATCGGCCTGCGCCGCCGTGCCCGCCGAAGAGTTTCCCAGCTCGCCCCCAAGAACCAGGTACGGCTTGCCATCCACGATCAACTGCGCCGCATCCCCCATCTGCCGCACCGCCGGCAACGAAGCTCCACGGGCCATCAGCCCCCAACCGAGGCACAAAGTAGCCAGCAGAATCTTTCTCTTGAGAATCAAGATCATCTCCCCGAATCGCGCACGAACATCCTAGCAGTCCCACGTGGCGGAGCGTCGAATTAAAGCGCTATAGTTGCTGAGCGACATGAAATCGTCTCCCATGAAACTCAGTCTTTGCGTAAGCGCATCCGTCGGCCTCTCGATAGCTTTCACCTCGCTCGCACCCCGCGCGATCTCTCAAACTGCACCCACGCAGTCCACCTGGATCGCAAGCTGGGGCTCCTCGCAACAGGTCCCCGAGCCGCAGAACGCGATGCCCCCCGCAGATCTTACTGACGTCACCCTGCGCCAGATAATACATGTCTCAGCGGGCGGCTCCGCTCTACGCGTGCATCTCTCCAACGCCTTCGGTACCGAGCCGGTGCACATCACCTCAGCGCACATCGCGAAGCCACTCGCCCCCGACGCCGCAGCCATCGACACCCAAACCGATCGCGCCCTCACCTTCGCCGGCGCCCCCGACGTCACCATCCCCGCCGGCGCGGAGTTCGTCTCCGACCCCATCACCCTCACCGTTCCCGCGCTCTCAGACCTCGCCATCTCCTTCCATCTCGACGCCCCACCCGCTCGCGAAACCAGCCATCCCGGCTCGCGCGCCACCTCCTGGTACGTCCACGGCGACGCGGCCTCCGCGACCAACTTCACCAACCCCAATAAGATCGACCACTGGTTTCAACTCTCGGAAGTCGACGTGCAAACCACCCCGGGCGCCGCCACCATCGTCGCTCTTGGCGACTCCATCACCGACGGTCACGCAGCCACCACCAACGGCAACAACCGCTGGCCCGACATCCTCGCCGCTCGCCTGCAGCACTCGCCCGGCACCCAGACCATCGGTGTCTCCAATCAGGGCATCGGCGGCAATCATCTACTCACAGACGGCCTCGGCCCCAACGCTCTAGCGCGCTTCGATCGCGACGTCCTCGCACCCTCCGGCGCACGTTGGGTCATCCTTCTCGAAGGCGTGAACGATCTCGGCGGCCTAACCCGCGACTGGGAAGTGTCCACCGCCCAACACGCCGCCCTCGTCCAGCGAATCCTCGGCGCCTATCAGCAGATCATCACGCGCGCCCACGCCCACCAGCTTCGCATCTATGGAGCGACGATCACGCCCTACGTCGGCTCCGACTACTACCACCCCGGCCCCCTAAACGAAGCCGATCGCCAGGCAGTCAACGCCTGGATCCGCACCCCCGGCCACTTCGATGCCGTCGTCGACTTCGACCAGGCCTTACGCGATCCTCAACACCCCGACCGTCTCCTGCCCGCCTATGACTCCGGCGACCACCTGCATCCATCGCCAGCCGGTTACGAGGCCATGGGTGAGTCAATCCCCCTCACCCTCTTCACCCGCTAAACCTTACGCGAGCCTCTGCGCAGGCGCTCCCAGCAGATCCTCAATCCGTATCGGCAGCTCGCGAACCCGCACGCCCGTCGCATGATGCACCGCGTTCGCAATCGCCGCCGCAACCCCCGCAAGCCCAATCTCCCCAACGCCCCTCGCGCCCAGTGCATTAATCACCAGGTCGGGATGGTCCAGGAACGTGACATCAATATTCGGCGCATCGGCATTCGTCGTCAGAATATAATCCGCTAGATTGTTGTTGATCGGCGCACCGAACCGCGCATCATAACGAGTCGCCTCAAACAACGCCATCCCAATCCCCATCACCACCGCGCCCTCAATCTGATTCCGCGCCGGCTTCGGATTCAGAATCCGCCCTCCATCAATCACCGTCACCACCCGCGACACACGCAGCCGCGCCGTCTCCGGCTCCCAGGTCACCTCCACAAACTGCGCGCCAAACGAGTGCTGCGAGAACTTCCGGTCCGGCGCACCAAAGCTCCCAGCGCCTTTCCCGTTGCCCGTCGCACTCCGCACCCTAGCCTTCGTCAAGATGTCGCCGAAGGGAATCGCAGTCTTCGCATCCCCATCTTTCAGCCGCACCTTTCCATCGCCGAACTCAAGATCCTTCGGCTCATGATCCACGAACGCAGCATCTGGTCCCGCCGTAGCAATCGCAAACAACTTCCCAATCGCATTGTTTGCCGCGTCAATCACCGCAGGAATCACGCTCGCCGTCGCCCACGACCCGCCCGAGATCGGCCCCAGCGGCAGATTCGTATCGCCAAGCACCACCTCAATGCGATCGTTCGGCAGCCCCATCCGCTCGGCCACTACGTTCGACAGCACCGTGTACATCCCCGTCCCGATATCCTGCGTAGCGCACGACACCCGCGCCGTCCCATTCGACAGCAGCTCCACCATCGCATGCGACTCGCAGCTCTCCGCAATCCACGAGCACCCGGCAACGCCCCATCCCAGCGTCAATCCACTCTGCTCGCCCGTGCCCTTCATCGACCCCACCGCGGGCGTATATCTCGTCCATCCAAACTTCCCCGCACCCACATGCAGACACTCCAAAAAATGTCGCGAAGAGAAAGGAAGATCCTTCCCCTCATCCTTCGCAGGCTCGTTCAGCAGCCGCAGCTGGATCGGATCCATCTTCAGCGCAATCGCCAGCTCATCCATCGCCGACTCCGTAGCAAACAACCCCGGCACCGCGCCCGGCCCGCGCATCGACGTAGGCGTTCCCACATTGCGCCTCACAATCGCCGACGTAGCCCGAAGGTTCGCCACACTGTAGCTATAACCCGTCGCCTCGCTGCACCCCTCCGAATAATCATCCAGCATCGACGTGTGATTCAGCGAGTCATGCATCAACGCCACCAGCTTGCCATCCGGCGTAGCTCCCAGCCGCACCCGCTGCTGCGTCCGCGGCCGATGCCCCACGTTCTGGAACATCATGTCGCGCGTCACCACCAGCTTCACCGGCCGCCCCAGATTCCGCGAAGCCTGCGCCGCAATCATAGCGTGCGGCCAAGGCCACAACTTACCTCCAAAGCCCGACCCCAGGAACCGCGAGATCACCCGCACATTCTGTATCGGCACGCCCAGCATCTGCGCCAGCACATCCTGCGAGTTGCACACCGCCTGCGTCGTCTCATACAGCGTAAAATTCTGCCCGTCGAAGTCCGCCACCGAGGCATGCAGCTCAATCGGATTATGCGTCTCCGTAGGCGTCCCGTAAGTCTCATCAATCTTGACCGGCGCCGTCTTGAACGCCGCATCCGGATCCCCGCGCTTCGAATCTTCAGTAGGCTTCTCAACCGCCTCGGCCTCAGTAAACTTCGTCGACACATTAATCGGCGCCGCTTCATACGTAGCCACCACCGCATTCGCAGCCGCCGTCGCCTGCTCAAACGTCAACGCCACCACCACCGCCACATACTGCCCGTAGTACCGAACTACATTGTCTTCAAACGGCGGCCGCTTCTCATCCAGAATTCCCGCAAACCCCGTCGGCGGCCCCGCGCGAAAGATCTTCCCGATATTGCCGTTGTGATACACAGCCTTTACGCCCGGCATCGCTGCCGCCTTGCTCACATCCAGCTTCGTAATCTTCCCGCTCGCAATCGTCGCGCAAACCGGCACCGCATACAGCATGCCCGGCAGGTTGTAGTCAGACGAATACTTCGCCGCTCCGCTAACCTTCAGCGGTCCATCAACGCGCGGCAGTGATCCATTGGTGCGCGGTGGAACAGTAGATTGAGTCGCCATCAAAATCTCCTTAGGAAGCTCTGCATAAGTACGTCTTTCGGATAGAGCAGTAAGTCTTGTGGATAGAGCGGTGAGTCTTTGGATAGAGCCGGACTTCAGTCCGGCGGTAAACCGAATGATTGCAATGCGGCTTTAGCCGCTGGGATATGTTTGTCGGACTTGCGCATAGCTTTCCTTTACCCGTTTTGCGTTGCGAGTGTCAGTGCATGCGCCACGCAGCGCTTCGTCAACTCAACTTTGAATCCATTCTCCGTCTGCGGCCGAGCGTCCCGTACCGCCATCGCCGCCGCCCGATGAAACGCCGCGCCCTCAGCGGTTTGATGCAGCAACGCCGCCTCCGCCTCATGCGATCTCCAAGGCTTCGTCCCCACGCCGCCCAGCGCCACCCGTATATACGAAAACTTCCCGCCCGAAATCTCCGCAACAATCGCAGCCGACGAAAGCGCAAACTCATACGACGCCCGATCCCGCAGCTTCAAATAAACCTGCTTCGCTCCCTTGCGCGCCGCCGGCAGCGTGACATGCGTAATCAACTCACCTGGCGCCACCACCGTCTCAAGATGCGGAGTCGTTCCCGGCAGCAAAAAGAAATCGCCAATCGCCACATCGCGCGGACCCTTCGCCCCCTGGATCGTAACCACCGCCTCCAGCGCGGTCAGCGCCACATTCATGTCCGACGGATTCGTAGCAATACAATCCTTGCTAGTTCCCAAAATCGCCAGCGACCGATTATCCCCCTCAATCGCCGAGCACCCCGACCCCGGCGTCCGCTTATTACAAGCCATCGCCGTATTCCGAAAATACATGCAGCGCGTCCGTTGCAGCAGGTTCCCGCCAGTAGTCGCCATATTCCGCAACTGCGCTGAAGCCCCCGCCAGCAGCGCCTGCGACAGCACCGAGTACTCCGCCTGCACCACCGCATGATGCGCAAAATCCGAATTCCGCACCAACGCCCCCACCCGAAGCCTGCCATCCGGCAGCCGCTCAATCGTGTCCAGCCCAATGTGGTTGATGTCCACCAGCCGCGTCGGCCGCTCAACGTCCAGCTTCATCAAATCCAGCAGCGTCGTCCCACCCGCAACGAATTTCACATCTCTCTGCGCGACAGCATTCGTCGCCTGCGCTGCATCGGTAGCACGCAAATAACTGAAAGCTTCCATACAACTCCCTCTCAATCTGCGCAGCTAAGCGCGCTGCCGAACCTGTTGAATCGCCGCAACAATATTGGGATACGCCCCGCACCGGCAGATATTCCCGCTCATCAATTCCTTCACATCGACATCCTTTGGCCCACACGGTTCTTTCAGCAACGCCACCGCGGACATGATCTGTCCCGACGTGCAATACCCGCACTGGTAGCCGTCGTGTTCCACGAACGCAGCCTGCATCGGATGCAGATTCTCCGGTCCCCCCAGCCCCTCAATCGTCGTAATCTCATCGCCCTCATGCATCACCGCCAGCGTCAAACAAGAGTTGATCCGGCGTCCGTTCACATGCACCGTGCACGCCCCGCACTGCCCGTGATCGCAACCCTTCTTCGTGCCCGTCAGCAGGATCGTCTCACGCAACCCATCCAACAGCGTCGTGCGAGCGTCCACCTCGATCGCATGCGCCTTCCCATTCACGTTCAGCGTGATGGCAACCGCACCCTCCACCTTCTCCGCTGTACCTGCCGGTCTCGCAACCGGCTCCACTGTCTGCGCTGCTCGAGCCACCAGCGGCGCAGTCGTAACCGCAACCCCCGCGGCACCCACCTGCGAAAGAAACGAGCGCCGTGTTACATTCCCAACGCGCGGAGCCAACTCTTCTTTCTCTTGATCTTTCACCGCCATATGAATCTCCTTCGAGAGCCTAATCGCTTGGATGCATTCTAAGCGATCAGCGATCCGAAGGTCACCCCTACCGCAGATTCTGCCAACTGCCCCACCTCAGGCTTCGTCCACCACTTCAAACGGCCGCATCATGTCATTCGATTCGTGCTCAAGAATATGGCAGTGATACAAATATTTCCCCGTATACCCCTCAAACTTCGTAATGATGCGCGTAATCATCCCCGGCGGGCACTGCACCGTATCCTTCCACCCCATCTCATTCGGTTCCGGAGCGACCGCCGCCGCCAGGTACCGCAACCCCTTCGCATTCCGATACGCAAACACATCAAACGTTCGCCGATCCAGCACCTGAAACCTCACCAAATGCAGATGAATCGGATGCGTATCCTCAGTCAAATTGACGAACCCCCAGACCTCCGTAGAATTCAGCCGAGGCCGCTCCGTCACCGGTTCCATCCAACGCTTGCGATTCAACACCATCAGCATCGAATCGCCGCGCCCATTGAGCGCCTCATCGAGCGTAATCATCCGCGTCACCGTAGCCGTCGCCACCTCCATCCGTACCACCGGTTTGAACGCCGCAGGAAACTTGGCCGGCAGCAGGGAACTAGCCTGCCCATCCCCGTCCTTAACCCTCGCCGTGCGCGCAGCACCTCCCGCCGTGCGCGTAGCACCCACGCGGAACTGCAGAATCTCCAGCGCCCCATTCTTCAAATGAACTCGCTGCCCGGCAGCCTCAGAAAAATCAATCAGCAGGTCCGCACGCTCCGCCGGCGCCAGATTTAAATACCCCAGCTTTACCGGCCCCGACAGCAATCCCTGGTCCGACCCCACCTGCCAAAACGCTTGCCCCCGCTCCATGGACAGCGCGAAGAACCGGCTATTCGCCCCATTCAGCACCCGAAACCGATACAGCCGCGGCTCGACCTCAACGTAAGGCCGAATCTTTCCATTGATCAGAATCGCATCGCCATCGAACTCCGGAACCCACGGATGCTCAGGGTCTCCCGAAGTTGGATAGTAAAGCTGCCCATCCACGCTGAAGTTGCGGTCATACAGCACCAGCGGAATCTCATACTGCCCCTTTGGCAGATCGAGCGAATCCTCGCGCTCATCCCGCAGCAACATCATCCCCTGCAACCCGGCATAGATATTCAACCGATTCAGCCCCATCGCATGATCGTGATACCAAAGCGTCGCCGACTCCTGCTCCAGCGGATAATGGCACATCCTGCTATGCCCCGGCGCATACCAATCATCCGGATACCCATCATCCTTGGTCGGCACCCGCGCCCCATGCAGATGCGTCACCGCCCGCACCTCCGGCAGATCGCGCCCGCACCCATGCAGCGAATAGTCCACCGGAAGAAAATGTTTATGAGGCAGGGAATTGACCCACTCCACCCGCATCGCGCGCCCGCTCCTGCCCTCAATCAGCGGCCCCACCGGCGTACTCCCATAGCTCCACAGCCGCGTAGCCGGAACATCCCGATGCACCTTCGCATGAATCTCCCGCATCACCACGCGCAGCGGATGCAATCCAACCGGCGTCACCCGCTCCGGCATCGGCAACGCATCTACGAACGGCGTCAGCCCCAGCGAATGCAGCATCACCCGCGCCGGTCCGTCCGCGTGCACCACCGGTCCCGCCGGCATGGACATCCCTTGCATCACCTGCGCCGCCAACCCGCGCCGCGCACCCCAAGCCAGACCCACGGCCGACACTTGCTGAAGAAAACGACGACGGCTGCGAGACAAGCGATCAGATCTCCGTGGCTTCGATCAAAAAAGAAGAAGCACGCACTCGTGTGGAAGAGAGTGCGTGCTTTCAAGTTAAGCAAACTGTGTGAATAATCCGTGAACGCCGCCTAGTTGCCGCTGGTCACCGCGCCAGTCGTCGGATTCAGCACCACAACATTCGGATTCGGCACCACATTGTTGGTGAAGTTGAACATGTTATCGAGCGTGCCAGCGGCGGAATCGAACGACCCCGTCCCAATCCTCTGGCTGCTCAGGAACGTATCCTCGATAAACCGAATCACCGAAGCCTGGTCCGTCACCGTATTGTCGATATAGTTCTTGTTCGCCCACGGCGAGATGACCAGCAGCGGCAGCCGCGGCCCATGTCCGCAACGTCCCTGCACCGGCAACCCATTCGAGTTCGGCCCCGGCAGCGCCGACGCGGCAGCACCTGTGCTAATGCAAACGCCCGCTCCGTTCAGAGAATCCGCCGTCGTAGCCGACCCATTCACCAGGTCCGTCAGGTGGTCATACCATCCGTCCGAGTCGTCATAGGCAATGATGATCGCCGTGCTCGACCAGAACGACGACTGCTCGATCGCATTAATTGTGTTCACCGTGAACGTCTGCTCATCCAGCGGATCCGAGTAGCCGGCATGCGCATCCTGGAATCCAGGAGCCTTGATAAAGCTCACTGCCGGAAGATTTCCCGCCGCCAACGCCGCAGTAAAATCCTGCGAGTCATACTGATGATTCGCCGTGCTCGCGCCCGTGTCCGCCGCCGTGCCAATCACCGCCGTCGATACCGGCCGGATGTGCGTAGGATTCGCCGTGCTCGGGTAATACTGGAACGGCTGGTGGTGCGGAATGTAATCGGCCTTCAACGGATGTCCCGGGATGTTCACCGCCGCCGTCGTGCGCGCGCAGCCGGTCGTCCCATTGCCGTTGGTAACGCCTAGGTTGAAGCCACCCGAAAAGAACCCCCAGCTAACCCCCGCCGCATTCAGCAGGTCGCCGATATTCTTCCCGCCCATGCTCACATTCGCGCTCGCAGACGAGCACACATCATTGGCCGGATCTTCATCCCCAATCAGCGTGTATCCACCCTGCCCGTCAGCAACCACGCCCGACGCCGCGCCCGCCGTATACGTCGCAACCCCGTTCGTCTGCCCCGCCACAAGATTCAGCGCGCCCTGCGTCGATGCACCAAACGTGCTACCGAACGAGTGGTCGTTCATCGCATAGTGCTGCGCATAATTCCACATCGCCGTCACCGTGTTGCCGTCGTAGTAGCCCATCGTCAGGCCATTCGTATTAGCAATGGATGGCGCACCCGTCTCGGTCGCCAACGTCAGCCCGTCCGACGTACCAACCGACAGCGGAAACTGGTCCATCTTGCCGCCATCGAACGCTGTCTGCTCCGGCCCGTAATTATGGTCCTGGTCATTCGTTCCTGCCTGGCTCGCATCCAGCCGAAACGGATTCGTCGCACCCGTTCCATTCGCAATGTTGAGGTTAGGATTCGCCGTCAGCAAGTCTGGGCTGGTCACGTAATTCGCGATGTTCGTTGGCGTCCCCGTTGCAGCCGTAAACTTCGACGTATCCGTAGAAAGGTTCGCCGCGTTCGGATAGGTTCCGAAGTAATGGTCAAACGAGATGTTCTCGTTGAAGATCACCACCACATGCTTGATAACCTGTGCACTGGTCACCGGCGTAACCACCGGCGGGTAAATCACGGTGGCTGGCGCAGGCGAATACCCGGTGCAACCAGTAAGCACCATAAGTGCAATTAACGAAAGTGCGGAAACCTGACGAATCATTCTGCGCGCCTCTATCCAGTTGGTGTTTAAGAACACCTCCACAGATACAGCGCGAATGTGAATGCAGCTTTAATGCCGTGTGAATCTGTGACACTCAGCCCACCAAACACGTGGAGAACTCGCTAACCCTAATCACCACTTCTGCGTCATCGCAATCCAAACCAGCAAGACATAACGAACCCATTCACAAAGCCGCGCATCGAAGGGGCAGAGGGGCACAACTTTAGTCGTACCAAATAGGCCAAAATAATGAGCGGCTTCAGCCCCTGGGGTTTCGCCCTGGATGTCTGCACAGCTCCCTAAGCCAGCTTCAGCTCAATCCTCTGCGCCTCGCCATCCAGCTTCACAATCTGGAAGCTCCGCACCTGCCCCACCGCCACCGGCTCCGCCTTCTTCTTCCCGGTATCCGCCCCACCCTTCCACCGAGCGCTCAGCATCGAACCAAGCTGCGACAGGTCCACCCCGCCACCACCCGTGCTCTCCTCCACCGCTGCACTCGCCTCCACCCTGCACCTCGCGCGAATCCCTTCGCCCAGCTCCACAACAATCGATCCCTCACCTTGCTCCACAACCCGTCCCGAAACCGTGTCGCCCACCTTGTGTTCCTCCAAATATTCACCCAACCCCGTCGGCACCAGCTGTTTCATGCTCAGCTTGATCTGCCGCTTCTCCGGATCAACCGCCACCACCTGTGCCTTCACGACTTCGCCCACCCGCAGCACATCCTGCGGATGATTAATCCGCCGGTCCGCGACAATTTCGCTAACGTGCACCAGCCCCTCCACCCCTTCGGCCAGTTCCACGAACGCCCCAAACTTCGTCAGCCGCGTAACCGGCCCTTCCACTTGCGACCCCACCACAAACTTCTTCGCCACGTCCGCCCACGGATCGCCCAGCGCCTGCTTAAGCCCCAGCGAAATCCGCTTGCTAGCCGTATCCACCGCCAACACCACAGCCTCCACCGAGTCGCCTTCCTTCAACATGTCACTAGGCTTCCGCACCTTCTTCACCCACGACATCTCCGACACGTGGATCAGCCCCTCAATCCCCGGCTCCAACTCCACGAACGCCCCAAAATCCATCAGCCGCGTCACCGTCCCCGTAATCCGCTGGCCCACCGCATAGGTCGCGGCAGCCGAATCCCAAGGCTCCGCCTGCAACTGCTTCAGCCCCAGCGAAATCCGCTGCGTCTCCGGATCCACGCTAAGAATCTTCACCTGGATTTCTTCGCCCACGCTCAACAAATCTTCCGCAGCCTTCACCCGGCTCCACGCCATGTCGCTGATATGCAGCAACCCATCCACGCCCCCAATATCGACGAACGCCCCATAGGCCGCAAAGCTCCGCACCGTCCCCGACACAATCTCGCCCTCTTGCAGTCCAGCAACGCGCGCCCCCTGCACCGCAAACGCCTCTTCCTCCAACACCACCCGCCGATCCACCACCACGTCTTCTTCTTCGGTATCCAGCTTCGTAATCCGGCAAGTAATCTGCGTCCCCACCAGCTTCTCCATCTCGCCAGCCTCTCGCGTACCACTGCGAGACGCCGGCATGAACGCGCGCACGCCCACATCCACCGTCAGCCCGCCCTTCACCACGCCCGTAACCATTCCCACCACGGCAGTCTTGCTAGCAAACGCCTCTTCCAGCGAAGCCCAATCCGTAGCCTGCGCCACCCGCAGCAGCGACAGCTCGTAATACCGCTCCACATTCCGCCCCTTCACCGACACGGAGAATTTCTGACCCACCTCCACGCCCTCGGCATCATTCGCAAACGCCGCGCGCGGCAAAATCCCCTCAGTCTTATACCCAATATCCAAATACACCGACTCAGCATCGAGCGACACGACGGTACCCTCGAGCTGTTTCGCATCGCCCCCCGCCTTATGCGTATGGCTATGCTCAAACTCGGCCAGCATCTCGCTGAACGATTCGGTGGTTTCTTCAGCAGAACTTTCAACATCGTGGAGGGGCGTAGCGATCTTTTCGTCAGGCATCATGTCGCCTATCATTTTGTCACGAACCGCACCCCATTGGACCAACCCCAAATCCGGGTGCCCCATATCTCGATTTTGAGATGTGGGCTGGGAACTCCCTGTGAAGCGTCATCTCGACCGGAGCCGCGCGGACTTGCGCGGCGAAGCGGAGAGACCCCTGTATTTCGAGCCTTTGCCCTTGCGGTTGTTCTTCAACCCTCACTCCCCAGCAACGCTCAAATCCGCAATCTCAGGCTCCCGCCGCGTCTTCAAGTCCCCAGTCCGCAGCACATCCAGGAACCGATGCACCTCATACCCAGCAACCTTCGCCGCATACGCCATGTTCGCCGCAATCGCCGTAACATCCTGCGCCGCCTTGGTCTGCACCGCCGACCCCTCCGCAATCGCGATCAGCCCCGGCAACTTCAGCCAGCACGCAAACGATTCGAAGCCCTCCTGCGTAAAGTACTCCGGCTCGTGAACCTCTCCATGAATCCCCGTCAGCCAGCGCACATCCGCATCGTTCCAGAACTCCGCCGACCGCACCGCAGCCGAACACGACCCAAACTGATTCATCAGCAGCAGAGCGCGCACCTGCGCCGCCGCTCGCCACGCCTGCTCTCCACGCACGCCCACGGCAGAGAACACCTCAGCCAGCGCATGCCGCAACCGCAACCCGTCATAGAGCGCCATCGCCGCCGGTGTCGGCAATTCACGAAGCGCGATCCACGCCATCACCGGAGCCCACGTCTGCGCCGCAGGAATCCGCACATCATTGCTCGGCAGCACAAACCGCGCCGCCGCCTGCAGCGCCTCCGGATACTTCAGCACCATCCACGGCAGCCGCACCGCCGCCGCACTGACTACCGCCGCGCGATCCTCCGAGCTCTCTCCCTCGCTCTTCGCAGCGCCAGCGCCGTCCTTTTCCGCAGCCTTAGAAGCCTTCTTGCCGGCAATCTCCGCAACCTCATCGCCCTTCGTCGCAGCCGAGATCCAAGCCGGCCCATCCCCAGCATCCAGTTGCGTTCCACCCAGCTGCGCCAGGTACAGCGCCGTCTCAGCGAACCGATGCACGCTAGCGACAAACTCACTCAATCCTTCCTCGAACGCCGAGTCTTCCGCCGGCACCTCAGCCTTCGCGACCGGCTCCTTCTTCGCCACCACCTTAGCGCGTTTCCCAGCCTTCGCCTCAACCTCCAGCTCCCGCGTCAACGACGCATACGCCGCCTTCGCAAACATCTGAATCGTCTCTTCACTAATCGTCCGGTGCAGCGCGTCCACCAGCGGCTGCAACCGCAGCTGCGATAGCGCCTCATCCACGCTATACACTCCCGACCCATGCAGCGCATCGCACAGCCGGTCCCACGGATACGCCTCGCTCGGCCTCAACTCGCGCCAATCCAGCAGCACCAAATGCTGATACCCACGCAAGTCGACCGTCAATCCATGATCACGAAAATCCCGCGCCCGCCGAAGATACTCCAGCCCCTGCGCCGTATCGCGATACGCCAAAATCGCATCGTCTTCCCACGGCAACCGCAGCCCTTCATACAAACTCTTCTGCCGCAGCGATCCGCTCTGCTTCTCCAAATACCCCACCGACATCTTGATCGTCCCATGCGTCGATCCATACCGGTTGTTATAAAGAATCAGCCCCCTCTGATCCCCGCACATATTGGAGTACGCAAACACGTTCTCATCCACGTCCCCGAAATCCGTCCAGAAGTCATACATCACAAAGTCAGTGCTCTCCGCGAACAGCCGCCGATTCTTCAGCAGCGGCGCAATCAACTGCATATGCCGCGCAATCATCCCCTCGTTCGCCTTCTCATCCAGACGAGCCTGCTTGAAGTCCATCCCATACCGCTCGGTGTAGCCCTCAATCTGCCCATGCCCAAACATCGGCAGCCCCGGCAGCGTAGCCAGCAGCACCGACACGCCAAAATATTTATCCCCCCACCCAAACTGATCAATCGCTGTCCGCTCATCAGGATTGCTCATGAAGTTCACGTACCGCTTCAAAATATCCGGATCGAACTCCACCGTCTTCTTAAGATACGAACGATACTTAGCATTCTCCTCATCGCGCAGCATGTTCATAAACGCGCTGTTGTACACGCGATGCATTCCCAGCGTCCGAACAAAATATCCTTCCAGCAACCAGAAAGCCTCTGCCAGCAGCAGCGTTCCCGGAACCTCCACCGCCACGCGATCCACCACCTCGCGCCAGAACTCATGCGGCATCAGCGCATCGAACGCCTCCTGCGACATCGCATTCTCGGCCCGCGAAGGGATCGATCCCCCCGCCCCCGGCAGCGGAAACCACAGCCTCTGCACATGCCGCTTCGCCAGCACCATCGCCGCGTCAAAACGAATAATCGGAAACCGCCGAGCAACACTAAGAATCACCTGGATCACATGCTCGCGCACATAATCCTTGGAGTAATCCAACTGCGCCGTATCGTTCCACGCAAACGTAGTCCCATCGTTCCCGTGATACATATACCGCGTAGCGCCGTCGCGATAATGCTTCAGTCGAAACACCACGGCAGCATCCGTCTGATCGTAATAATGATCCTCAATCTTGATCTCGACGCGACTATCCGTCGAAAGATCCGGCCCCTCAAAACTGTAAGCAGGGAACGGGCTCTCCCACCGATAGATAAACCAATCCGGACTCTCAATCACCCAATCCGAATCAATCCCCATATGATTCGGCACCATATCGCTAGCCAGCCTTAGCCCAGCCATGGCCGCGCGATACTTCAAATTCTCGTAAGCCTGCTCGCCGCCTAGGTCCTCGGCAATCGAATAATCCTTCAACGAATAAGCCGACGCCACCGCCTCGCGATTTCCCCTCAACCGCTTAATCGTCTTCGACGCCCGACTCCGCTCCCACAACCCAATCAGCCAAAGCCCTGTAATCCCGCGATCCGCCAGCAGCCTTAACTCTTCATCCGGAATCTGATCCAGCCGATGAATGTGCCGCAGATATTTCTTCGACAACTGCTCCAGCCAAACATACGTACTCTTCGCCATCAGCACGACGGTCGGCATCCAGGCCTGGTCCGCACTGAACGCCTCATACTCCGTCAACGGCGCTTGGTACCCCGCCGGATACCGCAGCCGCCGAACCCCATCCGGCCCAATCACGTACTCCGAATCAAACCCAATGTACTCATCCCCAACGAACCCCTCGCCCCCTCGCCCCGGCTGTCCATGCCGATACCAATCCGGTGCCGGCGGATGAAATCTCATCCAGATCGCCAACTCTTCCTCACGCAGCACATCGATCGCGAGCAGCACCTTCTTCAAATCCTCACCGAGAAACTCCGACCACTTCTCGCTAATAAAGTCGAGCTGCCCCGTCAGCGAATCCGGCGAAGCCAGCATCGGAGCCCGCAGCGCATCCAGCAACGTCCCCAGGCTCTTATCAATCTTCGGCCGCGTCGCAAAAAAATCCGGCAGCCCAGTAGTCGCGCCCGTATACGCCGTCTGCTGCTTCAGCAGCTTGTCATCAAATAGCCGTTTGAACGGCACAAACGCCGGATTGCTATTCGCAATCCAAAGCAGCAGCATCTCCTCAAACGCAATCTCGCGATTCGGTCGCCCCTCAGTCTTTCCCTTCAGCCACTCCTCGGCCGTAATCTCTCCGCGATACACATCCACAGTAGGGAACTGCTGCACAAATCGCAGCAGCAGCCGCTCACTCTCCGCCGGCGTCACCTGCGCGCCCAGCCACTTCACCGCAGCCGACATCACAGCCGGATCCTGCTCCCTGCGATACCGCGCCACCAGCGCATGGCTCAACTCATCAATCATCCCCATCGCAAACAGCGCGCCCGCATTCACCTGCCCCGCGATTTTCTGCTCAGGCGTCTCCACCACGGCTCCCGGCAACTCATTCAAATCCTGTGCAAGCTTCCGTGCGGCAGCAACATTTGCAAAGACAACATTCCCCGTAAAGCTGAACAGAACATCCTTCAAGTCCAGCCGTTCGCGGATCGAGCGTGAGATGTGAAATTCCATTCGTCCTTTGACTTTCTGGCGCTATTTCGCCTGCGACTTACTATAGTCGCCTCACCGTAAGATGCTGATTCCCGCAGCCGCAACATTCCACAACCGCCATATCTGTTCCACCCAAATCCCCGTCATCTCGACCGGAGCGAAGCGCAGTGGAGAGACCCCTGTATTCCGCTCGTGCTGTCGCGTGTTCTCCCCCTCAACCCACACCCATCTTCACGCCAATTCCAGAACCGCAATCGAAGCCAACCTTCCCCAAACTGTACAATCGCCCTGTTCCTTCATTGCAATGTCTGCATGACTTGAACGCCGCTCCCCACGGAGGAAACGTGGCTTACCTGATCGACTCGAAGCAAACCAAGCCCGCCTGGCGCAACCGCATCCTCATCCTCTCCGCCCTCATCCTTCTCGCCCTCTTCTTCAGCGCCACCACCATCCTTTCCTACTGGGTCGACCTCCAATGGTTCAACTCCCTCGGCTTCGGCAGCGTCTTCTGGAAGACCTTCACCCTCCAGGCCGGCGTCTTCCTCGCCATCGCCGCCCTGACCTTCGCCATCCTCTTCACGGCCTTCACCGTTCTCCGCCGCGCCCACGCGAACGACCTCCCGCGCGCCCAGACCATCCTGTTCGGCGGCCAAACCTTCAACCTCTCGGTCGAGCCAGTCCTCCGCGTCCTCTCCCTAATCGTCGCCATCATCATCGCCCTCATCTCGGGCGCCTCCCTCATGTCCGACTGGCCGCAGCTAGCCCTCTTCTGGTACGCCCCCCACGCAACCGGCCCTATCACCGACCCCATCTTCGCCAAGCCCCTCAACTTTTACCTCTTCACCCTCCCCGCCTGGAACCTCCTCAACGACTGGCTTCTCACCCTGGCCCTCGCCATCTGCGCCGCCGCCGCCATCTACTTCGTCATCACCAGCAGCACCCGCGCACTCGACAAGCGCACCACCGGCGTCCTCGGTTCCTCCCCCTGGCGAGGCCTCTCCATCGCCATCTCCTTCCTCCTCCTCGTAGTAGCCAGCATGGTCTACGTCAGCCGCTACGAACTCCTCCTCGACCACCACACCATCTTCGACGGCCTCAACTACACCGACGCCCACATCACCATCGGCGGTCTGTTAATAGTCACCCTAGCCCTAATCGCCGGCGCCCTCATCGCCGCCATCAACGCCGTCCGCATCCCGCGCGGCCGCCTAATCGCCGCCTCCATCGCACCCGCAGCGATCTGCTACATCGCCCTCGGCCTCATCGGCTGGTACGTCTCTAACTTCATCGTCAAGCCCAACGAGCTAGTCCGCGAAGAGCCCTACATCACCAACAACATCCAGGCCACACGCCAGGCGTACGGTCTAGACCGCTTCCACCAGCAAGAATTCCCCGCCGAAACCACCATCGAGTCAGCCGACGCCGCCAACAACCAGCCCACCCTCCAGAACATCCGCCTCTGGGATTGGCACGCCCTCCAAGACACCCTCCGCCAGGTCCAGGAAATCCGCACCTACTACGATTTCCCCGACATCGATATCGACCGCTACAACCTCAACGGCACCACGCGCCAGGTCATGCTAGCCGCCCGCGAGCTCAACATCGACAAGCTCCCCATCAGCAGCCGCAACTGGATCAACGAGCGCCTCACCTACACCCACGGCTACGGCGTCACCATGAACCCCGTCAACGGCTTCACCTCGGAAGGCCTGCCCCTCTTCCTCCTCAGCAACATGCCCGTCCAGAGCACCAGCCCGAACCTCACCGTCACCCGCCCCGAGATCTACTTCGGCGAGCTCACCAACTCCGACGTCTACGTCAACACCCACCAGCAGGAGTTCGACTACCCACAAGGCCAGGGCAACAACTTCACCTCCTACCAGGGCACCGGCGGCATCCGACTCGGCAACTTCCTCCGCCGCATCCTCCTAGCCTTCGATCGCGGCGACATCGGCAAGCTCCCCTTCAGCGACGACGTCACCCCCGACAGCCGTCTCCTCATGCGCCGCAACATCCGTGAGCGCGTAGCGGCCCTGGCCCCCTTCCTAACCTTCGACCACGATCCCTACCTAGTCGTCGGCGACAACGGCCGCCTCTCCTGGATCCTCGACGCGTACACCACCTCCGACACCTACCCCTACTCCACCCACTACAACCTCGGCGACAACTCCGTAAACTACATCCGCAACAGCGTCAAAGTAGTCGTCGACGCGTACAACGGCGCGGCCACCTTCTACGTCTTCGACCCCTCCGACCCCATCCTCACAGCCTACCGCAGCATCTTCCCCAGCCTCTTCAAAGATGCCTCCCTCATGCCCTCCGACCTCCGCCGCCACGTCCGCTACCCCGAGGACATCTTCACCCTCCAATCCGAGGTCTACGGCCTCTACCACATGACCAATCCCGAAGTCTTCTTCAACCGCGAAGACCTCTGGACCGTAGCCACCGAAAACGGCACCGACGCCGACGGCCAGCAAGCCGTCATGCCCATGAAGCCCAACTACGTCCTCATGAAGCTGCCCAGCGGAGCCAAAGAGGAGTTCGTAGAAATCCTCCCCTTCACCCCCGCCAACCGCAACAACCTCATCGGCTGGATTGCCGGCCGCTGCGATGGCGACGACTACGGCAACGCGGTGGTCTACGACTTCCCGAAAACCCGCCTGGTCGACGGCCCGCAACAAATCGAAGCCCGCATCGACCAGAACGCCCAGCTCTCCGGCCAGCTCACGCTCTGGAACCAGCAAGGCTCGCACGTCCTCCGCGGCAGCCTCCTCGTCATCCCCACCGGCAAGGCGCTCCTCTATGCCGAGCCCATCTACCTCCAGGCACAACAATCCCCCATGCCCGAGCTCCGCCTCGTCGTCCTCGCCCTCCAGGACAAGCTAGCCTACGGCCCCACCTTCCAGTCCGCCCTCACCTCGCTCTTCGGTGGCGAACTCTCCTCCCTAACCGCCTCCGAGTCAGCTCCGCCCCCGACCCCCAACAACTCAGCCGCGCCCAACACCCCTCAACCCAACCAGCCAGCCGCGACCACCCAGTCCCTCATCGCAGAAGCCAGCCGAGACTTCGCCGACTACCAGCGCCTAACCGCCGCCGGCAAGCTATCCGAAGCCGGCCAGAAGCTCGACGCCCTCAAACACACCCTCGACCAGCTAAACGCTCACTCAAAATAACGATAATCGCCGCACCTGCGCCAAATGACCCATCTATCTAGCCGCTAGGTAGCAGACCCGCGAAACACGCTCGAAATACGCCCCGAAACCGGGCTAAAACACTCGATTTGAGACCCGAAACGCGGCTAAGTCGCGCGGAAATCCCCGGTTTCACGCGTTCGCGGCTCCTTTTGACCAGTAACGTGTCGGCACGAAGGATAGAATGGGCCGTCAGACCTGACGCGGTGCATATCAATGAGTAGTGGCGTCACAGATCCAAATAAGCTTTCTCTCCCCCTCCCGAATAGCGAGAATCCCGTAAATGTTGAGCGATGGCTCGCCGCTATCGTCGAATCCTCCGACGACGCCATCCTCGGCATGTCCCTTTCCGGCGTAATTACCAGTTGGAATGCGGCCGCAACAAGGATCTTCGGCTATGAACCCCACGAAGCCCTCGGCCAACCCGTCTCTCTTCTAGCCTGGCCCGGCGAACAGGAACGCATCGACCTTTTCCTCGCAATCCTGCGTCATGGCGGTCGTGTTCACCACACCGAGGTGTCCCGCAAGCATAAGAACGGAAAGAAGATCCTGGTCTCCCTTAGCCTCTCTCCCATCATCGATTCCAACGGCACCATCATCGGCATCGCCAAGATCGCCCGCGATATCACCGAACGATCCGAAGCCGCGGGAGCCCTCGAGGCCAGCGAAGCCCGCCTCACCGAGCAGCAGGCCAACGCCCGCGCCGAAATGCTCGCCGAGCGCAAATTCCGCGAACTCCTCGAAAACGCCCCAGACGCCATCCTCCAGGTCAACCAGGCCGGCGCCATCGTCATCGCCAATCGCACCGCCGAAAAAATGTTTTGCTACACCCGCGAAGAGTTGATGGGACAAAGTGTCGATCTGCTGGTCCCCGAAGCCAACCGCGCCGCCCATCCCGCCCACCGCAAAACACTCGCAACCGCAGGCAAAAGCAGACCCATGGGCTTAGGCCTCGACCTCTTCGCCCAGCGCAAGGATGGCACCAGGTTCCCTGTAGAAATCAGCTTAAGCCCCATGAATACCGAAAACGGCGTCCACGTCACCGCTGTCATTCGCGATGTAACCGAACGCAAGCTCACCGAACAACGCGTCCGCACCCTGCAGGAAAGTTACATGACCGAGTTGGAGGCGAGGCACAAGGAAGCGGAACGCCTCAACCAGCTCAAAAGCGAGTTTATGGCCAGCATCAGCCATGAACTCCGCACCCCTCTCCACACCATCATCGGTTTCGCAGAGCTTATGCAGGAAGAGGGGGAAGGCCCGCTCAATTTCAAGCAAAGACGGTTTATGCACCATATTCACGTTGATTCCGAACACCTGCTCGGCTTGATCAACGATGTCCTTGACCTCAGCCGCATCGAGGCCGGCGGCCTTCAACTCCATACCGAGCCGGTACGTTTGATCTTGATCGTCGCCGAATCGATCAATGCCATCCGCCTCTACGCGGAGTCGCGATCAGTATCCATTCGCATGGGAGATGAAATTGACGTCAGCGTCCTGGCTGATCCGATGAGGCTGCGCCAAATCCTCTACAACCTCCTCAGCAATGGAGCGAAATTTACGCAGCCCGGGGGAGAAGTTCTTGTGAATGCCGTCGTTGAAGGAAACACCGTACGAATTACGGTGTCCGATACGGGCCTCGGAATTGCTCCGGAAGAGCGCACACAAATCTTCGAGAAGTTCTACCAGGTCGGTTTAACCCCCGTCGGTGTGCGTGAAGGAACAGGCCTGGGCTTGGCAATCTGCAAGCAATTGGTGGAGATGCAAAAGGGAACAATCTGGGTCGAAAGCGAACTCGGTAAAGGAAGTAAGTTCCATTTCACACTGCCGCACAACCAGGCGTGATCTAAATCACAAGTTTTGTTTCAGGGCCTCTCTAAGCTGTAGCTGTGACATCTCTATTGCCAGATCGTGTGGCGGTTGCCGAACGATCCCTGGCGAGAAGGATCCTCATTGCCGACGACGCCTCCAGTAGCAGGGAACTGCTACGCACCATCCTCGAACAACAGGGCTACGAGGTGATGGAGGCTTCGGACGGCGAGCAGGCAGTGTTCGAAGCTGCGGGTTTCGCTCCGCATCTGGTCATCCTCGATCTGCAGATGCCGAAGCTGGATGGATACGCCGCGGCCATCGCTTTACGCAAAATCCCCGGGTTTGAACGCATTCCCATCATCGCGCTCGCCGCCGCCCTTCCAGAAGTCTCTCCCGAGCAGATGACCCAGGCCGGATTCACGCAGTACCTCGTCAAACCCATCAGCCCCAACCGCCTCCGCGAATGCGTCACGCACCTGTTGTAAACGGCCCCCAGCCACCAATCGACAATGTGCGTCATCTCGACCGCAGCGCGACAATATTCGTCATCTCGACCGGAGCGCAGCGCAGTGGAGAGACCCCTGTATTGTGCGACTTCCCCCACCGCCCCACCGCCCGCCCGCACGAACAGGGCCAACGGCCCGACATATAACAGCCTAGGGTGAAGCCCTAGGTTGATCCCACCCACGAACCCAAGGGCTGAAGGCCCGACATATACCAAAGGGGGTCAACGGCCCCCGCCCGCATTCCACTATCCACAACCCGCCCCACTATCCAGGCAGCTCATACCGCTTGATCTTGTACCGCAACGCATCGCGCCCAATCCCCAGCCGCCGAGCCGCCTCCGACTGGTTCCCCTTGACCGCAAGCAACGTATCTGTAATCAGCTGCCGCTCCTGGTCCTCCAGCAGCGACGTGCTCTCTTCGCTGGTCTTCAGCTTCGCTTCCTCATGAATCAGGCTCTCCGGGAGGCTATTGACGTCCACCCTGGTGCCGTCTATGAGCATGCAGGCGCGGCCAATGATGTGTTCAAGCTCCCGCACGTTCCCCGGCCACCCGTAGCGCTGTAAGACCAGCATGGCCCGCGGCGTAACACCCTCAATCCGCTTGGAAAACTCGCCGCTGAACTTGCGAACGAAATGGCGAGCCAACAACGGTATATCCTCGGGACGATCCTTGAGCGGCGGAACCGTAAGCTCCACCATCGAAAGCCGATAGTAGAGATCCTCTCGAAAAGTCCCGGATGCGATGGCTGCCCGCAAATCCCGGTGGGTTGCGGCGACGATCCGTACATTTACTTTGCGGGAGTTTAGCGAGCCAACCGGCAATATTTCCTGGTTTTGAATAGCCCGGAGCAGCTTGGCCTGCGTCGCCAGCGGCATGTCCCCAATCTCATCCAAAAAGAGAGTTCCCCCGTTAGCAAGCTCAAAAAGCCCAGTCTTATCGCGATCGGCACCCGTGAACGCCCCCCGAACATGCCCGAAGAGCTCGCTTTCAAAGAGCGTCTCGACCACCGCCGAACAGTTGAGCACCACAAACTTGCCCAATACATGACTGCGATGATGGAGTGCAGTCGCGATCAGGTCTTTACCCGCGCCAGTGGGGCCTTGTATGAGCACGGACCGATAGTGCGGAGCGACTCGCTGAATCATCGCAAATAGGTTCCACATCGGATCGCTCTTAGCCTGCAAGCCTTCAAACTCAAGATCCTGCGCCCCGCTGCCAGTCGACGCGTGTACGCGCCTCCGCAGGTTGGCCGACTCAATCAAGGAGGCGACGCGTTTCCGAAGCAGTCCAATTTTCACCGGTTTTTGGAGATAATCGGCCGCTCCCTGGCGTATCGCCGCGACTGCAGTCTCCGGCGTGTAATGCGCCGTCATCAGGATCACGTCGATCGAGGAGTCAAAGCTAACAACCTGTTGCAGCACCTCGAGCCCGCTCATCTCCGGCATCACCAGGTCGGTGACCACGAGCCGCGGACGGTGCTTTCTAACCAGCTCCAACCCCTCCACCGGGTTAGAGGACGTGTAAACAGCAGCCTCAGAGTGCGCCAAAGCCACCGACAACAGCTCCAAACTGCCAGGGTTATCGTCGATGATCACAATAGAAAGAGCTTCAGCCATGAATAAAAAACGCAACAACCTAAATCCTATCCCCCCCCGCCCTCAATGGCTAGTTGGGTCATTTGGCGCAACTGCTGCGTGTCAACACCCAGTCCTCGGCTTGGAAGCTAACCGTGAACAGGTGTATGTGTCTGAAATCACAGGAAATCAAGTTTGGCGGCAGGATTGCTTTAGTTCAGGGCAGACATCACAACGGAGGGTTCCAAATGTCCAAGTGCCTGAATTGCCCCGAAGCCGGAAAACATGCGTTTTGCAAGTTGGGTCCAGAATCTCGCGCCTTCCTGGAATCGAACTCGCTCACAACCGACTACTCCCGCGGCTCGACGCTCTTTCGCGAGGGTGATCGCAGCAATGCAGTTTTCGTTATGTGTTCGGGCAAGGCCAAGGTTTCTGCGACCTCTAGGGACGGGAAGACCATGATCTTGCGGGTCGCTGACGCCGGCGATGTATTGGGTATGAGCGCAGCTCTGACCAAAGGCGAGTATGAAGTAACGGCTGAGGCTCTTGAGCCATGCCGGGTCCGAGTGCTTCACTTGAAGCACCTTACGACGATGTTGCAGAATTACGGCGATGCCAGCCTTGGAGCCGCTAATGCACTCGCAGAAGATTATCGCGCAGCGTTTGACGAAGCACGGCTGATTGCGCTTCCTGCCTCACCGGCAGGACGGGTCGCCCGCTTGATCCTGGATTGGGCGGACGACGCAAAGAGCCGTTCCAACTCGCTGATTACGATGTCTCTCACGCATGAAGAGGTCGCATCGATGACCGCCACCACTCGCGAGACCGTCACAAGAACACTTGGACGCTTCCGCAAAGATAAGATTATTTCGACGCACGGTGTAGTCCTAACTGTCCTTCAGCCAAAAGCACTCGAACGGCTTTGTGCCTGCTAAGGCATCCAGCACGACGCGACGACCGATTGGCGTTACCAGTCGGCCTTGCTAACTGAAAAGAAACTCTTTCGTACGGAGGTCTCTAACGATATCGCGAAGGTTCGCGGCCTTCTCGAATTCGAATTTCTTCGCGGCCTCTCTCATATCGCTTTCTAAATCAGCGATGTAGCTGTCGAGTTCTGTCTGAGAGCCAAACTCTGGAAGCGTAGCATCCTGCTCGGTCAAATCTGCGTAGTCTGCTTTGAGAACGGTGGCGAGCGAGTCGTCGAGGCCGCGAATGACGCTTTGTGGAGTGATGCCATGCTCCTCGTTATACGCGACTTGCTTTTCACGACGTCGATCCGTCTCATCGATGGCACGGCGCATGGAATCTGTCATTTTGTCTGCGTACAGGATCGCGCGGCCCTCGATGTGGCGGGCGGCGCGCCCGATGGTTTGGATGAGGGAGCCTTGCGAACGCAAGAATCCTTCCTTGTCGGCATCGAGAATTGCAACGAGAGATACTTCGGGAAGATCCAGACCTTCGCGCAAAAGATTGATGCCGATGAGGACGTCATACTCTCCCTTGCGCAGGTCACGGAGAAGTCGAATCCGCTCCAGGGTCTCGATCTCAGAATGCATGTAACGACAGCGAACACCAACCTCGGTGTAGTAGTTTGCGAGGTCCTCCGCCATGCGTTTCGTAAGAGTGGTGACGAGCACACGCTGGTTTTTCTGCGCACGTTCGCGAATCTCTGCCAATAAATTATCGATCTGGCCTTTGATTGGACGGATTTCTACCTGCGGATCGACGAGGCCTGTAGGACGAATGATCTGTTCAACAACAACCCCCGCCGATTTCGTAAGCTCGAACGGGCCGGGCGTCGCCGACACATAGATAGTTTGCCCAACGCGAGTCTCGAATTCTTCAAATCGCAGCGGCCGATTGTCCATCGCTGAGGGAAGGCGGAACCCGTAATCCACAAGATTTTGCTTGCGGGACCGATCGCCGTGCCACATGCCGTGTAGTTGTGGCACGGTGACATGCGACTCGTCGATGAAGACGAGAAAATCACGCGGGAAATAATCAAGCAATGTCGGAGGAGGCTCGCCCGGGAGGCGTCCTGAGAAGTGACGAGAGTAATTTTCAATCCCGTGACAAAATCCAACCGACTTGATCATTTCCAAATCAAAGCGGGTGCGCTGATGAATACGTTGCGATTCGACGAGCCGTCCTTCTTTTTCGAGTTGGGCCTCCCAGTCGGTCAGCTCGGCCAGGATGCCGTTGATCGCGGCGCTCTTGCGCTCGGGAAGAACGACATAATGACTCTTCGGATAAATGGGGAGTCGAGAGTACTTCTGTTTGACCGTACCAAACAGTGGGTCGATTTGCGAAAGCGAGTCGATCTCATCGCCGAATAGTTCGATGCGAAAGGCATTTTCGTCATAGGTGGGATAAACCTCAATAACATCGCCACGCACACGGAACGTTCCGCGACGGAAGTCGATGTCATTGCGTTCATAGAGGATTTCGACCAGACGACGGGTGATATCTTCACGCTTGATCTTCTGTCCTTTTTCCAGCAAGAGCAGCATCCCATAATACGCCTCTGGCGAACCGAGGCCGTAGATGCAAGAGACGGAACTGACAATGATGGAGTCACGACGTTCAAACAGGCTGCGAGTAGCCGAGAGACGAAGCTTGTCGAGCTCGTCGTTGATAGTAGATTCCTTCTCGATGTAGAGATCGCCGGAAGGGATGTAAGCCTCAGGCTGATAGTAATCGTAGTAGGAGACGAAGTACTCGACCGCGTTGTTAGGAAAGAATTGCTTGAACTCATGATAGAGCTGCGCTGCAAGCGTTTTATTGTGTGCCAGAATGAGGGCGGGACGGTTGAGTTCCGCGATAATTTTCGCCATTGTAAAGGTCTTGCCTGAACCGGTGACGCCCAGCAGCACCTGGTCCTTCTCGCCGGCATGAAGTCCGGAGACGAGTTCCGCGATCGCCCGTGGCTGGTCACCCTGGGGTTTGTATTCAGAGACGAGATGGAAGTCCATCCTTGTAGGATAGGGCAAGGGAGGGTGGAGATGTCTGACGCGAATACAGAGCTTTGGCTGGTCCGGCACGGGGAGACTGAATGGAGTCTGGACGGCCGACATACCAGTTGGACCGATATCCCTTTGACCGAGCGCGGCCGAGAACGTGCCAAGTGGTTGCACGCGGTCATGGCGAACAAGAAGTTTGCTGCCGTATTTGTTAGCCCCCGGCAAAGAGCTCGTGAGACATGTGAAATTGCGGGTTTCGGAGATGTAGCCGTGGTCGACGATAATCTCCAGGAGTGGAATTATGGCGAGAGTGAAGGGAAGACCACCCAGCAGATGCGGGAGTTGCACGGGGCGCAATGGAGCGTCTGGACTAGTCCAATTCTCGGTGGCGAAACGGTGGAGCATGTGGGAGAGCGCGCGGATGAGATGATCCACACAGCTTTAGCCGCTGCGCCGTTAGGCGGAGCAGTCGCGCTTTTCGCGCATGCTCACATCTTGAGGATTCTTGCGGCCCGCTGGATTGGGCTACCCGCAGTGGGTGGAGAGTTCTTTGGGCTTGGTACGGGGAGCATCAGCGTGGTGGGCTTTGAGCGCGAGACGCGGGTGATCTCAAAGTGGAATTATGTCGAGGAAATCGAGTAGTTGTCGATCGCCATCAGCAAGGCGGGTGATCCCTTGCGGCGTATTTAGGGTGAAGAACGGAGTGTTGCAGATGGGCTCGATCGTTGAACTAGAGCATGTGCACGTGGCTAGAGGGAATCATGTCGTTCTGCACGATCTCAGTCTTCGTATCGACCGCGGCGAGCATTTGGCAATCCTTGGACCCAATGGCTGCGGAAAATCCACGCTCCTGAAAACGATCACTTGCGAGCTTTATCCAGTGGTGAGACCCGAAACAAGAGTCCGGATCATGGGACGAGAACGATGGGATCTCACGGAACTCAAGCGACGTATGGGCGTTGTCGCGGCAGAGTTCCCAGGTAGACAGACGCTATCGATCACAGGACTTGATGCGATCCTCACGGGGTTCTTTTCTAGTTCAACCTTGTGGCCAAATTTATCCGTCACTAAACGCATGCGTGAGCGCGCGGAAGATATCCTGGCCCAGGTAAATGCTGAAAGCCTCAGAGAGACGCCGGTAGGGGAGATGTCCGCGGGCCAGCAGCGACGCATCATGATTGGGCGCGCCATGGCTGGTACATCCTCAAACGACTCGGACGGGAGCGTGCAGATGCTGTTGCTGGATGAGCCCTCGAACGCACTGGATCTAGCCGCTCAACAGGACTTGCGGGAGATGTTGCGCAGACTGGCGCAGCGAGGTACGGCCATTCTTCTGATCACACACCACATTGCCGATATCTTGCCCGAGATCGATCGTATTGTGATGATGAATGCTGGCCACATCGTTGCGGACGGGAGCAAAGAGGAAATCCTTACAGCCCAACGGTTGGGTACTCTATTTGGGCGCGAGATCACCCTCATCGAACGTGATGGATACTGGAACGCTTGGTGAAAGTTTTTATCTTCCCGTGCCCGTAGGACTCAGCTGCAGCGTGACCAACTCAGGTCGTTGAATCTTGCTAGGGCCAAGCACTGCGACCTTGGGAAGAGGTCCGCGGACCATCGCAACTTCATCACAGGCATAAAGTCTCGGGCAGGTCTGACAATCTTTGTAGATTTTATCTGGCATTGCATCGCGTTCGGCGACGCGAAAACCGAAGTGCTCGAAGAAGTCCGGAATTCTTGTAAATAAACAGACCGACAGAACTGCGTGTTGCTCGGCTTCTTCGACGAGGGCTTTGAGTAGCAATCCTCCGGCGCCCTGTCCCTTTGCTTCGGGCTTCATGACAATGGACCGGACTTCAGCTAGATGCGGACCATATAGGTGCAGAGCGCCACACCCCAGGAACTCACCTTCGGTGGTTTCAGCAACAGTGAAGTCGCGAATGTTCTCGCAAATTTCAGCATAGCTGCGTTGCAAGAGCGTGCCATCTCCAGATAGTGAGTTCACGAGATCAAAGATGTTACGAGCGTCTTGGAGGCGTGCCTTATGTATGCAGATGTCAGGCATGAAGGGCCTCCGTGACAGATGTTCCCCCAGAATGACTGCGCTTCTTTGCGCGGTCACGTGCAAGTAGGAGAGCTTTCTGGACCTGAGCGGTTGCTGTGCCCCCGACTACATCGTGGCAATCGATCGTAGCCTGTAATGAAATTGCATGTTGAAAGTCCAATCCGAAGTCCGGGCTGAATGATTCAAGGTCTTCCTTCGAGAGCGCATCGAGCTCCACACCCTTCTCAAGGGCGAACCGAACAACGTTTCCAATGATTTCATGCGCTTTTCGGAAGGGAACGCCTTTATAGGTGAGATAGGTTGCAGCGGCCATGGCGTTTAGATAGCCAGACGTTGCCGCAAGCTTCATCGTGTCCAGGCGGAACTTCAGTGCTCTTGTGAAGGGTGGCAACACACTCAGTATTCCGGCGATGGTATCTGCTGCGTCAAAGACTGGCTCCTGCCCTTCTTGGAGGTCCTTGTTATAAGCGAGCGGTAACCCTTTCACAATTGTCGTGAGCGTAGTCGCTGCGCCGGCTAGGCGCCCACATTTGCCACGAAGCAGTTCGGTCAGGTCAGGGTTCTTTTTCTGCGGCATGGCGCTTGATCCGGTTGAGAAGCGCTCCGGGAGTTCGATAAAGCCAAATTCTGCGGTGGAGTACAGCGTAATCTCTTCAGCAAAACGCGAAATGTGCAAACCCAAAATGCATAGGCAATGAGTGAACTCTATTGCAAAGTCGCGGTCACTCGTCGCATCCATACTATTGGGAGTGGGTGCGTCGAACTCCAGCGCAGCAGCAGCGATATTGCGGTCGAGAGCGAGCGTAGCGCCGGCCACCGCTCCGGAACCGAGAGGGCAAAAGTTAATGCGTTTGCGGGCATCCAACAGGCGGGAAAGATCTCGTTCCGCCATGCTGACATACGCAAGCAGCCAGTGGGCAATGAGTACCGGCTCCGCGCGTTGAAGGTGTGTGTAGCTAGGCATTACAGCTGTGTCTGTCGATTCCGCGAGTGAAATCAGCTCGTCGATCCACTGCTCCAGACCTCGAACCGTTGAATCGATGCTCTCGCGTATGAACAGGCGCATGTCCGTTGCGATTTGTTCGTTACGGCTGCGGCCAGTGTGAAGCTTAAACGCCAACGTTCCAATTTCTTTTGTTAACTCGAGCTCAACGAAATGGTGAATGTCCTCAGCTTGCGGGGCGGAGGCGACGATGGCCGCACCAATTTGCTCGTCGGAGGTTTCGTAATCGATCTGGCCGCTGGTGGCAGAGATGCGGTTGGACCAGTTGATGGCTCGCTCGCCGACGCGGGTTAGACCCACGAGCGTTCTGTCTAATTCGTCGGGCGTGAGGATGCCAGCTGCTGCAATCGTCTGCGCGTGGGCTTTGCTCGCAGCAACTTCCTGCGGAAGGAGGCGCCAGTCGAAAGTGAAGCTGCGCTGCCATTGCTCGAAGGTGCGGTCGAGTGGCTCACGAAAGCGACCCGACCACATCTTGATGGGATCATTGGACATTGTCTGAAGCGTACCTCGCGGGAGCCAAAAAACGTTTGCGGCGGATTGTCCGGGCATCACATTTACCAAGCGCACTATGCATCGCAGCTACTCCTTGTTGCTTCCGCTGCTCAGTTGCGGCATTTCAGACACATTGCTCAGAGTGAGTAGCCCGCTCTTGGCATAGGTCATCAGCTTTGCCCGGGTGTCGATGATATCAAGGTTGCGCATGGTGAGTTGGCCGATGCGATCGCGAGGACTGAACGCGGAATCGGTTTTCTCCATGCTAAGGCGTTCCGGGGAGAAAGTAAGGTTTGGCGAATCGGTATTGAGAATGGAATAGTCATTGCCGCGCCGCAGCTCGAGAGTGACGGAGCCGGTGATGGGCTTGGCGACCCAACGCTGGGCGGCTTCGCGGAGCATGATCGCCTGTGGGTCAAACCAGCGGCCCTGGTAGAGCAGGCGGCCGAGTTTGCGGCCGCTCTCACGATATTGCTCGATGGTGTCCTCATTATGGATACCGGTGATGAGCCGTTCGTAAGCGATGAAAAGCAGCGCTAGCCCGGGAGACTCATAGATTCCGCGGCTTTTTGCTTCGATGATGCGGTTTTCAATCTGGTCGCTCATGCCAAGTCCGTGGCGACCACCGATGGCGTTGGCTTCGAGCAGCAGCGCAACAGGGTCTGCATAATCGGTCTCGTTGAGTGAGACAGGGAAGCCCTCCTCAAATCGGACGGTGACCTGTTCGCGTTTGATCTCAACGTCGTCTCGCCAGAAAGCCGAACCCATGATGGGTTCGACGATATTCATGCTGGTGGTGAGGTGTTCGAGGTCTTTGGCTTCGTGGGTTGCGCCGAGGATGTTGGAATCAGTTGAGTAGGCTTTCTCGGAGGACATCTTGTAGGAGAAGCCAGACTTCTGCATGAAGGCCGACATCTCGGCGCGGCCTCCGAGCTCCTCGATGAAGACAGCATCCAGCCACGGCTTGTAGACCTTGAGATTCGGATTCACAAGCAGACCGTAACGGTAGAAGCGCTCGATGTCGTTGCCTTTGAAGGTGGATCCATCGCCCCAGATGTTGACGTCGTCTTCCTTCATGGCGGTAACGAGCATGGTGCCGGTGACCGCGCGACCGATGGGAGTGGTATTGAAGTACGTGACTCCGGCGGTGCTGATGTGAAACGCGCCGGACTGGAGAGCGGCTATGCCTTCGCGGACCAACTGCTGCCTGCAGTCGATGAGTCGCGCCTTTTCGGCACCATACTCGAGGGCCTTGCGGGGAATCTCATCGTAGTCGGATTCATCAGGCTGACCGAGGTTGGCTGTATAGGCGAAAGGCACGGCTCCTTTCTGCTTCATCCAGTGAAGTGCGGCGCTGGTGTCCAGGCCGCCAGAGAACGCAATGCCAACCTTTTGGCCGATCGGTAGATTTTCTAGGATTACGGACATAAAGATATTTTCCTGAAGCGCTAACGCTTGGTGCGGGCCTGTAGCCCGGCCCGGTTGCGGTTGCTGGGAATTCGCTTAGCCCCACCAAGCAGCATAAGAGTGATCGCCTTCTGTGCATGCATACGGTTTTCCGCCTGATCGAAGACGACGGACTGAGGTCCGTCGAGCACAGCGTCGGTGACTTCCGCACCGCGGTGAGCCGGTAGACAATGCATGAAGACCGCCGATTCCTGTGCGCGTGACATCATGTCATCATTGACCTGAAAGGGCTTGAAGATCGGCGCTCGGCGCGCTGCTTCATGTTCCTGGCCCATACTTGTGCAGACATCGGTATAGATAGCGTCTGCCTCGATTGCTGCCTTCAACGGGTCATGAGTGAGTGTTAGTGAGCCGCCGGTGTTCTCGGCAATCTCGATCGCCTTATGAACAATCTCGAGTTTAGGTTCGAACCCCTTGGGCGTCGCAACGGTACAGTGCACGCCGAGCAGTGCAGCCGTGAGCATAAGCGAGTGGCACACGTTATTGCCGTCCCCTACGTAGGTAAACTTCAGGCCTTCGAGTGAGCCAAATCGCTCTTCCAGAGTCATAAAGTCAGCAATGGCTTGGCACGGATGCTCGAGATCGGAAAGCGCGTTGATGACAGGAACCTTGGCATTTGCTGCCATCTCTGTGATCGTGTCGTGCGCGTAGGTGCGTAGGACAATCACTTGCATCCAGCGCTCGAGGTTACGCGCCACATCAGGAATCGATTCACGCTCGCCCAGTGGAGACTTCGTCTGATCCACAAACAGCGCATTTCCACCGGCAGTGTTCATTGCCGTCTCGAACGTGAGGCGCGTGCGCAACGAGTCCTTCTCGAAAATTAAAACCATCTGCCTCGCGTCGAGGGCATGACGAAAGTCTTCGGGCTGCGCTTTGACGGCATGTGACAATTCCATAATTGCGGCCATCTCCGAGACTGAGAGATCGGCGATAGAACAGAGATCACGGCCAACCAGGCTCTTCGCAGTTTCATTGAAGGCGGTATCGGATTGAATGCCGAGCGTAGTGGCGGGACGGGCGCCCTTGGGGGGATTCATCACGATCGTCTTACTCTCTCTAGTGTCGTTCATACGGTTATCCATTAATCGGTTCTCCTGCTAGTACCCTGTGAGATGGTTGCGCAGGGCAGTGCATCGTAAGCAACGCGTCTAAGGCGCCTATAGCGTGATCAACATGATCACGCGTGATTAGGAACGGTGGTAAAAAGCGCAGAACGGTCTCGTGCGTTCTGTTCAACAAAATGCGTTGATTCATCATGCCTGCGAGTATTGCTTTCGCAAGTATGTCTGAATCCAGTTCAACTCCGATCATCAAGCCGAAGCCGCGCACGTCGACGATGGAGGGATGCCTGGCTTGCAAATCGCGGAGACGGCTGACGAAGTATTGCCCAGTGGATGCATTTCGATCCAGCAGCATCGAGTGTTTGATTTCGTCAATTACGGCGATGGCTACAGCACAAGCTAACGGATTGCCGCCGAAGGTAGTGCCGTGCATGCCGGGCGTGAATGCGCGAGCGGCGCGTTCCGTGCAGATCATCGCTCCAATAGGAATGCCTCCAGCAAGCGGCTTGGCGAGAGTGGTCACATCGGGCTGAATCCCATAGTGCTGATAGGCGCACCATTTACCCGTCCTTCCCATCCCGCTCTGAATTTCGTCCAGGAGCAGCAAGGCGCCAGTCGAGTCGCACAATGCACGGGTGGTTGCAAGGAACTCTTGCGAGACCGGGTTGATGCCTCCTTCGCCTTGGATTGTTTCGATCGCAATGGCACACACGTCGTTTGAAAACGCGGCTTTCAGTGCCGATACGTCGTCGAACGGAACGAACTCAACATCTGGCATGACCGGAGCAAACGGCTCCCGATATTTCAGCTTGTGCGTCGTCGCCACGGATCCCATCGTTCGGCCATGAAAGCTGTGCTCTAGCGCGAGGAACTTCGTTCCGAGATGTTTGCCCTCGGCACGCAAAACGCCTGCATGGGCACGCGCTAGCTTGAGCGCAGCCTCCCAGGCTTCGGTACCGCTGTTGCATAGGAAAACTCGATCCAGACCAGTAATTTCCGTAAGACGCATCGCCAGTTCGGCGGTGCCTTGATGAAAGAACAGATTGGACGTGTGTAGAAGCTTCTGACTTTGCTGGGCAATGGCATCAGTGATGACCGGATGGTTATAACCGAGCGCGCAGACACCGATACCGCTTAGGAGATCGAGGTAGTCGTTGCCATCTTTGTCGCGCAGATATACACCTTCGCCTGAAACAAAAAGCAATGGATTGCGTTCGTAGGTCTGGACAAGCAGCTTGGCTTCTGCAGCTTGAATATCCTTGAGGCTGCTCTCAAGATTCGATTTCATGCGACCATCACCTCCGTACCGTCGTTCACACGTGAGCTAATCAGATCTGGCAGAACCGAAGCAGACTCGGCTGGAAGGATGCGAACACGCTTCACACCGTGGATCAGAGCTTCCTTGCATGCGTTGAGCTTGGGCAGCATCCCGCCCGAGACGACAGCCTGCGCCTCGAGTTCCGGAATCTGCTTGAGCGAAAGCCAGCGCATCACGTTACCATCTGCTCCTTTGACTCCGGGGACGTCGGTAAGAAAGACGAGCGCATCCGCCTTCGTCGCCACTGCGCATGCAGAAGCCATTTCATCCGCATTGATGTTGTAGTATTCGCCGTCGAAACCAAGTGCGATTGAAGAAATCACTGGGATAGCTCCCATGGTCCAGATAGCATCCAGCCACTTGGTGTCCGTCGCCGCAATCTCTCCGACATACCCAAGGTCAGGCGTAGTTTTCTTCTTCCGCGCGCGAAAGACGTGGCCATCGCCTCCGGTCAGACCCATTGCTGCCTGGCCGCACTGATCGAGGGCCGCCACAAGGGACTTGTTCACGCGACCGCCGAGGACCATAAGAGCAGCATCACGTGTTTCGGCGTCCGTGACGCGGAGGCCTGCAACAAACTCGCTCTTCTTGCCCATCTGCGCAAGCACCCGGGTGAGTTGAACTCCGCCACCATGAACCAGGGCAACTTTGTGGCCGTCCTTGGCTAGTTCGGCAATGGCCCGGGCGCAACGGTGCAGCAGTTCTGGGTTTTCCAGTGCCGCCCCGCCGAGCTTTACTACAAACTTCATAGGAGACCCTCCGTCTCATGCCATCCAGCCATAAGATTCATATTCTGCACCGCCTGAGAGGCTGCGCCCTTTAACAGATTGTCAAGACATGAAATCAAGACCAGCCTTTTACCGTCAGAAGCGAGTTGGAAACCAAGATCACAGAAATTCGTTCGCACAACATACTGAATTTGAGGCAGTTGCGGTGAACGTCGCACTCTAACGAGTGGGGCGTCGAAATAGAATTGGTCAAAAACAGATTGGACATCAGCGCGATCACAAGGTTTATTCAGCCGCACATAGATTGTTGACAGAATTCCTCTAGGAATGGGTAGCAGATGCGGTGTGAATTGAAGCTGATCTTCTGCGAGGTTCAGCTGTTCCAGCAATTCGCCGGTATGACGGTGGCCGAACACAGCATATGCAGATAGATTGTCCGCGGCATGCATGAAGAGGTTCGCCGGAACCAATGCTTTACCCGCGCCACTGACCCCGGACTTTGCATCGCAGATAATCCCGTGGTCGAGGTCTATCAGGTTGGCGCGCACCAGCGGGGCCAATGCGAGGATGATCGAAGTCGAATAACAACCCGGATTTGCCACCAGCCGTGCCTGTTTGATCCTTGGTCCGTGAAGCTCGGGAGATCCATACACCGCTTCTGTCTGCAGCTCGGCGGCCAGAGCCGGATCCGCATCCTCAAGCTTGTAGACGGCACGGAGTATGTCCGAGTGAAGTCGCCATGCTCCGCTAAGGTCGATGACCCGCATGCCATGACCGATCGCGTCGGGTACCCAGGTGCGAGATTGTTCGTGAGGTGTCGCAAGAAAAAGGATATCGATCGACTCCCTCTCTAGCTGTTTCCAATCAAATGTCGACACCTGCAACTCGTCCGCGAAGGGAAGACCCGAAAGCTCAGGGTGAAGCTGGGTTAGAGCCGTTGGATGTGCGTCAGGTTCACCCATGCGCCCAAGAAAGACCGGAGGGGTATTTGTCAGCTGAGGATGGCGCAGCAATAAGCGTGCAAGTTCGCCGCCGGCGTACCCACTGACGCCCACCACGGCCGTGCGGACTGAATGGCTCACGGAGTTAGGCAATGTAGGCCTCGATTCGGCTCCTCAGCACCTCTGCTCTACGATTGTCCGGACAGATGATCAATACCGTGTTATCACCGGCAATGGTACCGACAACTTCTTCCCAGTCCTCGGAATCAATGCTTGCGGCCACCGGTTGGGCGCCCCCCATCGTGGTTAGGACGATGAGCAGGTTCTGTGCCTGACGCACCTCGAGCCCGAAGTCTTGAAGCACACCGGCGATCTCTGGAAGGTCGTCCTCTCCGTCCGGAACTACGGGCAGTGCGTAACCCGCCGGGCCCTTCATGAGTTTCAATTCACGAATGTCGCGAGAAAGAGTCGCCTGCGTGACGTGGATTCCGCGGCTGGCTAGTTTGCGACGCAGCTCATCCTGATTGGTGACGGTCGCCTTCACCAGGAGCTCTCGGATCGCACTATGCCGCTGACTTTTCATACAGTCCAATTCACTTGAAGAACTGCGGCCCCATGGATACACCGCGTTCTGGAAGCACGAAAAAACGTGACGCACGGAGCGTCACGCACTTCGCATAAAAATCCATAAATCATGTATAAATATACACACATGTGCTGTCAAGGCGAAAGAGCCATCACTTTGTAGCCACTAAAGTAGTGTACAGGTCGCTGGTAGCCACTCTTGTGTTTGTGTCCTATCTCCATGCACAAATGGAAGTATATTGAGCTATGGGTGTGTCTGAAGTAGAACGTCGGAAGTGCGAAGACCGCAAGCTAGCGCCGCAGCGCGTGTTGCCGCGGGTTGGGAACTTGCAAATCGAAGCTCCTGCGTCGTTGATTGACCCTCGCTTTGATCACGATTCTTGCGGCGTTGGATTTGTCGCGTCGGCGCTAGGGAAATCAAATCACCAGATTCTTCAACATGCGCTTACCGCACTGTCGCGGCTCGAGCATCGCGGCGCTGTCGCTGCGGACGGAGCAAGCAGCGATGGCATCGGGCTGATGACCGCGGTCCCGCGCCAACTGCTCTTAGCTGAAACTGGTTTGGAATTGGGCGCCGAGGAGAAGCTCGGCGTCGGTATGGCCTTCTGGCCTAATGCTGAGACACGAGCAGAGGGTGTGCTCGATCAGTGCCTCCTCTCGCAACAATTAAGAGTACTCGTCTGGCGTGACGTCCCGACGCGGCCGGAGATTCTTGGAGAAATTGCGCTCAGCACGATGCCGAGCATTCGGCAGGTTCTGATTGCAGATAATGCCCCCGGTGATCCCGACCCTATGGAACGTCGTCTCTATCTCGCGCGCAAGCAGTTCGAGCGCGCGGTCGAATTGGGCGAAGTTACGGGCTACCTCTGCTCACTTTCGAATGCCACTGTGGTGTACAAGGCCATGTGCCTGGGACGTCTGCTCCCCGAGTTTTATCCGGATCTAGCATCTCCTTCCTATACGACGCACTTCGCTGTCTTCCATCAGCGTTACGCGACCAACACGCTGCCAGCCTGGCATCGTGCGCAGCCCGGGCGCAAACTGGGGCACAACGGAGAGATCAATACGGTATGGGGAAACCGTTCGCGCATGGCGGCGAGGGACTCCACGTTGCCCGTCGAATGCAAGCCGGTTCTGACTAAGGACGGCACGGATTCAACCAGCCTCGATGAGACAGTCGAGTTGATTAGCCAGAATGGCCGCACGATATCTGAAGCCGTTCGAATGCTCTTGCCGCCGGCGATGGTTAGTCGTCCGAGCCCCTTTTTGCAGTATCACGCGGGTTGCAGTGAACCGTGGGACGGCCCTGCTGCCATTGCTTACAGCGATGGGGTTGTAGTGGGCGCCGCCTTGGATCGAAATGGCCTGAGGCCCTGTCGCTATGCAATTACCAGTGATGGCCTTGTGGTGGCGGGTAGCGAAGCGGGCCTGGTCGATCTGGATCCGGGGATGGTGATCGAAAGTGGTCGTTTGGGCCCAGGGCAGATGCTGGGCGTCGACACTGAGGAACACAAGATCTACCACAACGAAGAGATGCTGGATGCATTCGACGCGAAGGCTACGTATGCGTCTTTGGTCGAGGAAACGCCTCTCTTACCAATTGCTGAGCCCGACAAGAGCTTCGATCTATCAGCCCAGCAGCGAGGGTTCGGGTATACCAAGGAAGATGTGAAGATGATTCTGCAGCCGATGGCTGCAGGCGGCAAAGACCCTGTTTGGTCGATGGGAGATGACACTCCGTTGGCATTCCTGGCACGGAGTCCGCGTCCGATGTATTCGTTTTTCCGGCAGCGCTTTGCACAGGTTACCAACCCCGCCATCGATCCTCTTCGCGAGGCAATTGTGGTTTCCATGGACACTCGACTGGGCCCATGGGCGCACATTCTGGAGAAGAACGAACCGCTTCCTGGAATCTCACTTCATTCACCCTTTCTTTCCTTAGGGCAGATAGCAGCGCTGCGTGCCGGCTTGTATCCGCATAGTGAGGTGCTTCGGCTCGAGACGCTTTCTTGTTTGTATTCGCCGGAGCGAACGCTGGAACAAGCTATCGATGATCTTTGCAGCCGCGCGGTGGAGATGGTGCGGACCGGAGTTCGGCTTCTGCTGCTTACTGACCGCGACGCGAGCGCGGCGGCAATTCCTATTCCGATGGCGATGGCCACAGGAGCCGTGCATCAGGGACTCGTTGCGGCGGGTCTGCGGACGCTGTGTGGAATTGCGGTCGAGGCAGGTGACTGCCGGGACATTCATCACGCTGCGGTATTGATTGGCTATGGTGCGGGTGCTGTATGTCCGTGGTTGGCTCTGGAGACTGCCAGGTCATTGCAAGCAGAGGGCGTCGATGGCGAGATGATGATGCTGAAGGCCCTGGATAGCGGCCTGGCGAAGGTGATGTCGAAGATGGGCATTTCGGTCGTCGACAGCTATCGCGGCGCACATCTCTTCGATCTGCTGGGTCTTCACTCGAGCGTTGTTGACCGATGTTTCCCGAATACTCCAGCTCCGCTTTCAGGCATTGGCTTTGCGGAACTCGATCGTCGCTTGCGTCTAACGTGGCAGCCTGCGACAGAGGGAGCGGCAGATAATGCTGACCTTCCCGACTTTGGTTGGGTCCGATTCCGCAAGTCGGATACAGCCGAGCCACACATGTGGCAACCGCCAACGGTAAAGGCATTGCAAACGGTAGTAGGAAGCGCACGTGGTATCGCTGCAAGCTCTGATCCGGCGGCCGCATTTGCGATCTTCAGTCGCAACATCGATGCGGGCGAAGCCGTGACGTTGCGTGACCTACTGGAGGTGAGGCCCGCGGGACCAGAGTTGGCGTTGGACGACGTCGAACTTGCTGACAGCCTGTGCAAACGTTTTGTATCAAGCGCAATGTCGCTTGGATCGATCAGCCCTGAGGCTCACCAGACGATTACTCAAGCGATGAACTCGCTGGGTGCGCGCTCGAACACGGGCGAAGGCGGTGAGGATCCGGATGTCTATCGTCCGGTACAAGTGCCTCTGCCTGTTGACTCGGGTGATGGAGGGGCGTTCGCGGCTCGGTCGAGCAGTCAGGGAGGTACAGCCGCAGTTGCGGAATTGGTTTCGGCGCCTGCAGTGCATAGCTCATTCAATAACAAGATCAAGCAGATCGCCTCGGGCCGCTTTGGCGTGACCGCGGAATACCTGGCCCACGCGGAAGAGATCGAGATCAAGGTCGCGCAAGGAGCCAAGCCGGGCGAAGGCGGCCAGTTGCCGGGGCATAAAGTCTCTGGGCTGATCGCAAAGCTGCGCCATGCGCAGCCCGGTGTGTCGCTCATATCGCCGCCTCCGCACCATGACATTTATTCCATTGAAGACCTTGCGCAGTTGATCTATGACCTGAAGCGCGTCAATCCTCGCGCTACAGTTGGCGTGAAACTGGTCTCAGGTTGTGGCGTTGGAACGGTTGCCGCTGGCGTCGCGAAGGCCTATGCGGACTTCATCGTGATCGCAGGGAACACTGGTGGAACGGGTGCTGCTGCGCTATCGAGTATCAAATACACCGGCAATCCGTGGGAGTTAGGACTGTCGGAAGCGCAACAGCAGTTGCGCAGCACAGGCATGCGTGAACGCGTTCGACTGAGAACAGACGGTGGAATTGCAACAGCGCGCGATGTGCTCGTCGCAGCCTTGTTGGGTGCGGATGAATACGCGTTCGGCACGTCAGTCTTGGTTGCGTTGGGTTGTGACATGGCGAGGCAGTGTCATCTCAACACCTGTCCCACGGGCATTGCCACCCAGCGGCCTGAACTGCGCGCTAAATTCCGCGGGAAACCTGAACATGTCGTCATGTTCTTCCGCCAATTATCGACAGATCTTCGTCGGCTACTGGCGAAGTTCGGCTTGCCTAGCCTGGAGGCCGCGATCGGTCGCGTCGACTTGCTGGAGCAAGTGCGCTTCGATGGCAACCTTGATCTCACGCCCATTCTCTCGGACGCAGGCCATGGACCGACGAGATGGATGGGCTCTCGCAATCAACGGCCAGGCGAAGATCATCCTCTGGACGACCCCTGGACGGAGCCCGCGCTCGCTGCGGCTGCCAAGAGCGAGGCGTTCTTCGTTCACAGCAAAATCTGCAATGAACACCGCTCGGTAGGCGCAAGACTCTCTGGCGAATTATCGCTGTTACGCGCCAAAGGACAACTGGACGAAGTGGATGTGACCTACGATCTGGTCGGAACTGCCGGTCAATCCTTTGGGGCGTTTGCAGGCAAGGGAATGAAATTGATTCTCACTGGCCAGGCGAACGACTTTGTCGGCAAAGGATTGTCAGGCGCGGACCTCATTCTGCGCGCCGTTGGCAGTGCTGCTCAGCATAGCGAAGAGCATGTTCTGTTGGGAAACGTAGCGCTCTATGGTGCGATCTCGGGACGGTTATTTGCGGCTGGTCGTGCCGGCGAGCGCTTTGCCGTGCGCAATTCCGGAGTGACCGCGGTGATTGAAGGTGTTGGCGATCATGCGTGTGAGTACATGACTGGTGGACTGGTAACCATTCTCGGGCCTGTTGGTATCAACTTCGGCGCGGGCATGACCGGCGGATTGGCGTGGGTCTACGACGCGAAGCAGACGATGATCTCGGAAGTCCGATATCACAATGACTTCCTCGAAGCTCAAGCTTTCGCTGAGACTACGACCGAGCAACAGGCGGCTCTGCGAGCGCTGGTTGAAGAGCATGTGAGCGTTGCGCACAGTAAGCTGGGCGAACGATTGCTGGCCGATTGGCCGAATGTTTCGGCTAACTTCATCCTGTTTACGCCGAAACCGCAAGCATAGTACCGATCGTCGGGTCGATAGTGGCAGCCGTGTTTCGCGGCTGCCACTTTTCTTTGCAGTTCGTTACCATAGAGTGATGTCTGATACGAAGCAAGGTTTCGCCACTCGCGCCATCCATGATGGTCAGGAAGCTGATCCGCTCACCGGCGCGGTCAATGTGCCAATCTATCTCACCTCCACGTACAAGCAGGAGGCGATTGGGAAGAACAAGGGTCACGAGTACGCGCGACTGACCAATCCGACTCGTGATGCGCTCGAGGAAAACCTCTGCTCGCTCGAAGGCGGGACTTCTGCACACTGCTTTGGGTCGGGAATGGCCGCTATCACGGCGCTTTGCACGATGATGAAGTCGGGCGATCATGTGGTGTGTTCGGACAATGTATATGGCGGAACATCGCGGCTGTTCGACAAGGTGCTTGTCCACTATGGACTCAGCTTTACCTATGTCGATACAACGAATGCCGCTGCGGTTGCGGCCGCGATTCGGCCTGAGACCAAGTTGGTTCACATCGAGACTCCTACGAATCCGATGATGGCAGTGACGGACATTCGCGCGGTGGCCGATGTGTGTCATGCGAAGGGCGTGGAACTGAGCGTCGACAATACATTTCTGTCTCCTTATCTGCAGCGTCCGATTGAGTTGGGCGCGGATATTGTGATGCATTCGACGACCAAGTTCCTGAATGGGCACTCAGATGGTCTCGGCGGAGTGTTGGTGGGAACGAAGCTTGCACATGCTGAGACATTTCGGTTTGTGCAGAAGTGCACTGGCGGAATCCTTTCTCCGTTCGATAGCTATCTGCTGTTGCGGGGTGTCAAAACGCTAGCTGTGCGGATGGAGCAGCATGATGCTAACGGTCGAGTCGTCGCCGAATACTTGGCGCGGAAGCTCGGTACGGGCAAGGTCTTCTATCCAGGCCTTGAGGCGCATCCACAGCACGAGCTGGCGAAGCGGCAGCAGCGCGGATTTGGGTCGATGATCTCCTTTGAGTTGGGCTCGCTGGAGGCTGCAAACCGGTTTGCGACAGCGCTGAAGCTCTGTTATCTGGCGGAATCGTTGGGCGGCGTTGAGACGCTGATCTGTCATCCGGCGACGATGACGCATGCTGCGGTTGGCGCTGAAGGACGCGCGAAGCTTGGGATTACTGACGGATTGATGCGGATTTCGGTTGGAATCGAAGAAGTCGCGGACATTGTCGCCGATCTCGATCAGGCGATGAGCAGTTAGCACTATTCCCGATTTGGAACGGATATCGCACGTTACACAACTAATACCGTTCATCGCACGCTTGAGTGAAACAATCGGAGAATGAGCGAGAACTGCGCGATCATTCAGGGCGGCATGGGTGTTGGTGTATCGGGTTGGAAACTGGCACAGGCTGTGTCAAGGGCTGGGCAACTGGGCGTTGTGTCTGGGACGGCGCTGGACCAGGTGCTGGCTCGGCGACTGCAGGACGGTGATCCGGATGGAGCGATGCGACGAGGTTTGGAGGCGTTTCCGTTCCGGGCGATGGCGGAGCGCGTTCGTGAACGGTACTTCGTTGCTGGCGGCAAGGCTGAGCGGACGCCTTATCGTACGGTGCCTGTGCTGGCGAAGGATATGCCTCGCGAACTGGCTGAGCTGTGTATCGTAAGCAACTTCGTCGAGGTGTTTCTGGCCCGCGAAGGTCATGGGAATCCGGTGGGGATCAACTACCTGGAGAAGATCCAGGCGGCGATTCTGCCGTGTATGTATGGCGCGATGCTCGCGGGAGTGGAATACGTCATCATGGGTGCGGGAATTCCGCTGAAGATGCCTGGCGTGCTGGACCATTTTGCCGAGCATAAGGCTGCGGAATATCCGATGCATGTGACTGGCTCGGTGGAGGGCGACGACACGACCATGCGGTTTGATCCGGCCGAGTTTGTCGAGTGCGCGCTTGGTCCGTTGCATCGGCCGAAGTTTCTGGCGATTGTCTCTTCCAACACGCTGGCATTGACGATGGTGAAGAAAGCCAATGGGCGCGTGGATGGATTGGTGATCGAGACGCGGACAGCGGGCGGGCACAATGCTCCTCCGCGTGGGAAGTTGCAGCTCAGTGAGATCGGCGAGCCGATCTACGGGGACCGCGACGCGATCGATATTCCGAAGCTTTGCGAGTTGGGTATTCCTTTCTGGCTGGCCGGTGGATATGGGCATCCGGATAAGTTGAGGGAGGCTTTGGCTGTCGGTGCTGCGGGCGTGCAGGTTGGGACTGCCTTTGCGTTTACCGATGAGTCAGGGTTGCGGCCGGACTATAAGCAGGAGCTGTTGGAGAAGGTCATTACAGGGACCGCGAGCGTGTTTACCGATCCACTGGCGTCGCCGACCGGATTTCCTTTCAAGGTGGCGCGGCTGGAGGGAACGGTTTCGGAGGACGAGGTGTATGACGATCGGCCGCGCATCTGCAACCTGGGATTTTTGCGGGAGGCTTACCGAACGCCTTCGGGCGAGATCGGGTATCGCTGCGCTTCCGAGCCGCTGACGGTATATGTGTCAAAGGGTGGAAAGCCCGAGGATACGGTTGGGCGGAAGTGCATTTGCAATGGGCTGCTGGCGAACATTGGATTCCCGCAGGTGCTGAATGGGAATCGCGTGGAGCAGGGCATTGTGACAGCGGGCGACGATATCGTCACGGTTGGCCAGTTTCTGGCTCCGGGGCAGACGCATTACTCTGCGCTGGACGTGATTAGGGAGTTGGAGAAGGGGTTGAGGCCAGTGACGGCTGAACGGAATGAGCGGGTCGCGGTTGGTGTGTAAATACCCGGGCGGGGCTACCCCCCCGGCAAGTCATACTTTATCGCTAAAGTAGTCCATTCAGGGCGGTTAGGGCACGAAGTCTGGCAGGGTGGTTGTTGTAAGTGATCCATCCAGAGACTTTACGGGTAAAGTAGTGCAACCGCAGGACTTACCTCGTTTCTGGGCAGAAGTTGCAACTCCTCCTGTCGCAGGAGTGAGGCGGACTGCTTTTGGCGGTTGCTCTAGTTAAAGTGTAGGCCTTTGGCGGGGGTAACTATGCCAAGTGTGTGGGAGAGAAATCGTCAATGGGGGCGCGGGTTTGGTGAGGTTTGGGGGTGGGTGGGGGGTTGACATGCGGATTCTGGGGTGTTTTTGAGGGTGGTTTGGGAGATTTATTTTGGGGCGAAATTGTCTGGATCCTGACTGGCCGAGGGAAGGCGCACCCAGGGGCTAAAGCCCAGTTCTTATGTAGCCGGCGGGAGCCCAAGGCTGAAGCCTTGGGTTACCTAGAGGCCGGGGAAGCAGATTCCCAGGGGAATGACAGAAAGAAAGGCAAGGGCAGAAGCAAAGGCCAATACGGGGGTCTCTCCACTCCGCCGCGCAGAAGCGCGCGGCTCCGGTCGAGAGGACGACTGTCTATGGAGGGCGCAGAAGCAGATTCCCAAGGGGGGATGACGGAAAGGAAGGCAAGGGCCAATACGGGGGGCCTTCGCTGCGCTCAGGATGACGACGAAAAACGATCAACAGCAAAGATAAAAGCAATAGCAGATATAAAAGCGACGGCAGATACAAAAGCAACGGCAAATGCAAAGGCGACGGCTACAAAGGCAGCGTCGGAGCGACTATAACGGCGGAGTTGGCTAGAGGGTGGCGAGGACGTCTTTAGGGTCGGGGCGGACGCGGTGGTCGGCGTGGGCTTCGGCGAAGGTGATCTTGCCGGAGGGGGCGATGGCAAAGGTGGCCGGGATGGGGAGACGCCAGGTGTTGGGGCCTTGATCGCCGTTGATGAAGGGGATGTTGATCATGATGGAGCGGTAGTGCTGCTGCATGGGTTCGGGGACCGTGTAGGCCACACGAAAGGCGTCGGCGAGGACAGCGCCGGCGTCGGTGAGAAGGGGATAGGTGAGGTTGTGATGCTGGGCCGTGAAGTCGTTCTGGCGGGGGAGTTGAGGGGAGATGGCGACCAGCAGTGCGCCCTTTTCGCGGACCTGGGGGAAGGCGGCCTGCCAGGCTTCGAGCTGCGTCATGCAGTAAGGACACCAGCGGCCGCGGAAAAAGACGACGATGAGCGGGCCGATGCCGAGCAGGTCTGTGGAGTGAACCAGGCGCGCATTGGCAGCGGTTGCGTTGGTGAGCGTGGTGGCTGCGGCGTCGGGGAGATCGAAGGTGGGGGCGACGGCGCCGATGGGGAGGATGCGATCTTCGATGCCGGTGAGGAAGAGGGCTTGCACCGCTTCATCCGTGATGGCAAGACGGCTGGGCTGGACCAGGGCGCGGGTCCGGGTGGTGATGTTGTCGAGACTGGTTTGGAGATCGGTGGAATGCGGCATTTGATACTAGTTTAGATGCTGGGATGGAAGAGCGAGGCTAGACTGGATCGATGATCGGACTCGGAATGAACAGGCGGCAATTTGTGGCGGCGGGCGCGGCGGCGGCGCTGGTGGGTCGTGGGCGCAGGCTATTTGGCCAGAGTGCAGCGACGGTGAACGCGGGGTTGATCCAAACGCCGTCGGGAGCTTTGCGGGGCGAGGTTATTGATGGCGTGCGGGTGTTTCGGGGAGTGCCGTTTGCCGAGCCACCGGTGGGCGTCCTGCGGTTCAAGCCGCCAGTGAAGGTGAAGCCCTGGGTCGAGGAACGCGAGGCGAGCCAGTTTTCTGCAGAGGCGATGCAGGACGGCGATGGAGATGTTCCCAAGAGCGAAGACTGTTTGTATCTGAATGTGTGGGCGGTGCCCGGTGCCGAGGCACTGCCGGTGTTTGTCTGGATTCATGGAGGCGGGTTTACGGGGGGAAGTTCGTTTGCACCGGTCTTTGATGGAACGGAGTTTGCCAAGGCCGGTGTGGTGGTGGTGACGGTGGCGTACCGGTTGGGCGTGTTTGGGTTTCTCGACATGGAGCCGCTGCTGGGGGCGGAGTATGCGGGATCGGGAAACAATGCGGTGCGGGATTTAATTTGTGCCCTGGAGTGGGTGCGGGAGAACATTGAGGCGTTTGGGGGAGATCCGAAACGAGTGACGGTGGGGGGCGAGTCTGCGGGGGCGAAGCTTACGGATGTGCTGATGGGCGTGCCAAAGGCGCAGGGATTGTTTGCGCAGATGATCTCGGAGAGCGGCGGGGCGGAGAGAGTGTGGCCGAAGGGAAATGCAGCGGCGGTGGCGCGGGGATTTGGCGAGGCGTGGGGGAAGAGTGCGGAGGCGTTGAAGACTGCGCCACCAGATGCGTTGATCAATGCGCAGGTGCGGTTTGTGGCGAGTTGGCCGCAGCATTTCCCGCTGCGGATGGAGGTAGATGGGAGCTTGATTCCGCGGCTGCCGGTGGAGACGATTGCGAGTGGAGCGATGAGCGGTACGAGGTTGCTGATTGGGACGAATCGCGATGAGAGTGCGTTGTTTGTGGGGCCGCATCCGCAGAAAGTGACGGCGACGGATTTGGGGAATATTCCGCTGGCACGATTCGAGGAGGTGTTCGCGCGGTATCGAGCGGTGTACCCGGGGATGAGTGAGGAGCAACTGCGGATACGGGCGGTGACGGCCGAAGAATATTGGGTGCCGAGCGTACGCGTCGCCGATGCACAGGTGAAGGGGGGCGGGGCGGCGTGGATGTATCGGTTAGACTTTGCGCCTGCTAGTGGGAGATTGAAGGGCGAGGCGTATCACTCGGAAGATATTGGGCTGGTGTGGGACAAGGTCAACGAAGAGATTACGAATGTCGTGGCAGAGAGGGCGCTTGCGAAACAGATGCATGCGGCTTGGCTGGCGTTCGTCAAGGGAGGGACGCCGGGCGCGGAGGGGCTGCCGTTGTGGCCGCAGTATACGAGTGAGACGCGCGAGACCATGGTGTTCGACAAGGTGAGCCGGGTGGAGGAGAGGCCGCAGGAAGCGGAGTTGCGGTTGTGGGATGGTGTGATGTGAGGGATGCTCGCAGATAAATTGCGAGCGGGAGGAAGTGGATTTGCGCAGGGCGGGGTTTGCTGAGATAGGCGCGCCCGGGAGGCGCAGGGTATGCGCAAGATGATCGGTGTTCTTGTGGTGATGATGGCGTTGGCTGCGGGAGGGCGGTTGGCCAGTTCGCAGATGGTGGATCCTTCGACGGGAATGACAGTGGATGCGACGGTGGATCCATTCGATTATTCGATGATCGCGAGTGGGCAGCCGGGGAATCCCTCGCTGGAGTCTGCGCTGGCGGTGGGCGCTGAGGGAGAGGCGGCGGCGGAACAGGCCGCGGAGACCAGCCAGGCGTCGATGGCGTCCTTTATGAGTTCGATGAATTCCAACGACGATACGCCAGTGGCGCCGGTGGTGCCAGCTTTTCCTGCGACGCCGAAGCCGGTGATTACGCCGGGGAGCGGGACGTTCAAGGCGAGCGTGCAGGTGACGATTGCGGATAGTGATGCGGGGGCGGCGGTGTTCTATACGACGAACGGGAAGAAGCCGACGACTTCGTCGCAGCGGTACGCTGGGCCGATTGCGGTGAGCGCTAAGACCAAGGTGCAGGCGCTGGCGTTCGATGTGAGTATGCAGCCGAGTGGTGTGGTGTCGAAGACGTTCAATGTGAAGGCGGCGAAGGGGTCGTCGTTGTCGGCGGGTGCATCTTAGAGAGTGTTGCAACGAACGAGCGCCCGGGAGGCGCTGATTATGCGCACGATGATTGGGACGTTGGCGATTGTTGGGATGCTGGCGCTTGGAGCGGGTCTGGCGCGGGCGCAGGACGCGACGATGATGGCGATGCAGGCTGCGCAGACTGCGAATCAGATGGCGATGCAGGCGGCACAACAGGCGAATCAGAATGCTATGCAGGCGATGATGAACGGCAGTATGTCGGTGGCGGTGGCGCTGCCGGTGACGCCTCGTCCGGTATTTGCTAAGTTGAAGGGTGGGGTTAGCGTTGCTTTGTATGATGCTGATCCTAAGGCGATTTTGTTTTATACGGTTGATGGATCTATGCCGACGCCGCGGTCGTTGCGATATGCGGGGCCGATGGTGGTGAGCGCGAAGGTGAAGGTTCGGGCGATGGCGTTTGATCTGGCGGATATGCCGAGTGGGGTGGTTTCGAAGACGTTTCGCGTGAGATCTTGAGGGATTTTGGTGGGTTTGGTGTCGACTTAGCCCGGTTTCGGGTTACGCGATGACGTTTTAGGTGGGTTTCGGGTGTCGGGCGCTCGCCCTGGCACCTTAATTGTGGGGTGCTATGATACTCGGGCTTTTGGAATGAGCTTGAAGGGTGTCCGAGGAGAGGGCTATGAAGATGACTGGGACGATAAGAACTGGGTGGAGGGTTCTGGCGGTCGGGGTGGTGTGTGGAGCGATGGTTTGCCCGGCGATGTTGGCGGCGAAGACCAAGCTGCCAGTGCCGAGTACGTGGGAGCTGGACCAGCTGCGGTCGGACTTTGGGGGTGGGCCGAAGATGCAGTCGGATGTGTTCACGGTGAATGAGGACAAGCCGGCGATGCTGAGCGTGGACTTCGTGATGGTGGATGATTCCGGGCGGACGGTGAAGAGCTCGTGGAGCGGGCCGCAGAATGGCAAGATGCTGCCGCTGACGGGAAGTTCGGGGATGAGCTTTGGGATAGACAAGGATGGGAACGAGCATTGGGTGTTTGCGGATGGAGCGACGCGGGTGGGGAAGATGTCGTTGGAGAAGGACAAGAGGACAGTGCTGGTGCGGGTGTTGTACACGGGCAAGGATGGGAAGCAGTATAACCAGGTGTTGATGTACAACCGGACGGACCAGTAGGGTCCGGCGCGGACGGCGGGAGTTGGAATCTTGCGCGGTTGGATAACTCAGAATTGTAGACTGCGCTAGGATATTTGGCGGAGGGAAGTATGGCGGATTCCCAGACTATGAAGCCGGCGGGGAAGCTGGCCGCGACAAACACGGCGCATTTTCCTAACGAGAGTACGGCGTATCGGGCGGCGCGCAATGCGCTGCTGGCGGAAGAGATTGAACTGCGACGGCATGTGGAGCGCGTGGCGGCGCGGCGGCGGGAACTGCCGATCGGTGGCGAGGTTCCGCGGGACTTTGAGTTCGTCTCGGAGGCGGGGCGGGCTACGCTTTCGGAATTGTTTGGGGATAAGGACACGCTGCTGGTGTACAGCATGATGTTTGGGCCGCAGCGGAAGGCGGCGTGTCCGTCGTGCACGTCGTTTCTTACGTCGTGGAATGGGACGGCGGTGAATCTGCGGGAGCGGGTGGCGATGGTGGTGACGGCGCGCTCGCCGATGGAACGGCTGATTGAGTACAAGAAGCAGCGCGGGTTGGGAAACCTTCGGTTTGTCTCGGATGCTTCAGGCGAGTACACGCGGACGTATGTGAATGCTGAGGATGCGGATGTGCCGGGGTTCAGCGTGTTCACGCGGCGGGATGGGAAGGTGTTTCACTTCTACAGCGGAGAATTGAGTGGGGCGATGGCGGATCCAGGGCAGGATCCGCGCGGTGCTCCGGACATGGATCCGTTGTGGCTGATGCTGGATATGGTGCCGGAGGGGCGCGGGACGGATTGGTATCCGAAGCTGGAGTACAAGCGCGGTAGCTGAATTGGGTCGTAGGCATCGATTCGTCTTCTCACTAAATTGTTGCGCGTGTCGGAGGGCAGATCGCCGAACGGGCGGAATATGGCTCCTTAAGGGCCACTCTGCGGCGCGGAGCGGAGGGGCGGTGGGTATTTGCGGTGGGTCTGGCAGACAGTTAAAAAAGAATTGGGCGCGCGTAGGTCGATATGCCTCTACAATTCGTACTTGTGTGTAAGCACAAAGACTGAGGGCTCTGAGAATGGCGGAGAAGACAATCATCGAAAAGGCCGCTATGGCCGTTGGCTACGGAATTGCGATGGCAGAAGATGTGGCTGGCGCTGCGAAAACGGCGGTTGGTGCGGCGGTGACGACCGTGACAGAAGTGTTGAAGAAAGCACCTGCCACGAAAGCTCCGGCGAAGTCGGTCGTCAAAAAGGCCCCTGCCAAGAAGGCCACCAAGAAAGCTGTGACCAAGACGGCAGGTACGAAGTCAACTGCGAAGAAGGCTGCAAAAAAGGTTGCAGCCAAGAAGACGCCGGCGAAGAAGGCAGTAAAGAAGACCGTGAAGAAGGCTACGCGACTGCGGAAATAATAACTGTGAGGGAATATGGCGAACGATAAGACAAAGAAGAAGACTGAGAAGAAGGCTGCGAAGAAAGTTGAAAAGGCGGTCAGAAAAGCCGTGAAGAAGGGCTTAACCGCGAATGCGGTCGAGCAGGCGGTCGGACTTGGATTATCTAAAGACACCGGTAAGAAGAAGGCAGTCGGCAAAGCGGCCGTAGCTGAGGATGCGCAGGCTGCAAAAAGAGCCTGACACGTTTAGCTGCGCCTTCATTACAGGTGTGCACTCAAGTAGCTCCTCGCGCAATGCCGGGTTCTTGAGCGTGCGTTTCGGATAGGACCCGGTTTGGATAAGACGTTTGCGATCCGGGAAGTTTCCGAAAATGGAGCATCCGAGCCGAGCGCTAACCGTAGGTTTGGTCTGTGCTCTGTCCGACCTCGATAATATACCCGTCCGGATCGCGGATGTAGCAACGAATCTCGCCGTATTTTGGAATCGGCTCCGTGATGAAGTCGGCGCCTTGACTCTTCCATAGCTCATAGCATGCTTGAATATCCGCAACGCGGAAATTCAAAAAGCTGCTGAGATGATTCGGGTCAGGGACGCTGAGCGATACCGTCGGCTTGTCTGGAGTCGGACCGCCCCCCACGTTCACAATCATCCAGATGTTCGCGAGCTGAAGGTACCCGGGCGCGTTGCCGTCGCCGAGGCTCAAAACGCGAGCGCCGAAGACCTTTTCGTAGTAGCGAGCTGATCGCTCGATGTCCTTCACGGTGAGGAAATGCGCGATGCTGATCCCGTCCCGCGGGGGCATCTCATAGCTCTTCTGTTCGACTTGTACGCTCATGGACGACTCCCATTCCGAAAAAGTGCTCACTCGCTTCTTCCGATTCTTTCGTAGTAGATGTGGCGTTAAGCTAGTGCGAGATTAAGGTTGCTGATGGCTTCGTCAATCTCCTGCGTGTTCTTGAAACCAACTGTCACCGCGTCCACGCCGGCGTTGCGGAAGGCAAAGCGCATGGCCGCCTGACGGTCCTCTCGACGCGTAAAACTTCCTGCTCCTACCAGCTTCATGCTGACTACACCCATGCCCTGGTCGTGCACTTTCCTGACATGATCGACCACCTCGGACACATCGGCTGGGTTGTTGTTGTCTCCGCCGGTGGGCCCATCCATGCGGGTTCCGTTGTGGTTCATGCGGATCATTGCAACTTCGAGCCAGTGGTTGTCCGGCATCTGGCGCAGGGCAGGCAGTCCATGCACTGAGGCTCCGCGGGCGAGGATGATCTTCTTCGACTGGGCATCGAGAATTGCGTCTTGCCAATGCTTCGTATCGCTCACCCAATCCGGCGTGTGCTGCCAATGGAGAAGCATGATGTCGAAGTATTCCGTCTGCGAGGTGTGGCGCATCTGGTCGAAGCGCTTGCGCGGGTCGGCGTCGGGATCGGTGGTGACCTTGGTCATGAGCTGATATGTCTCGCGCGGAAAGGGCTTCAATGCTTCGCCCAGCATGGCGGGCGTGACGTAGGCCTCGGCTGTTTCGAAGAATCGGATGCCGCGGTCGTAGGCGTAGTGAATTAGACGGCTGAACTCCTGCTGGCCGAGGGCGGCTTGGACGTAGCCGTTGTCGGAGCCGGTGCCAAACGCTAGCCGGGTTACTTTCACGCCACACTTGCCCAGGGTCACCGTGTCGGTGGCGGAATGAGGAGCTGCATGCAGGGAGGGCGTGCCGACGCTGGCCACGGTTCCGGCAGCGATTGAAGTTTTCAGAAATTCGCGACGGGTAAACGGGCTCATGGGAGATCTCCGTTTCAGGCAGAAGCGTCTGCCATTTCCAGAATGGTAGCACTCTGCTAGCGCGAGGTTCGCAGCAGGGCAGAGTGTTCTGTGCGGCTCCTGGCGGGTCGGTATCCGAAGTTGGAGTAGCAGCGCGTATCGCTGTTATTTTTGACAGTTCTGCGATGGGTTGCGATCCGGTAGGGTAGCTGGCTCTGAACTTCATGGACGATAACGTTGGCAAGCCGGTGGGGATCAACCGGCATATTGGACGTAGGCCTATCGCCGCGTTTGGTAACTCTGATGGCGACTTACAGATGCTGCAGTGGACGACTGCGGGGAAGAGATCTCGATTTGGATTGTTGGTACATCACACCGACGCGGTCTGCGAATATGCCTATGACGTATCACTCTTCGGCAAGCTGGAGGTGGCGTTGACAGAGGCCGCGGCGAAGGGTTGGACGGTGGTGGACATGAAGAACGACTGGAACCATGTGTTCGCGTTCGAAGCCGTTGGATAGGTAATCAGGCCGCGTACTGAAGAGAAATCAGTGTGGCGGCTCGGCAGGTTGCTCGGAATGAAGATCCGAGGGATGGGGTTTGGGGCGATACGAGGAGACGAGACGCGCAATCACGACGGCGAGATAGAACAGCCCGACAACGTTCTCGAATGCGGCGATGAGTCGAATGTAACTGTTGACGGGGAGGATGCCGCCATAGGCGACGCCACTTAGGGTGATCATGCTGAAGTATAGGAATGTGCTGCTCTGCCCCAGAAAAATGCTTTGATTGAAGGCGTTGGTAACGAAGTGATCGAAGACCCAATAGAGCTGCGAGAACGCGACTGCGATGAGCAGATAACAGATGATTGCTTCTGAAATGATGCTGCTGGTTACTCTTGCGATGGATCTGAAGCGACGGAGCAACCCCCAAAGGATTGCGCAGGAAAGAGCTAATCCGGCGAGGGGCGCGAGGTGGCAATAGCTGTGACGGGGATTACCGAAGGCCTCGAGCAGTCGTGCGAAGAGCCAGACGAGACCAATGGGGAGTACAACCCTGCGGAGAATCTTTCGGTCTGCGAGGTAATAGGCGCCCGCGAGCAACAGTAGAAGTTGCAGTAAGGCGACCGCACCGCCTATGCGTGGATGGTGGTCAATCAGCGGCGAGGCGAGCATCGCTGCGACTAGGGAAGCCAGCAGCAACTCGGAGCGATATTTTGCAATCGCGACACTTGCGGCCCGGTTCATAGGCATCTTTCAGATTCTCTCATTGCCGGCGGTTGGGCGCTCACGTGGCGTTGCTTGCTGGGCTCTGCTGGACTGCGCCATTATGGGTTGATTCGCTCTGCTCTCCACGGGCATGGCGACCGTGGATGCCGTAGAGGCCGGACATTCGCTGGGGTGTGATTTCGCCGCGGAAGGTGAAGATGTTACACGACGATTTTTCCGAATCTACACTCCTTTCAAGGTGTTCCACAATAGCGAATCCGAATCCGAATCCGAATCTGGAGCAGAGCTTGGGCAAGTGGGATGGTTGGGACGCTGATGGGTTCGTGGCTGGTGGCGTGAAATATGATGGCTTAGCGGAACCCCGCCGAAAGGAAGCGCTCGACCAGGTGACGGCAACTCTCTGCGCGGCAGGCGTCGTGGTGCTTCTGGATGTGTGGGTGGGCGTTCGCTATTGCGTGAAGTTGATCCGCAAGGAGGCGCATCCGCGGATTGCGACGTGGCTGATCTTTGAGCTCGGCGTGGTGATGAGCCTGGTCGCGTACTTCGCGTCGCGCGACCATAGTTTGGTGAAGGCCGCGCTGAATCTGACGGACTTTGTTGTGGTCACGGGTATCATTGCAGCGATATTTTTTGAGCAGCGGGGCGAGAAGATTTCGTTCACGAGGAATGAGCGACTGTGCCTGGTGATTGCGGGCATCACGATGGTTGCGTGGACGATTACGAAGACGGCGTGGATTGGCTTTGTGGGATTCCAGGTGGTGATGACGGTGGCGTATCTGCCGACGATTGAGAGCATGCGGCAATGGAAACCCGGGAGGTCGCCGGAACCGGTGGAGACGTGGGGTATGAATGCTGTGGCTGCGCTGATCGGCGTGGTGTTGGACGCGACGGGCCGCCACGATTATGTGGCGATGCTTTATCCGCTGAGGGCGTTTCTGCTTTGCGTGGTGATTGTGGTGCTGGTGGTGAGGTGGGAGAGGAAGAGCAGGGCGCTCAGGGGGTGACGCCGAAGAGGTTGAGGAGGGTGGCGGTGGCATGGTGGGCGTCGGTGGATTTGAAGTCGGGAGAGACGCGGCGGGCGGAGGTTTTGGGGGCGGAGGGGCCGAGGGTTTGGCGGAGGATGTCGTCGGTGATGTGGGGGTTGCTGGGACCGATGAGGAGGTAGTCGGCCGGCTGGGAGTTGAGGAGGGTTTTGGCGTCGCGGAGGGTGGCGATGGAGCGGATGTCGAAACCGTGCTGCGAGAGGATGGTGCGGACGAAGGCGCAGAGGTCCGGTGAGCTGTCGATGAGGAGGATGCTGCGGCCCTGCTGCTGTTGGGGTTTTGTGGGGGTATTGGATTTCTGGAAGGAGCGGAGGGCGTCCGCGTCGGTGGGGTAGGAGCGGAGGACGGTGGTGAGCATGGTGTGCTCGAGTAGGCTGGCGACGAAGGGCGAGGAGGCGGAGAGGCGGAGGTCGCCGTTGCGCTTGCGGAGGGCGGCCATGTGGCGGACGATGAGGCCTAGGCCCATGCTGTCGAGGCGATGGACTTTGGCCAGGTTGAGGATGATCTTCGCCGTTGCGTGAGAGCAGCGCTCTAGCTGGGCTTCGAGGGCGGTGGCTTCGGGGCCGAGGGTGATGGCGCCTTCGCAGTAGAGGATGTAGATGTTGTCGGTGAACTTGGTGGAGAGGTTGAGAGGCATGCGCGCTCGTGGGAGTGGGTTGCCATGAATAATACAGTGGTCCTGCGCGGACGGCGAACGTCGCCCGCGTTCGGGATGCGCCACGGGGGTTAGAGGTGGAAGAGTCTGTCGGCGGTGAAGACCAGGCCGAGGGTTACGAGGGCGATGACGACTTCGCCTATGGCTCCTACGAGGAAGGGGCGGATGCCTTGCTTGCTGAGGTCTCGGAAGTTGGTGCGGAGACCTACTCCGGCGAAGGTTAGGAGGAAAGCCCAGCGGGAGAGGTTGCCGATCGCGAGCAGGCCGGGTTTGGAGAAGAAGCCTACGCTGGCGAGTGCCGAGATGAGAAGGAAGCCGAGGACGAACTTGGGGAACTTGGTCCAGAGGAAGGCTGCCTTGTTCTGGATGCCGGTGGCCTGGCCTTTCGATGCCCAGTAGATGGCGTAGCCGAGGACTACGAAGCCGATCATGGCGTTGCGGCAGGTTTTGACGAGGACGGCGACTTTGCCGGCGGCGTCGGAGTAGAGGGCGCCGGCTGCGGCGGTTTCGGCGGTGTTGTCTACGGCGAGGCCGGTCCAGACGCCGTAGGCGCGGTCGCTGAGGTGGAGCGCGTGGCCGACGAGAGGGAAGACGAAGAGGGAGATGGCGCCGAGGGCGAGGATGGCGGCGATGGCGAAGGAGGAGTCTTCCTCTTCGGCTTCGATGGCGCCTTGTGCGGCGATGATGGCGGAGACACCGCAGATGGAGGAGCCGACGGCGAGGAGAGAGACTAGCTTGGGCTTGAGGTTGAAGGCCTTGCCGAGATAGGTCATGAAGGCTAGGCCGAGGGCGATTTCGACGAAGACGAGGAGGAGGGCGATGCCGCCTAGCTTGGCTATGTCGCCGAGGATGAAGCGGGCGCCGAGGAGGACGATGCCGGTCTTGAGCCAGAACTCGTAGGTGGCGACGCCGCGGCGGAAGAGCTCGGGGACGCCGATGGTGTTGGCGATGAGGAGGCCGATGAGGATGGCCCAGAGGACGTACTCGATGTTGGGGAGGACGTGGTGGTGGGCCTTGCCGTAGCGGGCGATGGACTGCTCGATGAACTTGCCTGCGTAACCGACTATGGCCAGGAGGAGGATTCCGGGGATTAGGCCTAGCGGGTTGGTGGTGGTGGGTTTGGTTGCGGTGGGCCTGGTTGCGGTGGGCCTGGTTGCGGTGGTCGCGGCTTGGTTGATGGCGATGGTGTTGGGCATGGTGGGCTCCGTTACCAGGGGACGACTTTGAGGATGCCGATGCGGACGAGGAGGGCGAGGGTGAGCGAGAGGAGAACGGCCCAGGTGTCGAGGGAGAGGCGGCGCGCGGGTGCGGGCATAAAGCTCCTTTGGGGAGGCGCTCGACGGACGGAGGTTCGTCAGGCTGGCTTATGGGATTGGAAGGAGAAGGGGGCGCGTGAACGGAACGGGCGAATCAGAACGTTCAGCGGCAACAACAGCGCGGACAACATTGGGAGGTGCGTCGCGACTGAGTTTGGTGGGACATGTGTTTTAGATGTATCAGTTGCGGGAAAGTGGTGCAAGTTTTTCGGGTGCGAATTCACGGGGCGTTCATGCGCGGGGGTGGGTACCCCCCACCCC
>Ga0302316_10000046_pt1 | contig 102555 bp, 63 predicted proteins | sample III_Palsa_N3_2_FD_200456 | JGI IMG/M metagenome (GOLD analysis project Ga0302316, IMG submission 200456) | Peat permafrost microbial communities from Stordalen Mire near Abisko, Sweden - III_Palsa_N3_2 | ecosystem: Environmental > Terrestrial > Soil > Palsa > Peat permafrost | place: Sweden...
CCAATGTCGTGGCGTTTTTGAAATTCGAAGCAATTTCGCCGGGCTTCTATCGACAACCCAGGATATTAAAACTGCTGACACGCCCCGGTGCGTCGGCCGACCAACGATTCAAAGATTTTGTCGCCGTTGCTCAATGGCGGCAGCACCATCAAGACCCGATGCAAGGAGTCATCCCTTATGTTCATGGCATTTCCGGCAATACTGGCGGCGGCAGCGGATTTCGTGGCTTCTTTGGGCAGTGCTGGAACCGCATTATTAGGCGGTGCGGCGGTGGCAACAACGGCAAGCCTGTCGGGTGATACGGCACAGGACAATGCCAAGACCAAGCCGGTAGCGCGCACACTGCCTCGCACCGACGAGCCTTGCAAAAAATGCCCCGCGGAAGAAGGGAGCGAGGTCCGAAACAATCACGGGGTCAACTGGAACGCCTATGAATATCAGGCGCGGATTACGGGGTTTGCATTCGATACCGAGCGTTGTCTTTGGAGTATGGAATGGAACTGGCAGGGGATTGATTTCGATGGCTTTAAAGCGGAGCAGTGTCTGTTGCAGGAGGCGAAGGGGAATTATGATCAGTTTTTCGTCGCTCCAGGGAAACCTGAGCCGTGGTTTCAAGGGTTTAAAGTTATGGAATCCACCATTCAGCGTCAAGCTGCGACCGTGCGTGTTAATCCACCGGCCAAGCTGACTTGGTATTTCCAAACCCCCTTAACACGCAATTTCGTATTGGCTACGTTGCGGAACAGTGGTGTCGTGTCCGTAGTGCAGCCTTGATTTTGAGATGACCGTGAATATCAATTTGCAATTCCGTGACGAATCGCTCGCTTCAACCGATTTTAGAGAGATCCTTATCCGTCTCCAAAAGATCGTTCGCGTTATGGCGAAGAAAACCCCCAAGCTCGAAACATGGTATGCGCAGGGCGATAGTTTGAAAGAAGCTTATCTATATCGAGCATTCGAACATGATGCACCGTCCGAGCCTCTTCTAGCCGTGTTGCGTCAGCGATTCAAGGGGCCTGCCGGCGATTTCACGTATGTGTCGCTTTGGAATGGCGAGCAAAGCCTTGACGAAGGCGCGACACTTAGCTGCCATGTCGGCAACAAGGTACTGGCCGACTCGGTTGACATCAGTCTTTACGCGGACTTCCACTTGGGTGACGTCGAAGCGATGGCCGATGTGGTGCGTGCAGCAGTGGCGGCTTTTAATCCGGCATACGTGATCGCATCACCGTATGGATACATTGAAAAACAAGTCTTCGATGACCGTCCCGGCGTCGGCTGGATGCTCTATTTACCCAAAGTACTGACTGTCCAGCAGGTCCCGGAAGCGCACGCTTTGATCCCAATCCCCGAGGCCGGAAAACGCCAAGTCGGCACCCTCATCGTGAGTGAGATCGAAGAAATTTTTTCTCTGGATAACCCGGCCCATGTGCTGAACGCCAACCAGATCGAAATTCGTTTGGTCGATCAGGATCTGTTGCCGCTTTATGCGGAGATTTAATACTTTCGGTAGCACCGACGAACCGGCGCTGGAAAGCAATCGATAAACGCGGCGCGTCAGGCAGAGTAAGGTGAAACAAAACAACGCAACACCGCGTACGCACCATTTTTTTCCCAAGCACAGCTCCACAACCCTAGCTTATCGTGAGCAATGCCGAAGCGGACCAGATGTATGCAAGGTGGATAAAGCCCACAACGCCTTATTGTTTTTGAGCACGCCATTGCGCGTAGGCCGCGAGCGTCTCGTCGTCCGGCGGATAGGTACCGCGCAGCGGTCTGCCTTCAGTAATGCGCTGCGAAATGAAAATTTCCATCTGTTCCTGCTCGGTTGCGTCGCGAGCCACTTCCTCGGCCATTTCACGTGGCACGATGACGACACCGTCTACGTCGGCCACCACGATATCGCCGGGATACACCGCTACGCCGCCGCAAGCAATCGGCACGTTCATATCGACAGCATGGTGTCTCGCCAGATTCAACGTCGCGCTTGCACCTGCACACCACAGCGGCAGGCCAAGTTCCGCGATGGTGCCACTATCGCGCACAGGGCCGTCGGAGACCATGCCCGCAACCCCGCGTTTGACTAATCGTAGCGCAAGAATCGAGCCGACCGATGCCGCCGTACGATCGCCGCGGCAATCCTGAACCAGCACGCTACCCGGCGGCGCACGCTCAACCGCCTTGCGCTGCGGATGATCCGGGTTCTGGAATATGCCGAGGTGGTCGAGGTCTTCACGCGCCGGAATATTGCGCAAGGTAAACGCCGGGCCAACCAGATTCGGCGCATTCGGCGCCGGCTTGACCAATGGCGCGACGCCTTGCAAGAACACGTTGCGCAGGCCACGCTTGAATAATTGCGTGGTCAGAGTGGCGGTACTAACGTAGCGGAGCTGTTCAAGTACGGCGTCGCTAACGGTAAGATCAGATGTTGTCACGATGGGGCTCTATAGAAGCATAGCGGCATGGCAATGGTACCCTTTTAACCTGTGACCCAGGGACCAACGAAAGTGGGACAGGCCCATATTGCTGCCATATTGCTGATCTTGACAACTAGGACCACCCCTAGAATTTCTGTGACGAATACGAGAGGCGCGCCATCTGAAAGGCACGAGAGACAGGCTGCGTCGAACGGCTGAAATCAACCCGCCTGATCTCCGAGTCGCTTCTGCATATTCAAGCCCGTCACCCCATAACCCAACGACTCATATAACGCTTGCGCCGCCGTGTTGTAAGCAAAAACATGGAGTCCTATGGTGTTTGTACCTAGCTCCCGCGCGATCGGTTCCAGGGCTGTGAACGCGCGTTTTGCGTGGCCTTGGCGTCGATAGGGTGCATCGATCTCAACGTTATAGATAAACGCAGTGCGCACGCCGGATCGATCCAACATTGCGACCCAGAGCGAGCCGACTGTTTGGGCGGCGGCATCGTGAATATCGAACAGATAATTGTCCGGGGTGGCCAGTCCCAACGGCAGCATCTTTTCATGGTCCGCGCGGGACCGCTCAAGCGCGCCCTCTGCGGGCCAACGACCAACCGCGACATTAACTTCGGCATAGCTGGGGATTGTTGTTTCAAGGAAACGGGCGTAGCTCTCGGGCGACATGGGAATTAGAACGGACACGCTTTCTCCTATCGAATACTGGGTTGTTGGTGTTGGACTCGTCAGCGATAGCGAAACTTATTGCTCAAGTGGGCCGCTTTTCCCTTCCACGCGCTCCAGGCCAGGCAGCGCCCACCAGGATTCGCCGAACTGCCCCTGCAACCAGGCAATAAAGCCGCTGACTTTGGCCGGCACCAAGCGCGGCGAGGGATATACCGCGTGGATTTCCTGCTGCGGCAAGACCCAATCGGCCAGCACTGCTTGCACCGCGCCGCTCTGCACCGACTCGTGCGCCACATACCAGGGCAGGGTGGCCAGTCCCATGCCGCTGCGCGCGGCAACCAGGAGGGCGGACAGGTTGTTGGAGCGCAGCGGTCCTTTTACGGGAACCTGTAGAACTTGCCCGTCGGGGCCGGTGAAGTGCCAGCGGGCATCGCCTTGAACTGTGCTGTAGATCAATGCTTCGTGCGCTGACAAATCGGGCGGTGTCTGCGGAGTACCACGCCGAGCGAGGTAGTCCGGCGCGGCCACCACCACCCAGGGGTTGATGCCGAGATAACTGGCACCCAGCGTTGAATCAGCCAAGCGGCCCATGCGGATAGCGACATCGATGCCATGCTCGACCAAGTCGACATAACGATCTTCAAAAATAAGTTCGACTTGCAGTTCGGGGTGGCCGCGCATAAATCGCATCACCAGCGGCACCAACACCCGCCGCCCAAAAGCCACCGAGGTGCTGATACGCAAGCTGCCTTGCACGCGCGATTGCAGCAAAGCGGCCACGGTTTCGGCTTCATCCACATGATGGGCAATCAGCTTGCATTTCTCATAGTACAGCGCGCCGATTTCGGTGGGGGTTACGCCGTGGGTCGAGCGATGCAGCAAGCGCGAGCCCAGCCTTTTCTCAAGCTGCGCCACCAGTTTGGTGGCCGAGGGTTGCCCGATGCCCAGGTCGACGGCCGCTTTGCTAAAGGAGCCGAGTTCGACCACACGGATAAAAAGTTGTACAGCTTGGAGACGGTCCATGGCTTGGAAGTGGATCACGGCTAGACATCATAAGGCGTATTCTATTTTGGAATAAGCGAAATGCCTAGCTCGATACTTCCACCGGTCCGCCCAAGCGCCGACCATCAGGTCCAGTGTTCAGCAAATCTGACAGGAGACTTCGATGGCAAAAATGAAGGCCGTAATGGCCGCGGTGCTGGTGATGGAAAAAGAAGGTATCACGCAAGCGTTCGGCGTGCCCGGTGCCGCAATCAATCCCTTGTATGCGGCGCTGCGCGAGCGCCAATCCATTTCGCACATTCTGGCGCGCCATGTCGAAGGCGCTTCGCATATGGCTGAGGGCTACACCCGTGCCGCAGCCGGCAATATCGGCGTGTGTATCGGCACCAGCGGCCCGGCCGGTACCGACATGATTACGGGTTTGTACTCGGCCAGCGGCGATTCGATTCCGATACTGTGCATCACCGGCCAAGCGCCGCGGGCACGTTTGTATAAAGAAGATTTCCAGGCGGTGGATATCGAATCCATCTCCAAGCCGGTGACCAAATGGAGTGTCACGGTGCGCGAGCCGGGACTGGTGCCGCGAGCTTTCCAGCAAGCTTTTCATCTGATGCGTTCGGGCCGCCCGGGTCCGGTGTTGATCGATTTGCCGGTCGATGTGCAGATGGCCGAGATTGAGTTCGATATCGACACGTACGAGCCGCTGCCGATCTACAAACCGGCCGCGACCCGCAAGCAGATCGAGAAGGCGCTGGAGATGCTGGCTGCCGCCGATAAACCGCTGATCGTAGCCGGTGGCGGCATTGTCAATGCCGATGCCGCTGGTCTATTGGTCGAATTCGCCGAACTGACCGGTGTGCCCGTCATCCCGACGCTGATGGGTTGGGGCACGATTCCCGACGATCATCCTTTGATGGCGGGCATGTGCGGTTTGCAAACCAGCCATCGCTACGGCAACGCCACACTGCTGGCCAGCGATTTTGTGCTGGGCATCGGCAATCGGTGGGCGAATCGCCACACCGGGTCGATTGAGGTGTACACCAAAGGGCGCAAGTTTGTTCATATCGACATCGAACCGACCCAGATCGGCCGAGTGTTTACACCGGACTTGGGCATCGTCAGCGACGCCCGGGCCGCGCTCGAATTGTTGCTGCAAGTGGCGCGTGAACGCAAGGCGGCAGGCAGGCTCAAGGACTATGACAGATGGGCCGAACGCTGTGGAGAACGCAAGCAACTGATGCATCGCAAGTCGCATTTCACCGAAACGCCGATCAAGCCGATGCGTGTCTACGAAGAAATGAATCAGGTGTTTCCACGCGACACGATTTATGTTTCGACCATTGGCTTGTCGCAGATAGCCGGCGCCCAGTTTCTCAATGTATTCGGCACGCGCCAATGGATCAATTGCGGCCAGGCCGGCCCGCTGGGCTGGACTATTCCCGCCGCGCTTGGTGTGGTTGCCGCAGACCCGACCCGCACCGTGGTAGGCCTGTCCGGCGACTATGACTTCCAGTTTTTGGTGGAGGAGCTGGCGGTGGGTGCGCAATTCAATTTGCCCTATGTTCAAGTGCTGGTGAACAACAGCTACCTTGGTTTGATTCGCCAAGCTCAACGCGGCTTCGAGATGGATTATTGCGTGCAACTGGCGTTTGAGAATCAGAACGTCAGCGATGACAACTTGCGCAGCTACGGCGTAGATCACCAGGCTGTGGTGCAGGGCCTGGGCTGCAAGTCCCTGCGTGTGACCGATCCCGAGAAGATCGGTGCGGCGCTGGTCGAGGCGCAAGCCATGGCGCGCAAATTCAGTGTGCCGGTGGTGGTCGAGGTGATTCTGGAAAAAATCACCAACATCGCGATGGGCACTGAAATCGACAATATCAACGAGTTCGAGGATATCGATTGCCGCCATCCCGCAGGCCGGGCGGGACTGGTCGCCGCCGGCTTGCTTGAGTAAGCCGGCTTAAGCGGTGGATTCAAGCGCCAACTCGACCCAGCAAGATACCCAACCTTACCAGGAGATTCTTATGCCTCGCTTTGCCGCGAATCTGACCATGTTGTTTACTGAAGTGCCGTTCCTCGAGCGCTTCGAACGGGCCGCCGCAGCGGGTTTCGACGCCGTCGAATTTCTTTTCCCCTACGCCTACCCGGCAGAGGATATCAAGCAGCGTCTGGACCAGCATGGCCTGACCCTGATCTTGCATAACTTGCCGGCGGGCGACTGGGATGCCGGCGAGCGCGGCATCGCGTGCCATCCCAACCGGATTGAGGAATTCAAAGCCGGTGTGGCGGGCGCCATCGATTACGCGGTGGCGCTGGGCGTCAGGCAACTCAACTGCCTGGCCGGCAAAGTGCCGGCAGGTGTTACCGAGGCTCAGGCTCGCGCAACCTTTGTCAGCAATATGGTGTATGCCGCCACGGCATTAAAGCGCGTTGGATTGAAATTATTGATCGAGCCGATCAACACTTACGACATACCCGGATTTTTCTTGAACCGCACGGCCCAAGCCGCGGCAATTTTGGCTGAGGTTGGCGCCGACAATCTGTTTATCCAGTACGACATCTACCACGCACAACGCATGGAAGGCGAACTGGCCGCCACTCTCCAACGTTATCTGCCGCTGATCGGGCATATCCAGCTTGCCGACAACCCAGGCCGCAACGAACCGGGCAGCGGCGAAATCAACTATCCCTATCTATTCGAATACCTGGAGCGGATTCATTACGCCGGCTGGATCGGCTGCGAATACAAACCCGCCACCACCACGGAAGCCGGATTGGGCTGGCTGCAACATGTTGCACAGTAACGCACAGTAAAGAAAAATTTGACTCGACAAGGACCACAACATGACCACGCAAGTACTCAAAATCGGTTTTATCGGCCTGGGCATTATGGGCGCACCGATGGCTGAACACCTGCTCAAAGCAGGACACCAGTTATTCGTTTTCTCGCACGGTAAATTGCCCGAGACCATCGCCGCCAGCCAAGCCACCCAATGTCTCAGCTCGCGTGGCGTGGCCGAGCGCGCCGACATCATCATCACCATGGTGCCGGACACGCCCGATGTGCAGGCCGTATTATTCAACGATGATGGTGTGGCGGCAGGCCTGAGCGCGGGCAAGCTGGTGATCGACATGAGTTCGATCTCGCCGATCGCCACCAAAACCTTCGCCCAAAAAATCAATGCTCTCGGCTGCGATTACCTCGATGCGCCGGTTTCCGGCGGCGAAGTCGGCGCCAAGAACGCCACCTTATCCATCATGGTCGGCGGCGATCAAGCTGTGTTCGAGCGGATCAAACCCATATTCGAATTGCTGGGTAAAAATATCACCCTGGTGGGCGGTAACGGCGATGGTCAAACCGCCAAGGTCGCCAACCAGATTATCGTCGCGCTGAATATCGAAGCCGTGGCCGAGGCCCTGTTGTTCGCGGCTCGCGCCGGTGCCGACCCGGCCCGCGTGCGTCAGGCGTTGATGGGCGGTTTCGCCTCTTCAAAAATCCTGGAAGTGCATGGCGAACGCATGGTCAAGCGCAATTTCGCGCCGGGCTTTCGCATCGAGCTGCATCAAAAGGATTTGAATCTGGCTTTGTCCAGCGCCCGTGAACTCGGCGTGGCTTTACCCAACACGGCCACCGCACAGGAATTGTTCAATTCTTGCGTGGCCCACGGCGGCAAGGCATGGGATCACTCGGCGATGGTGAAAGCGCTGGAAAAACTGTCCAACTTCGAAATCGAAAAGGGGGCGGCTTGAGCACGTGTTTAGTTAAGGGCTTGGCGCCGGCCCTGTTGCGCCGCATGTTCGATGCGGCCATCGCCAGCGCCCAACCCGCGCTGTGCATCCCGGACCATCTGCCGGCTGCGCCGCCGCGGGGCAGGCTGATAGTGATCGGCGCCGGTAAAGCGTCGGCCGCCATGGCGCGTGCCGTGGAAGAAAACTGGGCCGGCCCGCTGACCGGGCTGGTCGTGACCCGCTATGGCTATTCGGTACCGTGCGCCCGCATCGAGATCCTGCAAGCGGCACACCCGGTACCCGACGAGAGCGGTTTGGTCGCAGCCCAGCGTATCTTGGCGGCGGTACAAGAATTGAACCAAGATGACATGGTGTTGTGCCTGATCTCCGGCGGCGGTTCCTCGTTATTGCCCTTGCCGCTAGATGGGTTGACCCTCGAACATAAACAATGGGTCAACCGTGCTTTGCTCAGTTCAGGCGCCACCATCAGCGAAATGAACTGCGTGCGACGCCACCTTTCCGCGATCAAAGGTGGACGGCTCGCGGCCGCATGTTATCCGGCGCAGGTACTGACGCTACTGATCTCCGACGTGCCCGGCGACAACCCTATCGACATTGCCTCCGGACCCACCGTAGGCGACCCGACCACGTGTGCCGATGCCTTGGCGATTGTGCGCCGTTACGGCATCGCCTTGCCCGACGCGGTGCGTGAGGTGCTGGAAAGCGGCCGCGGCGAATCGATCAAGCCTGATGATCCACGACTGGCACGCGCCGAGACGCGCATTGTCGCAGCCCCACAAAAGGCTCTGGAAGCAGCAGCGCTGGTAGCAAGAGAAGCGGGCGTTGCGGTGCATATCCTGGGCGATGCCATTGAAGGCGAAGCACGCGATGTCGGCAAAGTGATGGCCGGTATTGCGTTACAGACCGCCAATCGCGGCCAGCCTTTCACCGCACCGTGTGTGTTGTTGTCAGGCGGCGAGACAACAGTGACCGCACCGCGTGGCGGCAGAGGAGGCCGCAACGTTGAATTCCTCTTGTCGTTGGGCATCACGCTGAACGGGCACCCGCGAATTCATGCGCTGGCGGGCGATACCGACGGTGTCGACGGCATGGACGATATTGCCGGCGCTTATCTCGGTCCCGATTCGCTGGCCCGGGCTTGGGCGATGGGGATCAGGCCGTTGGAGAGCCTGGCGAATAACGATGGACATGGGTTCTTTGAAACCCTGGATGATTCGGTGGTGACAGGACCGACGTTGACTAATGTTAATGATTTTCGGGCGGTGTTTGTGGGGTAGGCGTGGTTTTGGTTCAAGGACGCTCTATTTCCAGCGCCAACACCCGTGCCGGCGGGATGTTTGCCCACACCATCGAACTGGCGCAAACAGAAAACCGGCTTGTCCAACGCCGAGACGAACTGAACCAGGAATAGGTAAATTGGATGACCCGCCCTTCGGGTGCCAGCACTTGTTGCCACTGATCGATAATTGCATCGGCCACCGCAGCTTGCAATGAGCGCAAAGGCAAGCTCGACACGATGGCGGCGACGACAGCTTGAGACGGCAACAGAGTCGAAAGAACGGTCGCATCCCCTCGCACCACCCGCACACCCGGAAAGCGCCTCCTGAGAACCGCCACAAACTCGGCCGATCGCTCGACGATGATGAGTCGCTCAGCGCTTATTCCTGAAGCCAGAAGCTCATGGGTTATGTTGCCCGTGCCGGCCCCAAGTTCGACCACATAGCCGTCCAGATCATGGGGGACGAGACTGGCCATTTTTCGTGCGAGTTGGGGGAAACTCGGCCATACCGCTCCAACGGCGGTGGGATTGCGGATGGCTTCTCTCAGAAAAACAGGTACGCGCTGACGCTGCGCGGCAGCCATCGAGAGACGAAAATAACGTTGCAACGACGTGGAAATTTCTTTCACTCATGCCGTCCCGGACATGCGGCCTATGCGTGGGCTGCGATCACGTAATTCGTCGGTGATGCGCGAATTGCGTGGTCATTATATGGCATAAGTGGGGGTGGTTTTGTTTGGACTTTTCGGGGATTTATTTTTTCTTTTCCGACTTTGCCGAAGAACCCTTCCGATACGTACTTCCGCCGACGCCGGCACTGCGCCGCTGGCGATGTGGTCGGCTATATCGACTATCCCCTGCTTTCCCCAAATCCTGAGGATTCTCTTGGATACACATCTCGCGTTTTTATGCGAACCTGTACAATCGATTCGCGCTGCGCCGCAACGCCTCTTTCACGAAAAGTACAGTCATGGACAAACTTGCGGCACTACGAGTGTTTGTTGAAGTTGCGGAAACGGGCGGCTTCTCGAGTGCCGCGCGAAGGCTCGATTGTGCCGCGTCATCGGTGGTGCGGTCAGTCGATGCACTGGAAGAATCACTTGGCACGGTACTGTTCAACCGTAGTACTCGTCAGGTCACTTTGTCGGATGCCGGCAGTGCTTACTACGCTCGGGCCAAGAAGCTGCTGGAGGACATGGCCGATGCCGATGCTTCGGTCTCGGACCGCGGTGGCGAGCCGTCAGGACCTTTGCGCGTTTCGGTTCCGGTGGCGTTCGGCTTGCGCTGCATTGTGCCGCGGATTGCAGAATTTTTGTCGGCATATCCGAAGCTGGCGCTGGATATCTGCTTGAGCGATGCCATCGTCGATTTGATCTCCGAACGCTTCGATGTCGCGATTCGGCTTGGCGAAGCAGCACCGTTGGCCGAGGTGGTCAGCAAGCCCATCGGCAAGTTCCAGCGTTACGTTGTAGCCAGCCCCGATTATCTCCAGGCGCATGGATATCCCGCAACGCCCGCGGACGTTTCGGTACATGATTGTTTACGTTTTTCTCTGGGGACGGAGCTGCAGGTGTGGACTTTTTGCCGCGCGCACGAGACCATAAAAATTGCCGTCACGGGGCGGCTGAAAGCCAATAATGCGGAAGTTTTGCGCCAAGCCGCGCTTGATGGCACGGGCATGGCGTTGCTGCCGGACTGGCTGGTGCGCTTGGATGTCCAGTCCGGCAGGCTGACAAGGCTTTTCGGAGATTACGACATCATTCCCAACGATGCGCGTTCGGTGGTGAGCGCACTGTATCTTCCTAACCAGCGCGGATCCTTGCGGGTGAACGCATTTATCGATTTTGTCGCAACCCTGATCGCATCCGCACCCTGATCCCGCTTCAAAGATGGTTCGTGGCGACCGCTTTCCCGAGCGCCAGATAGTGAATCAGCGCGACCACCGGGAACACCGTCGCGACACTGGCGACCAAAGTCCAGCCGCCACGGTCGAAGAGCGTGCTGGCCAGCGCCGAGCCGCATGCGCCGCCGATGAAGATGCTGGTCATATACAGCGCATTCAGCCGGTTCCTGCTCGCGGCGTGGAGCGCATAAATCTCGCGCTGACCCAGCACCATATTCATTTGCACGGCAAAATCGAGAACGATGCCGGTGACTACCAGCCCGGCGACGCCCCAAGCCGGATGGATCAAGGCCGGCGCATACGCCAGCGCACCGACGACCAGAGCGATCAAGGTTGCCCTGACCGAGTGGCCGGCATCGGCCAAACGCCCGGCAACCGGTGCCGAGGTCGCACCGATAGCCCCCACCAGGGCGAATAGCGCAATTTGGGTTTGCGACAAACCATAACGGCGGGTCAACTCGATGGGCACGGCGGTCCAGAACAGGCTGAACGAGGCGAACATCAACGCCTGATAAAGCGATCGATGACGCAGCACCGGCATGGTTTTGATCAATGCGCCAAGGGAACCGATCAATTGAAAATACGTCGCTTTATGCGACGGCTGGCGACGCGGAATGGTCAGGGCCAGCACGCTGGTCACAATCGCCATCAGGACTGCGGCGTAGCCAAACACCACACGCCAGCCGAAGTGATCCGCGACCACGCTGGAAATCGGACGGGACAGTAAAATCCCGAGCAGCAATCCACTCATGATGGTGCCGACCACCTTGCCACGCGACTCGTCCGGCGCCAAATGAGCCGCCAACGGGATCAGGATCTGTACCGCGACTGAGCTAAATCCGACCAGCAGTGAGATCGCGAGAAACCAGCCCGCTTGATGGGTAAAGGCCGCGGCACTGAGACTCGCGATCGAGACCAGCGCGGTGATAATCATCAGCTTGCGGTTTTCCAGCAAATCGCCAAGCGGAACCAGGAAAAAAAGTCCGAAGGCATAGCCGATTTGGGTCAACGATACGATCAGGCTTGCGGTTCCACCGGTCAGATGAAGATCGGGGGCGATCAATTCGGTGATCGGTTGTGCGTAGTAGAGATTGGCGACGATAGCACCGCAACAAAACGCGAATAACGCAGTCAAACCACGCGTGAGCTTGACCTGGTCATGGCCGCCGGTACTGGCGGTTGCATTTGCTGACATAACAATTCCTTGGGATCAATAAATGGGCGACGGTAGTGCTGATGCCGGGATCCAGGTTCTTAAGCCGACCCAGCATCATTACAGATAAAGTCGCGATGAACTTATACCCCAACGGGCGGCAGTTCGCACTGAACGACACAGAATGGATACAGGGTAACCGTTGCAATAAAATTGTTGAATGGGCGCGGAAGGCAAAAGGGCGTTGCGTTCAATGCAATGAAATAGCCGGTTTGGATGACGTTTGAGACAAATTTCGCTTTGCTGCGCTTGCCGGAAGCAGGGTTATTTCCAATATCCGTGTTGAAGAATCCGCCGGGATCGAGCAAGCTTCAGGTTGCATCTAGCATAAAAATTTAAGCACTATTAATACCCGCCGTTTTAATTTACTGGTCGATAATTCAAGAGCAGCTTCGATTCGAGCGATGCACAACAGTAGATCCAAGGCGAACCGCAAGCCAGCAACTTAACCTTAACTTCAAGGAGCACACTTCATGAGCACGATCAAGACGAAGGATGGCACTGAGATTTATTACAAAGATTGGGGCGTTGGCCGTCCGGTGTTGTTTTCTCACGGCTGGCCGCTTGATGCGGACGCGTGGGATGCACAAATGCTGTTTCTGCTGCAAAAGGGTTTTCGCGTGGTGGCACATGATAGACGTGGACATGGCCGTTCCGGCCAGCCGTCTCTGGGTAACGATATGGATACCTATGCCGACGACCTGGCCAATCTGATCGAAGCGTTGGACTTGAAAGATCTCGCCTTGGTGGGACACTCGACCGGTGGCGGCGAGATCGCTCACTATATGGGCCGGCACGGCACAACACGTATTGCCAAAGCGGTCTTGATCGGGGCTGTGCCGCCGTTGATGCTCAAAACCGCGGCGAACCCGGGTGGCTTGCCGCTTGAGGTATTCGACGGCATCCGTGCCGGCGTCGCGGCGAACCGGTCGCAATTCTACAAGGATCTCGCGGTGCCGTTCTATGGCTACAACCGCCCCGATGCCAAAGTGTCGCAAGGTGTGATCGACGAATTCTGGCGTGAAGGTATGCTGGGCTCGATCCACGGTCATTACCTGTGCATCAAGGAATTCTCCGAGGTCGACTATACGGATGATCTGAAAAAGATCGATGTCCCGACACTGATCCTGCACGGCGACGATGACCAGATTGTGCCGATCGACGACGCCGGCAGGTTGTCGGCAAAGATCGTCAAGAATGCCACCTTAAAAGTGTACCCGGGCGGCTCTCACGGCATGTGTACCACGCTGGCCGACCAGGTCAATGCCGACTTATTGGCGTTCTTATCTGACTAGGGACTGAGGACGCGGCTTACATGGCTTACAGAGAAAACGCTTGAGCCGGCCCCGGTGGTTTGCGGCGCGTGTTGCGCCACTGCGAGCGCAACATGCCCTCGCAGTAGAGGGCTGGGCTGGATTCAGCCACAGTTGGGACACTCGCTGTAGTCCATGCTACGCAGGAAATTCCGCTGGCTCGCCATGAGCCAGCGGAAACTTCAGCAGGGCTGAAGCATTAGTTTTAATGGCCCGATGTCGCGATCGAAAGGTGATTGGTTACCGAGGTCACGCCGCTGACACCCGTGGCAATTTGCGTTGCCAAGGCAATCTGGCCATCTTCCGGAACCGACCCTTCCAGGGAGATCACACCATTTTTTGCGATGACCGTAATGTGCGAGACGTCGATTTTCGAATCTTTGGTCAGCGCTTTGCGCACGCTTCTCGACAACTGGCGGTTGGCGACACGCACACTCTTCTTCGTGACGGCTGGGGCAGAGGCTGTTGCCGCGGAGGGGGCCGAGGCTGTTTGCGCATAAGCGCTTACGGTGACGCCTAATGATGCTGCAAAAACGATCAAGCTGGTTGCGACAAGTGATTTCATGGTTTTCTCTCCATTTTTGTTGATGTGGTGTGGCAGCATACCGCGATCCGGCTATCCGTGGTAGCACTTGGAAATATACTCGCGACGTCGAACTTAGACGGCGCTTTGATTTTGTGCTAGTACACGTTTTGTGCCGCGGTTTTGTGCCGCGACCCTGCCCATACCGAGGTATGGTCGGCTTGATTAATAAAATGCAACTAACGGTCTGTTTCGCCAGCAGCCCGAATTCACAGTCCCGCCCAGCGGCCGGTCAGGTCAAGGCTTCAAACGTTTTGTAATGAGTGCGGTCCACGGTCTTATTGGCGGAGCGAGCAGCCCATAACCCGGTTAAAAGCCGTACTGAAGGCGCTTTCGGACTTTTAGCCAAGCGACTGGGATGACGCCGCACCGGGGTTGGGTTGATTTCCGATCTCGACCCTATGCGCTATTCGAATCCTGAAGCGATTGGGCCGCCTCGGCACGCGCGGGTCATATGTGAGTCGTGGCGTACGGCCGACCGGTTGCGGACGGCGGTCTCGCATGAGCGGTGTAATTTAATCCCTAATTGCGCCAAGCCGCCGTATCGAACTCAAACGCCGTACGCGACAAGACATCGCTTTTTTGCCAAACCACGTGTTTCAAGGTGACGGTCAAATGCCAGGTTTCCGGGTTGAGCGGCTCTTTTTTGGCAAAAGCCGTGGGTGTCAGTACCGCCACACAAGCACCCAGGCCTTGGTCGCGTACCGACTGATAGACAATCGCATCCACTCCAGCTTCACGCGTCAGCGCACCGAATGCCTGACAATAATCGTGATGAAGCGGGTCCAAAAACCGCTCGGCTTCAGTCGCAAAGGGTGCCGCCCGCAGGTCCACCGCGCTGCATTTCAGGGCGACCTGGAATAAGGTTTGCGGCAAGGTGTCGATAGCAACCAGCGCCGGCGACTCGGTGACAAAACGCCAGCGCCAATAACCCAATTCGGCGCAGGCGGTGCGCTGCAATTCCGCGGCGTATAACACCCCAGGGTCATAAGGCCGGCGAAACCGCGAGCCGTGGCGAGAGGTCGGATAGCGAAACGGGGTAAACAACAGCCAATGCAAACCCAGGGCCATTGCCGGGATGGGCGGTTTGGAGCTTTCCAGCAAGGCTTCGAGTTGTTCTTGCTCGGCCAGGCTGTCGACCAGCGCCATGGTCGAAACCCGGTGTTGAGCTTCGACCGCGCGCCAGGCCAGGGCACTGATGGCGCGCGCTTCAGATGCGACCGCGGTAGTAGTCCAGGTACTCGACGACATTCACTAATCCTTGGGCGGAACGAATCAGATCCACGGGGCGCGCCTTGAGCGCGAGATTGTCGCCGTTGAGCCAGGTGTGGCTTTGTTCGCCCGGGCCGACAATGGCGTCAAGCGAGCGGTATAGGCGCACGAACAGCAAGGCCAGTTCCCACTCTTTGCGCCGCGCCGGCTCGATTGTGTAGGTGCCGGCGATCAGGCGTGAGGCTGAGGGGGCGCTGATGCCCAGGATTTCAGCCAGTACGGTTTGACTGATCTTCAGGGCGGCGGTGGCGCGAACCACCGCTTTGGAGAGCGTCGCGGCCGGCAGCGGGGGACTGAGCGACAGATCTATATTCATGGTCACCTCCTTTCCATGGAAATTATAGACCATAAATGGTTCTGAGGAAATATGCCGAATGGCAGGGAAGAAAGGAATGGCCACTCCCGCTCGCCGATGCTTAAGTCTAGCGTCCCGTGATAAATGTAGAATGCCTATTTTGGCATTGACTCATATTTTATAAATATGATTAATACGCCGGTTTTGTGAGGAGAGCAGGGCATGGAACTGCGCCATTTACGCTATTTTCTAGTGGTTGCTGAAGAAGGGCAATTTACCCGGGCGGCTTCACGTTTGGCGATGCAACAGCCGCCGTTGTCCCATCAGATTCGCGAGCTGGAACAGGAGGTTGGTTTTGATTTATTTGTGCGAGAGCCCAGGGGAGTGTCGCTCACGCCCGCAGGCAAAGCCTTCGCGCAAGATGCGCAGATGTTGCTCGATACGCTGCAGCAGGCGGTAGGGCGTGCCAGCCGGATCGCGCGCGGCGAGTTGGGCACGATCTCGATCGGGTTGAGCAGTTCGGCTGGGTTTCATCCGTTTACCACCGCCGTGATACGCGCATTTCGTCAGGCCTATCCGGAAGTCGGGGTGGACTTGGCCGAACTCAACGCCGCCGAAATCATCGAGCGTTTGGCCAGCGGTCAGATCCATGCGGCTTTTTTGCGCAAGCCGGTGGAGCTGCCGCAAGGGCTTGCATTCGAATTATTGCTGGATGAGCCGATGGTGGTGGTGTTGCCGACGGGGCATCCATTGTTGCGTGGCAGCCGGAAAAAAAATCCGGCAATTCCGCTCGAAGCGCTGGCGCAGGAAGACTTTATCCTGGTGCGCCGACCCGGCGCGCCCGGCATGTATGCCGATATTCTGACCGCATGCCGGCAAGCGGGTTTTATCCCCAAGGTGACGCGCGAAGTGCCCCGCATGCTGTCGGGCATCAATCTGGTTGCGGCGGGTTTGGGGGTGACGCTGGTGCCGGCGTCGATGCAGCGTTACGACCAAGTCGGCGCGGTCTATTGCACGCTAAAAAATCCCACTCAGCTTAGCGCACCTTTGCATCTGGCTTATGCGGTCGAGGGGCATAACAGTGCCGCGGCGCGATTTATCGAGCTGGTCTTGGGACACGGAAAAATCTAGGGAGAAAGAACCCCCGGACCGGGCCTGCATTCGGCTGCGGTCCGGGTGCAGGAGCTTGAGCCAGCTCAAGTCGGCTCGCGGAAAACCGCTATACCTCGCCCGCTAATGCAATACAGCGCATGCAGGCGAGGCACACATGCTTAGTTGCCGAAGCCGTTGCTCTTGATATACGCACCGAGCTTGGAGATGTCCAGGCTGCCCCAGCCTGTCGGGTAGTCCCAGCCTTTGGCCGCTTTATAGCCGTAGCCCTGGTAACCGTTGTTGCCGGATACCACGTCATGCACCAAGGTTGCATTGCCGCTGATGGCGCTATAGAGACTGGCAGCCGGGAAGCCGAGCGAGTTCGAATTGGCCGATTCCAGGCGGGCCCAGAAGCCGACAAAAATCGGCGACGCAAGGCTGGTGCCGCCAATTTGTTCGACTTGGCCATTGACATACACCAGGGCCCCCGTGCTTTGGGCCGCATCAAACGCGATGTCCGGCAAAACCCTGGAACCCGATTGGCTTACCACCGCTTGCCAAGCGCCTGCGCTTTCGTACGAACTGATGCCGCCCGTCGAGGCCCACAGCTTGCCGTTTTGATCCAAGCCTTCGTTCCATACGGTTTCGCTGGAGTACTTATTGGCCGAGGTGGTCAGGAGCGTGGTACCGCCCACCGCGATCACGTTGGGCGAGGATGCCGGCCATGACACGGTATAGGTCGAGCCGTCCGGGTAGCCGCGGTTATTGCACTCGTAGACGCCTTCGTCGCCGGATGAAACCGAGAAGGTTTGCCCCTGCGCCACCGCCGTGGTGAAAATCGCATCTTCAGCTTGCATGGTGCCGTCAGCGTTGGCATCTGCTTCACACCAGCCGAGCGAGACGTTGATCACTTTTGCCAGATTATCCGACACCGCCTGGTTGAACGCTTGGGTCAAGCCGGTATTGCCGGAGGCATTATCGTCGCCCATGTAGAAAATCAACTGGTTGACCGAGCCGCCTGCGGCACCCACGATGGATTGGCTGTCGAGATCCCATTCATCTTCACCGTCCGGATCATCGGCGTAATTGCCATTTGGGTCACCTGTCGGCACGGCTTGCACATTCACCGCAGCATAGTTCTTGGCACTGGTGAACGTGTTCAGATCCTGCGTCGCCTGACTTACGCCGCCTTCGGTAATAATCCCGACGGTCGTGCCCGAAGCGGTCGGTGTGCTACCGATATCGTAGAGCCCCGGGAATTCGGTCGGGCTGTGACCCTTGGACGCGCTTTTGGCTGCAGCAAGCGTCTGGCTCTGGGTGGTCGAGCCATGGTAAATCATGGAATGAGCGCGGGCCACGTTCTGCAGACCCAGCACCGAACCGACGATGCCTGACAATTCTTGCGGCACTTGGGCGGGCGCGGTGTTGGCATAACCGGCGCGGTCATTCAATTGATAATGCACCAGCGGTGTGTTGAAGCCGGTCTTGACCGCCCCGGCGGTGCCGTCCGCCGAGATCAGAACGCGATTCGGCGTGACGCGGATATTGATAAACCCGCTTTTGCGCAAATGCGCCACGACCTTTTGCACCTGTGCCTCGGTTGGTGCGTAGTCCGTTAGAAATTTCGCATGGGTGAGGTACTTGCGATAACGTGGAGTGCCGGCATCGTTGACGTCATGAGCCAATTGTTTCAACTCGGCCTCATTGCGCAATTTCAGGCTGACGACGATATGCGCCGTTTCGCCTGCGGCAAGTTCGACTTGCGGTGTCGCGGCCAGGGCCAGGGTCCGGCTGGGTGAGATAAACGCTTTGGTATCCGTACTAGCCCAGGCGGTGGGTGTTGCCGCCGCATGCGCCGCCATCGATACCAAGGTAAGAGCCAGGGCCGATGCTGCGGCTTGGCCAAAACGAACTGCGGTATGCCCTGCTGGTGATGTTGATTTCATCTGATCTCCAAGGACAACAATGCCACGAGAAGTGGATTTGCCGAGGTTTGTGGTGTCAACGGATTAACCATCCGCCGTATCCCGAGCCATTGTTATGGTTAATTAACTTCGCGAGTGCTCAATCGATCATTGAGTAAATTTAAAATATCAGACTTTGTCTTTAAACGGATACCTGATATTTATGCCAGGATGGCTCTGTAGCTCGGTATGGCGTTCGATTCAGCTTGTATATACATCTATATAATTGATTTTTATGGATAAATTTTTATTCAAAATAAATAGAGCAAAACAACTAAAATAAATAGATCCGTATCGAATAATGATTTGGAAAGTAAGTTGTATGGAAGATGAAATTATCTGATCAAAAAAGATCTTTGTTAATTTGGGATGATATGACGGGAATTCACTGAAGGATCTATACGGCTGTTTTTGTACTGAAATTACTTTAAGGACTATTTAACAAATCAGGCTTTTCCGGCTATACGCCGTGGGTTGAAGCGAATGTGAATCATTTAAAATAAAAAAATATATCAAGTATTTCATTCGACCCTCAAACAAAGGCCGGAATGGAATATCGGGTTAACCTTAGTTTTTCCGAGCCGTATGCTCGATGTTCCTCAGCAGCACGGAAAATTTAATTTTTCGGCTTGCTCCGATCCGCGCGGCAGGTGCCATTCCAAGTGGATTTAACCTTCTCGACCTTGAGGAATTCCTGTGGTTCAGCAGCCTTATGTTCGGTCCCGATATCATCATTTCGGATAAAATTTACTCGATTGTGCCGGACTGCTTGCGATGATTTTCGCAGTCTTGAATAATTTGTTCCAGGAAAATATGGCTGTTGTGGGACATGAATTTCTATTCGGCAATAATTTTTTATGTATAAATTTAATTTATAAATTTAAAATTTTGAATGAAAAAGTATTGAGCAGTAAGCATGTCGAGATATTGACCGTTCCCAATTCTGGCGCATGCGGAAATTTTTCGTTATATCAATCGGCGCTTGCCCGATCAAGATTGAGGTTTGGCTGTTTTATATTGTTGACCTGCCTGGAAAGGCATCCGGTATCTCAAATACTGGAGCTATGGGATGCCTGGTGCAAGGTGTTGTTCAAGTCAGATCGGTATGGCTCAGCACGCTCGTATTCCTTGACTGTAGCAAGTCGGCCAATTCTTTCGGATGCCTTTCATACCTATCTCAAAATAACATGACGCCTTGGTGAATATTCCAAGCAAAACACAAAAAAATATTTCATGCTATTCCCCGATCGGCATGATTCACAGCGCATTTAATATCGATGTATTTAAAGCGCCAAGTGTGCCTATAATGTTTGCGCGCATCCGCCAAAGTGGGCATTCTGGCAATACCTAGCCCGCCGTCGGCAAGCGCTTTTGATGCCGGAGACAGGATTTATTCAGCCGCAAGGACGCTTTGAGAAAAGCCGATCTGCGGCTGGTTTTGACTGTAAGGCATGATTTTGAGATGCGCTATGGTCATCCGTGACGCAATGAAGCAGCCCTGAATGTGAAAGTGCCACGATTCCCACGTGGTTTACAGCTTTTAGCACTATTGAATCGATCTCGGTGTGAGTCAGTGGCACTAAGCGAGGAGTCGTGGCATGAAATCGTTTCCGCTTTCGAATCTCATTGGCTCTTCGACACAATTCCAGCAGGTGCGTAAACAGATCCAAAAGATCGCCAGTGTGGATGTCGCCGCCTTTATTTCCGGTGAAACCGGTAGCGGCAAGGAACTGGCGGTTCGGGCGATCCATTATCTTAGCGCTCGATCCGACCAGCCCTTTGTCCCGGTCAACTGCGGTGCTTTGCCGGAAACATTGATAGAAAGCGAGTTATTCGGCCATGAGCGCGGTGCGTTTACCGATGCCAAGCAAGGTGCCATCGGCCTGATTGCCGAAGCGGATGGGGGCAGCTTGTTTCTTGACGAAATTGATTCCCTGAGTTTGAAGGCTCAGGCAGTTTTATTGCGCTTCTTGCAAGATGGGACTTATCGCCGAGTGGGTGGGACCGTCACCCGGCAAGCACACGTCAGGGTGATCGCCGCGTCTAACGCGTGCATGGAGCAATTGGTGGAAGCCAGGCAATTCCGCCAAGATTTACTTTACCGCCTGAATATTCTGACGTTGCGCATTCCCTCCTTGCGCGAGCGTGAGAGCGATGCTTTGGAATTGGCACATGTATTTCTGCAGCGCTTGTGCAAGATTTATAAAATGCCCGACAAGTGCTTCCATCTCGACGCGTTAGCTTATATAAAGCGCCATTCATGGCCGGGGAATGTGCGGGAGCTGGAAAACACCATTCATCGCGAATTCCTGATGAGTGACGATCACTGGGTCAGATTGGGGCAGGTGGCCGACCGCGAACAGCCGGTCGCCAGTGCAGGGCCGGGAATGGCATTTCGCACGGCGAAGTCTCAGGCGATTGCCGAATTCGAACGCGACTATTTGCTGGGTTTGCTGGCCCGTACCGAAGGCAATATTTCATCGGCCGCCCGCATCGCGGGTCAGGATCGTAGCGCATTCGCCAGACTGGTGCGCAAACACGGTCTCGCCAAAGACCGTTCCACCGGTTAAATGCGGATATTCCCCGTACAATTGGCGGTGCGGCACGGCCGCCTACGTTAGGGAGAGGCCTATGCCATGCGTTTCGATCGAGCAAATTGCGCAGGCGATCATGGCGTACCTGCAGCTGCATCCCAATGCGAAGGACACGGTCGAAGGCATCCACCTATGGTGGATAGACTGGCCGGAAGATATGCCCGAATCGATGGCGCTGACGCAGGCGTCGCTGGAGCAACTTGAAGCGCAGGGCCGAGTGGTATGTATCGTCGCCGGCCGGCGTGAGCTTTGGGGCGCGGTGCGGACTCCCTGAACCCGTTTGATGGCGCTTGGTTTTATCTCGCCCGATCCAACTCGTTTACCTCAACCCGGCTGGCCCGGAAAACACACGTCATGCAATGACGTTTCGTGAACGTCCCAAACAACTTTGCCGATCATTACCGCATGCCGTTATGCGTGGCGCCCTGGTTATCGGTATTCGCCGCATGTTCCGCGCTATTTCAGCACGCCGCTTGATGCGGCTTGATACCGTGCCGGGATTAAAAAATCCGGCCCTGAAAAAAAAGTCCCAGTGCTGAAATAGTGTGGGAAGTCGCTTCAAGCGGTTGATCGCATGAGGTTTTTGCCTCTGCCGGCGGCGCGTGGCGGCAGCCGGCGGACCGTGACATTTTTTGCCTACCCCAGGTTCGAGAAAATCTCCTTTTTATGCCCGTGCGGCCCGTGAAACGGGCCTGCCGGGATTAAAGCCCGAACTGGCACGTTACTTGTGTAGAAAGAGCGCGAGGTTCTGGCGCTAGTCTGTGACAGCCGCCTCCTTACTCCTTTACTGTTACTGAGCGAGGTTATGTGATGCGCTTGTTAGAAGATGACAATATCCAGCAGCAGCTGCTGAGAAAGCGGCCGGCAAGAGTCTCGATAACCTATGACGTCGAGACCGGTGGTGCGATACAAAAAATCGAACTGCCTTTTATCGTCGGCATTTTCGCCAACCTTGCGGGCGATCTGGTCGCCCCGATCAAGCCTACGCCGTACAAACAGCGACAGTCGGTCGAAATCGACCGGGATACCTTCAGCGACGTGATGGCCGCTTCGGGCGCCAGTGTCGATCTGACGCAGATCTCTTATGTGCTGCCGCCTGACGCCAACGGTCGGGCGCCGAAGCGCTTGTCCGGCATGCTGGTATTCAATACCATCGACGATTTTTCGCCGCTGCAGGTGGTCAAGGCGATTCCGGTGCTGGACGCTTATTATATTGCCCGGACTTACGTGCGGGGCTTGCAAGCGAAAGGCGAGACCAATGATGCACTGGCAACGGTGCTTGATGCTGTATGCGACACGACCAACGCTCCGCTACAAAAAGCCTTGATTGCCGCCTTCCCGGCCGCAACTCCGAATACCTGGGGCAGCGTAGCCGCGACACCCGATAGCGTCCCCGCAGAAGCCGCAGACTTGAACGCCGGCAATTTGCTCAACAAGTTGTTGGGGCAGTTGCTGGGCGACATCAGTTTGCTGACGGACGATCAACAGGCTGCGCTCAAGCAAGACGCGTTGACCCAGATCGGTTATTTCTCGAGTTATGTAGTGGCCGATGTCAAGGCGCCTGCGGCAGGCCAGCCGGTGCTAAGCGCCACCATGCAGATCGATTTGAGCGTAGCGAATATCGACCTGATACTCAGCGCCCAAGTATCGACCATCTTGCATGCACCGAGTTTTCAAGCGCTTGAAGCTACCTGGCGCGGTTTGTTTGGACTGGTCACCACGACGGACACGGGGGGCTTGCTCAAACTACGCGTGTTCAACGCCACCCGCAAGGAGTTGAACGACGACCTGGAAAAAGCTGTCGATTTCGATCAAAGTATTTTGTTCAAAATGATTTACGAGGCCGAGTTCGGCACCTACGGCGGTAACCCATATAGCCTGTTGGTGGGGGATTTTGAGTTCGGCAATAGCGATGACGATATCGAATTCCTGAATAAATTCACCCAGGTTGCGGCAGCAGCTCATGCGCCATTTATCTCCGCCGCCGATGCCACCTTGTTCGGTTTGAAAGATTTCTCCCAACTGGCCAAGCCACGTGAACTGGCCAAGATCTTCGAGGGTAATAGCTGGATCAACTGGAACCAGTTCCGCCAGACCGAGGATTCGCGATACGCCACCTTGGTTCTGCCGCATGTGTTGTTGCGCGCACCGTATGACTGGACAGTTTCCCCGGTTGAAGGGTTTAATTTTGTCGAAGACATCGGTGTCGCGGTGCCGGTGGTAAGTAGCGCCGCGCCAAGTAGCGGAGCAGCCAGCAGCGCTGCGGCCAGCAGTGCCGCGGCAAGTAGTGGCGTTGCCAGTAGCGGCGCAGCAAGTGACGGCGCGGTAAGCAGCGGTGTTGCCAGCAGCGGTGCCGCGAGTGACGGTGCGGCAAGCAGCGGTGCGGCAAGCAGCGGCGCAGCAAGTGATGGCGCGGCAAGTAGCGGCGTAGTCAGCAGCGGTGCCGTATCGCCCGGTGCCACAAGTAGCGCTGCCCCCAGCATCAGCGCTCCGAGCGTGAGCGTCGTATCCCCGTCCGCCGTCACCATCGCCGCGGTGACCTCGGCGCAGCCAGCCGTCGATCCGAATGCGCCTGTCGTGGTTAATCCGGACAATTCGAAGTTCCTCTGGGGCAATGCGGCCTATTCATTGGCGCAGCGTGTGACCAATGCGTTTTCCTTGTACCGCTGGACCGCCTCAATACGCGGCGAAGAGGGCGGCGGTGTGGTGGATGGCCTGCCGTTGTACCAATATCGCTCGGATATCGGCTCGACCTTGCTGTTCTGCCCCACTGAGGTGTCGATCACGGATCGTCGCGAGAAGGAATTGAGCGATCTCGGTTTTATCGCGCTATGCCATTGCAAAAATTCGACTGAAGCCGTGTTTTTTGGCGCTCAAACGGTCAACCAGCCCAAGGTTTACGTTTCCGATTCGGCTAACGCCAACGCCAATTTGTCGGCGCGTCTGACCTATATTCTGGCCGCTTCGCGGTTCGCGCATTACATCAAAGTCATCATGCGGAAAAAGGTCGGCAGCTTTATGACCCGCGCCAATGTAGAGGCTTATCTGCAAACCTGGATTTCGCAATATGTTTTGCTGGATGACAACGCTTCGCAGGATGTCAAGGCGACTTACCCTCTGCGGGCAGCCAGTGTTGTGGTTACTGAAGTGCCCGGCGATCCGGGTTCCTATCGCGCTGTTTTATTCCTGAGGCCGCATTTCCAACTTGAAGAGCTGACGACTTCAATTCGTCTGGTTGCCGACTTACCGAAAGCTTAATCAGCCTTGGGCATTGCGTTAGGCCATGTTGGCCAAACCAGACCCGGAACCTAATCGCATGGAGCAGAAATGGATTTAATCTTATTGCAGCCGGGCAACCCTGATGTGTTCGGCGGAAAAACCAACAGTTGGACCGAGGGCGGCAGCTTGATCGATAACACCTGGCGCGACGAAGTACTGGCGCTGGGGCAATGTATCGAGCTGGTGTCGATTCACCAGGGCATGAAACAGCAACTGACCACGGACGTCAGTAATTCCGCGCGGACTTCGGGACGGCCCATCATCACCGAATTTACCTGCGTCAAGTACGTGGATAAAACCTCGGTCAAATTTTACGAATACTGCTTGCGCGCCGAACCGCTAGGAATCGGCAAAGGGGCACCGACCAAGTTATATATCGCACGAAATTCCGGCGATAAAACCGCCAACATCATCACCATTTCTTTGCGTGACGCACTGATCAGCGAGATTCAGTTCCAGTCGCATCCGGACGATATGCCGACTGAACAATTCAAGCTGAGTTTTACGGAAATTCTCTGGACCTATACGGTGCAGCGAGCCGATATGGGTAGCGCGGGCAACTTGTCCACCGGCTGGAGTATCGCCCGCAATCGACCTATCGGGCAGTTCACCGACTAAGCGGCAGTGGGTTGTTGGCGGGAAAATCGGTGTTCGACCTAGGAGGATCGTATGCAGTACTTGCTCGAACGTTTGGCTGATCCGCCGCAACTGCGTTTGGCTACCGGTTACGAAGGTGCAGGAGACTTCGACGTGCGCCAGGCCGTATTGGCGCAAATCCGCCGCATCGCCGCCAACCGCCCGGTGGACAAAGACAATGGCTCGGCATTGCTCAGTTTTGGCATGCCCAGCATCATCGATCTTTCCGGTACCAGCGATACGCAGTTGCGTAACTACGCCAATCGCCTGGCCGCGGCGATTGCCCGCTTTGAACCGCGCCTGACCAATGTGAGCGTGGATCTGGTGCCGGACAGCAATCCTGAAATGCCGTCACGGCTGCAGATCAATGCTCAGTTGTTGGGCGCTGACGGTGCGCAGCCGTTCCAGTTCGTGTTTGACGGAATGCCGCAACGATGAAAATCGCCGATACGCACTTGCTGGATTTTTTCACCGACGAGCTGGCCGCTCTACGCACCGACGCAGCCCAGTTCGCCGACGCCTATCCGGCGGCGGCCAGTGCTTTGGGTTTGAATCGCGGACATTCCAACGACCCCCAGGTCGAGTTGCTGATTCAGTCATTTGCTTTTCTTGCCGGGCGTTTGCGTTATCAGGTCGAAGTGGGCAACGCGGCCTTGCCTAATTCGATGATGGATTATCTCTATCCGCATATGTCGGCGCCGGTACCCGTGATGATGGTCGCGCAAATCGACGTCAAGGCGGACGGTGCCAATTTCGCCAAGAAGGTACCGCTCAAACGCGGCAGCTATCTCACGGCAACGGCGGCCGGCAATACCGGCACACCGATTGCATGCCGTTTTCGAACTTCTTACGAAACCCCATTGTACCCGCTGGAAATCAACCAGATCAGAGTGTTGGGCGATCAGGATTTACCGCGGTCATTTGGGGTTCCGGCCGGCTCGGCGATCAGTATCACGGTGGTGCGGACCTGTATCGAAAGTATCAAGACCTTGCAGATCGATCCGCTACGGGTCTATATCAATGCTGAACAAAAATACGCGCACCGCCTGTATGAAACCATCGCCGCCAGCTTGCAGCAGGTGGTGGTATATGCGCTAAACGCCGACCGTCAGCGTATCGAGCCGCCTTGTGTGCTCGACCCGTCCGCTTTGCGATGGCTAGGCTTTAGCGACGACCAGGCCATGTTGGAGGCTAGTCCGAATACCCACCCGGGTCACCGTTTGTTGCAAGAATATTTCGCTTTCCCGGAAAAATTCATGTTCTTCGATATTCACGGCATCGAGGTGCCGTTGGGTATCGATAGTTTTGAGTTGCTGTTGCTTAGCGGCGAGTCGTTCGATAGTGTTTCCGAGCTGCCTGCGTCGTTGCTGATGCTCAATTGCGTGCCGGTGATCAATTTGTTCGAGACGCGCATCGAGCCTCTGGCGCTGGACCAAACACAATACGAATATCGGATACAAGGCGATGCGCAAAATCATCGTTATTGCGAAGTCTATTCGATCAAGGAATTGAGTTCGATACGACCCGGCGAAAGTCCGCGAACTATCTCACCGTATTTTTCGATGGCCGACTTCCAGCATCTGTCGCAACAGGATTATTTTTACCTGACGCGCCGCGACGAGAGTCAATTGAAGGACGTACGAGGCACCGAGATGTACATCTCGTTTCTCGACACCCAATCCAAATTGAGCCAACCAGTCGACGAGACGCTGGGTGGCACCGCCGTTTGCAGCAACCGCGGTTTGCCCGAGCAATTGCGTATCGGCGATCCGCTCAAACTCGAAGGGGCCGGGCCGGTCAGGGCCATCACGGTGATCAGCCGCCCCACCTGGCATCAGACGCCGTCGCTGATCGGCGCGCGCCCCTGGGCCTTGGCGTCGACGTTGGCGCTTAATCATTTGTCGTTGGCCGAGGGTACGCAAGCGTTGGCCGCTTTGAAAGATATTCTCCGTTTGCATGCGGGGGCGCGTAATACCTTCGGCGTGAAGCAGATCGACGGCATTCGCGGCATGACCTGCAAGCGCGTCCAGCGCCGCTTGGGACGCGATGCGTGGCGCGGTTTTGTGCAAACGCTATTGATCCATCTTGAATTCGATCGCGACAATTTTGCCGAACATAGCGTGGTGCTGTTCGGTGCGGTCCTGCGCCGTTTCTTTGCACTCTATTGCTCGGTCAATATGGCGGTAGAGGTTCGCATCGCGACCAATGATCGCAAAGGCGACTTGAAACAGTGGTCGCCCTTGGTCGCCAATCAGGAAAACCTTGGAGGAGATACGGAATGGCATTCCCAGGCCGGCGCCCAGCCCGTTCTCTAGAACATCTGCTGTTTGAGCAAAGCAGCCGCTTTAATGTCTACCAATTGGTCAGACTGTTGCGCTGGCGCGATAGCGTGGCGCAGCAACACAAAACACGACCGGTGAATACCACCTTATTGCAGAGTCAGCATTTGTTGTCGCATGCCCTGCGTTATCGCTTGCGTAGCGGGCCGACGGCATCGCGCAGCATGGGCGAGCTGACTCATCGCCTACGTTTTCGCGCCGAATTATCGGCAGCGTTTCCGGGGCACGAAGTCACGCAATGCCGGTTGGCCTTGCGGCCCGCGGCCGATGGTAAGAATCTGGACGAAGTAGTTGAAATCCGTACCCCGAATTATTGTATCGCCAGCGAATTAGGCCCATTCCCCGAAACCTTCGTCGAATGGATACGCGATCTGCAGCGTTCGGGCGACTCGACCCAGGCTGAGTTTCTTGACCTCTTCAACCACCGCTTTAATGTACTGCGGCATCAGCTCAAGGCGACCCAGGATGTGGCGCTGAATTTCGTCCATCCGAACGATACCCTGCAAGCCGATTTTTTGGCGGCGTTGATGGGCTTGTCGCAACCGGCGCTGGAGCAGCAGATTCCGTTGCCGCGCCGAGCCTGGCTCGGCATGGCATCGATGTTGGCCGATACCCGGCACAGTACGGTCGCGGCATTGCGGGTATTGCGCTTATATCTGGGCGGTACCGTCTGGCTTGAACCTTTAATCGGTAGTTGGAGTGAAATCGACCCGGCCGACTGCACGCAACTTGGAACATTTCAGAGTCGTTTGGGGCAAGGTCTGGTGCTGGGCCGGCGAGTGTGGGACCAGCAAGCCGGCGTCAGGCTAACACTGGATGGCATTTCGTACGAACGTTTGTGCGCGTTGTTGCCGTCGAACCAGGCTATGCCGGACGGTACTCAACCTTATGCCGCCTTGGTATCGATGCTGCATTTGCTATTCGACCGGCGCGTCGATTGTCATATTCGGCTTGCGGTACGCGGCAGCACTTTGCCGCGCGCGATACTCGCATCCAACCCGACTGCAATGCAAAGTCAGGCTTTCGATCTCGACGCTGCGGACAATACTGCCACGCCGGCTTATGTCGGGATGCAACTCGGACGCACCGCCTGGCTCGCCGGCAGCACGGCGGGCGACGAAAATCGGATTGTGGCTTATACCATTTCGGCTTATCCAAATGCGATGAATGCGACGAGCGCAACTGACGCAAGCGGGAGCCCGGTATGAGCGCGAGAATTCCGTCAGGGACGACGTATGTCAAGTCGATTGATCACCCCGCACCGATCCTGTTCCTGCATTGCGCATTGTTTATGAGCGGCAATCAGATCATCGGCGACGCGATGTTCAGGGTGATCACCTTTCAAGGGCAGGAAAACGTCTCCGAACCTTTTGAATATACGGTCGAATTGCATGGCAATACCCATCGCGATAGCCAGCACGGGGCACATACATTGCATTTTTCGGAGATCGTCGGGCGACCCATGACGATAGGCGTGCAATATCCGACCGACCAAGCCGAACGCGACGTCATGTCGGCACGTTTTATGAAACTGGTCAACGGTACCGGCGGAGCGCTCGAGCGTGCCTCGGTATCGCTCTTTAACGGCATCGTCACCAGTTTTGCGATGGATCAGCCCGGGGTCTATCGTGCTACCTTGAAGCCCGCTTTGTGGAAGTTGACGCTGACCAATAGTTATCGGGTTCATACGCACACCAATATTTGCGATTTGATTGCATCGCTGATGAAAGCGCATCGCATCGATTATTCGATCGATGCGCTGTGCGGCAACAGCAGCATGGCACAAACGCGCTACCAGGATTGGTTGCAAGCGGGCGAGTCGGACTATGAATTGCTGCGGCGGCTGATGGCGAAAGCGCATATCTATTACTACGTGGTGCATTCCGCCACCAGTCATCAGGTGATTTTTGCCAATCGCGCCGATTACCGTCATGTCTATCCGGATCGGCGCGCCCTGCGTTATACCTATACCAGTCTTGACGAATTGGGCACCCAGCAAGTCGATGTGATTTCGCAATACAGCTATCAGGAATCCCTGACCAGCAGCGGAGTGCAGACGGTGTTTACGCGGCAGGAAGCAGCCTGGGAAGATGACGCGGTGGCCCGCCACGAATCGTTCTACGCAAAAAGCCAAAGCGATGTCGGCGAGTTACCGTTCACCCAATATAAGATGTTTCAATATGGGACCAGCGATAGCGAGGTCAGCCATTTTGTAGAGTCGACCCGCCGCTCGTTGCAGACTTCGGGCAGTACTCTAACCGGCAGCAGTTTTTGTCCATTCTTTCGCGTCGGTTATCAGTTCGCATTAAGCAACCAGCCGATGACGGCACGCCCGATGCCGATTCAGACCTCGCTGGACGGCAAGAGTTTTGTTTTGACCTCGGTCAAACACAACGCCAGCCAGGACGGCAGTTACCGTTGCGAGTTCAGCGCGGCCCAAGCCGAGGGTTTTATCACCCCGTTCTCATTGGCTGAGACCCAGCAGGGCACTCTGATTGCAACGGTGGTCGACCATAACGACGACAATGCACCTCGAGATTGGCGCTATTACACCAAAGCGCCGTTCGATCCGCAAACCAGTGAAATGAGCGACAGCGCGGCCAACCCCGATACCTTGCGAGCCATGGGGGTGTGGGTTAAATTTTCGACCGACGCCCAGGCACAGCCGGTCTGGATCAAACTGGCGCCGCATATGCAGACTGTGCCGGAAATCGGCGTATCGGTGCTGGTCACGCGCGCGCAGGACGAATCCGAGTTGCCGGAGATCCAGAGCACCATTCAAGCCAACGGCAGCCGCGTGATCATGCCCAGCGGTTGGACTGCCAATACCCATGTAGGTAATAGTTATTCGACTTCGTATAGCGACGGTAAGTCAATCCGCTACGGCCAGAATTCGGTCGCGGATCTGTCGGCTGCGATCGAACTGGTGACGGAAGCGTACGCCAGCGGCAGTTATCGCGATGCCAGTTTCTCCCAAGGCGCGGGGTACAACTATTCGCGTTCGGAAACCATGCAAGAAGGTTTGCTGGGTTATTCGCTGTCGTATGGTTCGAATTTCAGTCAGAGCTGGGCCAAGCAAAGCCATAGCTTCAGTGCGATCGGGCAAAGTTACAACGAATCGGTCCTGGGGCTTTACGATCCTGCCGCGCAACAGCCGGTGACACCGCCGCCGCAAGCCGCCACGGCGGTGACAACCAATCTGACTACGGTGAACGGCAACAGTTGGAGCGATGCGAAAAATTATGGCGATGTGAACAGCATCGCCCTGACTCAAGGCAATACCGTCAATCAATCGAGTTTCACCGGCGACGTCAACAGCACGACGACCCATGTCGGGCAGGTGAATAACACCACCACGGTGACTGGATCTTCAGATAATACGTCGACCTATAACGGTACCGTGAGTTCGACTACGACGCATAACGCCCTGGTTTCTTCGACCACCACAATCAATGCGGACTCCGATACCAGCAATACCGTCAGCGGCACCAGCACCACCAATTCGACTACGGCAATTTCTTCCAATTCGTCGATGACCGGCGTTTCGACCAATAGCTCAATGACCGGGGTTCAGGTGGCGACCAATTTGGTTGGCGTGACCACCACCACCGACATGACCGGTGTTTCCAACACGACTTCGTTAGTGGGCGCGTCAAACCGGACCTCGATTTCCGGTGCCACCTTGGACACCACGATTGCCGGCAGTGCGACGCAGGTCAGCATTACCGGCAATTCAAATGACATCAAGATGAATGGGCCCGGGTTTTCTTTCAACGAAACGGCCGAGCAACCCGAGATCAATATGAGTGATGTCAACATCACCATGATTGCGCTGATCCAGATTTATATGTGAACGCGAATCGTGAAAATCATCAAACCTCTGACGCTCGGTATCTTGACCCGCCCATACAGCTTGGGTGGACAACAACGCTTTGCCGTAACCGCCATCGGTTTTTTTAGTCTGGGTGATGCGCCCAATGAGCGTTTCCAGATCGAAAACACCAGTTGGGCCCTGATCGCCCCCAAGCTGCCCACCAATCAGCCGCTGGACGAAGCCATGCCCAAGGCACGCGCCGAAGTGCTGCTGGGCGCCAGTGCTTACACGCCGCAGAAAAAACCGCATACCGCGATGCAAGTGACAGTGTCGCTGGCGAACGTCAACAAAACCTTGCAGGTGGTCGGTACACGTGAATGGCACTATGGCCTGATTCCCTGGTATCAGGTGGGGTCGCCGCAGCCGTTTATCACCATGCCTTTGGATTATGCCCATGCGTTCGGCGGTCCGCGCCATCCGGGCAATCCGATCGGTGTCGGCTACACCGGCAATCGTTATGCGGGGTTGGTCGGGCGCAATCGCGGCACTTTACCGAATCTGCAAGACCCGCAACAACCGGTTCGTTGTCACTGGAAACGCCTGGCACCGGTGGGCTTTGGACCTTTGGCACTGAATTGGCAGCCGCGCAATCAACGTTTTGGCAGCTATCGGCGCGACTGGCTTAAACATGACGCGCCCGGACTGGCGGCCGACGCCGACCCGCGTTTATTTAATATGGCGCCGGAGGATCAATGGCTGCAAGCCGATCTGCAAGGTGGGGAAATCTATAGCCTGTGCGGCATGCATCCTGAGTTGCCGGAGGTACGGGGCCGGATTCCGGAATTGAGCGCCAAGGCATTTATCCGCCGTGCGGGAGCGGCGCAAGATCAACTTGACGCGGTCGCCATGCGTTTCGATACCGTCTGGTTTTTTCCGGACGCGATGCTGGGCGTGGCGATCTATCATGGCGAAATAAGCAATGCCGACCCGCTTGGGCTCGATATCGATACCGTGATGGTGGCTTATGAACATCGCGACCGGCCTAAAACGCTGGAGCATTACCGTGAGGTTTTGGTCAAACGCAGCGATCCGGAAAGTGCCGCGCTGCATCTATTCAACGATACCCAGTTAAGTGCCGACTATAGCGCGCCGGAACAAGCACGCCGCGCGCAAAACGAATTACACGCCGAACTTGCCGCAACCCAGAAACAGCAAGCTCAACTCGATGCCCAGATGGCGGATTTCTGGTCGCGCGCCGGCCACCCGCCACCCGCTGGCTACGTTGCACCGGTTGCCCAACCTTCGCCGATCAGTTTTCCCAGTGCCCTGCAATTGCGCGAAAGCGATTTTGACCTGAGCACCACCATCACTCAGGCACGTGCATATGCAAAACAAGCGCGGACCTCGCTCGCCGAATTGGATAGCTTGCCGCAGCGTTTGCCTCCCGTACCGGCGGAGAAACCGGTTGCGGCACAGGTGCTGCAAGAGCAGGCGCTGGCCCGTGCCGCGGTGCCTGCTTCCGACTTGGCGCCACAACCGGACGGCGCGGCAGTCTTGCCGGCTGCTTTACAGCATGTGATCGACCAGGCCTGCCAAGCGGGGGCGGCGATTACCCCTGAGCTTAAGCAGCAACTCAACAGCTCGTTGAGCCAGCAAGCCGCGCAACAACGCCAAGCCAGATCCGCTACACCGCGTTATGCCGGACCGAAGCTCGATGCAACGACGGCTCGATGGCTGGGCGAACAAGTGCATCTCTGGCACCGCGGCGGTGCTTTCCTGGCTGGACGCGATTTGGCCGGGGCGAATTTATCGGGTTTCGATTTTTCCGGTGCCGATCTGCGTGAGGTCATGCTGGAAAATGCCGATCTCAGTGGTGCGTGTTTTCGTGATGCGCTACTTGACCGGGCCAGTTTGAGCGGGGTCATCCTGGATGGCGCGGATTTCAGCGGCGCCTCCCTGCAACAGGCCAATCTCAGTCATAGCCGCGGACATGCGGTGTGTTTTCGCGGTGCCGACATGCAGCAAGTTCAGGCGCTCGATGCGAGCTGGACGGCAGCCGATCTGAGCCAGACAAAATTGCAACGTTTGCTGGCGCCTAATCTGGATCTGACCGATGCCGTGTTAGATGGAGCGCAACTCGAATTCGCCGTCCTGCTGGGCGCCGACGCTGCTCGCAGCCGCTGGCATCGGGCGCAATTGAGTCAGACGGTATTGTTGCGGGCGCATCTTGAACAAGCTGATTTCAGCGATGCGACGTTAAACAAAGTGGTTTTGATGGACGCACAGTTGGCACGCAGCATTTGGCGCCGTGCTTCGATCAGCAATGTAGCGGCAGGCTCGTCGGATTGGCAGGGAGCTATATTGGCGGACGTCACGGCGCGGTTATGCAGTTGGCATAAGGCAACATTGGGCGCTACCGATTGGCGCGGCGCCCAACTTGCCGCTTGCGATTTATCGTTTTGCGATTTGCGTGCGGCGCAGATGACGGGAGGCCTGTTTGCCAAATGTCTGTTGTTAGGTTCGGATTTGCGTGGCGTACACGCGGCGGACGCCGATTTTTTCCAGGCCTTGCTACGCAGTTCCGATTGGCGCGAGGCTCAGGCCGCCGGTGCAAATTTTGTGCAGGCTGATACAGCCAATGCTCAATTCGAACACGCCGACTTGCGGCGAATTGTGCTCGAAGCCGGCCGGAGTCTCGTATGAACACGTCCATCTTCACGGCCACAGGGTTGGATTCGGCGGCGGTATTGGCTGCTATCGACCAGGCCAGGAAATTGGACCGCCCCATCGATCAACTCGATTTGGGCTCAGTCGTCGCATTTGACGCACGAGGCGCGGATTGGAGCAATGCGATATTTAATGCATCGATCCTGCCGCGCTTGCAGTTAGCCGGCTGTAACCTGACGGGGGCGAAATTTATCCATTGCGACCTGCGCGGTCTGGATTTCAGCCAGGCGACCCTGAACCGGGTTTCGTTTGTGCACTGCCGGATGAACGGCGTCACGATGCCGGCGCACGATTTCGAGAAAAACAATTTTATCGAATGCGATTTGACCGCTTCCATCTGGTCGGCGGTGCGACTTGAGTTTTGCGCTTTTGCCAATTGTGTTCTTGACGCTGCCATATTACGCGGCGCCATATTTTCGAGGATTGCCTTGCATGCCAGTACGCTGAAAGGTACTGATTTACGCGATGTCACATTGGATCAAGCCGCGCTGAACCAGATCGATTTGCGCCCCGCCTTACTCGGTGGATTAAAGGGCTATAGCTCGGTGCTGATCAAGAGCAACTTTGCCGGAACCGATTTGCGCGGGGTGAAATTGTTGCGCTGTACGTTGCAGGCTTGCGATTTTACCGGTGCCGATTTGCGGGGTGCCGACTTGAGTGAATCGAATTGCAGTCAAGCTTTGATCATAGGCACACGGGTTGACGGCCTACGCGCGCAGCGCGCTTTGTTTATCGGTGCCACGCTGGAAGGCCTCGATTTGCACGGGGCCGACCTTGAGGGCGCGATTTTCAAAAGCGCACGTCTTGATCGCTGCAACTTGGCACATGCCGGTTTGCAGCAAAGCATCTGGCAGCAAAGCTGCTTGACGGATGTATCTTTTTTTTCGGCGGATCTGCGTCATGCGCGTTTTGACCTGGCGCGTGGCGCGCGGGTTTCGTTTGAGCTGGCACGGCTCGATCATGCCAGCTTGCACGGCGTGACGATCGCAGATCTGTCGACTCAGCGCGCCAGCTTGGTTGGGGTACGGCGCACCGATTCTTTTTTACTGGCGGCGCAGTCGCGCAGCTTGGCTATGGAGGCTGATTGATGCATACCGATCAACTGGCGGATCGTACGACTCGCCCGATTTCACCGCAATGGAGCGAGACCGTGGTGGCCGTAGCGCTCGATAACGGACAATTTTTACTTGAGGACGGACGGGTCGCGGCGGCAGCGCTTTCGTGTCTGCTCGAACCCGAAGTCGGCGACCGGGTACTGGGGGTAGGGTGCCGTGACGGTGCGTGTTATATCGTCCACCTGCTGGCGCGTCAGGATCCGGCGCGGGCCACTTTATCGGTGCCCGGGGTCCATCAGTTGACCATCAGCCAACCCCAACTCGCACTGCAAGCGGGTGAATCATTGGCCCTGCGAGCTTTATGCGATGTTGAATTGACTGCTGCCACCGGCACTCTGGCGATTAACGCGCGCAATTTATTTCAGACCGTGACCGAATCGCTGGTGGAAAACATGCGGGTATATATCGGCCGAGCCGAACATTATCTCCTGGAGGCAAGCCACTTGTTGCGCCAGCATGGCGAGCAGGTGATAGTGACGGCCGATAAGGACGTCAAGGTCGACGCCGACCGAATTTCCATGGGCTGAGTTTTTTATTGGAGTCTGCGATGTTTGCCAATACTTGCTTAGGGGTGCTCAATCTGGCATTTCCCGACGTGTGTTACGTACCGACCCCAATCGGCCCGATTCCCTTGCCGTTTCCGAATCTGGCCATCTCGTTTACGCACATCCCATCGGTATTCAATGTGATTTTCGGTGGTGGTTTGGCGGAAAACCTGATGACCGAAGGCACCATCAGCGAAGGCGATACACCTGGGCTGGGCGGCGGCATACTGTCATTTATGTTTATGGGCCCGGACCGGCAACTGCTGGGCAGCTTCAAAGTGATTGTCGGGGTGATGTTCGCCACACGCCTGACCACGCTGACCGGCCAGAACGGCATGTTGCCCAATGCGATAGGAATGTCGATTACGCCGTCGCAATTCCGCGTACTGATCCTGAGCTGATGATGCGCCGCTTATTTTCCTCCTCGGCCTGCGTGTTCATCTGCCTGACGTGCCTGTTGGCGCCGGGCTGCTCGCTATTCGGGCCCAAGTACGCGGCGGTGCGTGAGATCCAGGTGATCGCGCCCAGCGATGCAAATCAAACCAGCGCAACCGCGATTGATCTGGTGTTTGTTTATGACCCGGCGGCGATTTCCGTGCTGCCGTTGACGGGGCCTCTATGGTTTGCCAACAAAGCACCGCTCAGCAGCGCTTTGATCAATCGCATCGAAGTGGTCTCGATCCAGCTTCAGCCCGGTGCGGTAGTCGCCCCCGTCAAGTTGCCCAAACAATACAAGCATGCGCTGGCAGTGTTCTGTTTTATCAATTTTATTGCGCCGGCAGGTCAGGGTAGAGCCGATTTGACCTTGTTCAAGCAAGCTGTAATTACCTTGGAATCCGATACCGTGACGTACTCCGGAACCCGTTGAATCGCGCCGCATGATGCGGCTCGGCGATATGGCTCAGTAACCTTGCTTAGTAACTCGACCAATCTAGGTGACATGATGGAAACGGCAATTCGATTACCCGAACAAGTGCAATGGTCAGAAGGGCTGTTGCTGTCGCCCCAGCATTTGCAACAAAGCGATATGTATTGGCAAAGCCAGTTATGTTACCAATTGAGCGCAATCAACCCGGATTTTTGGGGGGTACGCACTTTGGAGCTGGACGATGCCAAGCTGGCTGACGGCATCATCAAGGTGACCAAGCTCGAATGTGTTTTGCCTGACGGCAGTGTGATCCAGTACCCGGCGAATTATCCGAATCTGCAACTGAGCCTGGACCTGACGAGCGTGATGACCAAGGGCAGCGGCGCGCTGCGCATATCGCTGGTGCTGCCGGTGCGCGGCACCGCCGTGATCGCGGCCAGCGGCATCGTCAAACGTTATGAATCGGTCGATGGTGGCTTGGTTTCCGATGAAAATACCGGCAACGGTGAAATGCCGATCGCCCGTTTGCGCCCGTTGATTGCATTGCAAGCCGGTCCGATCACCTCCAACTATTGCGCTTGTCCCTTGTTTGCGGTTGAGCGTGAATCGACCGGGCATTATCGCCTGACCAGTTATCATCCGCCGATGCTGGATCTGGGAGCTTCTACTTTCTATGGCGCCAACGCCGGACCCAACGATTTTTCGCTTAGACCCCGAGTACAAAAACTGCGTGTCGCGTTATGGGCCAAATTACGTGAACTTTCGGGCACGCCGGTCGATGGTGCCGTCGATTCCGCACAGGTCGCGGCTACCACTACCGGCAATCATTTCCAATTGATGGTGGCGAGACAACTCGCCACCATCTTGCCGGTATTCGATCTGATGGTACTGGCGGGCGACACCCGGCCGCGCGACATGTATCGGATGTTGGCGGTATTGGCGGGGCAAGTTTCCGTGATCGACGCCATTCCCTCGCCCCCGGTATTGACGCCGTATCGCCATGACGATTGTTACGCGCAACTGGACGCGGTTCTGCGTTATATCGACGACAAGATCGCGCCCATTACGTCGAATTTTGAATTGATTGCTTTCGTTCAGGACGATGCCGGGAGTTTTTCCCAAATGATGCCGCTGGATGTGGAGCGCGAGTTGATTGTCGAAGTCAAACCTCGTCCTGGACAATCTCCCGAGGAAATCGGGCGCTGGCTGGAACAGAGCATGATCAGCAGTGCGCATCTGGCGCATGAGTTGGGGCAGCGGCGCTTACTCGGTGCCCTCACTTCACTGCTTGAGGTGGAAGAGATCCGGCGGCTGGGCTTGCGCGCCGGTGGGCTGTTTTATCGCATCGAAAATCAGACCATCGAATATAACGGCGAAGTCACCGCTGTATTTCACCCCAATAAATCATTGCTGGTCAAAGGGCCTGCAAACTTGCACATCCCCGCCGGGATAATTTTGTATCGCAAACGTGCCGGCGGTCTGGCGCCTGCGGTAGCGCCCGCCCGGCACGCGATGAATTCACCGGCGCCGGTGGTCTCGAATCATTCCAGCGATAAGCCGCGCGAGGAACCCCATGGCAGTGACTGAGTTGGCCGCGCGCGGCGCCTCGCAATCCCTGTTTGACTACTTCACGCAATTTTATGAAGAAGTGGTCAAGATCAAGACTGCGCAGGACCAAGGCGTGCTGGCCGGATTTCTCACCGTAGGCGACGCGCCCGCGCCCGAGCACCCGCTTGATTTCGCAGCGCGTGCCAGCGCCCGCTTGGCGTTGTTCCTGGAACAGCAGGCGCGAGTGCAGGCGCAAACCGGTTCGGTCGCGGAAATCGAAGCGGGGACTCAAGCGCGTTATGCGATGGCGGCGCTGGCCGATGAAATCCTGATTCTCGAATTCTCCTGGCCTGGGCAGAAGGCCTGGGGTGGGGTGTTACTGGAGGATCGGCTGTTTCATAGCCGCGTGGCGGGACGGCGTTTTTACGCGCTGACGGAAAAATTGCTGGCCAGCCACTCGCGCACGGTGCTGGATGCCGATCTCGCCTTGGTCATGCTGATGGCGCTTGAATTGGGTTTCAAGGGCATGTATCGAGGTCATTCCGAGCTGGCCGCGCTGGATTCGGTCAAGCAAAAGCTTTATCAATTTATCCGCGGCCGGCACCAGAATCCGGACCGCGACTATGTGTTCCAACAGGCTTATCAGAATTGCCGCTCAGGTGGCTTGGGCCAGCAAGGCGCTCGTTTGGCACCGTTGGCGCCTTGGTATAACGCGGCCTTGATCGCAGGCGTGGTGTATTTGCTGATGTCGGTTGCAGTCTGGTTGTTCGAGTTGCATCCGTTCTTAAGCCTGTTTGCCTAGTGGGAGTGCCACAGTGACTGCCGTATTTCTGCTTGCGCTACTGATAGGAAGTTTGCTGGGTCTGCTTGCGATCTGGCTGATTATCCGTGCCCGCGCGCCCGCCGCGGCGCCTGCGGCCGTACCCGCCAACGGCGCGACAGCCGGTCCGTCGTGGATTGAACGCGTGGTGGATGCGCTCGACTACCTCAGCACACGCCGCGAGTGGCGCTACGATCAGCCGTGGGTTTTGTTGTTGGGCGAACAAGGTGCTGGAAAATCCAGTCTGATTGCATCGATCGACAAGCAATTGATCAAGCCGCAAGAGCCGCGCGATGCTCAATTAAGTGTGGCCGGTACCGCCTGGACCTTGTACAACCAGGGCGTGCTGATCGACCCGTTGGGCAGCTTGCCGAGCGCGGCGGCAGGCACTCGCCAAGGCAAAGAGTGGGCCACAATTCTGGAAGCCATCACCGCTCTGCGGCCCGAGCGGCCGTTGGACGGCCTGGTGCTGGTGGTGAGTGCCGCGACCTTGTTGCATGGCGATGAGGACGTACGCATCGCCAGTGCGGAAAACGCCTATCGGCAATTATGCGTGTTGCAAGACGAAATCGAATTCACCCTGCCGGTCTATGTGGTGATCACCCAAGCCGATTGTATCGAGGGTTTCAGTGCTTTTTGGGCAGTGCAGGAAGCGGGCACCGGTCAGCAGATGTTCGGTTGGTCGGCTTCGGCATTGGACGCCAATCAATCCCCGGAAAAATGGGCCGAGGCCGCGTTCGACAGCATGGGCGACGAATTGCGGGTAGCGCAGTTAAGCACTTTGATCGAACATGAGCAAATCCAAGCGATCGATCCTTTTTTCCTGTTCCCGGTCAGATTTGAAGCCCTGCGCTCAGCCGCGGGCGACTGGTTGACCATCGCTTTTCGTTCGACTGCCTGGCGTACCGGCTTTAGCTGTCGCGGTATCTGGCTGGCAGGCAGCATCGAAGCGCAGGGTGCGCAAGCTCCGCCGCTGCGTAAAGATGTGAGTTTTATCAACGATCTGATGACTAAAAAGGTTTGGGCCGAGAAGTACTTGGCCAACCCGACACGTAACGCCAATTTGTCGCGCAATCGCTTGATTCGCGGTTTGCAGATTGCCTGTGTGGCATTTTCAGCGGCGCTGTTTTTGTCCCTAGGGATTGCATCGTTACGCGTACACCATCAAGTCGACATGCTGGATGCGGAGCTGGCGGTGTTCAAATCCACGCCGGCGGTGGTGCCGGGCGGACCGTGCCCATCGCGCCAACAAGTATTGTCATTGCTCGCCAGCGTGCGAGATCTCAATGTCAATTCGTTTTATCTCGCGATTCCGAGTTCCTGGTTTGACCAGCGTTTGCGCAATCGCAGCGCGGACTTTATTGCCACACACGTGCTGAATGCGGTGGTTTTACCGGGACTGGCCTGCCAACTGACTTTGCGCGCGAACCGCTTGATCAAACTGGGCGACCATACGCCCGATGTTCCCACAGCGGATACCCAAGCTTTCCCCGCATACCGCGAAGGCCTGTTCAGACAAGTACGCGGTGTGCTGGCCCTGGAAAACGCCTTGGCCAGTTATCGCCGTTTGACCCGGCCGGGATCGGCGGGTACTGCCGGAGACGCGGTACAGGATTTCGCCGCACTGGTGGCGTATGCCTATGATCTGGGTCCGAGTGACGTGACGTTGGTGGAGGGGCGCGGCAATCTGCAATTTTTTAATCAGATTCTATTGAGCGCGCATGAAGAGACGCCATTGGGTTTGCCCGACCAGATGGAAAGCATTTTTGCCGGGCAGATCACGCGCATTTCGGACTCGACGCGGGTGCGTCTGCTGTACGACGTGCAAGCGGGAAAAACCTTGATCGAACAACTGGAACAACAACAGGAACCGGTGCTCAAGCGCACGCGTTATCTGGTTTGGTGGCTGGATTGGGTACGTGCCGAATGGTTGGGCTCATCCGCCAAAATCGACCCATGCAGCAGTATTGAAACCGATCTCGGCTCACGCATCGCGCAACTCATGCATATCAATGCAAGTTACGAGTCGCTGCAGGCCATTCCGGCGCAATTCAATAACCAGCAATGCAGCATTCCGGCGCATAACGCGTTGCAAGATATGCAACTCGATCCTTATGGGGCGTTGTTTACCCAGATCGCGGCATCGAATGCGGCGCAGACCAGTACTCTGCAAATGAACCCGGCGCTGGTCGCCGAACAGCAAGGTCTGGTGGCGGTGCAACAGCTCAATTTCATGCAAATCGAACCGACTCAGGGTTTCACTTGCGTCGCGGATGCAAGCGGCTGGAGTTCGACGGTTCTTGATCAAGTGATGGCGGATGTACGCCAATATCAGGGGCTGTCGCAACGTTTTGGTTTGCCGCCGCAGCGCACCGATAGTGCCAACCAGCCTTTGTACAACCGGATTGCCTTATACCAATTGAATAAGGTGATGAATAGCACGCTCACCGATGCGCAGCAGACGTCCGCCGACACGTCCCAGACCAGCGGCACCAGCGTCGGTAGTGTGTCGGCCCTGGACCAGCAATTGTCTCAGGAAAGCAGCGATCTGACGCGCTCGCAAACTCAACTGATGGCAATTCAACAAATGTATGGCCAGTTGGGACTGGTTGCCGACCGCTCGAATTTTGTCGGTTGCCTGCGCGGTTTTGCCAGCGAGAAACTGGGCTTGATCCAGGGGCTTGCCAATCAGAGCCTGTTATACGACCCGCTGACCGCACCGGGCGATAGTTCTTTTTTCAATTTGGCCACCACTCCGGTGACCGCCGATTACCTGGCCCGCCAAGCGGCCCGGGCCCAGGTGCTGACCAGCTACGCTACGCCCTTTACTTCGGTGCTGCTTAATACCGTGGGCAGCAACGATGCGCAACTGAGCAACTTCCAATCGTCGGCATATTGGAGCAACACCATTGCCGAGATGAACCATCATCTGCAATTCAAAGGTCAAAACGATCAAGTCAGCTATCTTGAAGCGATGTTCCTGACGCAGTTCCCCGATCTGTCGGTGGATAACTGCGCCGCACAATGGAAAAGTTATCAACCGGCTGCGACCGGCAACGATTTGTTCTCGATCTTGCGCACCAGCCTGGAACACGGGATTCAGCGCCGCTGCGAAGGCGGCACGCAAGTGACTTCGGCCAATGCCTGGAAACCCTGGCTGGATCGCTTTAATACCGAACTGGCGGGGCGTTTCCCCTTTGGTCCACTGTCCGCGCCGGATGCATCGCCGGCGGCGGTGCAAGCGTTCTTTGTCGACTATGCGGCGCAAGCCGACAAACTCAAGACCATGTTGACCCAGTTGCCGCCGGCGCAAGCCTATGCGGTAAAAACCTTTGCCAAGCAACTGGATGCCGCCAACGCATTTTTTGCGGCAACGCTCGGTACCGGCGCCGTGGCTGCGCCGGTCCATTTGAACTTGACCTTCAGGGCGGCCCCTGAGGCATCGCCGGGCAGCTCGCAAATTCTATCGTGGCTGATGCAGGTGGGGGCACAAACCGCGGGCTTACCCAATCTTGCCACCAGTCTGGACTGGCCGTTTGGGCAGCCGCTGACGCTGAGCCTGACCTGGGCCAACCGCTCGCTCTATACGCCGGTGGCCTCGGTCAACCAGACCGACTTGCGCGTCGACGGTTTGACCGCCTCGTATTCGGCGGCAGGCGATTGGGCGCTGCTGCGCATGATGGCCGCGCACCAGCCGCATTCGGTCAGTGCCAGTACGGCCAAATCCCCGGCTGCCGTGGTGCTGGAGTTCGACGTGCCGGTGATCGGACCGGTCACCGCGGGCGGGCCGGTGACGCCGCCGTTACCCGTCGCCGCGAGCAGTACCGCAAGCAGTACCGCAAGCAGCGCCGTTAATAGTGCCTCAAGTGTCACCTCAAGCAGCACCGGCCGCCCGAGTACGCCAGCCGGCGGCGGCACCGGCGGCGGCTTGCATGCCGGTGTGACCCCGGCTTTTGTCGCGCTCCAGCTCAAGGGCGTGAGTCCGACCAACGGTGCCCCGGTCCCGCTCAGCGTACCGGTCTATTTCCCGCTTGCGGCCCCCAATTTATAGTTGCGAGAACCCACCATGAACGACGATCTCAGGTTAAACGCCGACCTATATTGGCTGGAACATACGGGGCTCTCGCTGGATGCCTTGTTGGCACCCGTCGATGCGCTGCTGCCGGCCGGTGCGTCGCTGCGCAATGACGCGATGTATAAGGAAATCCGCCAGGCACGGCGGCAAGACGATGCGTCGCTGCCGATGGGCGCGTGGGAGCATGAACTGAAGCGAGCCGACTGGGATGGCTTGACCCGCCTGACTACGCAGGCGCTCGCGCAGCGCAGCAAGGACTTGCAACTGGCGGCATGGCTGCTCGAAGCCCAGCTACATCTCAACGGTTTTGCCGGCATTCCCGCCGGCGTGACGCTGATCCAGGATTTGTGCGAGCGTTTCTGGGACGGTTTGCACCCGTTGCCCTCCGACGGCAACTACGATCATCGCGCCAATGTGTTTCGCTGGATCAACGAAAAATTGCTGACGGCCTTGCGCCAGATTGCCTTGACCCAAAGCGGCGCGGAGCGCGAATTCAACTGGGCCGACTGGGAACAGGTACAACGCAATGAGCAATTGCGCTCGGCCGCGGGTGGGCGGAATGCGCCGGTGGAAGGCGTCGATATGCCCGAAGTAGCGCGTGCCATGGCCAGCACCCCCGCCAGCTTTTATTCCACTTTATTTTATACCCTGGCCGATGCGACGGAAGCGTTGGGCTTGCTGGGGGAAGTACTCGATCAGCGTTTTGCCGGGGACGCCCCCGGCCTATCGGCCTTCTCCGGAGTACTGATGCAAATCAAGGCGCTGGCCGGTGCCGAATTGCATAAACGTGGAGTACGGCCTGCGCTGCATGCTCGTTCGCGAACCTCAGGCGAGGCCGCTCATGATGCGCTGCCCATACGTAATTCAGCTAATCCAGGCGGTCCCGAGGTGATTTCGCTCGCCAGCCGCCGGGTTCGCGACGGCGACGATTCCGTTTCGGATCTGCCCGGCGGCGGTCGTGAGCGCGCCTACGCCCAACTGGCCGAAGCGGCTGAAACGCTGCTGCGGCTGGAACCTCATAGCCCGGTTCCCTATGTGATACGCAAAGCGGTTGAATGGGGCGCACTCGATACCGTACAGCTTTATCAGGAATTGTTTTTGCAGCAGGGCGGGCAGTTGAACATTTTCCAATTACTGGGTTTGGATCCGGCGACAGCCAAGGCTTGAGCCGACCTTGACCGGCGTCGATGAAGGGAGCGTGCAATGTCATTATGCATCGAAGAAACGCAGTATCAGTCACGGATAGTGCCGCAGGCATCCGAGCTATCCCCGGATACGCATACTGCGTATGCGGCTTATGCACCGGACGAAACGACGGTGTCGCCGCCTCTTCCCGCTGCGCAAGATGCGGCCGCTGCATCCGCTGCGGCAGAGGCGCCACCCGACGCTGAAACCGGTGGCGATTTTGTCGATTTTTCCCAGTTGGCACAAGCCTGGATCCAGCAATTACCCTGCATCGGCGATAGTCTGGCGGCTCCTGCTTTGGCCGATGCCTGGGCCGATACTATCCTCGATGCCTGGTTCGCCGCACGGGCGAGCGGCGCACTCGACCCGGCGCAGCCGCTGATGATTCTCGATCTGGCGCCAGGCCAGGGCCGATTGGCGGTGCAGGTGTTGCGGCGGCTGCAGCAACGTTTGACCCTGCTGGGATGCGCCGACTGGTGTGTCAGGTATTGTGCGCTTGCTGCTTCACGCGAGGCGCGAGACATGCTGCGCGGTCATCCCGCTTTACAGGCATTTTTTACCCTGGGCTGGTTCAGTGTGATTTCCCACTGGCCTGCCGGTCAGCGGCAGAACCCGGTGGTGGTGGTATCGCTGGGCAACCTGGGGACGCACATCAGTCAGCTTTATGCGGTGCATTATGGCCGCATCTTTAGCGGCAGCGTTGCGGCGCGCTCCTCGGGGCAGGACGGGGTCGAACTCGATTACCGCTGGCAGGAGGCCGTGGTGCCGGCGTCCTTGCACGAATGGCTGGAGCATTATGCCGGGCGCTTGAACACCGCCCCGCTGCTGATCGCGCCTGAGACGCTGCAGCAAATGGACGCGATTGCCGCATTGGCCGGTGGCCGTTATCTGCTGCTGGCGGTGGACCTCGGCGCTGTGTCCGAACAGCAGTTACGCGAACACGCCATGTGCCCGCCGACGTTATGGCGTGCCGGCGCCAATCGCTTGCCGGTCAACTTTGAATTAATCGGTCTTTATCAGCGTCGACACGGGGCGCAGACCCGTAATCTGATCTTGGCCGATGGCGGTTGGGTGGTACACGCGGCATTGTCGAACTGGCCGCTTGAGATCGATGCGCTGATGTCGCGCCTGACCGGCGCCCACCCCGATCATCTGGCACTGCAACGCAGCGGCGCCAACCTCAATTTGACCGATCCGGCCAGTGTGCTGGCGGCATTGCGAGCAGCCAATTACGATCCTTGCCTCTTGCAAGCCGCCTTGCATAGTCTGATTGAAACACCGCCAGTGCTTGATGCAAGCCAAGCTCGCGACTGGCGGTTGGCGCTGGAGCAAGTGTGGTACCGGGCCGGCGCGCTCATGCCATCAGGCGATTTCCTGTTCGAATTCGCCAACTTTGCATTGCATTTGGGCCAGGCGAATATCGCTCGCGAGGCGCTCGGCTTGCTCTTGCTCGATGCGCCGGACGACATTCAGGTGCGTCATCTATATGCCTGCTGCGAAGCCACGACTGGCCGCAGTGAAATGGCCTTGAGTTTGTTGCAAGACTGCGACGACCCCGCCTTAAATCCACTGCGGCAGCAACTGCAAAGCCGTATCGACGCGTGGCCGGCAGATTTCGATACCTCCTGCGCGCTTGACGGCGAATTGATACTCGAACCGCTCGATGGGTTTCACGCGCAGGCTTTTCTGGTGCAGTACCGCGATCGTGAGATCGGCATCGCAACCCGTCTGCCCGAACTCGATAGTGTTGAAGCCGTGTGCGCTTGGCTGGCGCCGGATAGTGCCGGCGAGGCCACCAAACAGAGTGCACAACACTATGCGCTGATGCATCAGGACAGCGGCTTGGTGGGCGCGGCCGGGTTGAACCGCATCGGTACGGCGGCGTATTTCTATTTTTGGATCGGCACCGATTACCAGGGCCGCGGCTTCGGTCAACGCGCGGGGCGGCTGGCTTTTGCTCAAGCGCGAGCCGCCGGGATCGAGGAGATTTTCACCTCGGTCTATGAGGACAACCGGCGGTCGCAACAGGCGCTGGAAGCGTTGGGCGCGGTGCGGCTGATGCCGCCGGCCGAATGGGATGGAGCTCAATCCGATGCCGTTGCGCCCGATGAAGCCATGGTGTTTTATCGTTATGCGTTGCAAGACGGCATGGCTGAAGGTGATGCGTTTGAGCGGATGCAGACACTAAGGCGTGAACTAAGAGATAGATGAATCGTTGACACTTACCAGGAGCAATATCATGGCCGATGAATCTTCACCTAAAACCCCCCGGCAACATTTTTTTTCCAGTTTCACCGAAGGTGTCCAGAGTACTGTTAGTGCCTGGGGTAACGCGTTCCGGCCTTCCAATTATGGCCATGCATCGCGCCAAACGGGGCAGTTATGGGGTGCGGTAACGCATCCCGGCCGAACCGCAGATACCTTGCACCACACGGCCGACGCACTCCATGAAAACGTCGACGTACCCAGTACTTTCGGACGTACCGCGGGAGATATCGCAGGCGGGGCGCTGACGCTGGCGGTAGGAACTTTTGCGGTAGCCGCCGCAGTGCGCAACCCCTACCTGAGAACGCGTCTTGCCAATCAGTTAAGCCAGCGCTATTCCAGCAGCCCCGTGCTGCAAAATCCCGTATTGCAACATCCCAAAGTACGGGATTTTTTCGTTACCCGGCCTTTGTCATTCGCGGTCGGCGCCGGTCTGGGCACCGCCGCGTTTATCGGAGGTGCGAAAGACCGCGCCGACACGGCGAAAGAAAACGCGCAGCAGCATCCCGAGGTGAACCGTAGATTGCAAGCGGGTCAACTGCATGAGGTGCTGGCGACCCCGGTTTCGCGCATCGTCAAGCCGCCTACCACCAAACTATGATTGGAGCCGGCCAGAGCTGGCGGGCCTTGACTGTGTTTAGTCGTTGCCCACGCTATTGAGCCGCTGGGCCAATTCGGCGGGCACTTCATGCGATAAAATCGTCTGGCTGCGTTGCGACAACGGCTCGTCGATGGTGTCGGGCTGGCGTTGGCGTGACAGATGCGAGGGGCCGCTCCATTGCGCCAACACTTTCTTGCGCCGCGCTTCCACGTCATCCGTGGCGTGCGGATGGCGTGTGCCCAGCACCGGGCGATTGCTGTCGTTGGGCGTGATCACGGTCACCAGATGCTGATCGTCGCGCAAACCAAGTTTGATTGACATGAATGAGATGCCGTAAGAGAGTTGATATCAGTATCCGATGCCCGGACCAAGATAGCAAGTCGGCGACGGATTGATCTCATGATTTCGCTCGTTGCATGCTATGACGCGGCGACGGCCGCAGCGGAAATAACCGGAGTGCGGTATATGGCGCGTATTTATCAGGCAGCAAGCATGGGCGAGGCACGCGTGCGCGCCGCACTGGTGTCGCGAGGCGAAGCCGATTTACTGGTATGCCGGGTAAGTAGCTGGGGTATGGCGCACGGCGATGCGCGCTGGTTTATCACACGCGACAAGCAGGAAGCGACGGCATGGGTGTATTTCACCAGCATTGGCATGGCGCAAGTAAAAATCTGCTTTGTCGATGGCCTGGGTGAAGCCGGTTGGCAACGGCCGCACGCGCTCAAAGGGCGTCTGGCTTAGCCCTGGCGCCAACGGATTCAGGCCGCCGGCTTGGGCGGCGGCAAGACAATCACGGGCGGCAGGTCAAGCAGATGGAATTGCTGCGCCAGCACGGTTTGCTGGGTCCGTGCGTCGTCATAACTGTTGTAGTTGCCGGCCGCTACCAGCACCCACGCTTTGCCGTCTTCGGTGGTCACATTCAGGATCTTGACCGGCACCTGGGCGGCGGTAAATGGCGCGGCACTGTCGGCGGCCTGGTCGGCCGTGGCCAGCAGCGCGACTTGCAAAGCGTAGACCGTATTCGCGGCGGGTGTCGCCGGAACCAATAGACTCGTCAGTGCAATCGCCGCCGGGGCACTCGCGGCCTTTGCGCCGCCTGCCGCCGCAGGAGTTGCCGCAGCCACCGCGGCACCAGCCGCCGCCACCGATTTGACCGGTATCAGCTTGCTCAAGGACGTGGGCAGCCACTGCGGCAGCGTCACATCGTAGGGTGCTTTCAGCGCCGCCGGTGCGAGCAGGCCGGCGACAAACATCACGATGCCGAACACGATAACCACCAACACAAAAGCGATTTTTGACATGGTGCCTTAACTGACGCTGAAGGGATGCATGATTCATGAACCTTGTGCTTGCAGATATTGCATCGTAACGCGTTGCCGGTAAAGCGGCTACTGTTGGTTTGCAGCATTTTATCCATGCTTGATCGTGCGTAACCCAGCCTCACGCCAACCGGCCGATGTCCGATTAAATCGTGCGATTGGGTCGCCGCGGCCGTTTTGAATTGAACGAATCGCGCGAGAAACCACTCCCACTTATCGACAGTGAATAAAGGGAGACATAGGCATGCCGTTATCCAAGCCGGACGGTACTATTCATGCTCAGAAGAAGAGCGGCGCCCGCGCAGGTTCATCCATGCGGCATCTGTCCGTGTATCAGGCTGACTCTCAGCCCGTCTCTCAGCCCATCTCTCAGCTCGTCTTGCAAGACGCCGGTCGCTCGCGTTTGCCATGGCACTATGTCGCGCGCTTGCTGCTCGGCCTGCTGTTCCTGCATGGCCTGAGCGCACCGGTACAAGCCGACACTTATCTGGGCGGCCCACTCCCGCCGCCGCCCAGCGAGCTCTACGGCGACCTGTTTGTCGCGGTACAAATGGCGCAGATTTATCCGGATCAAAAAATTTTCCCGGATGCCACGTCCAAACAAAGTCCCGCCACAATTATTCGACTATACGAGCAGCAAAAAAATGCGCCGGGTTTTGCCTTGGCGCATTTTGTCGCGCAGCATTTCACTGCGCCGGTCGAGTCATCGGTCACGCCGCCGCCCAACCAGCCGCTACGCCAACACATCGACTGGTTATGGCCGGCCTTGACCCGGATTACCACTAGCGCGCCGCACGACAGTTCCTTGATTCCGCTACCCAAACCTTACGTAGTGCCGGGCGGGCGGTTTCGCGAAAGTTACTACTGGGATAGCTATTTCACCATGCTCGGTTTGCAACAAGCCGGACGCGAAGACCTGGTCGATACCATGCTGGACAACTTTGCTTATCTGATCGACACCGTCGGGCATATTCCCAATGGCAATCGGACCTACTATCTGAGCCGCTCGCAGCCGCCGTTTTTCTCCTATATGGTCGACCTGGCCGCCAGCAAGGAAGGGGCCGGTGTGTACCGCAAATACCTGCCGCAATTACGCCGCGAGTACCAATACTGGATGCAGGGCGCGGATGCGGTGAAGCCCGGCGAGGCGCTGCAGCATGTCGTGATGTTGCCTGACCGGACGGTGCTCAACCGCTACTGGGATGCGCGCGACACACCTCGCGACGAATCTTATCTGGAAGACGTAAAAACCGCGCAACAAGCGCCGGACCGTCCGGCTCCCCAGGTCTATCGCGATCTGCGCGCCGCGGCCGAAAGCGGCTGGGATTTCAGCTCGCGCTGGCTGGGCGACAACCACAGTCTCGCAAGCATCCGTACTACCTCGATTGTGCCGGTCGACTTGAATAGTTTGATGTACCACCTTGAGACCACCATCGCGCGCGGTTGCAGCGAAGCGCAGGATTCCGCCTGTGTCGATCAATACATCGGTCTGGCAGCGCACCGTGCCGCAGCGATCAATACCTACTTGTGGAACAAGAGCGGTTATTACGGCGACTATGACTGGCAACTGGGTCGCTTGCGCAACAATCCTTCGGCTGCGATGCTGTATCCGCTATTTACCGGGGTTGCGTCTCCTCAGCGGGCGCATCTGACGGCCCAGCAAGTTCAAACTTTGCTGCTTAAGCAAGGCGGACTCGCCACCACCACTTTCGCGACCACTCAGCAGTGGGATGCCCCCAATGGTTGGGCGCCACTGCAATGGATCGCTGTCGAAGGCCTCAAGCGTTATGGCGAGACTGCGTTGGCGAAAAATATCGGCACGCGGTTTTTGGCCAATGTAAATCATGTTTATTCCAGCGACCACAAGTTGGCGGAAAAATATGTGGTTGACGGGGAGGGCGAGGGCAGCGGCGGGGAGTATCCGCTGCAAGATGGCTTCGGTTGGACCAATGGTGTCACGCTCAAGTTGTTGAACGCCTATGGCGAGGGGCCGTGAGCGCATGCTCGGCCCGTTTTGACAAATAGGTAAGCCGAATGGGCCAATCGTTCAATGCATCAATGTCTCAGCGCTCTCGACGCATAATTGATGCCACCGTGATCGTTGGTAGTATCAAGTCAAGTATGCTCTTAAGCCATATGCTTTGTTAGCTGAAGGGTGTCGGATTATTTTCACAGGGAACCTGCATGACAATAACGCAGTTGCAGAGCAACCACCGCTGGCCGGTGGACCTTGAAATCTGGCATGTCGAAGTTTCGGCGGCCGATGTTATACCCGATCAGATGGAGGACTTGAATGCCGCGGAGCGCGATCGCGCCATGCGTTATCGTTTAACGGCAGACCGGGTGCGTTTTGTCGCCGCGCGTTCGGCTTTGCGCCGACTGCTGGGGCAACGCTTGGGTATGGCGCCCGCTGCGCTGACGTTTGTCGCGGGCGCATATGGCCGTCCGGCGTTGGCAGATTATCCGGACCTGTCGTTTAATCTCTCGCATGCGGGGTCCCACGCGCTCATTACTCTATCCAGCCAACGTTTGGTCGGCATCGATATTGAAGGCGTGGACCGCTCGCTGGACTGGCGTTCGCTAACGAAATTAATCTGCACCGAGAGCGAACAAGACATGCTTGACGCGGCTGCGCCGTCATTGCAAGCGACCTATTTTTTCCGCTGCTGGACTGCCAAAGAAGCTTTGCTGAAAGCCCTTGGTGTGGGCATTACCGACGGCCTGCTTGCACTCACCGTGAAGCTCGACGGAGAAGGCCGGCAACAGCCGGCGATAGAGGCGGCATCGGCCGTTTCAGGTGCTGCCGCATTGCATTTTCATTGGCTGACGGATATCCCCGCATACCTTGGCTGTATCGCTTATAGCGACGTCTGATAACTGACATTTCTGTCTACCCACGTTGCTGCCGGCTGGGCAACGATCCGCGGGATTCGGACGAAAGCACCCTCTCAAATTAACTTGACAAGACGTGTTACGAAGCCTAATTTTCGTCTTTGAATGAGAATGATTCGCATTCAAACAAATACGATAAGCTTATCCCGGAGTGCATCGATAGGGCCGGTATCCGCGTCGGCCCCAGGCTTGCAAAACATTACACTTTGAAAGGAACGGATCATGAGTTGGGACGATGACAATACGGAATTCGAGGTAGTGATCAATCATGAAGAGCAGTACTCGATATGGCCAGGTTATAAACCCATCCCTGATGGTTGGCATACGGTCGGTAAACGGGGCAAGAAAGCGGAATGCCTGGCGCACATCGAACTGTGCTGGACCGATATGCGACCCTTGAGTCTACGGCAGGCGATGGAACGGGATGGGGTTGCGCCGCCGCCGTCATTGCCGTCTGCATCGACGGTGAGCCCGCAATGACGATTGGCTTGTCGCAGGAGGGTGCGGTGCATTCGACGCTGAATCTTTTTTGCCTGCCTTATGCCGGCGGGAGCGCGACGATCTATCGCGAATGGCCGGCCCATTTGCCGCGCTGGATCAAGCTGATCCCGCTGCATATGCCGGGTCGTGGCGTGCGTCAGCAACTGGCCCCGATGCATCGCTGGCCTGAACTTCTCGATCTCCTGCTTGAGGATATGCGGCCCGATCTCGATCAACCTTTCGCGATCTTCGGCCATAGCATGGGTGCGTTGGTGGGCCTCGAACTGGCCCATGCGATCCGTCGACGCTATGGCCTGAGTCCTCTCTGGTTCGGCGCTTCGGCTTGCGCCGCACCCGCCCGGCGCGAGCCCGGCGGCGACTGGCTGACTTGCCCGGAAAGTGCCGTATTGGAGCAGATGCGCAGCTTGAACGGCACGCCTGAAGAGCTCTTGTTAAGCCGCGATCTGATGAATCTGGTACTGCCGTTCATGCGCGCTGATTTTCATCTATGCGGCAGTTATGCCTATCGGCAGCGTCCGCCGCTTGCCTGTCCTGTGCTTGCACTCGGTTCGAACTCGGATGACGTCAGTCTCGATCCCACGAATTTATCTGCCTGGTCGCTGGAAACCAGCGGGCCATTTGTAAAAGAAACGTTGGATGCCGGTCATTTTTTTATCAATACCCATCGCGATACGTTGATCGAGTTGCTGGTGGCCAGCCTGAAACAGGCGGTCACGGCACCGCGCCGGCGGCTCACTGCTGTCGCGGCGTAACTATATTTCTAATCACGTGCAGTTTTCACGGAGGTTTGCCCAGTGGAACATTTAATCCCGCTGTTTGATTTTTCGCCGTATGTCGGCGCACGCGAAGAAACCTTGGACCTGATACGCCAGTTCGCAGCACACGATGCATTTCGGAGCGCGCAGGTGGAAGAGCTGGAGCTCGATGAAGATTTTTACCGCAGACCCTTACGTCCGGAAGATTTGGCCTTTTTGCAATTCAAGAAGCCGGTGCGTGCCGAAACCGTCAGCCGTTTGCCGTCGCTGGCATCGCAGCGCTTGTTGCTGAGTTTGAACGAAGTCGCTGTGGCGCGTTTGCCGCGTGATGGCGGTGATGAGGCTTTTGCCCACTTCGACGCTTACTACAGCGAACGCAACCAAGTTCTGGGCGCACGTATTCGTCCTTTCCTGGAAAATTATGCATTCGACTTTGCCGGGCATGAAGCGGTAAGCGGTATCACGGTAGACGCTTACGGCAAGCGGCTGGTCAACTTGATCGCCGACGAAAAAGTTTTTTGGGCCGAATTATTCGAGCTCTTGCAACGCAACGATTATCTGTTGGAAGGATTGCGTTTTATTTTAATTCAGCGCTGGTGCCTGGCGCCTTCGCGTCGAGTTGCAGTGGCCCGGGCCGCTGCCTCCGGATTTTTCGATGCGGTGGCGCCTGGCGACCAACCGCGTTTGGCCACCGGTTTGAGTACCGGGTTTGCCGTGACCTCGCCTCACGATACGCTGCTGGCGCGTGCGGCACAATTTGCCGGGGTCGCCAAACAAGCCCATTCTTACTGGCAATTCTATTTGCCCACCAGCTTGGCAAAATGCAATCTGCTCTATGCTTTGTCGGCCCGTCCCAACCGGGCTTTTGCATTACTCGGTGCGGCTTATGCGGCGGAAGCCGAAGCGTTGGCTTTTAATAGCGCGCTGGTGGAAGCCTGCCCGCATTTACTGGGTAAAACGGAAGCGGCTGCGTTGGTTTGGCATGATGCTCCGCGTGAGTTGAGCGGACGTTTCCAGCGAGCCCTGGCTCAGATCGAGACGCATTACGGTGTAAGTGCGTTGGGTCAATTCGGCCAAGGCTGGGGTGCCGGCGAAAAACTGGCGGCACGGGCGCGCTGGGATTTGGGCGAACAACTGCGCTGGTTGTCCCGTATCGAGCAATATTGCCAATTCGCCAAACAGATCGCATTGCGGGTTGCGCTCGAATGTCCCGACATCGATCGCGAAACCTTTATTGAACCGCGGGAAATGTGCTCGACCACGCATGTGCACAACGATCATCGTCTGGTGGTGATCGAAAGCGGCGAGATGATTTTCTGGGGCAACCTGGGCATGCAATTGAAGATGAACCCAGGCGATATGGTGTTGATCCCCGACGGGCGTTTGCATGGCTCGACCGTGGTATCCGATGAATGCACCTACCACCAGCCGATCATTCCGGACGACTGGATCGCCGCTTTGAGCGCCGCGGGTGGTGCGGCCGGGAATACCACCGCTCATGCGGCCACGGCGATGGAAACGGAGATACAAGCCGAGATGTCAGCCAACTCATAACGCGGCGCTGAGCCGCACAGGCATCCGGCGTAGGGATGCGCGCGAGCTGCCGCTTACATCAGGCACCCGCCAGGCACCCGCGTCACGTGCGGCACTTCCCATGACCCATTTAAAACCGGCATGCCGCCTCAGGCGGGTGTCGTTGCGTCTGCACGCGCCTGCTGTATGCGCCGGCAATGACGTGCTGGACGGATGAAGACGACGGAGCGAGTAATGCAAAGCAGCGACAACGCCCTATGGCAACAGAATCAAGAGGCGGCAATCACCGAGCCAGGATCCGAGTTGTCTCATGCGGCTGATGAGTCGGTATTGGAGCCGGTGTTCGACGTCGAAAATTGGAAAAGCCGGATTATCGCTGGGGCTGCGCTGGGCGAGACGGCGAACCCGCCCGCATGGCTGACAGCATCTTACGAAACCTTGCGCGAGCAGGTGATTCACCCGGAATACCCTTGTTTTTTCGGCACCATGGCGGAAAAGCGCGGTGAAATGTTTTATGCCTATGTGCAGGGTCAAGATACGCGACCTTTGGCCGAAACCATGGCGAAATTCGCCGAACTGGCGAACTTGCCGCAATATCGTAAATACAACATTGCGGTGTTTTTTGAGCCCGAGGCGCAAGCTCGCGAACACCAGGCTTACCAAGACCTGTTCTGGGACACCTTGCAATTTCTGCATAACGTCGACCCTGACCCGGCAGCAGATCAGCAGCATGACCCGTCGCATGAAGACTGGGAGTTTTCCTATGCCGGGCTGCAGATGTTTGTGGTGTGCGCGTGCCCTTCATTCAAGATACGCCACAGTCGCAACCTGGGCCCGGGGATGGTGTTGTTGTTCCAGCCTCGTGCCGTATTCGTCGACACCATCACCAACAAAGTGATCGGTCGCGAAGCGCGTAATCAGGTGCGCAAGCGTTTGATGACCTGGGATGACACCGGTCCGCATCCGGATCTGGGTTTTTATGGCGATCCGGGAAATCTCGAATGGAAGCAGTATTTTCTCGGTGATGAAAACGTGGCGGCGCAAGATCGCTGCCCCTTCCTCAAGCGGCAAGCCAGGCAGGCTTCGGCGCAAAAGGCGGTAGCGCAGGGTATGCCGTCGAACGTAGCTGCCTCGTTGCCGGCGCGAGCGGCTGCGGTTACATCTCCTGCTGCAAAAAATAGTGTGCAAGCGGTAGCCCAAAAATACGCCGCTTTGCCACCGGACAAACGCGCCGCGTTCCGCCACCAGCTGCGTCAGCGCGGCATAGACGGCGAGCGCTTGCCGATGGTCGCGCTGGCAGGCCGTACACGACGTTTTCCCCTGGCGGCAGCGCAGGAACGCCTCTGGTTTCTGTGGCAGCTCGATCCCGCGGACGTCAGTTATAACACGTCGGGCGCACTAAAACTGGAAGGCCATTTGTCGCTCGAATGCTTGCATGCGGCAATGGCTTATGTGGTCGGCCGGCACGAAATACTGCGCACGCATTTTGTGGAAGATGAGGGACAGGCATGGCAGGTGGTGAGCGAAATCGCAGACCGGGCGGATTACGGTTGGAGCGAAAGCGAAATAAACGCTGGTGCTGCGCTCGAAGCGAAGCTGCAGACACTGGCCTTGGCACCATTCGATTTGACCCGGGGGCCGCTCTTGCGCGTTGCGCTGCTGCGTCTGCTTGCGCCGCAAGGAGAGAGCGGTACGCCCGCAGAGCATGTGCTCCATGTATCGATGCATCATATCGTTGCCGATCATGCCTCGATCAAAGTATTGTTCGACGAATTTATCGCGGCTTACCAGGCTCTGCGCGCGGGCGTTTCTCCGGTAGCCGAGCCTTTGCCGGTGCAATACGGCGATTATGCCGCCTGGCATAAAGAGTGGTCGGGCGACGCAGAGCACCATCCGCATCTGGCGTATTGGGTCGAGCAACTGGGTCGCACCCACCCGGTGCTCGAACTGCCGACGGTCAAAAAACGCCTGAATGCTCGCGCAGTACGCGGCGCGCGTGCTGGCCGCACCTTGGATGCCGAGCAGGTAAAGGCTTTAAAACGACTGGCGGCACAACATCAAACCAGCCTGTCCACGGTTTTGTTGTCTGCTTACGCGGTACTGCTGGCACGTTATAGCGGTCAGCAGGATCTGCGTATCGGCCTGCCCGTGGCGGGGCGCGGTCGACTGGAAACCGAGCGCCTGATCGGGTTCTTCATCAATACGCTGGTGCTGCGTGCCGAACTATCCAGCGCCGCATCGTTCGAGATGGTGCTGACTCAACTTCATCAACGCGTCCTGGAAGCGCATGGTCACGACGCTTTGCCCTTCGTCGAGCTGGTCGAGGCACTTCAACCCGAACGTAACGCCGGGCAGACGCCATTGTTTCAGGTAATGTTTAATTACACCCACGCCGAAAACCAAGACTTGGAGCTGGCCGGACTGCGTGTATCGGAACTGCCACAGGAGATTCCGACCGCGCGCTTCGATCTGGTATTAAATCTCGTCGAACGCGACGACGAACTGCGAGTCGGGTTCAACTATGCGGCGGATCTATTCGATGAAGCGGTAATGCGGCAGATGTTGGGTCATTATCTTGAGATTCTGCAACAGCTCGACACACTGGCGCACCGGCCTTTGGCGCAGATCGTACTAAGCCGGAATCAAGCTGTGCACCCGAGCGTCGCGCGTACCGCGTTTAAACCGGTCGGCGCACGTTTCAGCGAGCAAGCGGTTTTGCATCCGCTGGATGCCGCGTTGCATTGCGAAGGAACACGGCTTTCCTACGCCAAACTGGAAGGTTGGAGCAATCGTCTGGCCCACCGCTTGAACCGATTCGGCGCACGAGCCGATGAATGTATCGGTTTGTGCGTGGAACGTTCGGCGGCGCTGGTCGCCGGTGTGCTGGGTACATTAAAATCGGGCGCGGCTTTTGTGCCGCTCGATCCGGCCTATCCGCTGGAACGGCTGGCTGCGATGCTGACCGACGCGGGCATAACGCGAGTCCTGGTCGACGGAGCCGGCCTTGAGCGCTTGGGCGATCTGCTGCATGGCAGGATCGCGATTCCGGTGGCGGACGGCGATATGCCGGAAGAACCGGTAACCGCCGCCGCGCCGGGTTTTTCCGCCATCGATGCGCAACAACTCGCTTATGTCATCTATACCTCGGGTTCGACCGGGCGACCCAAAGGGGTGGCGATCAGCCATGGCGCTTTAAGCCAGCATCTCGACGATTTCATCGCGACTTACCGCATTACCGCGGCGGACAAAGTGTTGCAGTCGTCAACCATCAATTTCGATGTGGCTTTGCATGAATTATTGCCGGCCTTGTTATGCGGCGGCCAAGTCGAAATGCGTGGGCCGCAGTTATGGGATCTTGAAACCACCAGCCGGCACTTGAGCGACGAACAGGTGACGTTTGCCCGCTTACCCACCGCGTATTGGCAGCAGTGGCTGCGTGAGCCGCCCCCGGCAGCATCGTTGGCGGCGTTACGGCAGATCACTGTGGGCGGCGAAGGTTTGCCCGGCGATGCTTTGCGGCAGTGGCGTCAAGGGCCGCTGGCGCAGATCCGGCTCGACAATCTGTATGGCCCGACCGAAACCACTATCGCCTGCATGTATCGCCAGACCTGCACTCACGATCAGGAGCAAACCGTGGTGTCGATCGGCAGCCCTTATCCATCACGCTCGGTTTATGTCCTGGCGGCTGACGGCAATCAGGTCCCGCTTGGCGTGCCGGGTGAGTTGTGCATCGGCGGCCACACTTTGGCGCGCGGTTATCTCGGGCGGCCGGCGCTGACCGCGGAGCGCTTTATTCCTGATCCGCACGGTCCGGCCGGCAGCCGTTTATATCGCACCGGCGACTTGTGCCGGCAGCGCGTGGACGGCAGCATGGATTTTCTCGGGCGCTTGGATCAGCAGGTAAAACTGCGCGGCTTTCGCATTGAACTGGGTGAGATCGAAGCCGTGTTGCGCGAGGTGCCGGGCGTGCAAGCGGCAGTCGCTATGCTGCATGGCGCGGGCGAGGCGCAGCGTTTGACCGCCTATGTGGTGGGCGATATCGTTGAAGCTGCGGCCCTGGGTGTGTTGGCAAACCGCTTACCGGCTTATATGGTGCCGTCGAGGTTGATGGTGCTGCAAAGTTTGCCCTTGATGCAAAACGGCAAGGTGGATCGTGCCGCATTGCCGCTGCCGGAAGTCGACGCGCAACGTCTGCAGGTGGCGCCCAAAACCACGCTGGAAGCAGGTTTGTTGGCGATCTGGCAGTCAGTATTGGGCCGCGACGACTTGAGCGTGAGCGACAATTTTTTTGAGGTGGGCGGGCATTCCCTGCTGATGATGCGGGTTGCCTCACGAATCCGCCAGCAACTGGGCCGTGAAGTATCGCTGCAAACGCTATTTTTGCACCCGGTGCTGGCAAGCCTTGCGGCGCAGTTGGAAGCACGCGAAATAACGGTGGTCGAGGCCATTTTGCCGCGCCAACCGGAGAGCCGCATTCCCCTGACGCATATGCAGGAGCGCTTGTGGTTTCTGTGGAAGCTGGAACCGCACAGCGCCGCTTACACGATTGCCGGTGCAGTCAGCTTAAGCGGCGTGCTGGATGTAAGCGCCGTGCGCTGCGCATTGGAGCAGTTGCTGATGCGGCATGAAAGCCTGCGTACACGTTTTGTCGAACAAGATGGGCAGGCATGGCAGATCGTCGACCAGGAGGTGCGTTACGCCTGGCGTCAGGAACGACTGCTTGATCGCGCCGAGCTTGCCACGCGGTTGCCGGCATTAAGCCGTGAGCCTTTCGACTTGGAAGATGGTCCCATGCTGCGCGTGGCCCTGTTGACTTATGCCGACACAGAAAATGTATTGCATTTTGCGATGCCGCATATTGTCTCGGATGCCTGGTCCCAGGAAATTCTGTTACGCGAATTCTCGCATCTGTATCGCACGGCCACTCAGACCCAAGCGGAGCAACTGCCGCCGCTGCCGATTCAATATGCCGATTACGCAGTGTGGCAACAACGGCAGCAGGACGATGCTGCCCTCGAAGACCAATACGCATATTGGCAGCACGAACTGGGCGGCGCTCAACCGCTGCTGACTTTACCGGTCGACCGCATACATCACGGTGCTCGCAGTAGTGCCGGAGCAACGGTCGGGCATCGGCTCGATGCTTCTGTGGCGCGCATGCTTGAGCAACGTTCGCAGGAGCATGGTGCAACCCGTTTTATGCTCTTGCTCGCGGCTTTCGGCGCCATGCTGCAAGGTTATAGCAACCAGCACGATATTCGCATCGGGGTGCCGGTGGCCGGACGCGATCGGCTGGAAACCGAGCCGCTGATCGGCTGTTTCCTGAATACGCTGGTGATCCGCATGAGCCCTCGCCCGGGTCAACCCTTCAGTACCTTGCTGGCGGAAGTACGCGAACGGATGGCTGGAGCCCAGGCGCATGCGCAGCTACCGTTTGCGAAACTGGTGGAGCGTTTGCAACCGCAGCGCAGCATCAGCCACACACCTTTATTCCAGGTGATGTTCAACTATAACGGGCAGAGCCGCAAACCGATCGACCTGCCTGGGATTGAGGTGCGTGCGCTGAGCGGGGAAAGCGGTACAGCGCAATTCGATTTGTCGCTCGACGTCGCCGTCGATGGCGACAGCTTGAAAGTGGCGCTGAACTACGCCACGGACATATTTGAACAGCACACGGCGATACGTTTGCTCGACAGCTATGTTGCGGTGCTGGAGCAAGTGGCACAGCAACCGGATACGCGTTCCCTGCGTTTACTGGATCTGCAGGAACAAACGCAACTTCTGGCTTGGGGCCGCAACGCCGCCGTTTGTCCGCCTACCGAAGCGGTACATCGGCTGATCGAACGCCAGGCGCTGCAACGCCCGGATAAAACTGCGCTGGTGCTGGACGGAACGTCATTGAGTTATGCCGAGCTGAATCTACGAGCGAATCGGCTGGCACATCGCTTGATCCGTCATGGAGTCGGTGCGGAGGTGCGGGTTGGGATTGCTCTTGAACGTTCGCTGGAAATGGTGGTGGCACTGCTCGCGGTATTGAAGGCCGGGGGCGCCTATGTGCCGCTGGACCCGCAATACCCGGCCGAACGCCTGGCTTATATGCTGGCGGACAGCGGTATTGAATTGTTGCTGACTCAAGCGGACCTGCGAGGACGTTTGCCGCTGCGGGCTGGATTGACCTGCCTGGAGCTGGATACACTGGCGCTGTCGCCCGCACCTGCCGAGAACCCGTCAGCCGGGTTTTATGACGACCAGCTGGCTTATGTGATTTATACCTCGGGGTCGACCGGCCAGCCCAAAGGCGTCGGCATTAGTCACCACGCCTTGGCCCAGCATATACAAGTATCGATCGACTTTTTCGGTTTGGATGAAACGGACCGGGTGCTGCAATTTTCAACATTCAATTTCGATGGTTTTGTCGAACAGTTATTTCCTGCGCTCTGCGTCGGCGCAACGGTAATCCTGCGCGGCCCCGCGCTATGGGATAGCACCACCTTCCAGCAGCAGGTATTGCACCATCGGATCACCGTCGCCGATTTGACTACGGCCTATTGGCAACTGCTGGTCCAGGATTTTTCCCGGCTCGGCCTGAGCAATTTCGGCACTTTGCGACGGATTCACGCCGGCGGAGAAGCGATGTCGTTGACGGCTTTGCGTAAGTGGCATGAGACGCCGGCTTGGGCGCGGATACAGCTTCTCAATACCTATGGTCCGACCGAGGCGACGGTGACGGCATCCGTCTACGCGTGCAGCGCGATGCGGCATTTACAGGATCTACCGGCACTGGTGCCGATCGGCACTCCACTGGCGGCCCGTAATTTATATGTCTTGACGCAAGATATGTCCCTGGCGCCGGCCGGCGTAGTTGGGGAGCTGGCCATCGGCGGCGATCTGCTGGCACGGGGCTATTTGAATCGGCCCGGGCTCAGCGCCGAACGGTTTGTACCCAACCCCTTCGACGCCGGCGGCGGCAGGCTGTATCGTACCGGCGACCTGGTACGTTGGAACCGCACCGGCGAACTGGAGTATGTGGGACGTATCGATCATCAGGTCAAGGTGCGCGGGTTTCGTATTGAACCCGGGGAGATCGAGGCGGCTTTGTGTAATGACCACCGTGTCAGGGACGCGGTCGTGGTGGTCAAGGAGATCGGCGGCCAGGCATCGATTGTCGCTTATGCGGTGCTAGAAACAGAAGCCGGCGAGAGGGATGCGGATGCCTTGCGCAAACCGTTGCTGGCACAGTTACCCTCATATATGGTGCCGCACCATATTGTGCTGCTCGCGAGCTTGCCGCTTACCCCCAACGGCAAGCTCGATCGCGACGCGCTGCCGTTACCCTCATCGCAGCGCGATGAGGCGCGCTACCTCGCACCGCGTACTCACACCGAGCAGACCCTGGCATCGATCTGGAGCGATCTGCTTGGCGTCGCACGGGTCGGCGCGTCGGACGATTTTTTTGCGCTGGGCGGGCAATCGCTGATCGCGCTACGCCTGGTGGCTGCCTTGCGGGCGCATTTGACGGTCGAACTGCCCTTGCAACAAGTGTTCGCTTATCCGCTGTTGGCCGATCTGGCGCAGGCGATCGATGCTCAACGTGCCACAACGAGCTTGATCGCTTCTGAAAATGTGATCGCCTGCCGCCCTGATGGTATGCAGATGGTGCCGCTCTCGCCGGCCCAGGAAAGATTGTGGTTTTTCTATCGCCTCAACCCGCATAGTCCGGCGTACAACCTCGCGGGTGCGGTCAAGCTCGGCGGCATGCTGGATCAGAATGCACTGCGGGTGGCGTTGGCGATACTGTTTGCCCGTCACGAAAGTCTGCGCACACGGTTTGTTGAAATCGACGGCGTGCCGATGCAGCAGATCGATGTGGCCGCGCCCGGCTGGACGGTACTCGACCTCGAACAGATGCAGCAGGGTGAAAACGCGAGCGGTGCCGCTGCTGCTTTGTCTGAACTCTCGCGAGCCCCATTTCTGCTTACCGAAGGCCCCTTGTTGCGAGTCACCGTGCTGCGGCTCGGTCCGTCCGAACACATCCTGCATTTTGTTACGCATCACATTATTTCCGACGCGTGGTCGAGCCGCATCCTCTTAGATGAATTTTCCCAAGCTTATACGGCAGCGCGTTTGGGACGGGCGGTCGAATTGGCGGCGCTACCGATTCAGTACGCCGATTACGCTTTATGGCAGCGTAATGCACTCAACAGCCGGCGCTGGGCCGTGCAACTCGACTTCTGGCGCGCGCGGCTCGGCGGCGAGGCGGTGGTACTCGAACTGCCCTTCGACCGGCCTGTACCGGCGATACGTCAACACGCGGGAGGCCGGGTCGATGCCGAACCGGCCGGGCAAGTGATTGACGCAATTCGAGCGCGCGCAAGCCGGCATCGGGCGACACTCTTTATGGTATTGCTTGCGGTATTCGATGTGCTGCTGTCACGTTATAGCCGGCAGGAGGAAATCCGCGTTGGGGTACCGGTCGCCGGCCGCGACCGGCTGGAAACGCAGTCGTTGATCGGTTTTTTTGTCAATACACTGGTGATCAGCACCAGCATGGCGCGACAGGATACGTTTGATGCCTTGTTGTCGCACGTGCGCGAACGCGTGCTGGAAGCACAAGCCCATCGGGACGTGCCGTTTGCGCAGGTGGTCGATGCCCTGAATCCGGGCCGAAGCCTGACCCAGGCACCGTTGTTTAACGTGATGTTCAACTACGATCACGGCACCCCGGGCGAAGGACTGAGTTTGCCTGGTTTAAGTGTGTCGCCGCTTGAACTGACGACGGGTACCGCACGTTTTGATCTGGTGTTATCGGTGCGCGAGCAGGGCGATGCAATGGCGCTATCGTTGACCTATGCCGAAGATGTATTTGAGCGCAGTACGGTCGAGCGGATGTTGGCCCACTATGTTTCGCTGCTGGAGCAAATCGCCGTAGCGGGCAACCCTTATCTGGGTGATTTGCGGCTTGACTCGTCCAGCACACACTCCGCACTGGCGATCCACGAGTTTTCGCCCGTCGGCGCACGTATCGCTGCACAAGCGCGTCGCCAACCCAGCCTGCCTGCGGTGCATTGCGAAGGTGAGCGCTTGTCGTATGGCGCCCTGGAAGCCTGGTCGAACCGTATTGCACGGCGCTTGCAGGCACAGGGCAGCGGCGCCGAAACGCGCGTGGGTTTGTGTCTTACGCGTTCGGTGGGACTGGTGGCGGCGCTGATCGGCGTGCTCAAATCGGGCGCGGCCTTGCTGCCTCTCGACCCGGCTTATCCGGCCGAGCGTTTGCGTTTGATGTTCGAGGATGCACGCGTGTCGTGCGTGTTGTGCGACAGCTCGACCCGGGCCATCTGCGAATCAATCTTTTCCGGCTGCGAAATTGTCGAGATCAATACCCTGGACAGCATCGGTTGCGAGCCGGTCGAGAGCGCCATCCACCCGGAACAACTGGCTTATATTATCTATACTTCGGGCTCGACAGGACGGCCCAAAGGGGTTGCGATCAGTCATCTGGCACTGAGCCGGCATCTGGACGATTTTATCGCCAAGTACGGCATAAGCGCCGCCGATACCCAACTGCAATCGTCGACCATCAACTTCGACGTGGCGTTGCACGAGCTGCTGCCGGCTCTGGTGCAGGGCGGTCAGGTGGAGATGCGCGGGCCGCAACTATGGGACATCGGCACCACCAACCGGCACTTGAAGGACGGTGCGGTGACCTTCGCGCGGATTCCTACCGCCTATTGGCAGCAGTGGCTGCGTACGCCGCCGCCGGTGGCCGATCTGGCGTTGTTGCGGCAGATTACGGTGGGCGGCGAAGGACTGCCGGGCGATGCGTTGGCGCAATGGTCGGCCGGCCCCTTGGCGCAGATCCGGCTGGATAATCTGTATGGCCCGACGGAAACCACGATTGCCTGCATGTACCGCGAAACCCAGGTCACGGATGCCGGCCAGGCTATCGTGTCGATCGGTCAACCTTATGCATCGCGCCAGGTTTATGTTTTGGACCCCTACGGTAACGAGGTACCGGTGGGGGCGCTGGGTGAGTTATGCATTGGCGGCTTGACTCTGGCGCGCGGTTATCTGGCGCGTCCAGGTTTGACCGCCGAGCGTTTTATCCCTGATCCACGACGGTCCGGAGCACGCTTATATCGCAGTGGCGATCTTTGCCGGCGACGGGTCGACGGCAGCATCGACTTTCTTGGGCGGCTCGACCAGCAGGTGAAATTACGCGGCTTTCGCATTGAGCTAGGCGAGATAGAAGCGGTGTTGCGCGACGCCTCCGGCGTCCATGCCGCCGTGGTAACGCTGCGCGGTGAAGGCGATGCCCAGCGGCTGGTGGCTTATCTGGTGGGCGATGGCGATGAGGGTGCAGTGCGCCGAATCGTGGAAAGACGTTTGCCGACTTATATGGTGCCGCAGGCATGGGTGTGGCTGGAGAATTTGCCGCTGCTGCACAACGGTAAGCTGGACCGCGCCGCACTGCCGGAACCGTCCGCCGGGGTAGCGGGCGACGGCCATCGCATCGCACCCCGCACACCTGTCGAAATACAGTTGCATGGTATTTGGCAAGAGGTGTTGCAGCGTGATGATCTCAGCATCACCGAGAATTTTTTCGAAGCGGGCGGCCATTCGCTGCTGGCGCTCAAGGTGTTGGCTCATTGCGTCTCAGCCGGCTTGCCGGGGGTGACGCTGGAGGCTTTGTTCCGGCACGCGACGGTGCGCACCCTGGCGGCTCATCTTGCGGGACAGTTGGATGCTGAAGCGGCGCTACAGGCGGATACCGGGGTACCGCCGATAACAGCCGCGGCCAACGTGGTCTTGATGAGCGAGCCTGGCGATGCGCCCATGGTATTCGCCATTCATCCGGCATCGGGTCTGGTGGCCGACTACCGGCCGCTGGCCGATGCCCTGGCCGGGATTGCCCGCGTCTACGGGGTGCAAGCGCCGTTCTACACCGAGGATTGGTGGCCTGGCGATTTGTCGCAACTTGCCGCCGACTATGCCGCGCGCATCCGCACGGTACAGCCGCATGGCCCGTACCGCCTGATCGGCTGGTCGATCGGCGGTCTGATAGCGACCGAGGTGGCGCGGGTATTGGCCCGTGATGGCGGCACGGTCCCGTTTGTCGGGCTGATCGATGCCCATATGCTGGTCGCCGGCGACGGACATGATGAGGCGCCTGTCACTCTCGAACAGATGCGCAACTATCGTGCGGCAGATCATGAGCTGCAGAAAATCCTCGATAGCGCCGGAAAAAAATGGCCGGCCCTGCGGGGCGAATTGTCGGATACCGACACCCGCGCGCTGCTCAGTAAAGTGATGCTGTTCCAAAGGCATCTAGGCCATATTGCCCGTTACACCGAGCGCAAACCGTTGCCGCTTGACCTGAAACTGTGGTGGGCCCGGCGTCAGCCTCACCGGCCGGCGCGCGAAGCCACGGCGATGTGGGCCGCGCGTGCGACCGGGCAGGTTTCGGTCGGCAGCGAGATCGATGCCGATCATACGCAAATTGTGCGGCATCACGATCTATTCGATGACCTGGCCCGTGCGCTGGCGTTCAGTATGAAACAGGCTAACCGTCCGGAGTTGCTGTCATGAATATCACACCGAAGCCGCACCAGCATCAACCCAATCTGGCTCAATGCTTGCATACGCTGGCGCGCGAGCGCCCGGATGCGATTGCATTGATCGCGGTTGATGAAAACGGCGATACGCTCTATGACTACGCCGAACTTGATCGCCGCGCCAGGTGTATTGCGGTCTATCTGACGGCCCATGCCGCTGCGCACGGCGCGGCGGGCGAGCGTGCGTTGCTGTTGATGGATAGCGGTATCGATTATGTCAGTGCATTCTTTGGCTGTTTATATGCCGGGGTGGTAGCGGTACCGGTCTATCCGCCGGAATCGAAACGGGAGCCGCATTTGGCGCGCTTGCGAGGAATTGCGCAAGATGCGGGCGTGCGTTATGTGTTGACCACGGCGGCGTTGCGGCAGCGCTTCGCCGGGCAGTACGGCGAACTGGCCCCGGACGCCGCAGTGGTGCCGGTCGATACCTTATGCGCCGAGAGCATGGGCGGCGACGGGTTTTTGCTGCATTCGATAGACCCATCCGATATCGCATTTTTGCAATATACCTCCGGCTCGACAGGAACCCCGAAAGGGGTGATGGTCAGTCAAGGCAATCTGCTTGCCAATGAAATCGCGATTAAGGCGGCTTTGGGTGTAGGTCCGGACGATGTGTTTGTCAGTTGGCTGCCTTTGTATCACGATATGGGTTTGATCGGCAGCTTGCTGCAGCCGATATTCAGTGGCATTCCGCTGGTGTTGATGTCGCCGCGCTATTTTCTGGAACGCCCGCTGCGCTGGTTGCAAGCCATCGCGCGGCACCATGGCACGATTTCCGGCGCCCCCGATTTTGCCTATCGTTTATGTGCCGAACGGATCCGCGATGAAGCGCTGACGTCACTCGATCTATCGAGCTGGCGGCTGGCTTTTTCAGGTTCAGAGCCGGTGCGGCACGCCACGCTCACTGCCTTCGTTGCGCGGTTTACCGCGGCCGGTTTTTCGGCCGAGGCGCTTTACCCTTGTTACGGCCTGGCCGAGGCGACCTTGTTCGTCGCGGGCGGGCGGCGCGGCGCCGGCATGGTGTCGACGGTTTTTGCCGGCGAATTATTGGGCATGGCACGGGTGAGCGCGGCACCGGTAATCGCGGAAGGCACCCGCTTGGTCGGCTGTGGTGCGCTACAACCGGGGCATGCTATAGCCATAGTCGATCCGCTGAGTGGACAAAGGCTCGCGGATGACCGGATCGGCGAAATTCAGGTGAGCGGTCCAAGCATTGCGCAAGGATATTGGCAACGTCCTGAAGCAAACGCGCAGACCTTTCGCACCGAGGGCGAGACTCGATGGCTGCGTACAGGGGATCTGGGCTTTATTTATGACGGCCAGTTGTATATTGCCGGCCGCTGCAAAGATCTGATTATCGTGCGCGGCAAAAACCTTTACCCGCAGGATCTTGAACAGGCGGTGGAAACGCACTGCGAATTCGCTCGCAAAGGGCGGGTCATTGCCTTTTCCGCCGAGATCGACGGTATCGAAGGCCCGGCATTGGCGCTTGAAATCGCCCCGATGATGAAGCAACGCCATGCTGCCGCTGACCTCGTGGAGCAACTCAGGCGTTGCATATTCGATGCCTGCGGCGAAGTGCCGGTGGCGGTGGTATTGCTTAACCCTGGGACTTTGCCCAAGACATCGAGTGGCAAACTGCAGCGTGCGGCAACCCGACAGGGCTGGAAAAACCATACGCTGGCGGCTTATGCCTTATGGCAACAAGGTCATCTATGGCAGCAAGGTCAACTCCAGACTGATACCGGCTTGCCGGCTTCGAGGTCCGGCGCTTCGAATCCTATCGCGCTGGAGGGCTTGGAAGCGGAACTGGCTGTGCTTTGGCGCGAAGTACTCGGTTTCGAGGTCACCACCCGCGACGCCCATTTTTTTACTGGTGGCGGTAATTCACTGAGCGCGGCGCGGCTTGCCGCGCGTATCGGTGAACGGTGGCGGCGGCGCTTCGAGATTGGCCAGGTATTTGAATTCCCCTCGCTGGCGCGCATGGCGGCCGCCATCGAATACCTGCTGGAGACAACGCAGCAAACGGCGTCCGCAGCCGAGCCGCTTGAATGCAGTAGCGATATTGCCGTGTCGCATGCGCAACAACGTCAATTGTTCGCCTGGCAGTTGAGCCCGGATAGCCGCGCTTATCACGTCGCGACGGGGATCCGTTTGCACGGGCGGCTGGATTTCGCAGCTCTGCGCCGCAGCTTCGACACCTTGGTCGAACGCCATGCGGTATTGCGCACCAGCTTTATCGAAGCATCCGATGTTTATCTTCCCCACATTCACCCCGCGGTACCGCAGACATGGATGCAAGCCGATCTATGGGATGGCCCGCAAGCACTGCCGGATCAGGACGCACGCGAGAATGCGCTGGGCCTGCAGGCGCGGCGTTTTGCCGACCAGCCCTTCGATCTTATCCGCGGCCCGGTATTGCGGCTGGGCCTGGTGCGCTACGGTGAAGAGCAACATTTACTGTTGCTGGTATTGCACCACATTGCCACCGATGGCTGGTCGATGCAGATCATGGTCGACGAATTTGCCGCGCAATACCGTGCGTTGGTTACCGGCACAGCGCTTGGCATTGCTCCGCCGCCGCTTGCCTACACCGACTATGCGCTGTGGCAACGGCGCTGGTTGCGCAGTGACGAGGCTCGGCGTCAACTTGATTATTGGCGTCGAGAACTCGGCGGTGAGGTGGCGCCACTGGCGTTGCCGTTCGATCATCCCCCGGCGGCGGAGCACAATCTTGCCGCGGCGCGGATGCCGTTCAGCTTGTCGCCGTCGTTGGCGCGGCGCGTGCGGCAGCTTGCCGGCAAACATGACGCCACACCCTTCATGGTGCTGCTGGCCGCCTGGCATGCCTGGTTATACCGCGTGACGGGCCAGACCGAGATCCGTACAGGGGTGCCGGTGGCAAATCGGCAGCGGCCCGAAACGCACGGTGTGGTCGGATTTTTTACCAATACCATCGTCGTACGCAGTGTATGCGCCGCCTCGATGACGACTGCGGCACTGTTAAGCGCGGTCCGGCGCGCGGCATTGGAAGGGCAAATGCATCAAGCATTACCTTTTGACGTGGTGGTCGAGGCGCTGAATCCGGCGCGTAGTGCGCAACACATGCCGTTGTTTGAGACCAGTTTTAATTATTTGAGCGATGACTATCCGGCACTGGAACACTTGCCCGAGCTCACCGCGTCGCGCTACGAAATTACAGAGAGCCATGCGAAAGTCCCGCTGGCAATCGACTTGCGTGAATCGAAGGACGGCGCGATTGCCGCATCTCTAAACTATGCCAGCGCGCTGTTCGACAGCGCGAGCGCAGTGCGGATGACAGCCCAGTATTTGCGTGTGGTTGAAGCTTTCGTCGCCGAGGTTGAGGTGCAAGATCCGCCGGCGGCTCGGACCCTGGCCGAGCTTGATTTAATCGCGGCGCAGGAGCGGATACGGATAAACGCGGTCAGCCGCGCTCAGGTGACATGCACTGGATTTCAGCCGTTCCAGGCTCGGTTTATGGCGCACACAGTGAGCCGGCCTGAGGCACCGGCGCTGGTCGATGGAGTGCTATGTTTGAGTTATGCCGAGCTGGATCGACGCGCACAACAGGTCGCGCTATGGCTGCTGGAACAAGGTTTATGCGCCGGTCAGCCGGTGGCAATTGTGGCCGAGCGTTCCGCGGCTTTTGTCATTGCCATGCTCGGCATACTTAAGGCCGGTGGGGCTTATGTGCCACTCGACGCGGGTAATCCGCACTCAAGACTGACGCAGGCTTTGAGTGATTGCGGTGCCCGTTTGGTCTTGACGCAAGATGCTTACCCCGCCTTCGAGCTTGAGGGCGTGCGTCAGACGACGATAGCCGCCGCGGAAATTCAAGGCGGCCCGGCCCGTGCGCTACCTGAGATTGACCCGCGGCAAATGGCTTACGTGATCTATACCTCGGGCTCAAGCGGGATGCCCAAGGGGGTGATGATTTCGCAAGCGGCGCTGGCGAATTATGTCGAAGCCGTGCTGATCCGCCTTGGCTTGCCGCCGGGCGCGAGTTACGCCATGGTATCGACGGTGGCTGCCGATCTGGGACATACGGTCTTGTTCGGCGCGCTTGCCGGCGGCGGCACACTGCATCTGATCGATCGCGAAACCACACTCGATGCCGACCGTTTCGGCACGTATCTGGCGGCACATCGGGTCGAGGTGCTGAAAATCGTACCCGCTCATCTGCATGCGTTATTGCAGGCGCAACAGGCGGCGAACGTATTGCCGTCACATACGCTGATACTAGGCGGCGAGGCTACGGCGTGGCCGCTGCTGGAACAGATCCGCGGTCTTAAACCATCATGCCGGGTGTTCAATCATTATGGGCCGACAGAAACGACGGTCGGGATTTTGACGCAGGACGCGGCGCAGGCGGATCACGGCGCGGCGACTCTGCCGCTGGGTATGCCTTTGCACAATACTTGCACCTGGGTGCTGGATGCTCATCTGAATGCCGTGGGCGCGGGCGAAATCGGCGAGTTATATCTGGGCGGTGCGGGTGTTGCGCGCGGTTACCTGAACCGTCCCGCCATGACCGCCGAGCGTTTTGTGCCGGACCCCTTTACCCCGGGGGCACGGCTCTATCGCAGCGGAGACCGGGCGCGGCGGCTGGCGGACGGCACTATCGAGTATCTGGGCCGGGTCGACGACCAAATAAAAATCCGTGGTTTTCGCGTCGAACCGGGCGAGATTGCGGCTCGTATGCGCGGTTTGGCCGGGGTGCTGGAAGCGGCGGTGATAGTCGGCAAAGCAGGGCGACTGGCGGGTTTTGTCACGCCCCAGCCGGATTGCGTGCTGGATGGCGCCAGCCTCAGGACAGCGCTTGCCGCGCTGTTACCGGATTATATGGTGCCCGCTACTGTGACGGTGCTGGCTGCGTTGCCGCTGACACGCAACGGTAAGCTTGACCGGCAGGCGCTGCGCGAGCTGATTGGCGCAGCCGCACCTGTTACGTCGCCATCCGGCTCATCCGGATCGCTAGTCACAGCACAGGGCGCAACCGAAATCAGCTTGGCCGGGATCTGGGCCGAAGTACTCGGACTGAGCGGCAACGGCAACGCATCGCAGATCGGCGGCGACGATAATTTTTTTGCCCTCGGCGGTCATTCCCTCGGTGCGATGCGGGTGTTGTCGCGTGTGCGTGCCGCGTGGGCCATCGACTTGCCGTTGCGCACGGTGTTCGGTGCACCCACCTTGCACGCACTCGCGGCGCAGATCGATACCCTGCGTGGCATTGGCGATACGCCAAACCTTGCCACGCCGGTGCGGGCCGTGGCGCGGTTGCCGCAGATGCCGTTGTCGCTGATGCAACAACGTATCTGGATTGTCGACCAACTGGCCGGCGGCGGCCTGAGCTCGTACAACATGGCGGCGGGACTGGATCTGAGCGGGGAACTGGATGTGGCATTGCTACGCGCCAGTATCGCGCTGCTGGTGGCAAGACATGAAGTGCTGCGCACGGCAATAGGCGAGCACGACGGCGAGCCGTATCTGACATGCGTGGATCGGCTTGAGGTGCCGTTGCCGATGGTCGCATGTGTCGCCTTGGATCCTCAGCGGCGTGCCCACACCGTGATGTCGATGCTGGCGCAGGCGGCGCAGGCGCCGTTCGATCTGGCGCAGCCGCCGTTGCTGCGGATGCAATTGCTGCGCTTCGATGCCCGGCATCATGTGCTGATTGTAGTGCTGCATCACATCATTGCCGATGGCGCATCGGTGCATATCCTGCTCGACGAGTTGTGCCATATCTACCGGGCGCTGGGTGCCGGAATGCCGCCCGCGTTACCGGCACTGGCGCTGCAATATGCCGATTACGCCGCGTGGCAGCGCGAGCAGTTGACGCCAGCCACGATTCGCCGCGAGCAGGATTTCTGGCGTACCTATCTGGCCGGCGCGCCGCATTTCCTGGGCTTTCCGGCGGATGGCCCGCGCCCCGCCGTGGCGACGCATGAGGGAGGGGCGCTGTATTTCAGACTATCCGGGGCTACCGCTGCGCGGGTCCGGACGCTCGCCAACGCGCACGGGATGACGCCCTTCGCCGTGTTGCTGGCGAGCTTTCAACTGTTCCTGCATCGGCTGACGCAGCAAGCCGATCTGGTGATCGGCACCGATGTGGCCGGGCGCGATCGAATCGAATTCGAAGGGTTGATCGGATTTTTTGTCAATGTGTTGCCGCTGCGCTCGCGCATGACGGCAGATGGGGCGATGCTGAATAGTTTTGATGCTTGGCTTCGTGCCACCCAGCAGACCAACTGGGAAGCGCTCGAACATCGCGCTTTGCCGTTCGACCGGATCGTGGACGCTTTGCCGGTGTCGCGCCGGCGCGATGCCAATCCCTTGCTGCAACTGTTGTTTGTACTGCGCGATTTGCCGCGACGCAATACCAGTGTGCCCGATCTCGCGCTTGAATTACTGCGGCCCCAGACCACCCAATCGAAATTCGACATGGCCTTATTTGTGGAACCCGCGGCCGATGGTTACGAGATTGAATGGGTGTACGCCTCGGCCTTATTCCTGCCTTCAACTATCAAACAATGGTTTGAGCAATGGCGCGACTTGCTTGATGTCGTATTGGTCAATCCGGCCGCTCCGCTTGATGCCGCATCGGCAGAACTTCAATCATAGATAAAGGTATTGGCTCATGCATTCAAATTTGCTGACGAAAGTTTCCGTCGAAGGCGCTTTGCTCGATCCCGCGGCCGATTTTCCCCTGGTCTTGACGCCGTCGTGCGGAATCGGCGATTTGCCGCAATGGATCGCAGCTCATCGCAATGAATTGGAGCAGTACTTGCTCTGCCACGGTGCAGTGTTGTTTCGCGGTTTTGGTCTGGCCGGAGCGGCAGATTTCGAAGCCCTGGCCGAATTGATCTCGCCGGGTTTATATGGCGAGTACGGCGACCTGCCCAGGCAGGAGGGCGGTCGCAATACGTATCGGTCGACGCCTTACCCCGAGCGAAAAATGATTCTTTACCACAACGAAAGCGCACATTTGTCGCGCTGGCCGCGCCGCCAATTCTTCTTTTGCGAGATTGCGGCCAGCCAGGGCGGTGCCACGCCCATTGTCGATTGCCGCGAGGTGTTGCGCCGCTTGCCGGCGGCCTTGGTCGAAACCTTCGAGCGTAAGCAGTTGATGTATGTGCGGACGTTTACCCAAGGCCTCGATGTGCCTTGGCGCGATTTTTTCGGTACCGCCGAGAGGCAGGTGGTGGAAGCGCGCTGCATCGCGGAGGGCGTCGAATTTGAATGGTTGGCCCAGGATGAACTGCAAACCCGGACCCTTTGTCCTGCTGTCCTGACTCATCCTCTTTCCGGTGAACGCAGTTTCTTCAACCAAGTGCAACTGCACCACATCGCCTGTCTGGACCCCGATTTGCGCGAGGATCTGCTCGACCTGGTCGGCCCGCAACGGATGCCGCGCCAGGTGTATTTCGGCGACGGCAGTCCGATCGACGACGCAACGATGGCGCTGATCGGCGCCGTCTATGAAGCCTGTGCCGTACGTTTTGCCTGGCAAGCCGGCGATCTTCTGATGCTGGACAACATGCTGGTGGCGCATGCCCGCGACCCCTATCAAGGACCGCGCAAGATTGTGGTGGCGATGAGCGAAATGTTCGACCGGCCGTGATGTTTCGGCAATCCGTTTTTTTTAATCTCTATCGAAAGGGCTGGGTAAATGGGACACGACGCACAACTGGAACAACAATTGCACGGCTTGTTCGCCACTTTGCTGGAAGTCGACAGGGTTGGCGCGCATGACGATTTTTTCGAACTGGGTGGTGATTCGCTGCAGGTGATCAAACTTGTGTCGCGGATGCGCCGCATCTTGCAGGTTGAAGTTTCGCCCGGCGATGTCTTCGATCACCCGACCGTGGCAGGGCTGGAAAAATTACTGCGTACCCGCTTGAGCAACAAGCCGAAGACCGACACGAGTACCCATCAGAGTGTAGAACCAAAGAAAAACCAGGAAAACACCCAACCAGCAGATTTTTCAGGTTAGAATTTGTAAATAGTAATCATTCTCATTTGCATTTGTGTTCAAAGTAAAACGTTTAAACCTATATTCCTATCCATCGATGAATCTAAAACAACGACAAACTTCCACACACCGTCACGGCATACGTGCTCGCGCTTTCAACCCGTGGCGGCTCGCGCCGATTGCCGCGGGCCTATGGCTGGCCACCTCGGCCGGGGCGCAAACCAGCGTGCCCAAAACCGCTACCGGCGCTGCGGCGGCGCAGCCCGCGTCAGGGGTTGCCGCGAATGCGACTACGGGCGCCACGGTCGCCGAGCAGCAACTGCCCGCAGTGGAAGTCTCGACGCCGCGCCAGAAAGAGACGGGTACGGGACCGGTGGTGGGTTATGTCGCGCATCTGAGTACCGCCGGTACCAAGACCGATACCGCGCTGATCAAGACACCGCAAACCATCTCGGTGGTGACCCGCGATCAGATGGATATCCAGGATGTGCAAAGTGTGGCGCAGGCATTGCGTTATACCTCCGGGGTCAATCCCGAGCAGCGCGGCACCAATACCGATTCGCTGGAATATCTTTATGCACGCGGTTTTCTGATCGATGAATTCTGGAATGGCTTGCGTACACCCGGACCTGCGGGTGGCTTCGGCTACAACGTAACCAGTTTCGATCCTTATCTGTTTGAGCGTATCGAATTGTTGCATGGCCCGGCATCGGTGCTGTATGGGCAAGGGTCGCCCGGCGGCACGGTGAACCTGGTGAGCAAGTTGCCGACCGCCGAGCCGCTGCATGAGATCGGTTTTCAGACCGGCAGTTATGGCCGCCTGCAAGGCTTTTTCGACTTTAGCGGTCCGCTCGACCAAGACGGCAAGCTGTTATATCGGATCACGGCCGATGGCTTTAATACCGCCACGCAAACCAATTACGTGCAGCAGCAGCGTTTTGCGATTGCGCCCAGTGTGACCTGGAAACCGACCCAGGATACCAGCCTGACGGTGTACGCCAACTACCAGGCAGACCCCGAAGCTGGTATCTATAATTTTGTGCCGGCGGTGGGCACGGCCCAAGGCGGCCCGGTCTCGATCCCGCGCAGTTTTTATCCGGGCGAGCCCGATTTCGATAGCTTCCGCAAGACCCAGGAGTCGATCGGTTACACCTTGGAGCATCGCTTTGACGATGTCTGGTCGTTCAAGCAAAACTATCGTTTCTTGCGCAACGACCAGACGGTCAAATATGTCGCCAATGACGGTTATACGCCGGACGGTTTGTCGCTGGAACGCACGGCCTACCTGAATCAGGGCACGGTGAATTCGCACACCATAGACAATCAGGTGACGGCAAAATTCAACACCGGTCCGCTTACGCATCAGGTAACGCTGGGCCTGGATTATCAGAATATCCAGTTTGACCACACCTTCCTGGGTTTGCCGGGCGACACCGCACCGACGCTCAGCATTGCCAATCCCCAATATGGCCAGGCGATTCCCGACCCGACCTTTATGTTTGCCACTTCGGGGGCCGAATCGGTCAAGCAGTTGGGTACCTATGCCCAGGATCAAGTCGATATCGGCAAGTGGTCGTTTCTCGGCGGCGTGCGCGAAGACTGGGCCAATGAAGATTTCGATCCTTACAAAGCGAATGTGCCGGCCGTCAACCAGTTCAATCGGGCGTTTACCTGGCGCCTGGGTGGCGTATATCAATTCGACGACGGTATCGCGCCGTACGTGAATTATTCGAAGTCGTTCCAGCCGCAGGTTGGGTCGGACTTCTCGGGCAAGGCATTTGCGCCGACCACCGGCGAGCAATATGAAGTTGGGGTCAAGTACCAACCCAAGGGTTACAACGGTTTTGTCACGCTCTCGGCCTTTCACCTGACGCAGCAAAACGTGGAGACGACCGACCCGTTGCATCAGGGTTTTGAGGTGGAAACAGGCGAGGTTCGCTCGCAAGGTATCGAGCTGGAAGGGCATGCCAGTCTCACCAACAACCTGCAATTGATCGCCAGTTATACCTACACCAACTTGCTCAATACCAAAAGCAACACAGCCGATCTTAACAAAGTGCCGGTCGGCATTCCACGCAACACCGCCTCACTGTGGGCGGATTACCGGATGCCGACAGGGCCGCTTACCGGCATGCAATTGGGTGGCGGGGTGCGTTTTATCGGCGGCTCTTACGGCGACACGGCCAACACCTTCCTGACCTCGTCGGCCACGCTGGTGGATCTCGCCATGCGTTACGACCTGGGCCGGGCTTTCGCCACGATGCAAGGCTGGACCGCATCGCTCAATGTCAGCAACTTGCTTGACCGTAACTATATCGCCTCGTGCGATGACGGTACCTGCAACTTCGGTGAAGGGCGACTGGTACTCGCCGGATTGAAGTATCAATGGTAAGCAACAGGGCGCGCCGATCATGCAAATTTCCGGGATCCCATCCATGACGGCGCAGCAACGGCCGCCCGAGCTGTACCCTTTGTCGTTGGCGCAGGAGGGGCTCTGGCTGTTGCAGCGGCTCGACCCCGGATCCAATGCATATCACTTGACGCGCGCCTTTCATTTACGCGGCCCGCTCGATGCCGATGCGCTGGAGCGTGCGCTGCATGCAGTGAGGTCGCGCCATGCCGTATTGCGTACTCGCTTCGTTGAACGCGCCGGCGTGCCGCAGCAATGGGTACAGCCGGCGGGCGAGTTCAGCTTGGCGCGAGTCGACCTTGCGCGGCTGCCGGCGACTGAGGGCGCGGCGGCTCTTGAGCAGCAGTTGGCACAACACGCACGGCAGCCGTTTGACCTGAGCGCGCAGGATCCGATTCGATTTCGTTTGTTCGTGCTTGAGGACGAACGGCATGTATTGGCCGTTACGGCGCATCACATTGCCTCCGACGGCGCGTCGAACGCAATTTTTGCGCGGGAACTGGCGCAGGCCTACAACGCGGCTTTACGTCATGAATTGCCGGAGGATTTACCCGCCCTGGAGTCGACATACACGGATTTCTCCTCGGCGCAGCGCCTATCGCTGGATAGTGCAAAGGTGCGGGCGGATCTGGCGTATTGGACCGGCTACCTGGCTTCGGCGGATAGCGCTTTCGAATTGCCGCATGATTTCGCACGTGCTTCAGCGGCGCTTAAACCCGCACAAATTCATTCTTTCTCGTTTTCGGCAACCACGCTGGCGGCGGTAACAACCTGCTGCCGTGCCGAACGCTGCACGCCTTTTGTGGTGCTGATGGCGGCATGGCAGAGCGTGTTGTGGCGTTATAGCGGTCGCGACGATTTTTGTATTGGCGTGCCGACCAGCGGCCGGACCACGGAAGAGAGCGAAGCGCTTATCGGTCTGTTTGTCGACACTCAGGTCTACCGCGCCCGGCTCGCCGCGGGCATGACCGGACGGGCTTTGCTCGATGCGGTACGTCATGCCACACGGGCGGCATTGGACCATGGCGGTGTGCCGTTGAGTGTGCTGGCCGATGCTTTGAGTGTGCGCCGCGAGGCCGATCGGCCCCCCTTGTTTCAAACTTTATTTAATGTGCAGGGTGAGTCGGCTGGCCGGTTGTGCTTGGACGGCCTGGAAGTTGAGGTCATCGATGTCGAAAACCAAAATGCAAAATTCGATCTGAGCCTCGATCTACGAGTCGGTCGCGACGCGCTCGTCTGCACCGCACGCTATGACGCCGCGTTGTACCACCCGGAAACGATAGCCCGGCTTGGCCGTCATTATGAAGCAATGGTGCTGCGCTTGTGCTCGGCCCTTGAACAGCCGCTGGCGAATCTTCCTCTACTCGACTCGGACGAGCTGGTCGACCTGCTTTCCTCGAGTACTCAGGTTGAAGATTATGGCGACGTGGTGCCGGTGCATCGCCTGATCGAAGCTCAGGCGAGCGCTACGCCGGATGCGATTGCGCTGATGTTCGACGATGTGGTCTTGAGTTACAGCGACCTGGAGCAACGGGCCAATCGCCTGGCGCACCGGCTGATACGCGCCGGCGTCGGCCCCGATATGCCGGTGGGAATTTGCCTCGAGCGCTCGGTGGAACTCGTGGTGGGCTTGCTGGCTATTCTGAAAGCCGGCGGTGCTTATGTGCCGCTGGACCCCGATTATCCGCTGGAGCGGCTGAGCTACATGATGGCGGATAGCGGCCTCGGCTTGCTGCTCACCCAACATGCGGTGCGGCCTCGTTTGCCATTGCCGGCCGGCGCTATGCTGCAAGTGCTCGAACTCGACCGGCTGGATCTGTCGGACGAATCGCCGCTTGAGCCGGCTGTAGCGCTGCATGCGGATAATCTGGCTTACGTGATTTATACCTCCGGTTCTACCGGCCGCCCGAAGGGTGCTGCAAACCGGCACGGTGCATTGTTCAATCGGCTGGTCTGGATACAGGCCGCGTATATGCTGGATGCGAGCGACACCGTTTTGCAAAAAACCCCTTTCAGTTTTGATGTGTCGGTATGGGAGTTCTTCTGGCCTTTGATGTTCGGTGCGCGTCTTGCGCTGGCGCCGCCGGGCGCCCATCGCGAACCCACCCGCTTGCTTGAATTGATCGACCGCTTCCAGGTCACAACCTTGCATTTTGTGCCGCCGATGTTGCAGGCCTTCGTCACCGAGGTCAACGCGATCGGCAAGCTGGAACCTGAACCCGCCATGTGTGCCAGTCTGCGCCGGGTGATTTGCAGTGGTGAAGCATTGCCCGCGGTATTGCAGGACCGCGCCTTGCAACACTTGCCGCAGGTGCAACTGATCAATCTCTATGGACCCACTGAAGCCGCGATCGATGTCACGCACTGGACCTGCCGCGCGGGGGATCCGATCGTACCCATTGGCCGACCTATTGCCAATTTGAGTACACATGTTTTGGACCCGTCGATGAACCCGTTGCCGCGGGGTATTGCCGGCGAACTTTATCTGGGTGGAGCGGGGCTGGCGCGTGGTTATCTCAACCGTCCGGGGCTGACCGCGGAACGTTTTGTGCCGGATCCCCTGCATGCCGGCGAGCGCTTATATCGCACCGGCGATCTGGCGCGTTGGCGGGACGATGGAGCGTTGGATTATTTAGGCCGGATCGATCATCAAGTCAAACTGCGCGGCTTTCGCATTGAGCTGGGCGAGATTGAAGCGCAACTGCAGGCGCTCGATGGCGTCGACCAAGCGGTGGTACTGGCCCAGCCGGGGCCCAATGGGCTGATGCTGGTGGCTTATGTGGTGGTCCATGCGGCGGCGCGTGCGGCGTATTCCCCGCATGGTGAATCTTGGGCTGCGCAACTGCTGCAAGTGCTGCCGGATTATATGGTGCCGTCCGCGTGGGTGGTGCTCGACACTTTGCCCTTATCGCCTAACGGAAAAGTGGAGCGCCGAGCCTTGCCTTTGCCTCAGCCAAGCGACAGCCGGGAGCCGGTTCAGGGCGAACTCGAGTCGATGCTGGCGCGGGTCTGGCAGGAGGTTTTGCGGGTCGAACAGGTCGGCCGTCACTGTAATTTCTTTGAACTGGGCGGAGATTCGATTCTCAGTCTGCAAATCGTGGAGCGGGCGCGCCGGGCAGGTTGGCGCATTACGCCGCGGCAATTGTTCGAACGGCAGACGGTCGCCCGGCTGGCTGCGGTGGCCGAGCCGGTGTGCAATCCGCTTGTGCCCGCGCAGGTAGCGCCGGACGAGATGGGCGATAGCTCGACATGGTTGCCGATGCAGGCCTGGTTCTTCGAACTGGCGCTGCAACAAAGGCATCACTGGAACCAGGCGGTATTGCTGAACTGCCCTGAACCGTTGGACCGCGCCCTGCTGGAACAAGCGCTGCACAGGCTGGTACAGCACCACGCCGCGTTGCGACTCAGATTTACCCAACACGCCGACGGCCGGTGGCTCCAAGCTGCGGCTAGCGACGCGAGGGCGGATGATCTGTTGCGCGTGGCGCGGGCCGTCGATCGGAGCGAAATCGAATCCCTTTGCGATGAGGTACAGGGTAGTCTGAATTTGGCCCAAGGCCCTTTATTGCGTGCCTTGAAGATTGACCTTGCCGACGGTGGCCAACGATTGCTGCTGGTGATTCACCACTTGGTGGTGGATGGCGTGTCGTGGCGGATTCTGCTGGACGATCTACACACTGCGTACGCTCAGTTGCAAGCCGGCAGCGCGGTGAGGTTACCCGCCGAGACTACGTCGTGCCGGACCTGGGCCGCGCGCTTGGGGCGTTATGCCCGCAGCCCCGAGGTACGGGCGCAGCTTGGCTATTGGCAGCATATCGCCGCAACCTCCGCCCGCATACCGTGCGACATGAGCAACGAGGCCAACACCGCAGCTCAACTGACGCACACCGTGCTGGCATTCGACCGAATCAGTACGCAAAGGTTGTTGCAAGAGGCTCCGGCGGCATACCGCACACAAATCAATGACTTGCTCTTGACGGCATTGGGGCGGGCTTTATGCACCTGGACCGGCGGCGAAAATATCCGGATTGACCTTGAGGGACATGGCCGCGAAGATCATTCCGATGATCTCGACTTGAGCCGCACGGTCGGCTGGTTCACCAGTTTGTACCCTGTTTGCCTGGCACCGCAGGGAGAAATCGGTGCGGCGCTGAAGCGGGTAAAACAATCGCTGCGCGAGGTGCCGGATCGAGGTCTGGGTTTTGCTTTGCTCAAATATCTGGGCGAGGCGGCGGACCGGCAAGCACTGAGCCAGATCGAACCGGCCCAGGTGGTGTTTAATTATCTGGGGCAATTCGATCAAAGTTACGCTGGAGCGGCTGCATGGCAGTTGGCGCCGGAATCGACCGGCTGCTCGCAAGATGCCGCGGCGCCGTTGCCGCATAGTTTATCGATTAGCGGCAGGGTAGTGAATGCCGAACTGAGGTTGAGCGTGGCGTATAGCAGTGCTCGTTATGCGTCGGCAACGATTGACGCTTTGATGGATAGCTTGCGCACCGAACTTGAACAGGTCGTTGCACATTGCACCAGCGGTGTCAGCGGTGCGACTCCAGCCGACTTTGAGTTGGCCTCGCTAACCCAGCATGAACTGGATCGGTTGCCTTTGAATTTGAAGGATGTCGCCGATCTTTATCCGCTGTCGCCGATGCAAGCCGGCATGGTGTTTCATACGCTCTATGCGCCGGGCGGCGCGATGTACCTGAACCAATTGCGGCTTGATATCGATGGCTTGGACGTGGTCCGTTTTGCTGCCGCGTGGGCCGCGGTAACCGCCCGGCACGATATTTTGCGTACCGGATTTGTACCGCACCGCGACGGCTGGTTGCAGTGGGTCTCGCGCGCGGCGACGGTGCCGCTGCAGCAGCACGACTGGCGCGGCCGGGATGATCTTGAAGACGCATTGACTGTGCTGGCACAGACCGATTTGGCAAATGGTTTCGATTTGGCGCGGCCACCGCTGCAGCGCTTGACGCTGGTGCGTATCGACAGTCACCGTTATCACCTGGTGTGGACTCACCATCACGTGCTGATGGACGGTTGGAGCGTATCGCAGTTGCTGGGCGAGGTATTGCGCCATTACAGCGGCCAATCTTTGCCGGCACAGGGCGGACGTTATAGAGATTACATCGGCTGGTTGCAGCAGCGCGATACACGTGCCGGTGAAAATTATTGGCGTGAACAATTGGCCCAGGTGGATCAAGCAAGCCGACTGGCCGAGGTCTTTGGCCGTCGGGTGGAATCGAAGCACGCACATAAGCCGGAGCAAACGCCGAGCAAAGCGACCTACGCCGCCCGCAGTTTCGAACTAGACCCGGCGGCAACCGCCGCGCTGGCGGCTTTTGCCCGACAGCAACGAGTGACCGTCAATACCCTGATCCAGGCGGCATGGACGCTGCTGTTGCAACGTTATACCGGCCGTGAGACGGTGGTATTCGGCGCGACGGTGGCGGGCCGGCCGGCTGCTGTGCCGGGTGTATCTCAGGTGCTGGGACTATTTATCAACACCTTGCCGGTCATTGCACGACCGCAGGGCGGCCAACGGCTGGGCGAGTGGTTGCGCGAGTTGCAGGAACAAGGTGTGGCGCTGCAGGAACACGCCTACACGCCCTTATATGAAATCCAGCGCTGGGCCGGGTCGCAGGGCGCGGGTTTGTTCGACAGCTTGCTGGTGTTCGAAAACTATCCGGTGGATGCGGCATTGCAGCAAGCTGCGCCGGGCGGCCTGACGCTGGGTCGAGCGCAGGCGCGGGATGAAACGAATTATCCGCTGAGCCTGGGCGTGACCCAGGGAAAAACCTTAAAACTGGCTTACCGCTTTGCCTGCGATGCATTTAGCGAATCGGAAGTGATGCAGATCGGCGAGCAAATGCTGGGATTGCTCGATACCTTCACCGGCGCGGCCGATAGAACGCTGGCCGAATTACCTTTATTGCACCCGGCACAGCAACAAGACTTACTTGCGCTGGGGCGCAATCGTATAACCCCCCAGCAAGCTCTGGACGTACATAGTTTGATCGCGGCGCGTGCGGCCTTGCAGCCCGATGCGATTGCCGTCGTGGCGGGCGAGGTCGAACTGAGTTACGCCGCGCTGAATATCCGGGCAAATCGTCTCGCACATCGCTTGATACGGGCAGGGGTCGGCCCGGAAGTGCGGGTGGGTTTTGCCGTCGGGCGCTCGGTCGAGATGATCGTAGGTTTGCTCGCCATCCTGAAAGCCGGTGGTGCCTATGTGCCGCTGGATCCAGCTTACCCGGCCCAGCGCCTTGAACATATGATCTGCGACAGTGGCATTGGTTTGCTGCTGACGCAAAGCATGATACGGCCGAATTGGTCCTTGCCGGAATCTGTCTCAGTGCTGGAGTTGGACGCTCTTGATCTATCGGGCGAAGCGGAGACCGACCCGCAGGTAACGCCGCATGCGGAAAACCTGGCCTATGTAATTTACACCTCGGGTTCGACCGGTCAACCCAAAGGTGTCGCGGTGGCGCATGGCGCCCTGGCGATGCATTGCCAGACTATCGCCGAGCGGTATGAGATGACTGCCGCCGACCGCGAGTTGCAGTTTGCCTCAATCAACTTCGATATCGCGCATGAACGCTGGATTGTGCCATTGCTGGCGGGCGGCGCTATCGTTATCGCGGACCCGGTTAACTGGTCGAGCCGGCGGCTGATCGAGGAACTCAAGCGGCAACGGATCTCGGTGATGTTTCTGACCCCGTCCTACATCAACCCTGTGCTGGCGGATCCGGCCTGGGATGGGCAGCAGATGTCTTTGCGCCTGTGCATCGTCGGTGGCGAAGCATGGGCTGCCGGCGCACTTCAAACTGCTTGCCATAAGCTCGGTACCTGCCGGGTGATCAACGCCTATGGTCCGACGGAGACGGTGATTGCTCCCACCGCATGGAATGCCACGCTGCCGCTGGAGGGGGCATATGCGCCGATAGGCCGGCCGCTGGGCGACCGCACGGCCTATGTGCTCGATTCCAACCTTAACCTGGCGCCGGCCGGTGTGGCCGGCGAGTTATACCTGGGCGGAGCGGGGCTGGCACGCGGTTATCTGAACCGCCCCGGCCTTACCGCGGAGCGATTTGTGCCGGATCCGTTTGCGGCCGGGGGGGCGCGTTTATATCGCACCGGAGACCAGGTTCGCTGGCGCACTGAAGGCGAGTTGGCTTATCTGGGCCGGCTCGATCATCAAGTGAAAATACGCGGCTTTCGTATCGAACTGGGTGAAATCGAAGCCGGCTTGCTGGCCCAGGCCGGGGTGCGGGACGCGGCGGTTACCGTGCACCACACCGTGACGGGAGCACGCTTGCTGGGGTACGTGACAGCCCAGATCGGCGCGGTGCTCGACGTAGCGCTATTGAAAGCCGGCCTGGGCCAATTGGTGCCTGACTATATGGTGCCGAGCTCGATCGTGGTATTGGACGTTTTGCCCTTGACGCCCAATGGCAAAGTGGATCGCCATGCGCTACCGGCGCAGGACCTCCCGACTCCACAACTTTACCAAGCGCCGTCGGGAGAGGTTGAGCTTGTACTGGCGCAAATCTGGTCTGAAGTACTGGGGGTGCCGCAGGTGGGCCGCGTCGATAATTTCTTCGAACTCGGTGGCGATTCCATTCTGAGCCTGCAGGTACAGCGGCGCATTGCGCGAGATCTATGCATCGAGGTCGAACTGGCGGCATTATTTTCAGCGCCGACGCTGGAAGCGCTGGCCGGTGTGGTGGCGGCCGCGCGTCTTCAAGCCGCGAGCGATACCGATGCATACACCGACGTATTGGATAGTATTCTCACCGAGCTTATGCCATGAATCGGCGCACCATGCTGACCCGGCTACTGGGCGCCGGGATGCTGGCCGGCGGCAGCCTGGGCCATGCTGCCGGCCAGTTTGCCGCCGGCTTGCCGCGCCGTCTGGTGTCGCTCGACTGGGGTTTGACGGAAATGTTGTTGTCGCTTGGCGTAGTGCCGGTCGGCATGGCGAATGTGCAGGGTTTTCGCCGTAACTTCACGGCGTGTACTTTGCCCGCCGCAGTGGTGGATCTGGGCCTGATGTTCCAGCCCAATCTGGAATTGTTATGGGCACTCAAACCTGAGTTGATCATCATCACGCCCGCGCATGCAGCCCTGCGCGCGTCGCTTGAGAAAGTGGCCCCGACGCTGACTTTGGGACGCTACCGTGCCAGCCCTGTGCCTTATCTCGCCGCGCGCGCGGAAACCCAACAACTGGCAGCGATCCTGGGCCGCGAGGCGAGTGGCGCAAACGCGCTGGCGCAGGTGGACGCGGCGGTGGCGCAAGCACGTCGGCAACTCATGGATGCGCCGGCGACACATATCGCGCCATTGTATATGGTGCGTTTTGTCGATGAAACCCATTTGCGGGTGTATAGCACGCATAGCTTATACGGCGAAATCATGACACTGCTGGGCTTACATAACGCCTGGCCGGATACGTCCCATGCGGCAGCTTTTTCCACGGTGGGTTTTGAGGCATTGGGGAGCGCGCCTGAGGCCGCTTTGATCTACCTGAAACCGTTGCCGGTACCGGTCGCCAAGCTGATGGAACGTAGCGTGCTGTGGCAGGCCATGCCGTTCAAGAACCCGGGCCGCATGCTGGCCTTGCCGAGTGTCCCGGCTGAAGGCGGCATTGTTTCGGCAGCGTATTTCGCCCAGGTTTTAAGTGATGTTTTAGTAGCGTCGGCAGATCAGCAACGCAAACCCGCGAACGCGGCCGCCCTGCTGCGAGCAACTCCCGATTTGCGGCGTGCATCTGCCCAGGGCACGGCATGATGAGCACCCTGACCCTGCCGTCCATTCTGCCGCGCCGCAGCCCATTGTTGCCGGTAGGCGCGATCCTGTTGGTCGCTTTGATGTTGTCGTTGCATCAACTCGGAGCGCGCCTGCCGCTCGCATTGTGGTGGCAGGCGGTGATTGCGCCTGCGCCGGCCGACCTGCGGCAATTGCTGGTGCATGACAGCGATTTGCCGCGCATCGTTGTGACCTGGTTGTGCGGTGCGGCGCTGGGCATGGCCGGGGTATCGACCCAGCAAGTGTTGCGCAATCCGCTGGCCGAGCCTATGACCCTCGGCATTTTCCCTGGGGCTTATCTGGCGCTGTCGATCGCCACCGTCTTTGCCCCAAGCTGGCTGGACGGTGGCCGGGACGGCGTGGCGCTGCTCGGCGCCGCGGTGGCGCTGACGCTGGTATTCGCCTTGGCGGCACGGCGCGGGATTTCGCCGCTGGCGCTGATTTTGGGTGGCATGATCGTCAATCTGTGTTGCGGCGCACTCAGTTTTGCCCTGGCGCTTTCACATTTCGACCTGTTGACCGGTTTGATGATCTGGGGCGGCGGTTCGTTCGGCCAGCATGACTGGCAGATCGCCTTGGCGTTACTGACACGGTTGCTGCCGTGCACCCTCTTGCTGTTGTTATGTTTGCGGCCGATGGCCGTATTTGAGGTCGGCGACGCGGTGGGCAGCAGCCTTGGCGCCTCGTTACGCATGACGCGCGCCGCGGCGTTGTTTTTGACCTTGCTGGTGACGGCATTTGTGGTGAGTGCGGTCGGGGTGATAGGTTTTATCGGGCTGGCCGCGCCGATACTCGCGCGTTTGGCTGGTGCACGGCGCTTACGCGACCGGATGTTGTGGGCGCCGCTATTCGGTGCCGCCTTATTGTGGCTGGCCGACCAGATTGCCCAGTACGCATCGGTCTGGTACGGCACCTTGATTCCGACGGGAGCCATCACGGCTTTACTGGGTGCGCCGTTATTGCTGGTTTTATTGCCGAGCTTGCGTGGGCGGCCGGATCTCACGCAGGCCTTGCAAGCGCCGTCTACCGCGCTTGCGCCCCGCGCTCTGGTGCTTACCGCATGCATCAGCGCGGCATTCGTTTTGCTGGTGACAGGTGTGGCGCTAAGTGTCGGGCGCGGTCTTGACGGCTGGCATCTGAGTAGTTTGGGCGAAGTACACGCCTTGTTGTTCTTGCGTTTGCCCCATGTCATCGCGGCCTTGGCGGTGGGTGTTTTGTTGGCGCTGGCGGGCGGCCTGCTGCAACGCATGACCGGCAATCCCATGGCCAGCCCCGACGTCCTGGGCATTACCGCGGGCGGTGCCTTGGGTTTGACCGCCGCGCTGTTTCTCACCGTGCATCCGGGTTTGCCGACCTTCCTGATCTGGTGCGCGGGCGGCTCGCTGCTCACGCTGCTGGCACTGATCGCGCTGGGCCGTGCGTCGTCTTATGCGCCCGATACCCTGATGCTGACCGGCGTTACCATCAGCGCGATGTTCCAGGCGATATCGACGATTGCCATTTCCAGCGACGACCCTCGCGTGATCATCCTCTATAACCTGCTTTCAGGGTCGACCTATAACGTGAGCGCAAGCGCCGCGGGAATTGTCGCCGCGGTTGCGTTGGCCGCACTGGCGGTGGTGCCTTGGTGCAAGCGCTGGCTGGAAATCCTGCCGCTGGGCGAGGCGGTGGTGCGTGAACTTGGGGTCAATTTGATGCTGGCGCGTTTTGCCTTGCTGATGCTGAGCGCGTTGCTGACCGCCGCGGCGACCTTGATTATCGGTCCGCTTTCATTTGTCGGTCTGATGGCGCCGCATATGACGCGCATGCTCGGCGTGCGGCGCGTGGTGCCGTTGTTATTCATTTCCTCGGCTGTGGGCGCGGTGCTGATGGTGGCTTCCGACTGGCTCGGCCGCTGGGTTCTGTTTCCCCAGGAAATGCCGGCTGGCGTGATGGCGACCCTGCTGGGAAGCTTGTACCTGATTCTCACTATGTTTAAACGCGGCACACGCGATTAGCGTATGCGCCACGCACTGTCCTGAGGAATTTCATGTCTTTGTTACTGTCCCTCGCCCGCCGCTCCCGCGGGATTTTGTTTATCGCGCTGATCACCAGTTTGATCAGCGGCTTCGGCAGCGCCGGTCTGGTGGCGCTGATCAACCAGGCTTTGGGCGCCAGCCAAGCCCGGCTGACTGAACTGGGCTGGCAATTTTTGCTGCTCGGGATCACGGTGCTGCTCACCCGCACCTTGTCGCAGACCTTATTTATGTACCTCGGTCAAAAGGCAAAAGCCACGCTGCGGATGCAAACCATCCGGCATATCGCCGATGCATCGTACCGGCACCTGGAGCAGCAAGGGGCTTCGCGCTCGCTTGCCGTACTGACCCAGGATCTGGATATGATCGTGATGCTCTTTATCAGCATGCCGGCACTGGCGATGCAAGGCGCGGTGATTACCGGCTGCCTGGTTTATCTCGGCTACCTGTCGTGGAAAATCTTGTTGTTCGCGGTATTCACCATCTGCCTTGGTGCGCTTGGATTTCGTCTGGCGAATACGCGTGCCTTGTTTCACTTGCGTGGCTCGCGCCGCCGCGAGGACGATCTGGTCAAGCATTTTCGTGCTTTGTTCGAAGGCGCCAAAGAACTGAAATTGCATCGCCGGCGCAAACAAGATTTTATCGATGAAACACTTGCCACCAACGTTGAAGCGGTGCGCGTGCAGCGTACGCGAGGTTATGTGTTGTACGCGGCCGCGGCAAGCTGGGGCAGTTTTATCTTATTTGCCTTTATCGGCATTACGCTGTTTGTGTTGACTCGTTTTTTCCCCGTCGATACCCATGTGATGTCGGGTTATGCAATCATTTTCCTGTACATGATCATGCCGATCGAAAGTTTACTTTCGGCCATCCCCAACCTCAGCACAGCGAGGGTCGCACTCGAACGCATCGAACAGGTCAATGCGGATTTGCCGGGCGAAGAAACGCTTGCGGCGACACCGGTCAACTCATTCGACAGCATCGTGCTGGACGGTGTCACGCACCGGTATTTCAGGGAAAAAGAAAACGAAGTCTTTACCCTCGGACCGATCGACTTTACCTTCCGCCCGGGCGAGCTGGTTTATTTGATCGGCGGCAACGGCAGCGGCAAGACCACCCTGGCCAAAATGCTGGTTGGACTCTATGCACCGGAAAGCGGGCAGATCCTGTTGAACGGAAAACCGGTCGGCGATGCCGAGCGCGACAGTTATCGCCAGCATTTTTCCGTGGTATTCAGCGACTTTTTCCTGTTTGACAGCTTGTTTGGCATCAAGCTCGACGGCATCGATGAGCAAGCCAAACGGTTGCTCGAACATCTTCAACTCGAACATAAAGTCACGATTAAAGACGGTGTGTTTTCCACCCTGGACTTGTCGCAAGGGCAGCGCAAACGCCTGGCATTGCTGGTCACCTATCTTGAAGATCGACCGTTTTATCTGTTCGATGAATGGGCGGCCGACCAGGACCCATTGTTCAAAGATGTGTTCTACAAACAGTTATTACCGGAACTCAAGGCCCGAGGAAAAGCTGTGCTGGTCATCACGCACGACGATCGTTATTTTTATCTGGCGGATCGTTACCTCAAGCTCGACTACGGACAGGTGGTCGAAACCGGAGAAGGCAATGCATTACAAGGTGCTTCGTCTCATCCCAGCCACGAGCGGACCGTCGCTGAGGTCTCGCCATGACTACCCAATCTCCCGCGACACAGAATCTTAAGTTGGTGCCGCCGGCTTCGGCAGCGGAAAACTCAACCGCAACCCTGAGTGGAAAAACCTTGCGCGATGCCGTTTTGGGCAGCGCAAACCAGGTTTTTTCGCTGGAAAATGTATCGTTCCAGGTCGGCGAACGCGTCTTGCTGCAACCGCTGACGCTTGCCTTGCCCAAGCACCGCATCTGCGGCTTGATTGGGCACAACGGCTCAGGAAAATCCACCCTGATCAAGCTGTTGGCACGGCAACACAAAGCCAGCAGCGGGGTTATCAGTTTCTCCGGGCAGGCGCTGGCCGATTGGGATCATCGCGGCTTCGCCCGCAAAGTGGCCTATCTGCCGCAGCAATTACCCACGGCTGCCGGCATGACCGTGCGCGAGCTGGTTGAACTGGGCCGTTATCCCTGGCATGGCGCGCTCGGTCGCTTCAGTGCGCGCGATGGCGAAAAAGTCCAGGAGGCGATGGAGTTGACCGATGTGGTCGGCTTTTCCGAGCGTGCGGTAGATAGCCTCTCGGGAGGAGAGCGTCAACGGGTGTGGTTGGCCATGCTGGTAGCGCAGGACAGCGAATGCCTGCTATTGGATGAACCGATCTCCGCGCTCGATATCGCACATCAAATCGAGGTGTTGAAGCTGGTGCGCAATCTGAGCGAGCAGCGTGGCCTCAGTGTGGTGGTGGTGCTGCACGACATCAATATGGCCGGGCGCTTTTGCGACGACCTGATCGCCTTGAAGGGTGGCCGGCTCCTGGCCAATGATGTTGCGGCAGAAGTGATGCGCGCCGAGACGCTGGGCGCCATCTACGGTATTCCGATGGGCACGGTGCCGCACCCGCATGGTGGCACGCCCATCAGTTTTGCGTACTAAACATAAGGGTTTTTCGATGAAAAGAGTATCCGGTCCGCCGGCTGTTGTCCTGCTAATTGCCGCAACACTTGCTTTGCTTGGCGGTTGCGCCCGCGCCGATCTGGCCGGAAACGAGATTTACCATGCCGAGATCCGCCGTACCCAGCAAGGTATCCCGCATATCGAGGCGGCCGACTGGGGCAGCCTGGGTTATGGCTACGGATATGTGCAGGCACAAGACAATTTATGCACCCTGGCCGACGCGTTTGTCACGTATCGTGGCGAACGTTCGGCCAACTTCGGTCCCGATGAGCGACCGCCGACCGCGGCATCGTTTGGCCAGCCGCGCAATCTGGACGCCGATTTTTTCTTTCGGCTGGTTGACGATCAAACCGTGATCGAACATTACCGGTCTGCCCAGACGCCACCGTTGCACCAATTGATCGACGGTTTTGCCGCAGGCTACAACCGCTATCTAGGCGAACTTCAGGCGGGACATTTTCCTTCGGCCCATCTTGCCTGCAATGGTAAGCCATGGGTGACCCGGATCAGCGCGGACGACATCTACCGCAGGCTGGTCGCGGCAAATCTCGCGGGTGGTGCGACACGTTTTGTGCCGCAAATCGCTCAAGCACAACCACCGGTTACGTTGGCCGCTCCGGTTGCGCACGCTTCCGCGGGACTGCCGATGCCGGTTCAGTCGATTGCGGACGAGGCAGCAGGCGACATCTCCGGCTCACCGGCCGAAATTAAACTGACCGCGGCACAACTCGAGATGGGTGGCCGTGCGGGCATAGGCAGTAACGCCTTGGCTTTCGGCGCCAAAGTGACGCATGACGGTGCCAGCATGTTGTTTGGTAATCCGCATTGGTTCTGGCGCGGACCGGACCGTTTCTATGAAGCGCAGTTGACCATCCCGGGTAAGTTGAACGTTGCGGGTGTGTCGTTCCTCGGCGTGCCGTTGGTGATGATGGGGTTTAACGACAATATTGCGTGGACCCATACCGTTTCGGCGGCACGTCGCTTCGGCTTGTTCCAGTTGACGCTGGACCCGACCGACCCGACCCGCTATCTCTATGACGGCCGCAGCGTGGCAATGGATGCGGTACCCGTCACGGTGCAAATCCGTCGCGCCGACGGTACCTTGCAACCGGTCACTCGCACGCTGTACCGCTCGCGCTTTGGTCCCTTACTGGATTTGGCATCGCTTTCACCTGCGTTGGCGTGGAATGCCCAGCACGCTTTTGCACTGCACGATATCAATATGGACAACACCCACGCCTTTGAAAATTTCCTGGCCTGGGACCAGGCTGTTTCATTGGACGATTTTATGGCGATTCAGAAACGCTTGGCCGCCACACCCTGGGTCAATACGTTTGCCGTTGGTCGCGCCGATCCACGGGTATGGTTTGCCGATATCGGCGCTATTCCCGATGTGCCCGATGCCCTGGCACAAAACTGCACGCCGCCCTTGGGCCGCGCCTTTGACGCAAAAATGCCCGGGGTGCCGTTCCTCGACGGTTCCCGCAGCGACTGCAACTGGGGCAATCCGGCGCGCGCACCGCAGCCCGAAGGTTTGCCGGTAGCGCAGATGCCGGCGTTGTTGCGCGATGACTATGTCGGCAATTTCAACGGCAGTTATTGGCTTACCAACGCCACAGCACCACTCACGGGTTACCCAACCATTACCGGTATCACCGGCACGCAACAGTCCTTGCGCACCCGCCTGGGTCACGAACTGGCGGCGGAACTTCAGCGCGAACCGGGCGGTGTGACGCGCGAGTCGCTCAAGCGTGCGGTGCTCGACAGCCGTTCGATGTCGGAGGCGTTAATGCGTCAGCCGATATTGGCAGCTCTTTGTGCGGATCCCGCAACCGGGGTAGGAACCACCAACGCCGCGGCGAACTGGCTGGTGACGCTAAGCCCGGCTGAGGCCAAGATACCCCATGCCGGTTTCGCTACGGCGTCATCGAATCCGCAGACCGTGGATTTGCGCGAAGCCTGCAAGGTGCTGCATGAGTGGAACGGTAAGGCCAATATCGACGCTCGTGGCGCAAATCTGTGGGATGAATTCTGGCGACGCGCCAACGACTTGCCCGATGCACGCCTGTATCGCGTGCCGTTCGACCCGGCACATCCTCTCACCACACCACAGGGTTTGAATGCGGGCGACCCAACCGTAGTCGAGGCCTTGCGCCAGGCGTTGGGCCAAGCCGTAGTGGCGTTACAGAAGCAGGGCTTCAAACTCGATTCCACGCGCGGTGAGATGTTGTACACCCAACGCGACGGAAAACGGATTCCACTTTACGGCGGCTGCGACGCGGAAGGTTACTTTACGGTAGTGTGTTCGCAGCACATGCTGGATGCCGACGGATATTCAATGGACCATAACGGGCACGGCGAAAGTTATGTGCAACTTGTATCGTTCGGCGCGCACGGCGTGGAAGCCGATACACTGCTGGCCCACTCAGAATCCGACGACCCCGTATCGCCGCATTTCGCTGATGCGACCCGGCAATTCTCAAATCAATCCTGGTTGCGCTTTCCGTTTTCGGAGCAGGCGATCGCGGGGGACCCTGAGTTGACGCGGATCAGGCTGGAAGGGCGTTAGCGGAAAGCGAGGCGTTAATTTCCCAAAAGCACGCCCATGGTGCAATGCACGATGGGCGTGCGTTCCACCTTGGCGCGATGCCCCATAAGCGTCGATTTTCTCAATCCGGCAAGTGCGAGATACGGGTTGAAAGCCTCTCGCGATAGCTGTCCGACGGCACCCGTTGCCGGCGCTTGGAAGCCCTGCCAAGCCGCGTCGATATTGGCGGATAGAACTAAAGCCAGATAAAAATCCGCGCTTCCAGGCAGATTCAAACCGGCTGATGGCATAGCAATTGCTTATCTTGCTTGCGAGACCAATGGCGGTCTCGTAATAAGTCGGCTTGCCCAACTTGGGCGACCCGCAGGGACAACGGCGTCCCGAACCGTTATTGCAGGAATCGCGTGATCGATTCCTGCAACGACGGTTCGGGACGCTTTTTTTTTGTGTCACGGAAACGGGAAAACGGAGCGACGGATGAAACATCTACTGCATTCTTTGAAAAGTGGAAATTGGCGCGCGCTGCTTGCCTGTTTTCTCTACTTCGACACGGGTTTCACCGTCTGGGTGATGTTTGGACCGTTGGCGCCGTTTATCAAAAAAGACGTTCCCATGTCGCCGGCCGAATTGGGTTTTCTGGTGGCCGTGCCGGTGCTGGGCGCGGCCATCTTACGAGTCACGTTGGGTAATCTTTATCAGGCTTATGACGGCCGCCGTGTGGCCCTGATGGGGATCGCCTTATCCGCCTTGCCTGCGGTAGTGCTGCTGTTTTTACCTTTTACGCCTTCCTACACCTTGCTTTTGGTACTCGGTGTATTGCTCGGTGTGGGCGGCGCCAGTTTTGCGGTCGCATTGCCCATGGCCGGCAGCAATTATCCGCCCAAGGTACAAGGCCTGGTTCTGGGACTGGCGGCGGCCGGTAATATCGGCGCTGTGCTGGATGGATTTATGTTCCCCGGTTTGGCCGAGCATTTTGGTTGGGCTAAAGCCACCGGTGCGGCCTTGCCTTTGCTGGCATTGGCTGCCACGGCGATCTTTTTCTGGGCCAAGGACAATGCACCCAAGAGTGGCAATGCTGCGCTCGCCTTGCGCAGTTTCGGCATCACCTTGGCTGGTTTGCTGGTGTTGGTGGTAGCAGTCCATGCCGGGGTCTTCGGCAGCGGTAAAAGCGGAGTATTGCTGTTGCCCGTGATGGGTGCGTTGCTGGCGATCGCGGTACTGCCCAAACATTATCGCAGCGTGCTGGTGGAGAGCGATACCTGGGTAGTGATGCTGGTGTACAGCATCACCTTCGGCGGTTTTGTCGGCATGTCTTCGTATGTGACCACGCTGCTGATCACCTTATACCAAATGCCCAAGATTGAAGCCGGTCTGTTTATGTCTTTGCTGGCTTTTATCGGTGCAATGGTGCGTCCGGTGGGTGGTTTGATCGCGGATCGGGTCTCCGGTGTGCGCGCATTAATCGTTTTGCTGGCTGCGATCTCGGCCTGCGATTTCGCCTTCGCGATCTGGATGCCACCCGTCGCGAGCGGGATCGTGTTGTTGTTGGCGACCTATGTATGTTTCGGGCTGGGCAACGGTGCGACGTTTCAGTTGGTGCCGCATCGCTGGCAAGGCAGAACCGGCCTGATGTCCGGCATCGTCGGCGCGGCGGGGGGTATCGGCGGCTTTTATTTGCCGGTGATTATGGGCATCGCCAAGGAAAGTACCGGCAGTTATCAAATGGGCTTCGCCACCTTCGGCGCTATCGCGGCGCTGGCCTTTGTGCTGGTGGCGGCGCATCGCGCGCGTTGGCTGGTCTGGGCTTTGCCGCAAGAGGTACATCTGACGCATGAGGTGCCGCAGGGTGTCGCGATACAAGCTGACAGCGGCGCCTGAATCGCGGCTTATCCAGCTAACTATTGAGCTACATCGGTAGCAACTTGAACCGCACTCCATGCAGCACTGAATTCCGGGAGTAAGCATATGAAAATCATCGTTGTCGGCCACGGCATGGTCGGTCACAAACTCGTTGAAGCGCTGGCTGAGACGGGCTTGGGCCGGATCGAAATCACGATCCTGGGAGAAGAGCCGCGCGCCGCATACGACCGGGTTCATTTGTCGGAATTCTTTGCGGGCAAGTCGGCTGACGATCTTTCACTGGTCGCTCCAGGTTTTTTTGAACGCGACAATCTGCTGCTTAAACTGAATGCTCGCGTCGAGTCGATCGATCGTGCGGCCAAGACCGTGACGCTGGCCTCGGGCGAAGTGCTGCCTTACGACAAGCTGGTGCTGGCCACCGGCTCATATCCTTTTGTGCCGCCGCTGCCGGGAAAAGATCGCCCCGATTGTTTTGTGTATCGCACCATCGAAGATCTCGAAGCGATGCAAGCCTGCGGTAGCCGCTCCAAAACCGGGGTGGTGATCGGTGGCGGTCTGCTCGGTTTGGAATGCGCCAAAGCCCTGCGCGATATGGGATTGTTAACCCATGTAGTCGAGTTTTCTCCACGCTTGATGGCGGTGCAGGTGGATGACGGCGGCGGCCGCGTATTACGGCATAAGATCGAAGAGTTGGGGGTGGTGGTGCATACCGGCAAGAGCACCACCGAAATTGTCGACGGCGAAACGGCCGCGCATCGCATGCAGTTCGCCGACGGCAGTTATCTCGATACCGACATGATTGTGTTTTCCGCGGGGATCCGCCCGCGCGATGAATTGGCGCGTAATTGCGGCTTGGAAATTGGCGCCCGCGGCGGCATCGTGGTCGACGACACCTGCCGCACACTCGACCCGGAGATTTACGCCATCGGTGAGTGTGCCTCCTGGAACGGACAGGTATTCGGCCTGGTCGCCCCTGGTTACGACATGGCCCGAGTGGTGGCGCGGCATCTGCTGGGACAGGATGCGGCATTCAGCGGCGCCGATATGAGCACCAAACTCAAACTGCTGGGCGTTGATGTGGCCAGTCTAGGCGACCCGCACGGTAAACAACCCGGCAGCCGTTCCTATCAGTTTACCGATGAGCGTAAACAGATCTACAAGAAGCTGGTGGTGTCGGAATGCGGTAAATATTTGCTGGGCGGCGTGATGGTGGGCGACGCCGGCGAATACGGCACGTTGTTGCAGATGATGCTGAATCGGATTGAATTGCCCGAGGCGCCCGAGTTTTTGATTTTGCCGCAGGCTGACGGCATGAGCAAGCCTGCCTTGGGCGTTGACGCTTTACCTGCAACCGCGCAAATCTGTTCCTGCAATAGCGTCTCCAAAGCCGAGATCTGTGCCGCGGTGGGTGCCGGCGCCACCGATATCGGGACCTTAAAAACCTGCACCAAAGCCGGAACCTCCTGCGGCGGTTGCGTGGCTTTGGTCACGCAGATTATGAAAGCGGAGATGAAAAAGCAGGGTCTGGCCGTCAACAATCACCTCTGCGAACATTTTCCATATTCGCGGCAGGAGCTGTATCACCTGGTTCGAGTCGAACGAATCAAGACTTTCGGTGCCTTATTAAGCGCGCACGGCAAAGGCCTGGGTTGCGATATCTGCAAGCCGGCGGCCGCGGGCATTTTTGCCTCATGCTGGAATGAGTTTGTGCTGAAGAAAGAGCACGCTGCGCTGCAGGACTCGAATGACTATTTCCTCGGCAACATCCAGCGCGACGGCACCTATTCGGTGGTGCCACGTATGCCGGGCGGCGAGGTTACGCCCGATGGTTTGATCGCGGTCGGGCAAGTGGCAAAAAAATACGGTTTGTATACGAAGATCACCGGCGGCCAACGCGTCGATATGTTTGGCGCCCGTGTCGAGCAGTTGCCGTTGATTTGGGAGGAATTGATTGCCGCCGGTTTTGAATCCGGCCATGCCTACGGCAAATCGCTGCGCACGGTGAAATCTTGTGTCGGCTCGACTTGGTGCCGTTACGGTGTGGATGATTCGGTCGGTCTGGCGATCGAATTGGAAAACCGCTACAAAGGTTTGCGCACGCCCCATAAAATAAAATTCGGCGTTTCCGGCTGCACTCGCGAATGCGCCGAAGCTCAAGGCAAAGACGTCGGCATTATCGCCACCGAAAAAGGCTGGAACCTCTATGTCTGCGGCAATGGCGGGATGAAACCACGGCATGCCGAACTGCTGGCCGTCGACCTCGATAAAACCACGCTGATTCAATTGATCGACCGCTTCCTGATGTTTTATATCCGCACCGCGGATCGTCTGCAACGCACTAGCGTTTGGCGCGACAACCTCGAAGGCGGCCTGCAGTATCTGGTTGATGTGATCGTGCAAGACAAGCTGGCTTTGGGCGCTGAACTGGAACGCGAAATGCAGTATGTGGTGGATACCTATGTCTGCGAATGGAAAGCGGCGGTTGAAGACCCCGAGACCCGCAAGCGCTTTCGCCATTTCGTTAATAGCGAACAAGCCGACCAGAATGTGATGTTTGTCGAAGAGCGTGGGCAGATCCGGCCGGCGACGGTGCAAGAACGCCAGACACAAGCCAAATGGATTCCCCTGGTAGACGTCGCGTGATGGAGTCGATCATGAACACGCCTCTCGCCGCAAAAAAATGGACTCTGGTGTGCGACCTCAACGAGATCGTGCCCAATACCGGCGTCTGCGCCTTGGTCGATGGCGAACAAGTGGCGGTATTTCATGTCAGCGATGGAGCTACGCGGGTATTTGCCATCGGCAACTATGACCCCAATGCCGAGGCGGCGGTGCTGTCGCGCGGTTTGATCGGCAGTTTGGGCGAACGCCTGGTGGTCGCATCCCCCATCTATAAACATCATTTCGATTTGCAAACCGGCGCCTGCATTGAAGTGCCGGAGCATTCCGTCAGCAGCTTCGCCGCGCGTATCGAGCATGGCCAAGTGTGGGTTGCGCGATGACAGTCGCGCATGCAAAACCATCCTTGGTGGTAATCGGCAACGGCATGGCGGGTATGCGTACCGTCGAGGAGTTGTTGAAACTGGCGCCGGACCTCTACGATATAACAGTCTTCGGTGCCGAGCCTCACGGCAACTACAACCGCATCCTGTTGTCGCCGATGCTCGCCGGTGAAAAAAATCTGGACGACATCATGCTCAATACCCGCGCCTGGTATGAGCACAACCAGATCACCTTGCATGCGGGCGACCCGGTACTGTCCATCGACCGTACCCGCCGCCTGGTGCGCTCGGCAGGCGGCCGGGAAGTGCGCTACGACCGGTTGTTGCTGGCGACCGGCTCCAAGCCGTTTATGCTGCCGGTGCCGGGCGCTGATTTGCCGGGTGTGATTGCCTTTCGCCAAATCCAGGACGTTGAGGCGATGTGGTCCGCCGCGCGTCAACACCGGCACGCAGTGGTGATCGGCGGAGGTCTGCTTGGTCTGGAAGCCGCCAATGGTTTGCTGCGTCAGGGGATGAATGTGACGGTGGTGCATGTGAGCGACAGCCTGATGGAGCGGCAGGTCGACCAACCCGCGGCCGCGTTGTTGCAAAAAACGCTGGAGGCGCGCGGCCTGCGTTTTTTGCTGGCGACCCAGACCGCCGCCATCATCGGGCCGGACCGCGTCACGGCCGTGCGCTTCAAGGATGGCTGCGAGATCCCGGCTGACCTGGTGGTAATGACGGCAGGGGTACGCCCGAATATCGCGCTTGCGCAGCAAGCCCGCCTGCATTGCGAGCGCGCAGTGGTGGTGGATGACACGCTGCAAACCTACGATCCCCGCATCTATGCCGTCGGCGAATGCGTGCAACACCGTCGTGCCACCTTTGGACTCGTCGCGCCGATCTGGGATCAAGCCTATGTTTGCGCCGCCCATCTGGCCGGATTGGGTCTGCGGCGTTATGTGCAGCAAGCGACCGCGACCAAACTTAAAGTCACTGGGGTCGAGCTTTATTCGGCCGGCGATTTCGCCGCTGGTGAGGGGCGCGACAATCTGGTGCTGCGCGACCCGCGGCGCGGCGTCTACAAACGTTTGGTGCTGGATCACGGGCAGCGGGTGTTAGGGGCCGTACTGTATGGCGATGTCAAAGATGGCCCCTGGTATTTCGACCTGATCCAGAAGCAGACCGACGTGCGGGCGTGGCGCAGCACACTGTTGTTTGGCCGTGCCGTATGCGAAGCACAAGCGGCGTGAGGCGGAGAGCGACGCCGTGAATGCCCCCGTGATCCCTATCTTGAACCAAGCTACCCATACGACGTGCCCCTATTGCGGAGTGGGTTGCGGCGTGCGCGCCACTCTGCAAGCGGATAGACAGCTTGAAATCAAGGGGGATGAGTCGCATCCCGCCAACCTCGGCCGTCTCTGCGTCAAAGGCTCGGCGCTGGGCGAAACCGTGGCGCTCGACGGGCGCCTGCTTTACCCGCATGTGCGCGAACGCAGAGCGGCAGACCCCGCCGGCTTGCGGCAAGTTTCGTGGGATACGGCGCTGGATCAAGTGGCGCATGGGTTTAGGCGGATTATCGACGAGCATGGCCCAGACTCCGTGGCCTTATATGTTTCCGGTCAGTTCCTGACGGAAGATTATTACGTCGCGAATAAGTTGATGAAGGGTTATATCGGCAGCGCCAATATCGATACCAATTCACGCTTATGCATGTCGTCAGCCGTGGCCGGGCACAAACGTGCTTTTGGCGCCGACCTGGTGCCGGTCTGCTACGACGATCTGGAGCTGGCCGATTTGATAGTGCTGGTTGGCTCGAATACCGCTTGGTGTCATCCGATCCTGTTCCAGCGCATCACCCGCATCAAGGAAACCCGCCCCTCAGTCAAAATTGTCGTCATCGATCCGCGCCGTACCGCCACCTGCGAATCGGCCGACCTGCATTTGCCGCTCAAGCCCGGCACCGATGTTTGGCTATTCAACGGTTTGCTCAGTTTTCTCGCGAGCCAGGGAAAAACCGATCGTTCCTTTGTCGCCGCGCATACCGAGGGTTTGACCGAGACACTTGCCGCCGCCGAACTGGACGCTGCCGATCCGGTCGAAGTCGCCGGAATCTGTCAGGTTGCACTGGACGATCTGCTCACTTTCTACCGCTGGTTCGCCGCCACAGACCAGGTGATCACAGCGTTTTCACAAGGCGTGAATCAATCGTCGTCGGGCACCGACAAGGTCAATAGCATCATCAATTGCCATTTGTTGACTGGACGCATCGGCCGGCCGGGCGCGGGACCTTTCTCGATTACCGGCCAACCCAATGCCATGGGCGGGCGTGAGGTCGGCGGCCTGGCCAATATGCTGGCCGCGCATCTGGAGTTGCATGAGCCGGCCCATCGCGAGCTGGTGCAAAACTTCTGGGATTCTCCTGCGATGGCGGACCGTCCGGGCTTGAAGGCGGTTGAGTTATTCGAGGCGATCGAAGCGGGCCGGATCAAGGCCGTGTGGATCATGGCGACCAACCCGGTGGTGAGCTTGCCCAATAGCGATCAGGTCAAACGTGCATTGGCCCGGTGCGAACTGGTGGTGGTCTCCGACATCGTCGAGCAGACGGACACCAACGCCTGCGCGCATGTGCTGTTGCCGGCCCTGGGTTGGGGTGAAAAAGACGGCACGGTGACCAACTCGGAGCGCCGCATTTCCCGCCAACGCGCTTTTCTTCCGCCGCCGGGCGAGGCCCGCGCCGATTGGCGCATCATCTGCGATGTGGCGCGGCGCATGGGTTATGCCGGCTTTGACTTCACCGGCGCGTCACAGATTTTTGATGAGCATGCGCGGCTTAGCGCCTATCGTAATGCCGGCAATGCCGATAGCCCTCACACAAACCCGGGCGAGAGTACAGAGATCGTGGCACGGACCTTCAATCTCGATGGATTGGTCGGTCTGGGTCAAGCTCGTTTCGATCTGCTGCAACCGGTGCAATGGCCGGTAACCGTCACTCATCCTTTAGGCACGGCGCGATTGTTCACCGATCAACGTTATGCCCATGCGGATGGCCGCGCTCGTTTTATTGCGACTGCGCCGCGCTTGCCGGCCCATGCCGCGAACCATGAATATCCCTTGATTCTCAACACCGGCCGGGTACGCGACCAATGGCACAGCATGACGCGCACGGGTAAATCGCCCAAGCTCGCGGAGCATGTGCCGGAACCTTGTGTCGACCTGCACCCGCAAGATGCACTGTTATATGGCGTGCGCGCCGGTAGTCTGGCGCGTATTGTGACGCGCTGGGGCGACATGGTGGCGCGGGTACAGCATGGCAACGGAATCGCACGCGGCAGCATCTTTGTGCCGATCCACTGGAGCGGTCAATTTGCGTCCGACGCTCGCGTCGGTGCGCTGGTCAATCCGGTGGTCGACCCGATCTCCGGCGAACCCGAGTTCAAACATACCCCGGTGCGGATCGAGCCTTTCAATGTGTCCTGGTACGGTTTTGCCCTAAGCCGCCGGGCCCTTGAGCTGGAGTCGATCCCGCATTGGACGCGGATTCAAGGGCGGCAGTTTGTGCGCTATGAACTTTCCGGGCTCAAGACCGTCGAAGACCACAGCGCCTGGGCGCGCAGCTTTACTGGCGTGACCGACCCGCACGCCGACTGGCTTGAGTACCAGGATGCTTCCGCCGGCGTTTATCGCGCCGTGCATCTGGTTGAGGACCGTATCGATAGCGTGATTTTTATTTCGCCGCGCCCCGATCTGCCGTCGCGAACTTGGCTGGCGAGCTTGTTTGTCAAACCACAATTGGCGGAAGCCGATCGCTTGGGCCTGCTGGTCGGCCAGCCGCTGGAGCGGGGCGCCGACGTGGGGGCGACTGTCTGTTCCTGCTTCGGGGTGGGACGTAATACGATTTGTACCGCGATTCGAGAGCAGGGATTGACCACTACCGCGCAGGTCACAGCCTGTCTGAAAGCCGGCGGAAATTGCGGCTCCTGTGTGCCGGAAATCAAGCGCCTGTTGACTCAGATGCGGGTGGGTGAGGGTGAACTGAGTTAGGGATGCGAGTTGGGGAGGTTAACCTCGAGCATCGATCTCACACATGTTTCGACCTGTAACAACCTTAAGCGTTTGAAAAAAACCTCGTATATCCACGCTCGATCCCGATAATGAAATGCAAGGGATAACCCCAATTAGTGTCGCTCAACAGGTGCCGGCATGCCGCGCCTACCGTTCGACGGGCAACCGCTCTCGCTGCAGATGCAGCGTTGGAATGCGCAGCCAGTCGTTCCGCTCAAGGAGAATACGCATGCGAATCGCCCAAATAGCGCCGTTATATGAATCTGTCCCGCCCAAGTTTTATGGCGGTACCGAGCGCGTCGTTTCTTACCTGACCGAAGCGCTGGTCGACCTCGGCCATGACGTGACGCTGTTTGCCAGCGGCGATTCAGTCACCTCAGCCAATCTCGAAGCCGCCTGGCCGCGTGCCTTGCGCCTGGACCCGACCATTCGCGATGCGTTGGCACCTCATGTGTTGATGCTGGAGCAAGTGCGCCGCGTCGCTCATGAATTCGACGTATTGCATTTTCACCTCGATTATTTGCCTTTCCCCCTGTTCTCGACGCTCAAGACGCCGTTTGTCACGACCTTGCATGGCCGTCTCGACCTGCCGGAATTGCAACCGGTGTTCGACATGTTCCCGCAAGCGCCGGTCATTTCGATCTCCGACTCGCAACGTCAACCGCTGCAGCAAGCGAACTGGCTCAACACGATTTATCATGGCTTGCCCGAGCAACTGCTCACGCCGCAAGCGCAAAAGAAGCCGGAATACCTGGCTTTCCTCGGGCGTATCTGCCCCGAGAAGCGAGTCGATACCGCGATTCGGATTGCGGCGCAAAGCGGTCTGCCACTGAAGATCGCCGCCAAAGTGGACAAGGTCGACCAGGAATACTTCAAGCGGGAAATCGAGCCGCTGCTGTCGCAGGCTCATGTCGAATTTGTCGGTGAGATCAACGAAGCACAGAAACCCGAGTTCCTCTCGGGCGCCAAAGCGCTGTTGTTTCCGATCGATTGGTCCGAGCCTTTCGGCTTGGTGATGATCGAAGCCATGGCGTGCGGCACTCCGGTGATCGCGTTCAACCGCGGTTCAGTGCCGGAAGTCATCGACCATGGCGTGACGGGTTATATCGTGGAAGACGTGCAGGGCGCGGTTGCGGCACTGCAACGCCTCGACGAACTGTCGCGCACGGAAATCCGGGCCCAGTTCGAACGCCGTTTTAGCGCAAAAACCATGGCGCAGAATTATGTCGACAGCTATGCGGCATTGATCAAAAGTACCCACCATCCGGTATTGCGCAGCGTAGCCGCAGGTTAAAACTATCACGTTGTACGGCGGTGTCCGGCTTAATCACCGGGCACCGGCCGTCGCACTATTTGCACCAGTCCGATCGATCCGCGCACAGCGTGATGGATCTTGCGTTGCCTTTGCGGCATCCAATTACACGGCATAAAGCGGTATTCAGGCGATACCGCACCTGACTGGCCCAAGCCCGTGATCGGATAGAATT
>Ga0302316_10000049_pt1 | contig 101757 bp, 82 predicted proteins | sample III_Palsa_N3_2_FD_200456 | JGI IMG/M metagenome (GOLD analysis project Ga0302316, IMG submission 200456) | Peat permafrost microbial communities from Stordalen Mire near Abisko, Sweden - III_Palsa_N3_2 | ecosystem: Environmental > Terrestrial > Soil > Palsa > Peat permafrost | place: Sweden...
GCGCTACGGTTCAGCATTTGAGCCATGGAACGATCCTTCATGAATGAGCCAGGCGGCGAGTGGGCCAATAGGTTGCATATTCGCGCTTGGCGACGAAGACCGCAAATGTCCCGTTGACGATCGAAACGCATAGCCGACTGTCGGCTCGGCCCGCCTCTATGGGATCGGTTTCTGTCAACGGCTCAAGCGTTCGGTAGGGGTGACGCTCACCGTCATCCGCTTGCCGTCGCGCAGGATGTGAAACGGCAGGGCTCTGCCGATGCTGTCATGATCGAGGGCGCGGAGCAGGTCGTCGACGCCGGTGATGCGCCGCTCGCCGACGCCGACGATGACGTCGTCCTCGCGCAGGCCGGCGAGCGCTCCGGGGCCGCCCGGCTCGAGGCTGGCGATGATGGCGGCGCTGGCCTGGATCAGGCCGGCGGCCATGGCCAGCTGGCGCGGGATCGCCACCTGTTGGGCGGAGACGCCGACAAAGCCGCGCCGGACGCGGCCGTACTTCAGAAGTTCGGCCATCACGAAGGACGCTGTGTTGCTGGCGACGGCGAAGCATATGTTCTGGGCGCCGGCGATGACGGCGGTGTTGACGCCCACCACCTCGTTGCGGGTCGAGACCAGCGGCCCGCCCGAATTGCCGGGGTTCAGGGCGGCGTCGGTCTGGATCAGGTCCTCGACCATCCGCCCCGTCTCGCCGCGCAGGGAGCGGCCGACGGCGGAGACCACGCCGGCGGTGACGGTGGCCTCGAAGCCCAGGGGATTGCCGATCGCCACCACCAGCTGGCCGCGCCGCAGCGCCTTGGAGTCACCGAGCTTGGCCGCCGGCAGGGTGACGGGCTTGTCGATGCGCAGCAGCGCCAGGTCGGTATCGGGATCGTCGCCGACCGGGCAGGCCATCAACACGCGGCCGTCGGAGACCACCACCTCCAGGCAGGCCTCGCCGCGGGCCACATGGCTGTTGGTAAGGATCAGCCCGTCAGAGGAGACGATCACGCCGGAGCCTACGCCCAGGCGGCCGTCTTCGCTGATCGGATGGATGCGGACCACCGAGGGGCCCACGGCGTTCACGGCGGCGATGACGGCGGTGGAATAGGCGTCCAGGGCGCCTTGGCCCGCATCGAACACCGGCGTCGCCTGGGGATGCTCACCGCAGGTCCCCGGGCCGAAGGTCTGCTCCCACTGGCGGTCGAAAACCTGGGCCTTGGAGTCGAAAACCCCCGCCAGCGATCCGCCGGACCGGGCCTGCGCCTCGTACTTTCGCCCCTTGCGCAACATCATCGTGCGCCCCCGCACCCGCCCGTCAGAAAGGCGGCGCCAGCCTTTCCCAAGCCTGCGCCACGTCCAGTTTGATCTGATCCACCATGGTTTCAATCCCGCTGAAATTCAGCTCGGGACGCAGGAAGGCGATCAGGTCGGTTTCTATCGTCTGCCCGTAGAGATCCTCGTCGAAGTCGAACAGGAAGACCTCAAGCCGGGCCTCGACAAGGCCGGTGGTGGGATTTTCGCCGAAATTCGCTACGCCGGGCACTTCTCGCCCATCGGCCAGGCGCGTTCGGGTCGCATAGACGCCAAGCTTGGGCCGCACATAGTCGCCCGCGCCGATATTGGCGGTGGGAAAACCCAGTTCGCGGCCCAGGTGCTGGCCCTCCACCACCGCGCCCTCGATGGCGAAAGGTCGGCCGAGGATTTCCGCCGCCCGCTCGGGGTTGCCGGCCTTCAGCGCCTCACGCACCGCGCTGGAGGAGTATTTGGCCGCGTCCGTATCGCCCAACCGCTCGGTGATCGACACCGAGAATCCCAGCGCCTCGCCGTAACGGCGCAGGGCGTCCGGATCGCCGGTGCGGTCCTTGCCGAAGGTGATGTCGAAGCCGGCGGCCACGTGCCGGGCGCCCAAACCACCGGCCAGCACGTCGCGGGCGAACGCCTCGTCGCTCATATTCGCCATGCCTTCATCGAAGGGCAGGATGTAGAAGAAGTCGACGCCCAGGGCGTCCAGCGCCCGCGCCTGCTGGTCCACGGTCATCAGCCGGAAAGGCTCGGCGCCGGGGTCGAAGTAGCGGCGCGGATGCGGATCGAAGCTGATCACCGCCAGAGGCGCGCCGAGGTCCTTGGCCGCCTTGCAGGCGCCGACGATAACGCCAAGATGGCCCTTGTGCACGCCATCGAATTCGCCGAGCGCCACGGCCGCGCCGCGATGCTCGGGCTCGATATCACGCCAGCCGTGGACGACCTTCAGACGCAAGTCAGCCGCCCCGTCTCAACTGTCACGCCGGGGGGCCATGACCAAGGCCTCGCCATCGAGCACCGGCTTGCCCTCGACGCTGCAGACGGTGGCGAGGGTCACGCGGGCCTTCTCGGCGTCGATTGCTGTCACCTCAACCCGCGAGACCACCTCGTCGCCGATCCGCACCGGGCGGCGAAAACGCAGGGACTGCGACATGTAGACGGTTCCCGGCCCAGGCAGGTCGCCGGCGATCAGGGCCGACAGCCAGGCGGCCGACAGCATGCCGTGGGCGATGCGGCCCTTGAACTGGGTGGTGGCGGCGAAGGCCTCGTCCATATGCACCGGATTGAAGTCCCCCGAGACGTCGGCGAAGGCCACAATGTCCGCCTCCGTGACCACATGGGCGCGCTCGGCGCTCTGGCCAAGCTTCAGGTCTTCAAGAAAATAGCCGGCCAATCCGCCCTCCAGCGCTTAGGTCGATGTGTTTTAGACGAGCGCGGCGCGCGGTCGAGCCCTAACCTTTTGAAGCAGGGCGTAAGGGGATCACCAGACCAGGTCGGCCATGGCCAGAGGCGCCTCACCGCCTTCGCGCGCCAGCAGGGCCTGGGTCAGCCCCGCGTCGAGAAAGCCCTGGTCGCCGATGGCCGCATTGCCATGGATGCCGCGGGCGATGAACAGGCAGTCCAGCTTCTGGTCGGTGGCGCCGCGCACATCGGTGGCGATCCCGTCGCCGACACAGAGCACGCGGCGGCGATCCACCGGCCGGCCGAGGAGAGTCTGCGCCTCCGCCAGGGCCATCTCGTAGATGGGGGCGTAGGGCTTGCCGGCCATCCGCACCGGCCCGCCCAGGCTGGCGTAGAGGTCGGCCAAGGCGCCGCCGCAATAGATCAGCCTGTCCCCGCGCTGCACCACCTTGTCCGGATTGGCGCAGATCATCGGCAGCTTGCGCGGCGCGCAGGCGGCCAGGCGCTCGCGATAGTCCTCCGGCGTCTCCACCTCGTCATCGTTGGGGCCGGTGCAGGCGATGAAGACGGCCTCTTCAGGCGGGACGAATTCGACGCCCAAACCCTCATACAACGGCCAGTCCCGGTCCGGCCCGATCTTCCACGCCGGGCCTGGCGCCAGCTCGGCCAACAGCCTGCGCGTGGCGTCTCCGGACGAGACGAAGGCCCGCCAGCTCGCCCGAGGCACGCCGAGGCTGTCAAGCTGTTCGTACACAGCGACCGAGGGCCGGGGCGAGTTGGAGATCAGGATGACCGGCCCGACCTTCGCATTGTAGCGGGCCAGGGCCGCGCAGGCGTCCGGATAGCTCTCGCGTCCATTATGGATCACGCCCCAGATGTCGCAGAGCAGGACATCGTACTGGCCGGCGATGTCGGACAAGCCGGAGATCAGATGGGGTGCGGTCATGCGCGGCGGGTAGCGGGGGAACAGGGATGGGTCAACCGCTGATGCCGCGCCCGGGCCGCGGCCTCGGGGCAGGGTCGTCTATTTGACCGGAACCGTCGCCAGGTCGGCGTCGATCTTAGCCAGCATTTCCGGCGTGAGCGCGGGCACGTAGGTCACGATGTCCTGCAAGGTATAGAGCCGGCCCTGGTCGATCCGCGGATCGTTCACGACTTCCGGGATCCATTTTATCAGCACCGCCTTCGTCGCCGGATTGTCCAGCAGATCGCCGATGGGGGTGGTTGAGGTGGAGTAGGCGTGGGCCGCGGCTGCCGGAGCGGGGGCGGCCGCGGGGCCGGGCGTCTGGCCCTGGGCGGCCGAGGCGGCGGCAAGGGCGACAACAACGCCGAGACTGACCAGTCGTATCAAGGGGCGGCTCCTGCCTTCTGGAATCGAGAGAAGAGAACAAGACTGCAGGAGAATCAGCAGCGCCCCGGTTGGCAAGCCTTATCGCCCGCCTGCCCGCCGTCTCAGGTTTGTGCGCATGAAATCCGCAGGTGGGTCGGCTTCGGCGAGGATGGCGTCGCGGATGGCGCGCGGCTCGCCGAACAGATTGCCCTGGCCGTAGCGGATGTTGAGCTCAAGGATGTCCACCACCTGCCGCTCGGACTCCACCTTCTCGGCGATCATCTCGATGCCATAGCGGCGGGTCAGGTCTGCGTAATCGGCGGCGGCCAGGTCCTTCATCGAACGCAGGGCGAGCTGGCCGTCGACCTCGAGCAGCTGGTTGATCATCATCTCGGCGCCAACGCGCACGAACTTCACATCGGCCCGGGACAGGTCCTGGAAGTCCAGGTCCAGGTCGGCGACCTTGTCCAGCGAGAAGCGGAAGCCGAGATCGGCAAGCTTGGCCATGTTGCGGGCCTCGATCGCGCCGCGCTGCTCAAACGCCGCCTGTCCCAACTCGAAGATCAGGCCGTTGGCCATGTCCTTGTTTTCGGCCAGGAACTCCAGGAACTGCGGGAAGAAGACCTCGTCCGCCAGCGAGCCCATGGCGACATTGCAGAAGATGCCGACCTTGCGGTCGTTCTTCGCCAGCCGCCGGACGATCTGCACGCAGCGGAACAGCAGCAGGTTGTCGATCGCCGACATCAGCCCTTCCGGCTCGGCGACGCTGAGATATTCGGCCGGCATCATCACCCGGCCGGAGGCATCGCGCAGGCGTGAGAAGCTTTCATAGAAGACCGTGCGCCGCTGAGGCAGGCTGACCACCGGCTGCAGGTAGAGATCGACCCGGTTCTCCGCCAGAGCCTGGCGGACGGTCTCAAGCAGCGCGCCGTGCTGGCCGTGGCTGTTGGGGTGGCCCACCGTGTGTGAAGGCCGCTGTGCGAGCCGTTCCTGCAGGGACTCGCTCATCCGCTCGACCAGTCCCTCGAGCACCCGCACCTCGGTGGTCAGCTCCTCGGAGCGTTGCAGGGCGTCGGTGGTGACGGTCTGGACCAGGCCACCGATGCGTTCGTGCATGTCGGACAGCTGGTCGGCCAGGATCAGATGGGCTTCGCGCAGGTTGGCCAGTTCGGATTGCATCTGACCATTGGCGAGGTTGCGGGCGATCAGGCCATGCAGGGCGAACAGAAGCCCCAGCACGCCGACCAGGCCGGCGAGCCCCGCACCCCATCCGCCGCCGCCCCGCCAAAGGAAGAGCGCCGCCGTCAAGGCCAAGCAAAGATAGGCGCCAGCCAGCAGCGCCCCGGTGACTCTGCGCATAATCCCGCCCGTTCGAATCACCTGAAAGTATCGACCGGATCGGGCGGTCAAGTCGAAGGAAATGACGCCGCAGGCTTTTCGGGGACCTGGGAGGGCCTCAGAGCCTATTCCGCTGGCGTCGCATCCAGGCGGCTGATGACCTTTTTGTCGGCCCAATGGCTGGAGATATTGTTGCGGAAATAGGCCGGCCGGTCGGTCAGGGCCTCGGTCTCCAGCCACAGCCGCTTCAGGTGGCGCACCTTCCCCGCCGGACGGTCATCCACGTAGGACGAACGGCCATGCAGGACGTGGTAGTTGTTGATGAACTGCATATCCCCCGGCTCGAAGTCCATCACCACGCTATAGGCGCCGGACTCGGCCTTATCCTGCATCCAGGTCAGGGCGGTCAGCGCCGCGTCGGTCAGACGCGGGGCGTCGGCATGACGTTGCGAAGCCAGGATGTAGGCGCGGATCAGGCGGATGAAGAGCCGTCCGCCGTGGGCGGTGAAGACCGGAATCTCATACCAGCCGCGCCGGCCCGGCGCCTGCTCCCCTCGCATATCGTAGGGCTGGGGCTTGTAGAGCTCCGCCGCCAGGTCGGGCCGCTCGCGCACCAGGTCGTTGTGCAGGGCGACGGAATTGCACACCGCCGACAAGCCGCCAGACACGCCATTGCGCAGGCACATCAGGCCGACGAGGTCGGAGCCGTCGCAGTGGAAGTCCAGGCCGATCTGGCCGAGTTCGTTGCCGCGCGCGGTCGGGTCATCGCGGCTCTTGCCCTGGTCGGTGACGTCGCCCAGCAGGTGGCCATAGTGGTTCTGCGGCCAGGGCCGGCCCAGGTGCGCGCCGACTCCCCAATAGGCCAGACACATCTCGTCGTTGTCATAGCGATCCCGCGGCAGGCCACGCAGGCGCACAAAGCCGCGCCCGTCGATCAGTTCGCGCTCAATCGCCTTCAGCCTCTTGCCGAGCGTGGGCAGCGGAAAGTCCGCCTTGCCGATGTCGAGAAAGTTGGCGGAGACCGTCCGGGCATGGGCGATGGCCGCGTCGATCTCGGCGACCTCGCCCACGTCCAGATATTCGGTCCAGGCTTCCGGGTCGGTCACATCCTCCGCCCGCCATTCGCAGGCTTCTTCCATCACCTGAGGAGTCATGGTGGTTCTCCCTATTCCGCCGCCATCGTCATTCCGCAGCCAAGGCTTGGGGCGCCGCGCGGGCGCCGCGCAGCAATCGGCCTGGCAAAGATCCCGTGGGCTCGCCATCGCGATAGGTGACCTGGCCGGCGACGATGGTGGCCACATAGCCCTTGGCCCGCTGGATCAGCCGTTTGCCGCCGGCGGGCAGGTCGTAAGCCACCTCCGGCGCCATCAGCGTCAGACCGTCATAGTCGATCACATTCAGGTCGGCGCGCAGGCCGGGGACGATCAGGCCGCGATCGAACAGGCCGACGGACTCCGCGGTGTCGCGGGCCTGCATCTTGACTGCCTGTTCGATGGAAAGGCGCGGGCCCCGCGTGCGGTCGCGGGTCCAGTGGGTGAGCAGGGTGGTCGGGAAGCTGCCGTCGCAGATGGTGCCGACATGGGCGCCGCCATCGCTGAGGCCCGGCACCGTGTCGGGGTGGGTCAGCATCGTATAGGCCGGATCGAGCGAGCCTTCGGCATAGTTGAGCAGCGGGATGTAGAGCATGCCCCGCCCGCCATTGGTCAGTAGGTGATCCAGGGCGATCTCCTGCGGCGAGACCCCACGCGACGCGGCTATGGCGGCGACCGTGGTGTCGGCCGTGGGCTCGTAGTCAGGCTCGGCGCCCATCGGATGCATCCGCTCCCAGGCGCTCATCCGGGCGCGTTCGCCGGTGGGCGCCTCGGCGAACAGACGGGCGCGGAAGTCCGGATCACGCAGCCGCGCCACCCGGTCAGCCAGCGAGGCGCGCGCGATCTCCGCAAAGGCTGGATAGGACTGGAAGGGGTGGTTGGTCAGCTCCAGGCCCAGTAGCACGCCCACCGGCCGCACCGCCGCCTGCGCCTTCATCGGCAGGCCCGCCTCAACCGCCTCATGCAGGGCGTTGAGCAACAGCTTGTAGGACTGCGGCTGGATCGGGCTCTGCACCAGGGAAAAGGCCAGCGGCCGGCCCGAGGCCTCGACGATCCGCCGCAGCATGGCGAACTCGGCCAGGGGATCGACGAAGTCCGACACCACTTGCAGCGTCCCCTTGCCCGCCGCCTTCAGCCCCATGGCGATGCCGGTTAGCTCGTCCTCGCCGGCGGTCAGGGTCGGCGTCGGCTCGCCGGCCTTGGTGCGGTGGTTGAGGGTTCGGGAGGTGGAAAAGCCAAGGGCGCCCACCTCCATCGCCCGCTTGGCGATGCTGGCCATGGCGGCGATGTCGGCCGGCGTCGCCGCCTCGCGGTTCGCGCCCCGGTCGCCCATCACATGCACCCGCACCGCCGCGTGCGGCAGCTGGGCGCCGATGTCGACGTCGAACCGCCGCCGGGCCAGGGAGTCCATATAGTCGGGATAGCTGCGCCAGTTCCACGGCAGCCCCTCGGTCAGCACCGGGAAGGGGATGTCCTCGACGCCTTCCATGAGCAGGATCAGGCGGTCGCGTTCGTCCGGCTCACAAGGCGCGAAGCCCACGCCGCAATTGCCCATCACCACGGAGGTGACCCCGTGCCAGGACGAGGGCTGCATCCGCTCGTCCCAGGTGGCCTGGCCGTCGTAATGGGTGTGGACGTCGACGAAGCCGGGCGTCACCAGATGCCCCCGCGCGTCGATCTCCTGGGCGCCGGTCCCCGAGACCGCGCCGACCTTGGCGATGACCCCGTCCTTGACCGCGACGTCGGCCTCGAAGCCTTCGCCACCCGTCCCGTCGATCACGCGGCCGCCGCGGATCACCAGATCATAGGCCCGGTCCATGGCCGTTCCTCCCATGTGTTTTCTTGTTGGTCGTATTGAGCGCGCGTGAGGCGGGGGGCGTCAAGTAATCAAAGCCCTCCCCCTCGATGGGGGAAGGGTTCTTCCCACTCCCGCAGCTTGGCCATTGAATTGTAACCTTACGGCGCCAATATAAAGGCAAGCCGGGATCATCCGGCGCGCGAGGCCAGGCGTATACTGGCCAAATAGGGAGACACCGGGCGCCGATCCGTCCGGTTCGAAGACGAAATGCTCATCAAAGCGATCTGGACCTTGAGCGCGATTGTCGCGGTCGGCGTCGGCTTGCTGCTTCCGGCCCCGGCCTTGTTCGGCGCCAAGACGCACAACATCAGTCATATGGAGCTGGCGCAGAACTAGGCGCCTGAAATCCGCCTGCCCAGCGGGCGGAAATCACCATAACGTCCGCCGCGATGAGTCGCGCGGGCCGCTATAGCTTCTATGAGTTCTTCGCGGGCGGAGGCATGGCGCGAGCCGGCCTCGGCGCCGGCTGGGACTGCCTGTTCGCCAACGATTTCGACGCCGCCAAGGCCCGCAGCTATCGCGCCAACTGGGGCGATGATGATCTGCGCGAAGGCGACGTCTGGGACCTGTCGCCGGCCGACCTGCCGGGCGCGGTGGACCTGGCCTGGGCGTCCTCGCCCTGCCAGGATCTGAGCCTCGCCGGCGCTCGGGCCGGACTGACCGGCGGGCGGTCTTCCGCCTTTTGGGGATTCTGGAAGCTGATGGAGGGCCTGGCCGCGGAGGGCCGCGCGCCGCGCGCGATCGTGCTGGAGAACGTGGCCGGGCTTTTGACCTCGCACGCAGGCGCGGATTTCGCCGCCGTCTGCAAAGCCTTCGGCGCGGCCGGCTATGTATTCGGCGCGGTGGAGGTCGACGCGGTGCGGTTCGTGCCGCAATCGCGGCCCCGGGTGTTCGTAATCGCCGTCCGAGACGGAGCGGGCATGGCGGCGGCCGGGCCCGGCGCCTTCCACGGCCGCGCGGTCCAGGCGGCGCATGAGGCGCTGCCCGCCGAGCTGAAGGCCCGCTGGCGCTGGTGGCGCCTGACCGAGCCCGCGGCGCCCAACCGCCGGCTCGCCGACCTGCTGGAACCCGACCGCGCGGTGACCTGGCGCACGCGCGCGCAGACCAAGCTTCTGCTGGACCAGCTCAGTCCCCTGCATCACCAGCGTCTGGACGCGGCCCGCGCTTCGGGTGAGCGCGTCGTCGCCGCTGTCTATCGCCGTATCCGCGTCGAGCATGGGGTCAAGGTGCAGCGGGCGGAGCTGCGGCTGGACGGCCTGGCCGGCTGTCTGCGCACGCCGGCCGGCGGCTCCTCGCGCCAGTTCCTGCTGATCGCCGAAGGCAAGACCATCCGCAGCCGCCGGCTCACCGCCCGCGAAGGCGCGCGCCTGATGGGCCTGGACGATTCCTATCGCTTGCCAAAGGGGGAGACGGAGGCGTTTCATCTGGTCGGCGATGGCGTCGCCGCGCCGGTGGTGCGGTTCCTGGCCGAACAGCTGATTGAACCCCTGCTGAGCGGCCCCCTGCTGAGCGGATCGGCCATCATCGCCGCTGAATAGGCTGGCGCCTTTTCTGTTCGGACTCTGGCGCCAAGCTCGAGTAAATTGGTAGGAAATGCCCTCGCAGAAAGGCTCCCCGTGACCGACGCCGCCACCAAGACCGCCCCCAAAGCCGTTTATGACGCGGCGCGCTACAAGCGAAAGGGACGCGGCCGAATCTATGACTCCATCATCGACACCCTGGGCGACACCCCGCTGGTGCGCCTGCCTCGGCTGACCGCCGAGCTGAAGCCCAAGGGGGTGGTGCTGGCCAAGCTGGAGTTCTTCAACCCCCTGGGCAGCGTCAAGGACCGCATCGGCGCCTCGATGATCGAGTCCCTGGAAATCCAGGGCATCCTCAAGCCCGGCTCGGTGATCGTCGAGCCCACCAGCGGCAACACCGGCATCGCCCTGGCCTTTGTGGCCGCCAACAAGGGCTATCCGCTGATCCTGGTCATGCCCGAGAGCATGTCGGTGGAACGGCGCAAGATGCTGGCCCTGCTGGGCGCGCGGCTGGAGCTGACGCCGGCGGAAAAGGGCATGCGCGGCGCGGTGGCGCGGGCGCAGGAGCTGCTGGCGGAAATCCCCGGCTCGGTGATGCCGCAGCAGTTCGAGAACACCGCCAACCCCCTGGTCCACACCGTCTCCACCGCCGAGGAGATCTGGAACGACACCGAGGGCGCGGTGGACGCGGTGGTCTCCGGCGTCGGCACCGGCGGCACCATTACCGGCGTTGGCCGGGTGCTAAAGGCGCGCAAGCCGTCGCTGAAGATGATCGCGCTGGAGCCGGAGGGCTCGGCGGTGCTGTCCGGCGGCCAGCCGGGCCCGCACAAGATTCAGGGCATCGGCGCCGGTTTCGTGCCGGGCGTGCTCGATCGCGGGGTGATCGACCAGATCGTCACCGTCTCCAACGACGAGAGCTTCGAGATGGCGCGCAAGGCGGCGCGAATGGAGGGGTTGCCCGGCGGCATCTCCTCGGGCGCCGCCCTGTCGGCGGCCTTCCGCCTGGCGTCCATGGACGAATGGGCCGGCAAGACCATCGTCACCATCATCCCCAGCTTCGCCGAACGCTATCTGTCGACGGCCCTGTTCGAGGGGCTCTAACGACGGCGTCAAAGGACATCGTTCATTCCATAATTCCCCGTCTCCCCCGGCCTTGTGCCGGGGGAGACGGTGTTAAATGGATCGGATGACTGACCGCCCGCCCACCACCGACGTCTTCACCCCCGAGCAGCGCTCGGCGGTGATGGCGCGGGTCAAGGGGCGCGACACCAAGCCGGAAATGATCGTCCGCCAGGCCCTGACCCGGCTGGGCGCCCGCTATCGGCTACACCGCAAGGACCTGCCCGGCGCGCCCGACGTGGTCATGCCGGGGCGCAAGCTGGTCATCTTCGTCCACGGCTGCTTCTGGCACGGCCATGATTGCGCCCGGGGCGCCCGGGTGCCGAAGGCCAATCGCGACTACTGGCTCGGCAAGGTCGGCCGCAACCGCGAGCGCGACGCCCGCAATCTCGAGGCCCTGACGACGATGGGCTGGAGGGTCGAAACGATCTGGGAATGCGACCTGAAGGACCGCGCTGGGCTGGAGGCAAGGTTGCGGGTTCTGTTGGACGCCCCAGGCGCCTAGGCTTCCGCCACAACCTTCCGCTTTGGCCAGACCGCGACCACCAGGGCGAAGAACAGCACCGAGGCCAGCGCGGCGGCCGCCTCGCCATAGAGCATCAGATTGGCCCCGCCCTTGTCGTGCCACTGGCCCTCCAGGGCGATGAAGGCGCCGATGGGCACGTTGGAGACCGAGGCCATGAAGTTGAACTTGGTCGCCGCCGCGCCCTGGCCGATCGCCTCCAGCACCACGGCGGAATAGGCGGTGTAGCAGGCGCCGATCAGGGCCGCGTAAAGCAGGACGAAGGTCACGTACATGGCCGGCGTGCGCGGGGCCAAGGCCATCAGCGCCAAGGCCGCGCCAGCGACCAGCCCGAACAGGCAGTAGGCCAGCCGCCGGTCGATCCGATCGCAGATCCAGCCGCCGATCAGGCAGCCGGGGATCGACACCAGTCCCGCCAGGGCTCCGTTCGCCAGGGCCACCGTGTCCGAGCCGGTGCGCCAGTCGCCGGCGATGGAAGACCACAGGCTCTGCGCCGCTCCGGTGCCCAGCGGCAGCAGCATCAGGATGATCACCAATATCCCCGCCCGCGAGCGGATCACCGACCAGACGTCCCGCAGGACTTCGGCGAAGGTCAAAATCATGTTGGGCCGCACGTGCGACCGGGGCGGCTCGCGCACCGCGAACAGCGCCAAGCTGCAGGCGATGACAATCACACCCAGCACGGCGCCAGACACCCAACTGGGATGCACATGCACCGCCAGCCACAGGGCCAGTCCGCCGCCCAGGCCGGATCCGGCGAAGTTGCCCGCCTGCGACCACCCCGAGGCCATGCCCTTCAGGTGATTGTCCAGATTGGCCATGAAGGTCTCGGACGCCATGCTGCACAGGGTCGAGGCGAAGCTGGTGACCACCACCAGCACCGTGAACATCGGCATGGCCGCCGGCGTGGTGGGCAGGATGCTGGACCAGAGAATGCCGATGGCGACCAGGACGGCGCCGATCACATACCAGGCCTTGCTGGTCAGGGTGGTGTCGACGATGGGCGCCCAGGCCACCTTCCAGGTCTGCGGAATGAAGCTGAGGGCGGTCATGGTCGCGATGGCGCCGACGCTGACCCCGCCGTGCACCAGCAGGTAGCCGAGGGTCACCCCCAGATAGCCGGCGGGAATCCCGAACGGCGACAGCAGCGCCAGGAAGATGATGGTCGGCGGATTGACCTTGGTGGGAATAGGGGCCGGAGGCGGCGCGTCGGCGGTCCTGTCGATCGTCATACGCCCCCATGCCCGATGGCTACGGGCAAGTTAGCGCACGCCGGGGTGCGATTTGGCAAGCGGCGGAGGCTCACTCGTCGCGTCGCCCGGGCCTTGCTCTGCGCAAGGGGCCCCGTAACCGACGTCTCTTCAGTCGCTCAACCGCCCTGGCGATGCATCGCCTTGGCCATGGCGTCGGCGACGATCTGGCGCTGGGCGGGGGTGCATTTGCTTTCGGCGCAGACGCGGTCGGCGGTGTTGCGCAGAATCCCGGGCATGGCGGCCATCATCAGCGGCACGGTCTGCCGCAAGGCCTGATCACGGACCAGCGGCGCCTTCCTGGCGATGGACCGACCGCTGTCGCTCATCTGGAACGCCACCAGATCATGCAGTTCCTGGGTGGTGTAGTTTTCCGCATAGGAGCGCACGCTGATGTCGATCAGCTGCGGCGTGAGCTTGAAAAGCTCATCCTCGATATCCTGGTACAACGCGTCGGCCAGCTTGGTCTGGTCGGCCGGCATATACTGGCCCACGCTTTTTTCTATGATGGCGAACATCGATTTCATCTGAGCGTTCACGGCCGCCTGGCCGCCGTTCAACTCGACCAGCTGCCGGGCCAGGCCGAGCTTCACGGGATCGTCCTGCACCGCAGGCGCGGCCACTGGGGCCGCCGCGTCCTGCGCCAACACCGCCCCGCTCCAGCCGAGCCCGGACAAGGCGACCGCCGCCGCCATCGTGATCGCCAACCTGCGCATCGCTTCATCCCTTAAAGACTGCACGCCGACGTTGAGCCAATATGCAAGCGTCGGCAAGTGCGGGGCAGCGCGTCGACCGCGGACGACTAGTCCTTCTCCCTCTTGCGGGAGAAGCAAACCGCTTCTGGCCTCCGAACCGGCGCCCCTGTCCCCGGTGCCACACCCCGCCCATCTTTTCGCGCGCGCCGCGCGCCCAATTGACCAACCCCCGCCCTTAAGCTTCCATCGCTCCGCCTGACCGCTGTCGCGGATCGGCGGGGGAGACGACGGTCATGGACCGCAGGATGGTGATCGCCGCGGCCGTGGGGGTCGGGGTGCTTTGCTTTGCCGGCGGGGCCGCGACCATGCGGGTGGCCGACGCCAACCATTGGCTGGGGCTGGGCGCCGGCAATAGCGGCAACGTCGCCCAGACCGACACCGGCTTCTCCTGGCCCTTCTTCGGCAAGCCGCGCGCGGCCGATGCGCCCCGGGCCGCGCCGCCCAAGCCAGCGGGTTTCGCGGTGTGGAAGTCCAGCACCGACACCTCCAGGCCCGACGCGGCCGCCTGCGTCCAGATGACCCGGCCACTGGATGCGTCGAAATCCTATGCCGACTTCGTCCTGGTCTCCCCCGACCTCGGCCACCCCGCTGCGGTGACGGTGAAGAACGACATCCTGTGCGTCGGCGGCCTGGGCCTGATCGACCACCGCGTCACCCTGCTCAAAGGCCTGCCCGCCCGCACGGGCGAGACCCTGGCCGCCAACGCCGACGTGGACTTCACCTTTGGGCAAAAGCCGCCCTACGTCGGCTTTGCCGGCGAGGGCGTGATCCTGCCGCGCGAGGAGAGCGACGGGGTCGGCATCGAGACCATCAATGTCTCCAAGCTGGCGGTCGAGGTCTGGCGCGTGCCGGACAAGAACCTGGTGCGCAAGTCGATCAGCGCCCCCGATCCCACCGCCGAGGGCGACGACGCCGGCGACTATGGCGACGACAGCCCGGACGATGAGGGCAAGGTGGTCTGGAAGGGCGAGGTCCCGGTCAAGGGCCCGGCCGGCCAGAAGGCGACCACCGTCTTCCCCCTGGGCGCGGTGCTGAAGGAGATGAAGCCGGGCGGCTATGTGATCAAGGTGCGCGACGCCTCGGGCGGGCGCGACCTGAAGAAGGACGACGGCAGCGCCGCCGATAGCACGCCGCCGGCCCAGGCGCGGCGCTGGATCATGTTCACCGACATGGGCCTGACCGCCTATGACGGCTCCGAGGCGCTGGACGTGGTGGTCCGCGCCCTGAAATCCGCCCAGACCCTGGGCGGGGTGCGCGTGGCCCTGGTGGCCAAGAATGGCGAGGACCTGGCCTCGGCTGTCAGCGACAGCTCGGGTCGCGTGCGCTTCCTGCGCCCCCTGCTCAAGGGCGAGGGCTCTCAGGCAGCCAAGATGGTGATGGCCTATGGACCGCAAGGCGACCTGGCGGTGCTGGACCTGGACCGCTCGCCGGTGGACCTGTCCAACCAGGGCGTGGGCGGCCGCACGGGCGCCGGCGGCGATGACGCCCAGACCGCCACGGCCGGCCGCACCATCAAGACCGACGTCGACGCCTACCTCTATGCGGACCGGGGCATCTATCGCCCGGGCGAGACCGTGCACCTGGTGGCCATGGTCCGCGACCGGGAGGCCAAGGCGGTGACCGACCGCAAGGGGGTGCTGACGATCAAGCGGCCCTCGGGCGTGGAGTTTTTGAAAATCCCCTTCAGCCGCGCGGCCTTAGGGGTGGTGACCCAAGACATCGCCCTGCCCAAGACCGCCCCGCGCGGCCGCTGGACCGCGACGGTGACCATCGACGGGATCGACGATCCGGTGGGCGACCTGAGTTTCTCGGTGGAGGATTTCGTGCCGCAGCGGCTGGCCGTGACCCTGACCGCCCAGGACTCCGCGCCGGTCATCGCCGGTCAGATCCGCCGCGTGCCGGTGAGCGCCCGCTTCCTCTATGGCGCCCCCGGCGCCGGCCTGCAGACCCAGGGCGAGGTGCGTCTGCGCGCCGACCCGAATCCGTTTCCTCAGTACAAGGACTATCATTGGGGCGACGACGTCACGCCGTTCGACGAAAAGGTCGTGGACCTGGGCTCGACCGTCACCGACGGCGCCGGCGGGGCGACCCTGGCGGTCGATCCCTCGCAGGCGGGCGACACCAAGGTTCCGCTCACCGCGACCCTCACCGCCTCGGTGTTCGAGCCGGGCGGCCGGCCTGTGAAGGAGAGCGCGACGCTGAAGGTGCGCCCCGCATCGCTCTATTTCGGCGTCCACGTCGACCAGGGCGACATCAGCGGCAATTCGGAAGTCGCGCCGGTCAGCCTGGATGTGATCGCGGTGGATTCCGCCGGCAAGCGCGCCTCGGCCGATGGCGCCAGCTGGACCCTGATTTCGGAAAACTGGAACTACGACTGGTTCCAGCAGGACGGCAAATGGCAGTGGCGCCGATCGAGCCACGACGTGCCAGTAGCCAAGGGCGCGGCGAACATGGCCGCCGGCGGCTCGATCAAGATCAACCGCCGCCTGGGCTGGGGCGACTATCGGCTGGAAGTGACTGACGCCGCCGGCGCCAAGACCGTCACCCGCTTCTCCGCCGGCTGGGGCGCCCCCGCCAAGGAGGCCGAGGCCCCCGACTTCGTCCGCGTCAGCGCCGGCACGCGCAATTGGAGCGCGGGCGACACCGTCGATGTGGCGATCAAGGCGCCCTATGGCGGCCAGGCCCAGGTCGCCGTCGCCACCGACCGGCTGATCGACTTCAAGACCGTCGATGTCCCAAAAGACGGGACCACCGTCCACCTGAAGACCTCGGCCGCCTGGGGCGGCGGCGCCTATGTGCTGGTGACCGTGATCCAGCCACGCGACCCCTCCGTCACGCCCAAGCCGCGCCGCGCCCTGGGCCTGGTCTATGTGCCGCTGGACCCCAAGGGCCAGAAGCTGACGGTGGATGTGAATACTCCGGCCAAGATCGACTCCAAGGATACGGTGGATGTGCCGGTGGCCGTGCACGGCCTGCGGTTTGGCGAGCACGCTCACGTCACCATCGCCGCCGTCGACGAGGGCATATTGCGCCTGACCAAGCAGGACAGTCCCGACCCGGTGAAATGGTATTTCGGCAAACGGGCGCTGACGCTGGATTACCGCGACGACTACGGCCGCCTGCTCGATCCCAACCTGGGCGCCCCGGCGGCGCTGAACTATGGCGGCGATGAGCTGGGCGGCGAAGGCCTGACCGTGACCCCGATCAAGACCGTGGCCCTGTGGTCCGGCGTGGTCGACACCGGACTGGACGGCAAGGCGACCATCAAGCTGCCGGCCGCCGACTTCAACGGCGAGCTGCGGATCATGGCCGTGGCCTGGACCGACAACGCCGTCGGCTCCGGCTCCAAGCCGCTCACCGTGCACCAGCCGGTGGTGGCGGACCTGGACCTGCCCCGCTTCCTCGCGCCCGGCGACCAGGCCTGGGCGACGCTGGAGCTGCACAATCTGGAAGGCAAGGTGGGCGGCTACCTCGCGCAGGTCTTCTCCGACCGGGGCATACTGTCGCCGTTCAAGAAGCTCTACCAGCTGGCCCTCGGCCAACGCGTCGCCGACCACGCCCCGCTGACCGCACCGGGGGTCGCCGGGATCAGCAACATCAGCCTGCACGTCGACGGCCCCGGCTTTACGACCGTGAAGTCCTATCCCATCGAGACGCGGCTGGGCTGGGGCGCCATCACCCGCACCACCACCGAACTGCAGCAGCCGGGTGAGACCTTCACCCCATCGCCCGACCTGATGAAGGGCTTGGCGGCGGGCAGCGTGACCATGCAGGTCAGCTATTCGCCGTTCAAAGGCTTCGACCCCTCGGCCGTGGCCCTGGCGCTGGACCGCTACCCTTATGGCTGCACCGAGCAGCTGGTCTCGACCGCCTATCCACTGCTGTTCGCGGCGGAGCTGTCCAGCGACCCGCGCCTGAAACGCTCCACCACCGCCTTGAACGATGCGGTGGGAAAGCTGCTGGACCGCCAGACCCTGGATGGCGCCTTCGGCCTCTGGCGGGTCGGCGACGGCCAGGCCGACGCCTGGCTGGGCGCCTACGCCACCGACTTCCTTGTGGAGGCCAAGGCCCAGGGCGCGCCGGTGTCGGATGAGTCCCTGGCCCGCGCCCTCGGGGCCATGCGCCAGATCTCCCGCCCCGACGGCTTCGCCTCGGTCTCCTACGAGCTGGAATATCCGAAATGGTGGGACGGCGATGAGGACAAGTCCAAGGCCGCCACCGCCAAGATGCGCTCCAGAGCCTCCGCCTACGCCCTCTATGTCCTGGCCAAGGCCGGACACGGCTATGGCGACCTGGCGCGGCTGCGCTGGTGGCACGACGTTCAGATGAAGAACGAGGCCTCGCCCCTGGCCAAGGCCCAGGTCGGCGCTGGCTTGGCGATGATGGGTGACCGGGCGCGGGCGCACGACTCTATCGAGCAGGCCGTGAAGGCGCTCGACTACACCGAGCCCACCGACTGGTACCAAAGCAAGCTGCGGGACCTGGCCGGCGTGATCGCCTACGCCTATGAGGCGGGCGAGGTGGGCATAGCCCGCGGCCTGCAGGACCGGTTGGACGGCGCCGTGCGCGATCCCGACAGCCTGAACACCCAGGAACAGGCCCGCTTGCTCCAGGCCGCCCACGCCATGCTGAAACTGTCCGGCCCGATCAGCATCGGCGGCAGCGGGGCCTATGCTTTGCCGACCGCCGCCGGATCGCCCCGCTGGTCGGTGGGCCTATTGTCACAAGCCCACTTCATCAACACCGGTCGCGGCGCGGTCTGGCGGACGGTGACGGTGCGCGGCGTGCCCGTGGCCTCGCCGCCCAGCCAGGCGGACGGCGTCAGCATCGCCAAACGCTACTGGACCATGACCGGCGCGCCGCTGGACCTGGCCCACATCGCCCAGGGCCAGCGCGTCGTGGTGCTGATCACCGGCGACTCTCACCAGGGCCGCACCGAACAGCTGGCCATCGACGACGCCCTGCCGGCCGGCTTCGAGATCGAGAACGCCCTCGGCCCCGACGACGCCCAGGCCGACGATCCCAAGGACGCCAGCGGCCCGTACAAATTCCTCGGCAAGCTGGACTCCCCCAGCGCCCAGGAATCCCGCGACGATCGCTATGTCGCCGCCCTGGCCGTGCCCGGCAATGGCCACTTCCAGGTGGCTTACGTGGCCCGGGCCGTCACCCCCGGCGATTTCTACCTGCCCGGCGTCGAGCTCCGCGACATGTATCGACCGTCGCTCTACGCCCGCTCGAACGGCGCCCGCACCCAGGTGAAGATCGCGGGGCAGTGAAGGCGTGGGATTGAGGTCAGGGTTGGGAGTCCTTCTCCTCTTGCGGGAGAAGGAAACGCGCATCATCCGCATCCTCACCCTGATCCTCTGCGCCCTCATCGCCACCGAAGCCACCCTCGTGGCTCTCGACGCCGCCTTGCCGCCCAACCTCGCCCGCGCCCAGCGCTCCTCGCCGGTGGTCCTCGACCACAACGGCGCCTGGCTGCGCGCTCTGCCGGTGGAGGGCGGCCGCTGGCGCATCCGCGCGGACCTGGCCCGCACCGACCCGACCTTCCTGAAACGCGTCGTCGCCGTGGAGGACAGCCGATTCTGGCTGCACCCCGGCGTCGATCCGATCTCCGTGGTCCGCGCCGCCGTAGCCGGCGCCGTCACCGGCCACATCCGCTCCGGCGCCTCGACCCTGACCATGCAGACCGCCCGCCTGCTCGAGCCGCGTCGCCGCACCTTCACCGCCAAGCTGATCGAGATGCTTCGCGCCTTTCAGCTTGAGGCTCGCCTGAGCAAGCGCCAGATTCTGGCGACCTACCTCACCCTCGCCCCCTATGGCGGCAATCTGGAGGGCGTCCGCGCCGCCTCCCTGGCCTATTTCGGCCATGAGCCGGAAACCCTCACCGACGGCGAACAGGCCCTGCTGATCGCCCTGCCCCAGGCGCCCGAGGCCCGACGCCCTGACCGCCGCCATGACGCCGCCATCGCCGCCCGCGCCGTGGTGCTGAACAAGCTGGTGCGGATGAGGCGCCTGAACACCGAAAAGGCGTCCGACGCCGAGGCCGAGACCCTGCCGGCCCGCTCGGGCTTCCCGTCCCTGGCCTGGCACCTCGGCGGCGAGCTCGCCCGCGCCGCGCCGCGCACCTCCGCTTCGGTGATCACCACCATCGACGCAGGGCTACAGCGCCGGCTGGAAGCCCTCGCCGCCCAGACCGCCGCCGCACAGGGCCCCGAAGCCGACGTCGCCATCCTGGTGGTCGACATCCACACTCGCGCTGTCCGCGCCGCGGTCGGGTCGGCCGGGCTGGAGGGGCCGGGCGGCTGGATCGACATGACCCGCGCCCTGCGCTCGCCCGGCTCGGCGCTGAAGCCCTTCATCTACGCCTTCGCCTTCGACGACGGGGTCGAGACCCCCGACACGGTGATCCAGGACCAGGCCCGGCGCTTCTCCGACTACCAGCCGGAGAATTTCGACAAAGTCTTCCACGGCCAGGTCACCGCCCGCGAGGCGCTGAACTATTCCCTCAACATGCCGGCGGTGGCGACACTGGATAAGATCGGCGCCGGGGTGTTCCAGACCCGGATGGAGGCCTCGGGCGCGCGGCTGGTGCGGCCCAAGGCCGGGCTGATCGACCCGGGCCTGTCCCTGGCCCTGGGCGGGGAAGGGATCACCCTGCGCGATATGGCCATGCTCTATGCCGCCCTGGGCGATGACGGCGTCGCCAAGCCGCTGGCCTATACCGAGGCGGACGCGGCCTTACGCCCCTCCCAATCCGGCGTGCGGATGATCCGTCCGGAGACTGCCCGCCAGATCCTCGACATCCTGCGCGAGTCCCCCGCGCCCAAGGGCCGCGCACCCTCGGCCCTGACCCAGCGCGGGCCGCGCATGGCGTTCAAGACCGGCACCTCCTATGGCTTCCGCGACGCCCTGGCGGCGGGAGTCGTTGGCGGCTACGCGGTGGTGGTCTGGACCGGCCGGGCCGACGGCGGCGCCCGCGGCGGCCTCACCGGCCGCGACGCCGCCCTGCCGCTGCTGTTCGATGCGGCGGACGCTATCGACGCCCCGACCTCCGCCCCGCCACCCATTGCGCCCAAGGCCGCGCCGGCGGCGCTCGCCAGCCTGAACCAGGACGATCAGGGCCCGCGCCTGATCTTCCCGCCCGACGGCGCGACGGTGCAGGTGGATGGCGTGGGGCCGAAGGCGCGGGGCCTGGTGCTGGCGGCTGGCGGCGACGGCCTGACCTGGTACGTCGATGGCGCCGAACTTCCCGCCGAGCCGATCAGCGGCGAGGTGGTCTGGCGCCCGCCCGCGCCGGGCTTCTACCATCTGGAAGTGATCGATAGCGCGGGGCGGAAGGCCTCCGCGCGGGTGCGGATCAGGGAGTAATGGGCTGGAGCTGCGCGGAGATGAACAATTAGCCGGCTCGCCCCCTCCGTCGCGTCGCGCCACCTCCCCCGCGACTGCGTCGCATGGGAGGAAAAAAACATAGCGCGGACCTTCTCCTCCCATGCGAGCGCAGCGATGCGGGGGAGGTGGCGCGGCGCTGAAGCGTAGCGGAAGCGACGTGACGGAGGGGGCGAGCGCCAGCTGTTGGAGCGGACGCGAACCCAGCCGTTAGTACCGGGGCGTGCCGTCTTCCCAATAGTACCGGTGGGTGGTCTGGTCGAAGTAGTAGTATTTGCCGGTCCGCTGATCGAGATACTGGTGTTTGGTCGACTTGAGGGTCGCGGCCTGGGTCGTCGGCTTCGGGCCCTGGGTCGCGGGCGCCTGCGGGGGCGTATAGGCCGGACGCGGCGGCGCGATTTGCGGCGCCGTGCTGGGCGGCGCGGCCGGGCCCGCCGGCGCCAGGTCTTCGGGCGTCGCGCAGGCCGAGAGCGCTAGGGCGGCGCCCACCATCACCAAGCCCGCAAAGCCGTTCACCGTCATCGCCGCATCCTTCCGCCGCCCGGCCAAAGGGAACAGCCCCGGCGTAACAGCGTTCATATTTGGTAATCGCCTATCGCTGTGCAGAACAGAGAAAATCCGATGTCCATCTTTCAACGTCATCAAGTCGTCGCCGCCCAGGCCGTTCCGCTGGATTCGCCGGTCGTGAAGGCCAAGGTGCGCGAAGCCTACGACCAGGGCCGGCTGGAGGAGCGCAAGCGCCACAGAAGCTCGCCGATGCTGACGCTGGTGCTGGTGCTGGTCGCCGCTGTGGGCGCCGTGACCCTCTACTACTCGTTCCGTCAGGGCTCGTTCATGGGCGGAGGCGCGGCGATCGACACCAAGATCGCCCAGGTCAGCTCAAACGCCGCCCCGACGCTGCAGACGGCCGCGGCCAAGGCGGGCGCCCTGGCGCAAACGGCGGGTCAAAAGTTGCAGTCGCAGGGTCAGGCGATCAAGCAGGACGTGGCGAGCCAAAACGCGCCTTCGAGCCACCCGTAAAGCCCGGGTCTAACGACCGATCTAGCGGTTCGAGTGGTCGTCGCCACCGCCGCCGGTCACCGCCTGTAGCAGGGCCGCGATCCGGTCAGGCGCGCTGGCGGCCTGGCTCAAGACCTGGGCCGGGCCGGAGCCCGCCTGTGGCGCCACGCCAGCCAGCTGGCTCATCGCCGTCTGCGCCACGGAGCGCGCCGCGCTCTGCGCCGCTGTCTGGGTCGACTGATAGATGAAGCCATAGGTCGGATAGACCGTGTGGCCGAGGTCGCGGATCGGGTCGTACCAGACCTTGACCTGGCTCCAGTCGCCGGAGGGGGACACGTCCACCACCGTCACGTCGTTTTCGATCTGGCCGCGTTCGCCTTCGATGAGCGACCAGTTAGCGTGGCTGACCTGGATCACGCGATCGGTCAGCACATGGCTAACCACGGCCACGTGGCCCTTGCTCATGACGCCGTTGGGCCTGAACACCAGCACCGCGCCCGCCTTGGGCACGAAACCTTGAGCGTATTTGCCGGCCGCCTTTTCCCACCAGGTCCAGGCGTCGCCGAACAGCTCAATACCCGACATCATGCGGGCGAAGGGCACGCACTGCAGATAATCTTCGGCTTTCGCCGAGCCCCCTGTTGAAAACATCAACAAGGCGGCCATCGCTAGGGAGCCAAAAGCGGCTCTTACGCGGTGACGCATGATGCGAGGTTCCCCCGTCGCGGATACTGAGGTCGGGAATAGCCACCGACATTGGAAATGAAAAGCTAATTATTCCCTGACGTGGCGTTTAAGCCACGGTTGTTAACAGGCGTTCGAACCGGGGCAGGCCGCGCCGCATCCAGGTCCGGGCGGGGCGTTCGATAAGATGATGCGCGGCGGCGGCGAGCGGGATCACAGACCCGACATATATCAGCCAAACATAAACCGGCATGTGGTCCTTGTCGTAGTGCAACAGCCTGGACGTCAGGTTTACGAACAACAGTTGCCAAGGCACGAACAGCATATAGACCGAGTAGCTGATCTCACCCAGATACACGAAGACGTCGAGAACCCGCCCCGTCGTCCAAGTCTTCGAGACAAACGCGAGGCTGAGGATCAATCCGCCCGCGGCTGCGACAATAGCTTCATCCGGCGCGCCCAATTGCGCAAACGTGATCAGGGCGGCGCCTGAAATAGTGGCGCCGGCCCAGGCGGCCACCGCGGAGCGCACAAGATTCGCGCGCCAGGCCAGGTAGGCCGCGCAGCCAAACGCGAAGCAGGGAACGATTCTGAGGGCGCCCCAGGCGATCGTCGCGTGGGTCAGCGCTTGGCCCGTCAATCGGGTGAATCCCGCATAGAGGGCGGCCATGAAGGTCACGGCCAGGGCGATGGCCAGGCGGGGATGGTCCTTCAGCTTCAGCGCGAGGAAGGCGAAGGCCGGGAACAGCAGATAGGCGAACCATTCCGCCGAGATCGACCAGGAGGCGTGGTTCCAGCCGGACACCGGCGCGAACCCCCAGGCGTTGATCAACAGAAGATTGGCTGGCAGCGCCCGCCAGGACACCGCATTGGCGTCCACCGGATGGCCGATCGCCGTGGCGGCGAGGCCCATGACCGCGATCAGGGCGATGGTCGCCAGATGCATCGGATAGATCCGCGCCAGCCGCGCCCACAGAAACCCGCCATACTGGAACCGCCTCTGCTCAACCTGCTCCAGATAGACGTGACAGAGGATGAAGCCGGACAGGGTGAAGAAGAGCTCGACGCCCAGGTAACCCTTGGCCACGATCATCGGCGTCGCCAGGCCCAGGTTTGGCCAATAGTCGAACAGCACCACCCAGAGGGCGGCGAAAATCCGCAAGGCCGTCAGTGGCTTCAAGTTGGCGGGCGCGGCCATCGAACTCGGTCCTGTGCCGGACTGACCCAATCGTCGCCGGCTCCCGTCACGCGGGGCAATTCGCGCACCAGGAGAATATCAGCCTAGGCGATATGGCCTAACAGGCGATTGCGGGGCGGGATAAAAGTCCACATTCACTTAGAAGAGCTCCATTCCCTGGGCCTTGTGCCCAGGGCCCATTGGGCGCGAACCAAACGTGCGCTTCGTGCGAACCATTCGGCCGCACACAACCTCGAACCCGTCGCGCTCAATGGACCCCAGGCACAGGGCCTGGGGAACGATGCGTTTTGAACGAGATTAGGCGCCCCTCATCTCAACCGATAAATCTGCTCCAGCGCGTACCGGGACCCCTCGGAGGTCGGCCGGCTGGAATAGAGGCCGAAGGTCTCTACCAGGAAGGGCGGGGATTTCAGCAGGCTGTTGGCCTGAATCCAGGCGGCGACGGCGGCCGGATCGGGACGGCGCAGATAGGCCAGGGTGACGTGGGGCGTATAGACCCGGGTGTCGGGTTTAAGCCCCGCGCGCCGCGCCGCCGCCTCGCAGCGGCCGGCCAGGACGTTCAGCGCCGGATTGGCCTCGACCCCCGCCCAGACCGCGTGGATATCCACGCCTTCGCCGAAAGCGCCGACGCTGTTCAGGCTCAAGGTCAGCGGCGCCCCCGAGACCCGCGAAAGCTCGCTCGCCAAATCCTCGGCCTGATTTTCCGGGATATCGCCAAAGAAGCGCAGCGTGATGTGCAGGCTCTCAGCCGGCCGCCAGCGCGCGCCGGGCAGGCCGGACTGGCGGGGCGCAAGGTGTTCGGCGATGTCGTAGGGCGTCGCCAGGGCGGCGAAGAGGCGGATCATTTCAGGATTTTGGCCACAAAGGGCGCGAGACGGGCGGCGATGATCTTCACCCCCGCGGGGTTGGGATGGATGTGGTCGCCCTGCAGCAGGGTCGGATTGCCCGCCACGCCGTCGAGCAGGAAGGGATAAAGCGGCGCGTGCTCCGCCTGGGCGGCGGCAGGAAAGGCGGCGTTATAGTCATGGGCGAAGGACGCGCCGATCTGCGTCGGCGCCCGCATGCCGGCCAGGGCCGCACCAATGTGGCGCGCCTTCAGCTTAGTCAGGATAGCCGTGAGGTTGGCCCTGGTCTGGGCCGGGTCGTCGCCCTGCAGCAGGTCATTGCCGCCGAGGGCCACCAGGCAGAGGGCGGTGTCGGCCCTGACGCTGAAATCCACGCGGGCGAGGCCATCGGCAGTGGTGTCGCCAGACACGCCCGCCCCTCTCACCTGGGCCGCAACATTCAAGCGATGCAGCGCCAGCTCAAGCTGGGCCGGCAGGGCGTCCTTCGCCGCCAGCCCGTAGCCGGCGGTGATGGAGTCGCCCAGCATGGTGACGATCTTTTGCGCAGGCGCCGCCAGGGCTGGCCCGGACAGGGCGACGACGCCCAGGCCCGTGACCACGGCGCGTCGGGATTGATGGTGAGTTGGTGCGCGGCTCATCTTCACCCCCTATGTAGGCGAGCTGGCCCCGATCCGAAATCCGAAAGCGCTCATGACCTCCACGACGCCGCTGCAGCTGACCGAGGTGGCGCTGACGTTGCCCTCCGCCGCCGGGCCGGTGGAGATTCTTAAGGGCGTGAGTCTGACCGTGAACGCCGGGGAGCGGATTTCCGTGGTCGGGCCCTCGGGATCGGGCAAGTCCTCGCTGATCTCGGTGGCCGCGGGGCTGGAGCGGCCCACGGCCGGGACCGTACGGCTGTTCGACGAGGACCTTGGCGCGCTGAACGAAGACGGCCGCGCGCGTTTGCGGCGCGGGCGCGTCTCCCTGGTGTTCCAGTCCTTCCACCTGCTGCCCAACATGACCGCCGAAGAAAACGTCGCCGCGCCGATGGAGATCGCCCGCACCCTTGACGCCTCGCGCCTGGCCCGCGACTGGCTGGACCGGGTGGGCCTTGGGCCGCGCCTGCACCACTATCCGCACCAGCTCTCCGGCGGCGAGCAGCAGCGCGTGGCCCTGGCTCGGGCCCTGGCGGTGCGGCCGCAGCTGCTGTTCGCCGACGAACCCACCGGCAATCTGGACGCCGAGAACGCCATCCTGGTCGCCGACATGATGTTCGCCCTGGTGGCGGAGGTGAAGGCCGCCCTGGTGCTGGTCACTCACGACCCCGCCCTGGCCGCCCGAGCCGACCGGACGGTGACCATGGCCGGCGGACGGGCGGTATGAGACCGGCGCTGACCCCCACTGTCGCTTCGCGCCACCTCCCCGTCTCGCTACGCGTGGGGGGAGGAGGACTCCCTCCTTTATCCTCCCCCGCGAGCGAAGCGAAGACAGGGGGAGGTGGCGCGGCGTGTAGCAAAGCGGAACGACGTGACGGTGGGGGCCAGCGCCGGCGGTTAGGGTCGCTGGGTCCCTCCGCATGAGCCCCCTCTCGCTTCGCTTCGCGGCGCGCGAACTGCGGTCGGGCGTCAAGGGCTTCCGCATCTTCCTCGCCTGCCTGGCCGTTGGCGTGGCAGCCATCGCGGCCGCGGCGTCTACGGCCGAAGCCTTCCGGCAAGGACTGGCGTCCCAGGCGCGGGAAATCCTCGGCGGCGACCTCTCCGTCACCATCGCCCAGCAGGACTTCACCCCCGCTCAGCAGGCCGCCATTGGCCGCATGGGCCCCGTCGCCTATGCCGCCGCCGCCCAGGCCATGGCCCAGGCGCCCTCCGGCGAACGCCGGCTGGTGCAACTTCGCGGGGTCGACGCCGCCTACCCCCTGTCGGGCGCGGTCCAGGTCTCCGGCGCACCCAACCTGCGCGCCGCGCTGCAATCTTCACCGGACGGCGTTGCGGGCTCGGCTGTCGAGCCGGCCCTGCTCGACCGGCTGGGCCTTAAGCTTGGCGACCGGTTCCTGGTCGGCAACACTCCCTTCATCGCCCGCGCCATTCTCGTCTCAGAGCCCGACCGCATCGGCCGGTTCTCGCTCGGCCCCAGGGTGCTGACGACCCTGGCCGCGGTCGAAGGCTCGGGCCTGCTCCAGCCCGGGGGCCTCTATTCCGAGACCGCGCGGATCGTGCTGCCCGCCGGCGCCGATCCCGGCAAGGCGTCCAAGACCCTTCGCGCCGCCCTGCCCGGCGCCGATCTCGATATCCGCGACCGAAGCGACGCCGCGCCCGGCGCGCGCAAGCTGATCGACCGGCTGGAATATTTCCTCGCCTTCATCGGCCTCGCCGCCCTGCTGGCCGGCGGTCTTGGCGTGTTCGGCGCCGTATCGGCCTATCTGGAGACGCGCCGGGATTCCATCGCCACCCTGAAGGCCCTGGGCGCGGACGGGGCGCTGATCCGCAATCTCTACCTGATCCAGATCGGCGTCTTGGCCGTCCTCGGCGTCGCGATCGGCCTGGTGATCGGCGCCGCGACGCCCTTCCTGATCGGCCTGATCGCCGGGACCGACCTGCCGATCCCGGCCCTGTTCGCCGTCTATCCCGCGCCTCTGGCCAAGGCCGGCCTGTTCGGCCTGTTGGCGGCGGCGGCCTTTTCGCTGGAGCCGCTGGCCCGCGCCCGCTCCACCTCGCCCGCCGCCCTGTTCCGCAGCCCGCTGACCAACCGGGCAGGCTTCAGCCTGGAGACGATCGGCGCGGTCCTGGCCGGCCTCGGGCTGGCGGGCCTGACCATCGCCACCGCCCCGACGCCGATCATGGCCTGCGTGATGATCGCCGCCGTCGCCGTCTCGCTCGGCCTGCTCTGGGCGCTAGGACGTGGCGCGGTCTGGCTGGCCGGTCGGTTGCGCCGGCTCACCCAAGGCCCCGTGAAGCTGGGCCTGGCCAATCTGGCCGGCCCGCGCTCAGCGGCGCGAACGGCCACGCCCGCCATCGGCCTGGGCGTCGCCCTGCTGGGCGCCATCGTCCTGATCCAGTCCAGCCTGCTGGATCAGATCCGCACCGTGGCGCCCAAGGCCGCGCCGGCGGTGGTGTTCACCGAAATCCCCGGCGACCGCGCCGCCGCCTTCGACGCCGCCGTGGCCAAGGACGCCGGCCCGCTGACGCCGGACACCTATCTGCGCCTGCCCTTCGCCACCGGCCGCATCACCGGCGTCAAAGGCGCCCCGCTCGACCGCAACAAGATCCGCGAGGACCAGCGCTGGGCCTATGACAAGGACATCAGCCTGTCCGCTATCGGCGCCGAACCCGCCGGCGCGGGGATCGTCGCGGGCCATTGGTGGCCTGCCAACTATGCCGGCCCGCCGCTGGCGGCGCTGGATTCCGACGTGGCCAAGGCCGCCGACCTTCATCCCGGCGACCACATCACCGTCCAGGCGCTGGGCCGCGATCTGGATGTGAGGATCGCGGTCTTGCGCAAGGTGGACTTCGGCGGGTTCGGCGCGGACTTCGCCCTGGTGCTCGACCCGGCCGCTTTCGACGGCGCATCCCTGCACAGCATCGCCATGGCCAAGATGAGCCGGCTGCAGGAAGCGGCGCTGACCCGCGATCTCGGCCACGACTTTCCCGCCGTCAATGTAATCAGCGTGCGCGAGGCGTTGGAGACCGCCGCGGCCCTGTTTGACCGGCTGGCTCTGGCGGTGCGTGGCGCGGCGGCGGTAGCGGGGCTGGCGGGCGTGCTGGTCCTGGCCGGGTCGATCGCCGCCGGCGCCGGCGCGCGGGCGCGTGAGGCGGCGACGCTGAAGGTGCTGGGCGCCGAGCGGGCGCAAATCCTGACCGCCTATGTGGTGGAATATGGCGCGGTGGGCGTGATCGCCGGCCTGGTCGGCGCGGGCCTCGGCGCGGCCGCCGCCTGGCCGGTGGTGGTCAAGGTGTTCGAGGCCCACTGGAGCGTCGACTGGGCCGGCCTTCTGGCCCTGATCGTCGGCGCGGCCCTGCTGACCGGCGGCGGCGGCCTGATCGCGGCGTTGCAAGCCCTGTCGAAACGACCGGCGCCGGTCTTGCGCAGCGAGTAGGGCGGCGGACTACCGATCCGACGCCCGCCACGCTAGATTATAGCCATGCCCGAACACGAAGGTCCCTGGAGCTCCCTGCCGCCGCCGCCGAAGCCGAGCCGTACCCCAGTGCTGGGCGCTGCGCGGTTGCGGCGCGGCCTCATCTTCGCGGCCATCGTCGTCGCCTGCGTGACGCTGATCATCTGGCTGTCCAAACTCTTCCCCAACCAGGTCAGCGGGAGTGACTGGACGTCGCCGGCGGTCAATATCGGCTTTGCCGCCCTGGTCGGGGCTTCGCTGTTGTCTCAGCGACTGAAGCTTAGCCAGGCCCTACGCTATGTCGCGATCTGGGGCGTTATCGCCGGCGTGCTGGGCCTCGGCTTTGTCTATCGTCAGGACGCCATGGACGCCTTCTATCGCGTCCGCTCGGCCCTGATCCCGTCCTACGCGATGCCCGCCGGCCCCAGCACGGTGGTGCTGTCGGAGAATGAGGACGGCGGCTATCAGGTCGTGGCCCAGGTGAACGGCCAGCCTGTGACCTTCATGGTCGACACCGGCGCCAGCGACATCGTCCTCAGCCCCGACGACGCACGCCGGCTCGGGGCCGACTTCGGCGCGCTGAAGTTCGACCGCCGTTACGAGACCGCCAACGGCGGCGTCCTGGGCGCGGGCTGGACGGTTCAGAGCCTGACCGTCGGTTCGATCAAGCTCTCCAACACGCCGGTTTCGATCAATCAGGCGCCCATAAGCCGCTCGCTTCTGGGCATGGCCTTCTTGCGCCGCCTCGCCTCGTTCGAGTTCAAGGGCGGCCAGCTGATCCTGCGCGGTCCGGCGCGGCAATGATGCCGCCACAATCCTTTGAGAGAGTACGGGTTGAGCCATTTTCAGGCCCCCTTGCGGTAAGCCTCGCGGTGGCCGATATTTTGAGCTAGCCCGCTCAGGGCTTCAGACAAGGACTTATTCTCGATGAGCGACTTCAATCGCGGCTATCCCCGCCCGGCAACGGCGCCCGCCGCCGACATGTCGGTGGACGCGGGGCTGCGTTCGTTCATGCTCGGCGTCTACACCAAGGTGGCGCTAGGCCTCGTCGTCTCGGCCGCCATGGCCTTCGTCACCGGAACCTATCCGCCGGTGCGGGACCTGATGTTCAACGTCCGCGCGGACGGCCGGATCGGCATGACCCTCCTGGGCATGATCGTGACCTTCGCCCCGCTGGCCGTCATCCTCTTCTCCCGCGCCATCAACCCGCGCCGTTCGGGCGCCATCTACTGGACGATCGTGACCCTGATCGGCGCCTCCCTCGGCACGGTGGTGGTGCTCTACACCGGCGCCAGCATCGCCACGACCTTCCTGATCACCGCGACCGCCTTCGGCGCCCTCAGCCTGGTGGGTTACACCACCAAGCGGGACCTGACGGGCCTCGGCAGCTTTCTGATCATGGGCCTGGTCGGCCTGCTGATCGCCATGGTGGTGGGCATGTTCGTCCGCTCGGCGATGATGGAATTCATCATCAACTGCGCCGGCGTGCTGATCTTTGCGGGTCTGACCGCCTTTCAGACGCAACGGCTGAAAATGACCTACTACCAGCTCGGTGGCGACCAGGCGGCGCTGAGCGCGGCCACCAACTATGGCGCGCTGAGCCTCTATCTCGACTTCATCAACCTCTTCCAATTCCTTCTGTCGATGGGCGGCAGCCGCCGTTAGGCCACGACCGACAGCACCGACAAAGAGGCCCCGGAGATTGCTCTCCGGGGCTTTTTCTTTGCCCTGCGCGCCCTCGCCGAACAGCGATATTGACACCCGCCCCCTCAGACGCGAAAAGCCTCAGCCTTCCAGTCCCCGAAGCCCCGGCTCGGGGACGTTCCGCTTTTGGGAGGCGTCTCATGCCCCACCCATCGCCCGCCGTTCCTAATGACCATATTCTGGGCGTCTATAACCGCGCCCCGCTGGCGTTCGAGCGAGGCGAGGGCGTGCGCCTGTGGAGCACCGAGGGCGAGGAATATCTGGATTGCGTCGGCGGCATCGCCACCACGGGCCTGGGCCATGCCCACCCCAAGCTGGTGCAGGCGCTGAAGGACCAGGGCGAGAAGCTCTGGCACGTCTCCAACATCTTCAAGATTCCCGGTCAGGAAGCCCTGGCGACCAAGCTCACGGCTGAAACCTTCGCCGATGTGGTCTTCTTCGGCAATTCCGGCACCGAGGCGGTGGAGTGCGCGCTGAAGATGGCGCGCAAATACCATTGGGCCAATGGAAACCCCGAGAAGATCGACATCATCGGCTTCCATGGCGCCTTCCACGGCCGCAGCTATGCGGCGGTCTATGCCGCCGGCAACCCGTCCTACACCGAAGGCTTCGGCCCCGAGTTGCCCGGCTATGTCCATCTGCCGTTCGGCGACATGGAGGCGCTGGAGAAGGCCATGGGCCCGACCACCGCAGCCATCATCATCGAGCCGGTGCAGGGCGAAGGCGGCGCGCGCGCCCTGCCCGAGGCCGACCTGAAGCGGCTGCGCGATCTGTGCGACCAGCACGGCGCCCTGCTGATCTACGACGAAATCCAATGCGGCCTCGGCCGCACTGGCAAGCTGTTCGCCTATGAATGGGCGACCGATGCGGCGCCGGACATCATGTGCGTCGCCAAGGCCCTGGGCGGCGGCTTTCCCGTCGGCGCCTGCCTGGCCACCGCAGAGGCGGCCAAGGGCATGACCGTCGGCTCGCATGGCTCGACCTATGGCGGCAATCCGCTGGCCATGGCGGTGGGCCTGGCCGCCGTCGGCGAGCTCACCAAGGCCGAGACCCTGGAGCATGTGCGGGACGTGTCCGGCTACCTGACCCAGCAGCTATCGGGCCTGAAGGACCGCTATCCGGACGTGGTGCTCGATATCCGCGGCAAGGGCCTGCTGATCGGGTTGAAGCTGGGCGTCAACAATCGCGAGTTCATGGGCCTGGCCCGCGACCAGCACCTGCTGATCGCGGGCGGCGGCGACAACTGCGTGCGGCTGCTGCCGTCGCTGCTGATCACCCATGACGAGGCCCGTGAAGCCGTGGCGCGCCTGGAACGCGCCTGCGAGGTCGCGTCAAAGAAGACCGCGGCGTGAGTCCCCGGCATTTTATCGACCTGTGGCGCTTCGACGAGCCGACGCTGCGGGCGATCCTGGATGACGCCAAGGCCCGCAAGGCCGCGCGGATCGGCTGGCCCAAGGGCAAGGCCGATCCGGATGCGCCCGGCCGCGACCGCACCTTGGCGATGGTCTTCGAGAAGAATTCCACGCGCACCCGGTTCTCCTTCGACGCCTCGATCCGCCAACTTGGCGGCGCCTCGATCATCGCCACCGCTTCCGACATGCAGCTCGGGCGCGGCGAGACCATCGAGGACACCGCCCGGGTGCTGTCACGCATGGTCGACGCCGTGATGATCCGCGCCAATCACCACGGCACCCTGGAGCAGTTCGCCGCCCACGCTGACGTTCCGGTGATCAATGGTTTGAGTGACAAGGGCCACCCCTGCCAGGTCATCGCCGACCTTCAGACTATCGAGGAGCATCGCGGCCTGGTCGCCGGCAAGACGCTGGCCTGGATCGGCGACGGCAACAACATGTGCTCAAGCTTCCTGCACGTGGCCGCCCAACTCAAATTCCGCCTGACCATCGCCTGCCCGCAGGTCTATGCGCCGGACCGGGACGACGTGGCTCGCGCGGTGGAAGCCGGCGCTCAGATAGAGATCACCCAGGACCCCAAGGCGGCGGTGCGCGGCGCCGATGTGGTGCTGGCCGACACCTGGGTCTCCATGGGCGACTTCGATCACGACGAGCGGCTGGCGGCGCTGGCGCCCTATCAGGTCGACGAGGCGCTGATGGCCCTGGCCGCGCCCGACGCCCTCTTCCTCCACTGCCTGCCCGCCCACCGCGGCGAGGAGATGACCGAGGGGGTTATCGACGGCCCGCAATCGGTGGTCTGGGACGAAGCCGAAAACCGCATCCACGCCCAGAAGGCCATCCTGGCGTGGTGCTTCGGCGAGGCGGCCTCCTAAAACGCAGCATCGGCGCCGGCTCGGCCTGGCGGCTTGCCTCAAAAGTTCTGTTCTGTTATTTCAGTAATTACTGAAATTGCAGGAAGTCATGGAACTCTCGCCGATCATTCAAGCCTTCGTGCTCCATTTCGGGGAAATGGGCGGCCGCTGGGGCGTCAATCGCACCGTGGGGCAGATCTACGCCCTGCTCTTCCTGTCCGACCGCCCGTTGAACGCCGACGAGATCGTCGAGGCCCTGGGCGTCAGCCGATCCAATGTGTCGATGGGACTGAAGGAGCTGGATTCCTGGCGGCTGGTGCGCAAACGCCACCTGCCCGACGACCGCCGTGATCACTTTGAAACGCTCGGGGACGTCTGGGAAATCCTGCGCATTCTGGCGGAAGAGCGTCGCAAACGGGAAATCGACCCGACCCTGACGCTGTTGCGCGACGTGCTGATGGAGACTGCCGCCTCGCCCGAAGACCGGCATGCCCAGGCGCGGATGCGGGAAATGCACGACCTGATCGAACTGCTCACAGGCTGGGCCGACGACGTGCAGAAGCTGCCGAACCATGACTTGAAGCAGCTTCTCTCCCTCGGCGCCCGCGTCTCAAAGCTGCTGGAGGTCAAAAACAAGCTGACGGTGATCGGCAGCGGACGCCGCCGCTCTGTCGACGACCAGAAGGACGACGACTGATGCATCTCGACGCCCTCATCCTGTCGCGGCTGCAGTTCGCCTTCACCATCGCCTTCCACATCATCTTCCCCTCCTTCACCATCGGGCTGGCGAGCTTTCTGGCGGTGCTGGAGGGCTTGTGGCTGATCACCAAACAGTCGCGCTTTCAGACCCTGTTTCTGTTCTGGATCAAGATCTTCGCCCTGTCGTTCGGCATGGGCGTCGTCTCCGGCGTGGTCATGTCCTACGAGTTCGGCACCAACTGGAGCGTCTTTTCCGCCAAGGCCGGCAACATCATCGGGCCGCTGATGGCCTTCGAGGTGCTGAGCGCGTTTTTCCTCGAGGCGAGCTTCCTCGGCGTGATGCTGTTCGGCTGGAAGAAGGTCGGCCCCCGCCTGCATTTCGCCGCCACCTGCCTGGTCGCCCTCGGCACCCTGGCCAGCGCCTTCTGGATCGTTTCGGCCAATAGCTGGATGCAGGGGCCGTCCGGCTACGCCATCCTTCCGAACGGCCATTTCGTCGCCACCAGCTGGCTGGCCGTCATCTTCTCGCCCACCATGCCCTCGCGCCTGACCCATATGGTGATGGCCGCCTACCTCACGACCTCGCTGGTCGTGGGCGCCGCCTCCGCCTGGCAATTGCTGAGAAATCCGGAGCCGGCGGAAAGCCGCACGGCGCTGCTGATGGCGGTCGGCATGTTCGCCATCGTCGCGCCGCTGCAACTCCTGGCGGGACACTGGTCCGGCGAGGTGGTGCGCGAGCACCAACCCCTGAAGCTGGCCGCCATCGAGGCCTATTGGACCACCAAGACGCCGCAAGGGCTGACCCTGTTCGGCCTGCCCGACCGCGACGCTCGCAAGACCCATTTCGAGGTGACCATCCCCAAGATCGGCAACCTGATCGAGGGCGTATCGCCGACCACGGCGCTAAAGGGGCTCGATGCCTGGCCACGTCAGGACTGGCCCGTGGTCGGCCTGGTCTTCTGGGCCTTCCGCATCATGGTCGGCCTCGGGCTGGCGATCATCGGCCTGGGCGCCTGGGGCGCGGTGCAGGGTCTGCGACGGCGGCTGTTCCAGGATCGCTGGTTTCTGCGGGCGGCCGTGGCCATGGGGCCGGCGGGCTTTGTCGCCGTCATCTGTGGCTGGATCACCGCCGAGGCGGGCCGCCAGCCCTATACGGTCTACGGCCTCCTGCGCACCGACCATTCGATGTCGCCTGTGGGGGCGGGGCAGGTCTCGGCGTCGCTTGCGGTGTTCATGGTCGTCTACGCCGTCGTCTTCAGCGTCGGCGTGCTCTACATCCTGCGGCTCATGGCCGAAGGGCCGATCGCGGGCGCCGCCGAGCCGGTGCGCGGTGACCGGGCGCCGGGCACACCGCTGGCCGCGGCGCCGGATCAGGATCCCGGCGCGCCTATTCCGCCAAGGGGAGGCGGCCAATGACCTTGGACCTTCCGCTGATCTGGGCCGTGCTCATCGCCACGGCGGTCGGCCTTTATGTGCTGCTCGACGGCTTCGATCTCGGCGTCGGCCTGCTGTTCCTCTTCGCCCGGACCGACCAGGACCGGGACGTGATGATGAACACCATCGCGCCGGTCTGGGACGGCAACGAGACCTGGCTGGTGCTGGGCGGCGGCGGGCTCCTGGCGGCCTTCCCCCTAGGCTATTCGATCCTGCTGCCCGCCCTCTACCTGCCGGTGACCCTGATGTTGGCCGGCCTGATCCTGCGCGGCGTGGCGTTCGAGTTCCGTCTCAGGGGACGCGATCGGGGCAAGCGCTTTTGGACCCTCGCCTTCGCGGGCGGCTCGATCTTGGCGACCCTCGCTCAAGGCTTTGTCCTCGGCGGCTTCATTCAGGGCGTGACGGTTCGGGGCGACGCCTTTGCCGGCGGCCCCTTCGATTGGCTGACGCCCTATACGGTGTTGGTCGCTGTGGGCCTTGTCGCGGGCTATGCGCTGCTCGGCGCGGCCTGGCTCATGTTGAAGACGCAGGACGACCTTCACGGAGACGCCCGCCGATGGAGCAGCATTGCTGTCCCGCTGGTGGGCGCGCTCCTCGCCGGCGTCAGCGTCGCCACCCTGCTGGTCCATCCCCAGATCGCCGCGCGCTGGGGCGTGAGCTGGCAAGGCCTCGACCTGGCGCGTTTGGCCCTGCTCGCGCCCATTCCCCTGCTTGGCGCGGCCGGCCTGATCACGGCGGGACTGGGCTTGCGGCGGCGGTCGCACAGCGCACCCTTCATCGGGGGCGTCCTGGTATTCCTGTCGGGATACCTCGGCCTCGCCGCCGGCTTTTCCCCCTATGTCGTCCCCTACACGATCACCTTTCGCCAGGCGGCGGCCGATCCATCGGCGCTTGGCCTGATGCTGATCGGCGCCGGCGTCCTGCTGCCGCTGATCCTTGGCTATACGGCGTTCGTCTATTGGACCTTCAGGGGAAAGGTGACGCCAGATGCGGGGTATCATTGAGCCACAAGGCCCGCCGGCCGCGGACGAGCCTCTCGCCCCACTGGCCTCGCGCCTGCTCTGGTTCGCCGCCCTGACCTTCGCGGGCATTGGCGGGGTCGCGGCCGTCGCCTACGGGCTTAGATGGTTTTTGCGGTTATCTTGAGGGCGCTTCGGAACAAGGAGCGCCGCTGGCCGAAGGGGCTGTCGATCACGCCGCCGACGGACGGGCGGTGTCCGTGAGCAGGGCGAACACCGCGTCCACCGTGCGGGCCTGGCGCAGTTGCTGGCGCATTTCGGATTTGCGTAGCAGCCGGGCGATGCGGGCGAAGGCCTGCAGATGCTCCGGCCCCGCCGCCTCCGGCGAGAACAGGGCGAACAAGATGTCCACCGGCGCGCCGTCCACAGCATCGAAGTCCACCGGCCGCTCCAGGCTGATGAAGGCCGCCCGCATCTGGGTCAGGCCCGGTATCTTGGCGTGGGGCACGGCGACGCCATAGCCGACGCCGGTGGAGCCTAGCGTCTCGCGCGTCTGCAACGCCTCGAACACGTCGCTCGCCTCGAGGCCGAAACGGCGCGCGACCGTCTCCGCCACAAGCGAAAGCGCTTGGTGTTTCGAAGATGCGCCCGCCTTCAGCGTGACGCACCGCCGATCCAACAAATCAAGAATATCCATCAACGCGACGCCCGATGCTCACGGAAACCAGCCCGATCGGTCCCAGAAACGCTCAGACCCCGATTCGGCTCCCGATAAGCCGATTTATCGGATCAGGCGTGTCCGTTCGGGGCGCCCGTGCGCTCCGGATCGATCCAGCCGATATTCCCGTCCGAGCGGCGATATACCACCGACAGGCCGCCATGCGCGGCGTTCCTGAACACGATTGTTTGAGATTCGGTCAGGTCCAGCTGCATCACCGCCATGGAAACAGTCATGGTGTTGAGCGCTTCCTGGGTCTCGGCGATCACCATCGCCGCCGGCGGCGCGTTGCCATCTGATTCGTCCCAGCTCTCGCCATCGTCCAGGCCGTCGGGGTCGCGCAACACATAGAGGGCCGCGGTCTCGGCCGCCTTGGCGTTAGCCTGAACCGAATGGCTCTTGAGTTTGCGCTTATAGCGGCGGATGCGGGTCTCGATCTTGACCAAGGCCGCATCGAAGGCGCCATGGGCGTCGCCGCCCAATCCCTGGCTCTGCAGCTGCTGACCCGAGGCCAGGGTCACCGCGCAGTCGACCTTGAAGTTATGCCCTTCCTTACTGACCAGAACCTCGGCGTCGCCGCCGCGATCGAAATATTTGCCGATGCTAGAGAGGAGATTGTCCGTCACCCGGGTTCGCAGAGCGTCGCCGACGGCGACGTGCTTGCCAGAAACCTGAACTTGCATGGGCTACTCCAAACCTTGGGCGGCGGAGTCAAACGCTCGCCGCGCCTGTGGACCTAGGACCATGGAACGCCCTTCGGCGCGCCCGGTCTACCCCTTAAACGCATGACGTACGCGGAAGGATCAGCAGGCTTCGCGAAGACGGCGCCGACGCTCGACGGAGGAGGGGATACGCATGGCCTCGCGATACTTGGCCACGGTGCGGCGCGCGACGTCGACGCCGGCCTCGTTAAGGATCTCGACAATGCGGTCGTCGGACAGCACGCCTTCGGCCTCACGCTCGGCGTCGATCAGCGCGCGGATCTTGTGCCGCACCGCCTCGGCCGAGTGGGCCACGCCGCCGTCGGAGGACTGGATGGCGGCGGTGAAGAAGAATTTCATCTCAAACACGCCGCGCGGGGTGGCGAGATATTTGTTCGAGGTCACCCGGCTGACGGTGGATTCGTGCATGCCGATGGCGTCGGCCACGGTCTTCAGGTTCAGCGGCCGCAAATGTTCGACGCCGAACGCCAGGAAGCCGTCCTGCTGGCGCACGATTTCCACGGCCACCTTCAAAATGGTCTTGGCCCGTTGATCCAGGCTGCGCACCAGCCAGTTGGCCGAGGCCAGGCAGTCGGCGACGAAGGTCTTGTCGGCGTCGGTTCGGGCGCCGCCGTGAACCCGGGCGTGATAGCGCTGGTCGACCAGCAGCTTGGGCAGGGTGTCCCCGTTCAGCTCCACATGCCACATGCCGCCGGAGCTCTCGCGAACGATGGCGTCGGGGGTCACCGGGCTGGCCGGCTCGCCGCCAAAGGCCGCGCCGGGGCGGGGCGTCAGCGCGCGCAGCTCGGCGATCATTTCGCGCAGATCGTCCTCGTCCACCGCGCAGGCCTTGCGCAGGGCCGGCATGTCGCGACGGGCCAAAAGGTCCAGATTGGCCAGCAGCGCGGCCATGGCCGGGTCGAAGCGGTTGCGCTCCTTCAGTTGCAGGCCCAGGCATTCGGCGACATCGCGGCCGAACACGCCTGTGGGCTCAAACCCTTGCAGCCGCGCCAGCACCACCTCGACCCGCACAAGGTCGCAGCCCAGCCGGTCGGCGATCTCGCCCAGGTCGGCGCGCAGATAGCCGCCCTCGTCGACCCCGTCGATCAGGACCAGGGCGATGGCGTGGTCCGCCCCGGCGAGGCCGCAGACGGCCAGCTGGTCGTACAGGTGTTCGCTGAGGGTCTTGGCCCGTTGCAGGGCGCCTTCGAAACCTTCTGCATCAGCGTCGAACGAGCCGCCGGAACCGGCCTTGCTCCAGTCCACCGCGCCGCCGGTCTGATAGCCGTCGACCTCCGGCTCCGCGCCGCCGTCGCCGGTGGAGCGTTCGCCGGGGGAGGCGTCGCTGTAGAGGTCGGCGTGGGTGGCGTCCATCGCGTCGGCGGCCAGAGAGTCCGGCGCCTCGTCGAGGGAGACTTCGCTGCTGTCCTTGGATTCAGCCTTGGAGTCGGGCTCGCCTTCGCCGTCACCCCCCGCTTCGCCGCTCTCCTCGCGCTGCAGCAGCGGGTTACGCTCCAGCTCGCCTTCCAGATAGGCGTCGAGCTCCACGCTGGACAGTTGCAGCAGCTTGATCGCCTGCTGCAGCTGCGGCGTGATCACAAGGCCTTGGCCTTGCCGAAGCTCCAATCTCGGACTGAGCGCCAACCTTAGAACCCCTTGGCGTGAATCTTGCGTGCTCCTTCTACGCCTTGCGTCCAACTGAAACGTTAATGCTGAAGACCGACCCGAGATTCCTCATCCTGAGGTGCTCGGCGCGAAGCGGTGAGCCTCGAAGAACGCAACCCAACCGGCGCTGCATCCTTAGAGGCCCGCTGCGCGGGCGCCTCAGGATGAGGAGCAATTGGACCGGAAGGGGAAGACGATTACCCCTCCTCTTCCAACCCCATCATCGGAACCCCCAGCGCCCGCATCGCGGCCAGCCGCGCAAAGCCCAGCGTCAGCGCCTTGCGCCGCGCGGCCATCAACGGCGTTAACGGCGCCTCGATCAGCACCGCGCCGCCGAACCCGTCCGCGACGATCAGTCCCGGCCCGATGGGCAGGACATCGCGCGGAAAATGCGGGGCCACGGCGAAATAGAAGGCGTCGCAAAAGGGAGCGTATTCGCCCCACTTCTGGTCCACGCGATAATCCTCAAGGCTGGACTTCACCTCGACGATGACAATGCGGCCCTTGGGCCCGATCGCCATCAGATCCGCACGCCGGCCATTGGGCAGGGTGACCTCGGCTAGCGGCGCCAGGCCCAGCTCGACCAACAGCCGAGCGGCGCCCCGCGTGACCACGCTGGTGGTCTCGGGGCGGCTCAGGAGTGGCGCGGGGGCGTCCATCCTGGAATTCTGTTCGGTTTTCGTTCCGCATGCAATAGCGTGCGCGACTGGCGTGGCCGGTCTGACAGACCCTAGTCTTCGCCTCGCCCGGAATACTGGCTCAGCATGGCCTCGACGGCGGCGACTTCCCCGCTCAGATGGCCGAGCTCTCGCTCGGTAACATCTTCACCGTTCTCAACCAGACGCATGCGTCCGGAGGAGAGCGCCTGGACGAGTTGTTCCAGGTAACGAACTTCATCGATTGGGTTCATGCATCGATCGTAGGCGCGGGCAGACGCCCGCGCCATTCTTATCGTCGGCGAGCCTCAGCTCATCCGGTGCAGGCCGCACAGCTTGTTGCCGTCCGGGTCGCGCAGGTAGGCGAGGTAGAGGTTGGAGCCGGGGCGCTCGCCCGGCGGGTCTTCGCAGTCCGTCCCGCCGGCGGCGAGGCCGGCCGCATGCCAGGCGTCAACCGCTTCGGAAGACGGGCAGGCGAAACCGATGGTGCCGCCGTTGGCGTGGCAGGCCGGCTCGCCGTCGATCGGCAGCGAAACCCCAAGGGTGCCGGTCGAGGTGCGATAGAAGATGCGATGGCGGTCCACGGTGGCCGGCTTGACGCCCAGCGTGCCCAGCAGGGTGTCATAGAAGGACTTGGCGCGGTCCAGATCGTTCGTACCGATAAAGATGTGTGAAAACATCGGATTTTCCCTCCAGCAATTAAGACGTCTCCGCGCACCCCGGCGCGGAGCGATAGGATTTGCCCCACGCCTCGGACATGCGTGAAGATGGCGCGAGTGGCAAGACCTTGGACGGAGCTTTGAAGAGGCGATGGAGATCGATCAGGCGACCGCTGCGGCGCTGGGCTGGCCCAAGCTCAAATATGCCTGGATCGAGCGGGAGCGGCGCTGGCTGTGCGCCGCCGTGCCGATGGATCGGGTGGTGCGCAGCGAGGTGATCGTCGACCTCTATGTCACCGGCACGCGGCTGAGATTGCGGGAAGCGACGCCCCTCGGCGGCGGCGCGACGATGCGCCGGTTGGGGCGTAAGGCGGACGTAGACGCCAGCACCCGTCTGCTGACCTCGATCTATCTGTCATCCAATGAATTCGGCCTGCTCTCCGGCCTGCCCGGCCGCACCTTGCGCAAGACCCGCCATCATATCGGCCTGGTGGGTGGGATTGAGATGTCGGTGGACGCGTTCGACGGCGACCTGGCCGGACTGATCATGGCCGAAGCCGAGTTCGACGACGCGGCCAGCATGGCCGCCTATCCCGCCCCCGACTTCGCGATCCGCGAGGTCACGGAAGATGCGCGCTACAGCGGCGGACGACTGGTGGCGGAAGGGTTGCCGAGAGGATGAGGTAGCAACCGCTACCCTGGCGGCTGCTGGTCGTACACCAGCGGGCTGACGTCGAAGCCGAGCTGGCGGCTGCGGGCCACCAGTTGCGCCTTCTGCTGGGCGCTGACGACCGGTTTGCGCGACATGATCCAGAAGAATTTCGGATTGGCCGTCGACAGAATGCACCAGGAATAGTCATCGGCGCGGTCGACCACGACATAGTCCTGTTTGATGAAGCCACCGAAGAAGCCGATGCGGATCTTCGCCGCCGTCGCGTCCATCACCTTGCCGTTGCCCTTCCACGTCTTGGACGGGCCGGACGGCGAGCCGGTGTGGCAGGTCTGGACCACGGCGTAGTCGTCGCCCTGCCTGGCCCAATCGGACGTGGCCGCTTCGCAGTTTTTCTGGAAGGAGTTGGGGATGCGGGCGACTTCGTACCAGCGGCCAAGATAGCGTTGCGGGTCGATGGACTTGGTGGCCACGGCGGTCTGGGCCAGTGCCAGGGCCGACGTCGCGCCGGCCAGCGTCAGCACGATAGACAGGCCGACCCGACGCGCCGCTCTCGACAAAACCACCATCACCACGCTTTCGAGCCTATCGCCTTGGACCGCCTTAAACACACTCTCGCCCCGCCGGGTTGCGGCGGGGCGAGATTTAAGGCTCGGAATTTAAGGCTATTCGGCGGCGATGAGAACCCGCGACGTCGACCGGTCCTTGAAATTGATCGCCTGAAGATAGGCGATCCCCTCCTCGGCGATGTCGTCGCCGACCATCCGGTCGCCTTCGGCCTTCAGCTCATCCATGTCCACATACATGCCGTAGAAGGCGCGCGTGCGGTCGGTGATGATGCCGGCGTTGAGCAGGGTCTTGATCAGGACGCGGAAGATGTTGGTGGCTTCCTTCATGTCCTCGCGGCGCGCTTCGTCGGTAGCGATCTTGGCGAACTCCTGGATGACGATGTCCGGATCCAGGCCGAACTCTTCGTACAGGTCGCGCTGCTCCGACGGGGCCACCAGGTTGAACAGCAGGGTCTGGAAGCAGTGCGCCGCCCAGTCCTCGATGATGATGTGCTCTTCCGGGTCCAGCTTGGGGATGGTGCGGTCGGCCCAGATCTTCCCGAACTTGTGGTGGAAGGCCTCGTCGGTCATCACCAGCTGCATCAGCTTGCGGCCCAGCGGATCGTTCAGCTTTTGGTAGAAGGTGGCGAAGGCGCCCATGGCCAGGCCCTCGACCAGCATCTGCATGCCGATGATCTTTTTGTAGACTTCCGGAGACCCGATGATGTCGACCAGGAGGTTCTGCAGCACCGGGCTGCACTTCTCCGGGCGGCCCCAGCGGGCCTTGATGTATTTGGCGAAGGCCGTGACGTGGCGGGCTTCTTCGCGGGTCTGGTTGGCGGCGTACTCCTGCGCGCCCTGGTCATAGAGGACGTGGCAGAGGCTGGCGGAGAGGTTCAGCGCGCCCTGTTCCCCGTGCAGGATCGAGGAGAAGTTGCGCAGGACCATCTGGTTGATGAAGCGGGTGCGGGTCTTGGGGTCCGACAGGTGATTGGAGACGTAGTCAGTCTGCAGCGCGGCGATCATCTCCTCCGGCAGCAGCGGGGTGTTCTCCATGTCGAAGGGCTCGTCGAAGTCGATGTACTTCTTGTCGAGCGGATCCCAGAAGTGGTCGTGGGTGGCCGAGATGATCTTGTCGAACGCCGTGGTGCGGTTGTTGTAGCGGTCGAGCGTCAGCATGGACTCGAAGTCGTCGGGCGCGACGGCTTCATACATGGCGTCCTTGGTGATGTTCTTGTCGGTCATCGATCCGTTCCCTCGGGGCTCTTTGCGGGGCGTGGACGCCCATCTTCCGGATAACAGTGACTCGGAACAGGTTGCCGGTCAATAAAAATGACGCATGCGTCACTTATCGTGAACAGGCGTCAACAATTGGGGTTGTGAAAAGGATTCACCACGGAGCACACGGAGGGCACAGAGGCGGGCCATGCCCGCGCAATCAGGCGAGACCGAGCCACAAAGCCGTTGCGCTTCGCGCGTCTTAGGGCCCTGGCGAGCACCCTCTGTGCTCTCCGTGTGCTCCGTGTGCTCCGTGGTGAATTCCTGCGGTGGGAGCGCACGAGCGGTTCAGGCGGTTCAGTCAAGGGCTCGGTCAGCCTGTTCCCGCGCCGCCGCGAAAAACGCTTCCGGCCCGTCCACCTCCACCAGCCGGCGCTTTTCGATCACCCAGAACCGGTTGCCCACCGCGCGCACGAAGCCGCGATCGTGGGAGACCAGCAGGCAGGTCGCCTCTTCGTCCTTGAGCTCGGCCTCCAACGCCTCCTGGCCCTCGATGTCGAGGTGGTTGGTGGGCTCGTCGAGCAGGTAGAAGGTCGGCCGGATCAGCCGCAGCACCAGCATGGCCAGCCGCGCCTTCTGCCCGCCCGACAGCCGCCCAATCGGCTTTTCCTGCGCCAGGATGGCGATCCCGGCGCCGGCCAGCAGCGACCTGGCCCGCTGGTCGCCGACATCGAACGGCCGGGTGATAGCGGCCAGCGGCGTGTCGTCATCGGACAGATCGGCCAGCCCCTGGTCGCCATAGCCCAGCACCAGGGACGGCGCCGCCTTCACCCGTGGACTTGGCGCCAGGCCCTCGATGGTCGCCTTGGCCAGGCGCATGAGCCGGGTCTTGCCCGCGCCATTGACGCCCAGCAGCACCACCCGGTCGCCTTGATGGATGAACAGCTTGCCGGTCTTGAACAGCACCGTCCCATCCGGCGTCTTCACCTCGGCGTCGTCGAAGCTCATCAGCACCTTGGCGTGGCCGCCGCGATGATCGAGCCGGATGGCGCCCGACGACCGGTCCTGGTGGGCGGGACGCGCCGCCACCTCCAGCCGCTCGGCCCGATCTTTGAGCTGCCGGGTCTTGGTGATCAAAAGGTCGCTGCCGGAATTGACGCCGATATTGTGCAGCTTGGCCGCCTGCCGGCGCAGCTGCTGGGCGGTTTTCATGTCGCGGTCGAACCGCCTCGCTTCGGCCGCATCGACCTCGTCCACCGCATCGCGCGCGGCGGCGTAGGCCAGGTTGAAGACCTGGGACCGCTCGGGCCGCAGGAACAGGGTGCGGCCCGTAACCGCGTCCAGAAAGGCCCGGTCGTGGCTGGCGACCACCACGGCGATGTCGCGCGGCAGGGCGTTCAGCCAATCCTCCAGCTTGAGGATTTTCGACAAATCGAGGTGATTGGTCGGCTCGTCGAGCAGCAGCACGTCGGGATCGGCGACCCAGGTGCGGGCCAATAGCGCCAGGCGCCGCCAGCCGCCGCTGAGCTGGGCAAGGGTCCGCTCGCGCAGGACCTGCGGCGTTTCCAGCGAGTCCAGCACGATGTCGGCGCGCCAGTAGTCGTCGGCCTCCAGACCCTCGCGAACGAAGTCGTCGAGGCTGGCGTTCATCCGATCGGCCTGCACTTCCTGAGGGACGAAACCGACGCGGGCGCCCCGCGCGCGGGTAATGTCGCCCTCGGTAGGATCGAGTTCGCCGACGATACAGCGCAGCAGGGTCGACTTGCCGGCGCCATTGGCGGCGACCAGGCCGATGCGGTCCCCGGCCGCGATGGCGAGGTCGAGCTTGGCGAAAAGCGGCGCACGCATCGTGACGCCAAGGTTTTGAAGATTGATCATAGGTCTGCCCGTCTGCCCCGAAGCCGGACTCGCGAACCCTCAAGGATTCTCAATGCGCCGCCGGCTCGGACTATGGAGAAGGGCGGCGGACTCATGCGGTCGACGCACGAGGCTCAGCCGCCACGAAGGGCAGACAGGGGTCTTAACGACACCTCTGTTCAGCCCTGCAAGCGCGCTCGCAGGGCGTGTCTGGGACCGTGCGTTCGGTGTGGAAGTAAAAACACGCGCGGCCCTCCTTTCTTGGCTTGAGGCGAGAGGAGGATAACAGCGTTTGGCGAGAGCGCCAGGGGTTAGCTTTCGGCCTCGGGGCCACGTCCGCTTCCGACCTTCAGCGGTTGATCGACACTCACGCCTGAAGAATTGCCATCTAGAATTTGTCGTGCATAGGTTGTTCGATAAACCGCGATGCGGGGCATCGTGAGTGGCTGCGCGCTGATCATGCTCGCGCCATTGGGGGTTACGGAATGAGATCGTATCACCTCGTCGCCGCGCTCGTGGTCTTGACTTCGCCCGGTCCGGTGGCCCTCGCGCAAACGCAAACGCCGATCCCGCCATCACCCCCTGCTCAGGGCGAGCCGACGATCAGCAAAACCGAATTTTTCAAGGCGCTGCAGTTCTACGACTCGAACCAGGCGGATAACTCAACCCGCATGGGCTCCAACAACATGGCGTCGAAGTCGATCATGCGGACGACCGGCAACACACCGAATGTCGCCCAGAACGCCCGAGAGATGCACTATGAGTGGCTCTATGCGCGCTGGGACCACGGGGCGCACAAACCTGTCCCGCTAATGGGCGACCTCTATAGCGGGCGCTCAAACCGCATCGAGGACATTGTCCCGGTGCAGGATCACTGCGTCCAAGTCGTCAGCGACATGGACAAGGAGGATCAGACCATTCCCCAACGCATCCCGGTGTCGCAGGTCCAGGACTTCATGGATCAATGGGCCTTCATGACCGTCGCCTGCGTCAACAAGCGCCTGTCTGAAATGCGAGGTGAGAAGGATCTGATCGCCATCCTGTGCTTTCAGGACAACAAGCACTGCTTTGGACCGAAAGAGTACCCGGACGAAAAGCCCAACTAGAAAACCGGGCGGGCGGACTCACCCGACCTTGCCCGCCGAACCAGAAAGCCCGCCGCGATGGCGGCGGCGGAAAAGCCGGCGGCGGCGCCGAAGCCGAGGGTCCAGCGCGGTCCGAACCGATCGGCGACCCAGCCGAGGATCAGCGAGCCGATCGGCGCGCCGCCCAGCGCGATGGCGATCCGCAGCGCCATCACCCGTCCACGCATCGATGGGTCGGTGGACAGCTGCATCAGGCTGTTGGTGCCGTTGGTGAAGGTTACGGCCGAGACGCCGATCACCACCAGGCCAATGGCGAAGATCCCGTAGCCCGGCGCCAATGCGGCCAGTACGCAGCCGGCGCCGAAGACCCCCGCGCCCACCAGCAGCGAGCCGAACCCGATCCGTCCTCGCGCGGCGGCAAGCAGGGCGCCGGCCACCGCGCCGATCGCCATGATCGATGACAGCAGGCCAAACCCTCGCGCGTCGGTATGGAAGACCCGCACCGCCATGGTGGAGATGAAAATCGGAAAGTTCAGTCCGAAGGTCCCGAACAGGAAGAGCATGGTCAGGACGGCCTTCAAATCCGGCCGGTCCCGCACGTAGCGCAGACCTTCCAGGAAATTACCCAGAAAGCCGCCTTGATGACGGCCCGCTCGGGCGCTGTGGCGCAGCTCCGATTTCCGCAGGAAGGTGAGGGAGATCAGCACCGCGCCGAAGGAGACACCGTTCAGCACGAAGGCCCAGCCCGTGCCGATGGCGGCGATGGTCAGGCCCGCCGCAGCCGGCCCGATCAGCTGGGCGGCGTTGAAGGAGGTGGAGTTCAGCGCCACGGCGTTGGGCAGGTCCTCGTCCCCCACCAGGGCGGCGACGAAGGTCTGGCGGACCGGCGCGTCGAAGGCCGCGGCGCAGCCGGCCAGGAAGGTGAGGAGATAGACCTCCCACAGCCGGGCCACGCCAGCGACCGTGAGGGCGCCGAGGATGAGGGCGCAAAGGCCCATCGCCCCCTGGGTGCCCATCAGCAGCTTGCGCTGATCGAACCGGTCGGCAGCGGCGCCGGTCCAGGGCAGCAGCAGGAGCTGCGGCCCGAACTGGAGCGCCATGACGATCCCCACCGCCGTGGCGCTGTGATGCGTCAGCTGGGTCAGCACCAGCCAGTCCTGCGCCACCCGCTGCATCCAGGTGCCGACATTGGAGACCAGGGCGCCGATCGACCAGACCCGGAAGTTGAACCCCCGAAGCGACCTGAACATGCCCGCTCCGGGACCGCTCATGGCTGCGTCGGATTATTGCCGCCGTTGAAGCGGCCGAACCCTCGGGCGGAAAACAGGCTGATCAAAAACATGCCGAGGCCGAGCGCGGCGATATCGGGTGTGTTTCTCAGGTCGAAGTCACCCACGCGGGCGATCAGGACATAGGCCACGATGAGGTTGAAAAAGCCCCAGACCACATTGACCGTTGAGGAGGACAGGCCCTGGCCCGGCGGCTTGGCGAAGGGGCTTTGAAAGGGGCGGCCCATCATGCCGGTCACCGCATGCGGGATGGCGTTGGCGAAGAAGACGCCGCCGAAGAAGTAGGCGATCAGGTGGGGCCAGGGCATGGTTACGCGCTCCGCGTCTTGAGAAGGTCGATGATCTGTTCGCTCGTCCCGGTTTCGCCGAGGCGCGGGAAAATCTTGTTCAGGCTGTAGTCGTGCGCCTCGGGCCGCGAGTCGGTCATGGCGTCGATGGCCAGGGTGACGTTGAAACCGGCCTCATAGGCCTGGCGCGCGGTCGACTCGACGCCGGTGCCGGTGGCGACGCCGATCACCACCACCTGGGTCACGCCCAACGCCTTCAGCCGCGCCTCGATATCGGTCGAGGCGAAGGCGCCCCAGGTCTTTTTGGTGACGACGATATCTCTAGGCTGCTGGTCGAGCTCGGGGATGAAGTCGGCGAAGTCCGGCGCGGGAACGCCCATGGTGCGCCGAGGCTGTTCCGTGCGGCCCGGCGCGCCGCCGGTGACGTTGATCAGCACCACCGGCAGATGGGCGGCGCGGAAGGCGCGGGCCAGAGCCTGGGCGCGTTCGAGCACCGGCCCGATCGGATGGGCCAGCGCGGCGCCGACGATACCCTTCTGCAGATCGACGACCAGCAGGGCGGTGTTCGGATCGAGGACGGTCAGGGCCATGGAAAACCTCTTGGAACGGTAGAGATGGAAGGCGGCGAGGCGGTCAGTCGTCGGCCAGCCGGCTGAGCAGGGCGACCGCTGTCTCAAGCTGCGCCAGCTCCGATGCAGACAGCCGCGCCTCGAGGGTGCGCGACAGCCAGTCCTGCCGCGCGGCCCGGCTTTCCCGCAGCCAATCGCGGCAGGTTTCTGTGAGCGACAGCATCGTCTGGCGACCATCGGCGGGGTCGGCTGAGCCGCCAACCAGGCCGGCGGCGTCCAGCGCGGCGACGATCGAGGCCATGGACTGCGGCCGCATGCCCTCGGCCCGCGCCAGGCTGGAGGTCGTCGCCGGCCCGTCCTTTTCCAGGCGCAGCAGCACGGCGATCTGCGAATTGGTCAGGTCGCCGACGTCAGATTGCGACAGCAGCCGGCGCTTCAGCTTGCCGACCACGGCCCGCAATTCCACGCTCAAGGCGAGGCTGCGCGCCGAAGGAATATCTGTCGGGCGATCGTCCATGGCGGACAGATAGAGATATACAGCTAAACTGTAAAGATAGGCTGTACAGATTAACTGCATGATTTCACCTCTGCGGCCATCCGACGCCTGTGGAAAGGGCCGGCGCACCCATTGGCGAGACCCGCGCATCACGCCATAAGCCAGGGGTGATCCAGACCGCCGCCCCACCTGCGGACAACTTGGCCGCCGCACGCGACGTGCTGCGCCACACCTTCGGTCATGCCGACTTCCGCGGACTGCAGGCGCCGGTGATCGGCGAGATCATGGCCGGGCGCAGCGCCATGGCGGTTCTGCCCACCGGCGGCGGCAAAAGCCTTTGCTACCAGATCCCCGCCATGCTCCGTCCCGGCGTGGGCCTGGTGGTCTCGCCACTGATCGCCCTGATGAGCGACCAGGTCGCGGCCCTGCGCCAGGCCGGCGTCTCCGCCGCGCGGCTGGATTCCACCACCTCGCCCGACGAGCGCGCCTGGACCTGGGACGCCATCGCCGCCGGCGAACTGGACCTGCTCTATATGTCGCCGGAAGGCCTGATGCAGCCGGGGATGCTGGACCGGCTGACCCGGCTGGATATCGCCCTGGTGGCCATCGACGAGGCTCACTGCGTCAGCCAGTGGGGGCACGATTTCAGGCCCGAATACCGAACCCTGGGCCGGCTGGCCGAGCTGTTCCCGCGCGCGCCGCGCCTGGCGGTGACGGCTACCGCCGACGCCCGGACCCGGGACGACATCCGCGCCGAGCTGCGCCTCACCGATGCCGCCGAATATGTCGACAGCTTCGCCCGGCCGGAATTGCAGCTCAGCGCCGAGCGCAAGGAGGGCCGAGGCCGCAAGCGGGTGATCGAGTTGGTGTCGGAGCGGCGCGGCCGGGCCGGCGTGGTCTATTCCGGCTCCCGCGACGGCGCCGACGAGATGGCCGCCGAACTGGTCGCCGCCGGCATCCCGGCGCTCGCCTATCACGCGGGTCTGGACAAGGGCGTGCGCGAGCGGCGGCTGACCGAGTTCCTGCAGGCCGACGAGGCGGTGATGGTCGCCACCATCGCCTTCGGCATGGGGGTGGACAAACCCGACGTCCGCTTCGTCATCCACGCCGATCCGCCCGCCTCCATCGAGGCCTATTGGCAGGAGATCGGCCGGGCCGGACGCGATGGCGCCCTGGCAGAAGGCATCACCCTCTATAGCGCCGCCGACCTGAGCTGGGCCCTGCGCCGGATCGAAGGCCGTGAGGTCTCGGACGAAGTGCGCCAGGTGCAGAACCGCAAGGCGCGCCAGCTCTATGGCATGCTGGAGGGGCTGAACTGCCGCGCCGCCGCCGTGCGCCGCTATTTCGGCGAGGAGGGCGTCGAGCCCTGCGGTCACTGCGACCTTTGCCTGAAGCCGCCCACGGCCGTTGACGCCACGCCTTCGGCGCAGAAGGCCTTGTCAGCCGTGCATCGGCTGGGCGGGCGGTTCGGGCGCGGCCGGGTGATTGATCACCTGCTGGCCAAGACCAAGGAGCCCAGCGCCTTCGAGACCGGCCTGTCGACCTGGGGCATTGGCGCGGAGTTCAGCCCCACGGGCTGGCGCGAACTGATCGACCAGCTGTTGTTCGAAGGCCTGTTGCGCGAAGACTCCAACGACGGCCGCCCCTTGCTGGCCCTGGGCGATGGCGAGGCCGTGCGCGCTGTCTATCGCGGCGAGCGGCAGGTCAAGCTGCGCCAGCAGCCGGAAGCCTTCGACCCCACCACCCGCTCCGGCCGCCCGCGCAAGAGCAAGACCAGAAGCGGTTCGGCGGCGCCGGCCATCGCGGTCAAGGCCGACGACCGAAACCTGTTCGACGCCCTGCGCGACTGGCGCCGCGGCGAGGCGGGCCGCCAGGCGGTGCCGCCCTATGTCATCTTCCATGACCGCACCCTGGCCGAAATCGCCGATGCGCGGCCAGGCTCGCTCGCCGCCCTCGCCAAGGTCGGCGGCGTCGGCCAGGCCAAACTGGACCACTATGGCGAAGCGGTGCTGGAGATTGTCCGCGGGATGCGGTGAGGGTTAGGGGCGAAGGTTTGAACCGACCGCACCGCCGGCGCTCGCCCCCTCCGTCGGCTTCGCCACCACCTCCCCCGCTGCGCTTCGTTTGCATGGGAGTAGAAGCGAATGCGCTGGCCCTTTCTCCTCCCATTCGAGCGAAGCGATGAGGGGGAGACCATCCGCGGCGTGTAGCGAAGCGGAACGACGTGACGGAGGGGGCGAGCGCCGGCTGAACGAAAACCCCGGAGCCGTCAGCTCTTCAGCCGGTAACCCGTCTGGAACAGCCAGTAGCAGATCGCCGCCATGACAGCGGTCAGGCCGGCGACCACCGCCGCGGCCAAGCCCAGCGAGCCGTCGTCCAGGCCGATGACGCCGTACCGGAAGCCGGCGATGGCGTAGTAGAAGGGGTTATAGTGGGACAGCACCCGCGCCACGGTCGGCAGACGGTCGATGGTGTAGAAGGTGCCCGACAGCATGCTCAGCGGCATGACGATGAAGGTGGTCACCGCCGCCAGGTGGTCGAACTTCTCGGCCCACAGACCGGCGACCATGCCGATCATGCCCATCATCAGCGACGCCATCAGGCCGAAATAGAGCACCGCCCACCAGTGGGTGACGCCGTAGGGCACGAAGAAGCGCACCGCGATGGCGGTGACGACGCCCACCGCTATGCCCCGGGTCGCCGCGCCGAGCGCAAAGGCGCACACCTGTTCGAGGGGCGACAGGGGCGCCGTCAAAAAGTCTTGAGTGAGGCCCATCATCTTGGCCTGCATCAATGACGACGAGGAGTTGGCGAAGGCGGCATTCAGGATCGACATCATGATCATCCCGGGCGTGATGAAGACCGCGAACGAAAATCCATCGACCGCCGCCCGGCCGCGCAGCGCCACGGCGAAAATCAACAGATAAAGCAAGGCGTTGAGCACTGGCGCGGCCAGGGTCTGCATCCCCACCTTCCAGAACCGTTTGACCTCTTTCATGTAGAGGGTGGTCGCGCCGGTCCAGTTGACGCCGTGATAGTCGCGGGGCGCCGGCGGAATGACCGGGACGGGAGGCAGGTCAGCGATGTCCTTCATGCCTTCCCATGTGCTCTAGCCGCCCCGCTTGTGCAAGGGGTGCGGCGAAAACGCCCAATCAGGAGCGCGGCAGCCAAAAGTGGAGGCCGGTTTTGGCGTCCGGCGCGCTCCATCGCTTTGAAGACAGGGCCTTTTCGTCGCTTTCAAGCAAAGGCGCCTGAATCTGGGAGGCCCTGGCCCCTATATGTAGATTCTGTGGACAGTTCGAATGGCGCCTATTGTGTCTCTTAACGTTCCGTTTACGATATTTTGTAGGGTAGATGCTCGGGAGCGGCCACATGACACAAGATGTTGAATCTCACCCCTCCCCGGCTCGCATAGGCGGCGTGGAGGCAAGCCAGATGGGTTGGACCGACGAACGCGTTGAGTTGTTGAAGAAACTTTGGCTGGACGGCCTGTCCGCCAGCCAGATCGCCAAGCAGCTTGGGGGGGTCACCCGCAACGCGGTGATCGGCAAGGTTCACCGGCTGGGCCTGTCCGGCCGCGCTGCGCCGTCGCAACCCGCGCGGCCAGTGTTCAAGGCGCCCCGCGCGCCCCGTCCGGTGTCCGCACCCGCGCCACGCCGCATCGAGGCCCAGTCGACGACCCCGGTTCCGCAGCCGGTCTACTATCCGGAAGAGCCGGGTTCGGCGACCGTGCTCACCCTCGGCGCCCATATGTGCAAGTGGCCGATCGGCGATCCAGCCACCGATGGCTTCACCTTCTGCGGCCGCCGCGTCGGCGATGGCCCCTACTGCGTGGAGCACGCCCGCGTGGCCTACCAGCCGCAACAGGCCCGCAAACGTTCCGGCGCCACCGAACTGGCTCGCTCGCTGCGGCGGTATATCTAGGGTCGCGACCACCGTCGCAGCAGATCAAGACGGCCGCCTGGGTTTCCCCCGGCGGCCGTTTTTGTATTCGGGCTTAGAGTTAGAGCAAGCCGATGCCGGGCGAGATCGAACGAACGGCCGGTGCTCGCCCCCTCCGTCACGTCGCTTTCGCTACGCTTCAGCGCCGCGCCACCTCCGCCCGTTTCGCTGTGCTCACGGGGGAGGAGGAAAAGTCAGCGCGCTTTCTCCTCCCATTCGAGCGAAGCGACGAGGGGGAGGTGACGGCGAAGCCGACGGAGGGGGCGAGCACCGGCCTATGTGCGCCTCGACGCGCTCCAGGCCCTACTTCGCCCCTTCCGGCGCCTGGCCGATACCGACGACCTCGCCGCTGGCCAGGACATGGCCTTTCATGGCGTCGACCAGGGCGTTGAAGCCGCCCGCCGCCGCGTCCGACGGCAGGACGGCGTCCAGGGCGAAGATCTCGAAATGGTAGTGATCCCTATGCCCCACCGGCGTGCGCGGCCCGGTGTAGGCGATGCTGGCGCCCTTGTAGTTGGGGCCATAGACGGCCCCCGCCGGCGCGGCGGTCATGCCGGGCGCCAGGGCGGTCACCGTCCCTGGCACATTGAACAGGGTCCAGTGCAGGACGAAGGCGTTCCGGAACACCAGGTCATTGTCCTGCATGATCACCACATAGGACCTGGTCCCATCCGGTCCCGCGCTCCAGGTCAGGCCTGGAAAGGTGTTGGACCTGTACTGGGTGTTCTCAAACGGGATGTCGCCGCCATTGGCGAAGGCGGGGGTGCTGACCGTCAGGCTGGCTTTGGCCGGCAAGGCCTGCAGCGCCAGCATCACAGGTCCGGTCCCGGCGGGTTGTTGCGCTGAAGCCGCGCCGGCAAGGGCCATCAAGGCCGCCGCCGCGATCTGGGCGTTAAGACGAATGCGCATGAACGCTGCCTCCGTTTGATTTTGCGGTGACCTTAGCCTGTCTGGTCGCCACGCCAACACTGGACGCGTTCAACCTTACCGCTGAAAGGTCGCGACGATCTGGCCGCTGGCGAGCACATGGTCTGTCATCGCGGCCCTTAGCGCTGTGAAGCCGCCGTTGGTGATGTCCGTCGAAAGGACCTCATCCAGAGCGAACACTTCAAAATGATAATGGTGCATCAGTCCTGGGCCGGGCGCGGGGCCGGCATAGGGTTCGACCGCGCCAAGATAGCTGGGACCATAGTGCGAGCCCGCCGGCGCAGATGTCAGCCCCGCGGGCAGAGAGGTCTGGCCAGCCGGGATGTTGAACAGGGTCCAGTGCAGCATCGGGCCGCGCGCCAGAAGCTCGTTGGAATCCTGCATCAGCACGACATAGGACCGCGTGCCCTCTGGTGCGCCGCTCCAGCTCAGCCCGGGGAAATGGTTGTGGCCGAACTGGGTGTCGGCCACCGGCAAGGCGGCGCCGTCGGAAAACCCCGGCGAGGTCACCTTCAAGGCGCCCGCCTTGGCGGCGATCTCATAGAGGGCGATCTGGTGGCGCGGGATATCCTGGGCGACGCAAGCGGACGCGGCGCAAGCGAGTAAGGCGGCGCCCAACAGCCACGGCGCGAGGCGGAAAATCACGAAGCTCGGCTCCTTCTGTCCGAGACGACTTTAGCGTCGCCGCCGGCCGCGCCAAGACCTATCGAACGCCGCTACCCCGCCGCGTCCAGGGAATAGCCGGCCGAGCGGACGGTGCGGATGGGATCGCCCTCCTGCGTCTGGTTCAGCGCCTTGCGCAGCCGGCCGATGTGGACGTCCACCGTGCGCGCCTCGACATAGACGTCTGAGCCCCAGACCGCATTGAGCAGCTGTTCGCGGCTGAACACCCGACCCGGGTGCTGCATCAGATAGTCCAGCAGGCGGAATTCGGTGGGGCCGAGGTGGATTTCCTTGTCGGCCCGCCGCACCCGGTGGGCGACGCGATCGACGACAATGTCGCCGTGATGCAGGGTGTCCTCGGCCAGGCCCGGGCGGATGCGGCGCAGCACCGCGCGGATGCGGGCGGCCAGTTCGCTCATGGAGAAGGGCTTGACCACATAGTCGTCGGCGCCGGTGTCCAGGCCGCGAATACGGTCGGTCTCCTCGCCCCGCGCGGTCAGCATGATGATCGGCAGGGAGCGGGTTTCCGGCCGGGCGCGCAGGCGGCGGCACACCTCGACGCCGGAGACCTTGGGCAGCATCCAGTCCAGCACCACCAGGTCGGGCAGCTGCTCGTCGATCTGCATCAAGGCGTCCTCGCCGTCGATGGCGACAGCGACGCGATAGCCTTCCTTGTCGAGGTTGTATTGCAGCAGCGACGCCAGGGCGTCCTCGTCTTCGACCACCAGTACGTGCGGGGTCATCTAGGGCCTCGTCTCATCTAAGGGGTTTCGGGCCGGGCGGAGAAGCCGTCCCAGCGCGGTCGCTCGCCGGTCATCTCTTCACCGGTGATCTCGAAATGGATGATCTCGGCGATATTCGTGGCGTGGTCGCCAATCCGCTCAAGGTTCTTGGCCACGAACAGCAGGTGGGCGCCTGGGGTAATCGTGCGCGGATCGCCCATCATATAGGTGAGCAGCTCGCGGAACAGGCTGTTGTAGTGCTCGTCGACTTCCTCATCGCGGGCCCAGACCGCCTGCGCCTTATCCAGTTCGCTGGCGGTGTAGGCGTCCAGCACGTCCTTCAGGCGACTGGCGACCAGCCGGCCCATGCGATCGACGGAGCGGGTCAGGGGGGTAAGCGGTTCGCTTTCGCTGAGCACAACCGAGCGCTTGGCGATGTTGCGGGCCAGGTCGCCGCAGCGTTCGAGATTGACCGCGATCTTCATCGCCGCGACCGTGCGCCGCAACTGGCGACCCACCGGCTGACGGGTGGCGATCAGGTCGATGGCGCGACGCTCGATATCGGCCTGCAGGGCGTCCAGCTTGATGTCGCGGGCGACCACCTTCTGGGCCAGCGGCACGTCGCGTCGGGTGATGGCGTCAACACAGTCGGCGATCTGCGCCTCGGCCAGACCACCCAGACGCGCGACTTCGGCCACGAGCGGGTCGAGGTCGTCATGACTGGCCTTGGACCAATGCTCATTCATCAAAATCTACCCGACGCACGATAGCCGAATCAGCCCCAACGCCCGTTCGGCCAGGAATGCCGGGGGATTGCTGTCGCCATGCGACGGTTAGATGACAGTTTTATGACAGGGTTTACAACAGACCCTAGAGCAACCGGGGGAAGTAGGCGGTGAAGGTTGTTCCCTGACCTTCCACGCTCTCGATCGCCAGGCCGCCGCGATGGCGATTGGTGATGTGTTTGACGATGGCCAGGCCAAGACCGGTGCCCAGGCGCTCGCCGCTCTTCTGGCCTTCGACGCGATAGAACCGCTCGGACAGGCGCGGCAGGTACTCTCGGGCGATGCCGGGGCCGGCGTCGGCGCAGCGCAGCATCACGAACCGTTCGCCGCCCACCAGGTCGGGGCTGAGCAGCGACAGGCGCGCGCCACCCTGCCGGGTGGGCGTGATCGCCTCGTCGGCAGTCAGGCCGGCGGTGACCTCAATCTCCACCACGCCGTTGTTCGGAGAGTATTTCACTGCGTTGTCGATCAGGTTCTGCGCCACCTGCAGAATCTGGTCGCGGTCGCCGACGATCATCGCCGCCCCCCGCGCCGCCAGCCGGGTCGACAGGGTCACGCCACGCTCGGCGGCCAGCGGAGTCAGGGCGTCGATCACGTCCAGCACGGCCAGCACCAGGTCCACCCGGCCTTCCGGGGCGATGTGCTCGTTCAGCTCGATCCGGCTGAGCGACATCAGGTCGTCGATCAGCCGCGCCATGCGGCCGGCCTGAGCCGCCATCACGCCGAGGAAGCGTTCGCGGGCCACGGCGTCGTCCTTGGCGTGCCCGCGCAGGGTCTCGATAAAGCCGGTCAGCGAGGCCAGGGGCGTGCGCAGCTCGTGGCTGGCGTTGGCCAGGAAGTCGGCGCGCATCCGCTCGTTGCGGCGGGAGTCGGTCTCGTCGCGCAGCACCATCAGGGCCAGACGGACGCCGTCCGACGCCCGGTCCAACGGCCGGGTCCGCACGCGCCAGAACCGGTCCTGTGCGCCGCCGGTCTCATAGGCCGCCTCGCCGCTGACCTCGCCGAACAGGCTTTCGTCCACCGCCTCCAGCACCCGGGGATGCCGAATAGCCGAGACCAGGGTCGTCCCCTCACCCTGGATTCTCAAAAGCTCGCGGGCGGCGGGGTTGGCGTAGATCACCCGGCGATCAGCGAGGTTTTCCGCCTCCCGCGCGGCGATCACCAGCACCGGATCAGGCAGGCTTTCGACGATGGCGCCGAAGGCTGGCCGTTCCAATTCGGCGTCGGTCTGGTTCGCCAAGGGCGGTGAAGCGGAAGACATCGGAAGGCCTCTCTTGCGGGGCGAACCCGCAGCCGCCCCCTACTAGCTCAAGGCGCAGGAGCTGTCTTGTCCCAGCAAATCTATGGCCGCCCCCAGCTTAATACCTATTGAAACCGTCGAGTTAATGGGGTTCTCAGGCCATAGGACTAGTCAGACATCAGGGTCGAGCATGACCGATACTTCGAAACTCCTCTCGCCGTCGCGGCGCGCCCTTCTGGGCCTGGTCGGAGGCGGCGCGGCCGCCCTGGCGGCGCCGGCGGTGTTGCGTGGCGCGGCGCAGGCGCAGACGCCGCTGAAGCTGCTCAACGTCAGCTACGATCCCACCCGCGAACTCTACAAGGGGATCAACGCGGCCTACATCGCCTTCTGGAAGCAACACACCGGCCAGGACCTGACCATCGACCAGAGCCACGGCGGCTCCGGCGCCCAGGCGCGGGCGGTGATGGATGGGCTGGAGGCGGACGTGGTCACCCTGGGCCTGGCTTACGACATCGACTCTATCGCCGATCGCGGCTTGATCGCCCCGAACTGGCAGACGCGGTTGCCCTACAACGCCACCCCCTACACCTCGACCATCGTCTTCCTGGTGCGCAAGGGTAACCCCAAGGGCATCCATGACTGGAGCGACCTGGTGCGGCCGGGCGTGCAAACCATCACCCCCAATCCCAAGACCTCCGGCGGCGCCCGCTGGAGCTATCTGGCGGCCTGGGCCTATGCCCTGAAGCAGCCCGGCGGCAACGAGGCCTCGGCCAAGGCCTTCGTCAAACAAGTCTATAAGCAGGTGCCGGTGCTGGATTCCGGCGCCCGCGGCTCGACCACCACCTTCGTCGAGCGTGGCACCGGCGACGTGCTGCTGTCCTGGGAGAACGAAGCCTTCCTGGCCCTCGACCAACTGGGTCCGGGCCGGTTCGAGGTGGTCTATCCCAGTCGCTCGATCCTGGCCGAGCCGCCGGTATCGGTGGTGGACAAGGTGGTCGATCGCCGTGGCACCCGTGAGGTCGCCACCGGCTATCTGAAGTTCCTCTATAGCCCCGCCGCCCAGGAAATCGCCGCGCGCAACCACTACCGTCCGCGCAACGGGGCGGTGATCGCCAAATACCCCGGCGAGTTCAAATCCATCCCCCTGTCCACCATCGACGATACTTTTGGCGGCTGGCGCAAGGCGCAACTGATCCATTTCGCCGATGGCGGCGTATTCGATCAGATCAGCAAACCCAGCTGATCCTTCCCCCGAGGATCAATCGGCGCCTGATCCCCCGCTTCGGCAACGAAGCGGGGTTTGGCGCGTGGACGCTCGCCGCGCGGGCCTAGCCTCCAAACGTCTCCGCCGAGGCTCTCGCCCAGTTGTTGAGATAGAGGGAGTGGCGGCAGGTCCCGTCGAGCAGTTCACCAGGCTCCAGGAAGACATGCAGCTCGCTGAACTGCTTGATCTCGGTGGCGCTCAGTCGGCGCACGAGGTGGTGAGCCTTGAGCTGGTCAGGATGCGACAGGCCCGCCGCGCCCAGCATGTCGGCCAGGGCCTTCAGGGTCAGGCGGTGGAAGTTATGCACCCGCTCGGCCTTGTCGGTGACCACCAGGGCGGCTTGGCGCAGCGGGTCCTGGGTAGCGACGCCGGTGGGACAGTGGTTGGTGTTGCAGCTTACTGACTGGACGCAGCCGATGGCGAACATGAAACCCCGCGCCGAATTGGCCCAGTCGGCGCCGATGGCCAGCACGCTGGCGATGTCAAAGGCGCTGACGACCTTGCCCGCCACGCCGATCCTGATCCGGTCGCGCAGACCCGCGCCCACCAGGGTATTGTGCACGAACAGCAGCCCCTCGCGCATGGGCGCGCCGATGTGGTCGCTGAATTCGGTGGGCGCGGCGCCGGTGCCGCCCTCGGCGCCGTCGACGACGATGAAGTCCGGCGTCACCCCGGTCTGCAGCATGGCCTTGACGATGGCCATATATTCCCACGGATGACCCAGGCAGAGCTTGAACCCCACCGGCTTGCCGCCGGAGAGGGTTCTTAAACGGGTGATGAAGGCCATCATCTCCAGGGGCGTCGAGAAGGCGGAGTGGTGCGCGGGCGAAACGCAGTCCTGGCCCATCGGCACGCCGCGGGTCTTGGCGATTTCCGGCGTGACCTTGGCGGCCGGCAGCACGCCCCCGTGGCCGGGCTTGGCCCCCTGGCTGAGCTTGATCTCGATCATCTTGACCTGATCGGCCTTGGCCTGTTCGGCGAAGCGGTCGGGGTCGAAACGGCCGTTGGCGTCACGGCAGCCGAAATAACCGCTGGCGATCTCCCAGACGATGTCGCCGCCGGCCTCGCGATGATAGGCCGAGATCGATCCCTCGCCGGTGTCATGGCTGAATCCGCCCTTCGCCGCGCCGCTGTTGAGGGCGCGGATGGCATTGGCGCTGAGCGAGCCGAAGCTCATGGCCGAGATGTTGAACACCGAGGCGCTGTAGGGCCGCGCGCAGTCCGGTCCGCCGATGCTGATGCGGAAACTGGCCGGATCGGCCGCCGGGACGGGCGCGGTGGAATGGCCGATGAATTCATAGCCGTCGCGGTAGACATCCAGCAGGGTGCCGAACGGATGCTCGCCCGCCTCGCCCTTGGCCCGCTGGTAGACCAGGGACCGCTGGGCGCGCGAGAAGGGTGCGGCGTCCTCGTCGGACTCGATCAGATACTGCCGGATTTCCGGCCGCACCATTTCCGCCAGCCAGCGGATGTGGCCGATGACCGGATAGTTGCGGCGGATGGAATGGCGCGACTGCAGAAGGTCCAGCAGACCCAGGATCACCAGGGCCGCGAACAGGCCCGAGAAAACCCACAGCCAATGCCACTGCCAGCGCATGCCGAGATAGCCGGCCACGCTGGCCAGCGCCCAGCCGACGATGCAGAGGATGAAGGCGGTGTAGCGGCTCGGCTGCGGCAGGCCCCTGACGTCCATGGTCATCTCCCCCGCGACTCACGCGCGCGGCCATGGTGGTACGCCCGTGGGCGGCCTTCAATCCCGGCTTTGTGACGGCTAGGCGCGTTCTATCAGGGCCGCGACCCGCGAGGCATCCTCCGGCGTCGTCGGGTTGTAGATCGCTAGGATGAGGTCCGGCCGGCCGTCCACCGCGAAGGCGGAGTATTCGAAGGCGATCGGGCCCAGCGCCGGGTGCTTCATGTGCTTGACGCCGTCGGCGTGACCGGCGGGCAGGTCGTTGTCGCGCCACATCACCTTGAATTCCGGGCTGAGCTGGCTGAGCTCGCCGACCAGCGCCTCCACGTCCGCCGCGGCGCCCGCTCGGGCCGCGTCGAGCCGAAAGGCGGCAAGCGCCAGCCGCGCCACGCTGTCCCAGTCGTATTGCACGGCGCGGGCGCGGGGGTTGAGGAAGATGTTGCGCAGCATGTTCCGCTGCGGCGGCTCCAGCGCGCCATAGTCCATCAGGGCCACGGTGGCCGCCCGGTTCCAGGCGACTACGTCCCAAGTCGCGGTCCGAAGCAGGGCCGGGCTGGGGTCGAGGGCGTCGAGCACCCGCTGCAGCCGGGGCGTGACGCCCTCGCTCTTCCGATAGCGCGCGTCGGGCGGCCGGCCGAGGCCTAAGAGGAACAGGTGCTCGCGTTCAACATCGGTGAGCATGAGGGCGCGAGCGAGCCGGTCGAGTACGTCGGCGGAGGGCGCGCCGCCGCGTCCCTGTTCCAGCCAAGCGTACCAGGTGGGGCTGATGTTGGCTCGCTGCGCCAGCTCCTCGCGACGCAGGCCCGGCGTGCGCCGCCGTCCAGGGGGAAAGCCGAAGGCCGCCGGATCGAGCTTGGCGCGCCGGTCCCTCAGATAGGTCCCGAGCAGGTTTTCCGCCGCAAGGAGTTCGCTCATCCTGTTACCAATTTTAATATGATAGGATCACTACTTTACCAGGATAAACCCTGGGCGGACTGTTGTCTCCAGTCATATGGAGAATTGCTCATGCGTGTGTTCCTGACCGGCGCGACCGGGTTCATCGGCTCGATCATCATCGAGGAGCTGAAGGCTGCCGGCCACCAGATCGCCGGCCTGGCCCGAAGTGACGAGGCGGCTGCGAAGCTGACGGCCCAGGGCGTAGAGGTAAGACGCGGGGAGGTCGCGGACCCGGAGGGTCTGGCGGAAGCCGCCGCGGCCAGCGACGGCGTTATCCACTGCGCCTTCGGCGGCGACTTCTCGCAGTATGTGGAGATGGGCGAGACCGATCAGCGCGCCGTCCTGGCGATGGCCGACGCCTTGGCGGGCTCCGGCAGACCACTGGTCGTCACTTCCGGCATGACCGCCGGCGTCTACGGCCGGGTCTGCACGGAAGCCGACCCCGCCCAGATCGAGGGCCTGGGCGCCGTGCGCGGGCGCCCAGAGACGCTCGCCCTCGCCGCCGCCGACAAGGGTGTTCGGTCGACGGTCGTTCGTCTGCCGCCCTCGGTCCATGACGTGGGGCAACAGGGGCTGGTGACGATGTTGATCGCGTTGGCGCGGCAGACGGGGGTGTCGGCCTATGTGGGCGACGGCGCCAACCGCTGGCCGGCTGTTTATCGCCGCGATGCAGCCAAGCTGTTCCGACTCGCGCTCGAAAGCGGCCAGCCGGGCCAGCGATATCATGCGGTCGGCGAACAGGGCGTCCCCTTGCGGTCCATCGCCGAGGCCATCGGCAAGACCCTGAGGATTCCGACCCGCGGCCTTGCGCCGGACGAGGCCGCCAACCACTTCGGCTGGCTGGCGGCCTTCGCCGGCAACGATGTTCCGGCTTCAAGCGCCGCCACCCAGGAAAGCCTCGGCTGGCGCCCCGCCGGGCCAGGCCTGCTGGAAGGCCTCCTGGGCGCGTATCTGGCCTAGGCTTGCTCTGACTAGGGCGCCGAGCGTCGACGACCTCGCCGACGGCCTTGGAAGGCAGGTTGGCTGCGGGTCTCGGTCCACATCGCCGTGCCGACAGCGATCGCCATACCCACCATCGACCCCACGAGCGCGCCAACGACGCCGATCCAAACATGATGATGCAGAAGGGATTCGATAGGCGGCATCATATCCTCCGTGATTTCAGCCTCAAAGCTCGTCGATGCGCCGTTGCGGCCGATCGGCGCCGCGTTGGTTAAGGAGCCAGACGACAGCGAAGAACAGGCCCACGACTCCGCCCATCAGGGCGATGATCAAATGGTCGGTTTCGACGGATCGGCGGCCTGCGTGCGCGCCCGCGAAGGGCTAAGCTGAACGGCTTTGACTCCCACGATTGTAAGGAGTTCAATCGGTACAACCCCCGCTTAGGTTCGGGTTCTCGGGGCTGCAGTTCCAATCGAAGCTTGATCCGCGCCGCTTCGGACACGGCGTCATCGCGCGTCGCTGACGATCGCGATGCACTGGCCGACGCGTCTTTTCGTCAAATCAAACATGGGGACTGTCCATGAGAAGGTGCTTCTTGGTTTTAGCGGCCATCCTCGCTTGCGCGGGAGCGGCCAAGGCGGACGACATCAAGACCTTCACTCCGCCGGGGCGGATAGACACCGCGGCCAATACCATCACCGTTGGCAAGAGGGTGCTCGCGCTGCCACCCCGCGCGCCGGGCTGCTACAAACACATCTCCGGCGCCTGGGTCGCGACGCCCTGCCTTACGGCCGCGCAGCGCGCGCACCTCATTCCCCCCGATCCGGTGACGATGTTTCAGAGCGGATTTCCGCCCACGGCGGCCAACACTCAGCAGATCATCACAGGCGACGCCGACATCACCGTGGTTCGGTATGGGACTGAAACAGATCCGCAAAACGGTGGCGCGGACAAATTCTCGGTCCAGCTGAACGCCAGTTATTTCACGGGCTCCAACGGACATCCGGACTGGGTCCAGTTCGTCTACCAGTCCGAAGTCTTCAGCGGTAAGCCGGAGAACATCCTGTGCATCTGGGAATTCGATATGAAGGTGGTGGCCACCGCGACGGCCGCCGATCCCTTGAAGGGGGCCGATCCAGAAGGTTGTGAGGCGATAGACGTTGTCCGAAGCCCGCAAACGGGGGACCAGATATCGATCACCGGCACGGCCACCCAAGGCAGTCTGCAGCTGATCGCCGTGCTTCCGTGGGCCACGGGATCTGGCGGCGCCGAGCCGGACGCCTTCTCTACCTCGACGTCGGACGAATATGGTCTGGAATCCGGCGTGAACTGGAACTCGGTCGATGGCGGCCTTATCGGCGCTGGCGGGCGATCGGTAGCGAACTTCGCCAAGTCCTGTGTGACAACCGATCTCAGCTTCTCGCTCGCCGACTGGACAATATCGCCCCAACCACCGCCCTACCCGGCCGTTGCGGCCCACCCAGGGGGGACAACCGGTGAATCCAGCAATATCGCGCCGGTGAACGGCTATCTCGGCGTCTGCGTCGAGGGCACGTGCGGGGCCACCTTCCACGGCGTTTCCAGCGATTGGAAAAAGCAGGGCCAGGTCAGCTGCTATCCGCAGGACACGCCGCCGCCGGTCCTGTCTTCGTCAAGCCAAGTTTACGAGGACGACAGCACGAAGACGACTATGATGGGCGAGAGTGTTCACATCTGCGCCAACAACGGCTTGATGATCGGCTTGGACGCCGCGGACGACCGGCTATTGTGCTCGACAGTTCTGCCGTCCGCGGGCGCGGGGTCGAACACCAATCCGCTAATCGCCGACAGCTCCACCCACGCCACCTTTACCTACGGCGGCATACAGCACTCGGTCCATGTCTGCCCAACCAAGACGGTCATGGTCGGCTGGAGCAAGAGCCAGAATTGGCTGATCTGTGGCCCCTCGTTGCCCAGCGGCTATGTCACGACACCTGGCTACGGCCAGATTGTCGTCAACGGACCGACCGACGCCACCCACGTTCCGGAGCCACGCCATTCGGGCGTGACCCTGCACGCCTGCAACGCCAAAGGGCTCGGCGAGCCAATGGTGATGAGCGGCCTGGAAGCGACCGACAACGCCTTCATCTGCATGAACGCTGGCGTGGTTGCGCGGCTGCAATAGCTAGGGCGGCGAGGCTAGTCCGGCTTCTTCGCCGGCGCATGCGCCAGCCGCAGCAGGTTGGCGGCGCCGGGCGAGCCAAACGGGGTGCCGGCCAGGATCAGCACCCGGCCGTTGGGTTCGGCCAGGCCAAGCTCCACGGCCAGCGTCGTCGCGCCCTTGGTGAGATGGTCCAGGCTTTGCGGCTGCACGCCCAAGCGCGGTTCAATGCCCCAGGCCAGGCAGAGTTTGCGCGCCACGCGGATGTCGGCGGTGAGGGCCAACACCGGCTGCAGCGGCCGCTCGCGCGCCAGCCGCAACGCCGTTACGCCGGTCGTGGTGAAGGCGACCAGGCAGGCGGTCGAGCCGGCGTCGGCAGCCCGGCGCGCCGCCGCGACCAGGGCGTCGGCGTCGTGGTCGTCCAGCATGGCGTGCTGCTCGGCGTCCATCAGACCCGGCCAGGCAGGGTCGCGTTCCACCCGCTCGATGATGCGGTTCATCATCGTCACCGCCTCCAGCGGAAAGCCGCCGGCTGCGCTTTCCGCTGAAAGCATCAGGGCGTCGGCGCCTTCATAGACCGCATTGGCCACGTCACTGGCCTCGGCCCGCGTGGGCGTCGGGGCGGTGATCATCGATTCCAGCATCTGGGTGGCGACGATCACCGGGATGCCGCGCACCCGGGCGGCGCGGATGATGGTCTTCTGCGCCACCGGAACCTCTTCCGGCTCCAGCTCCACGCCCAGGTCGCCCCGCGCCACCATCACCCCGTCGCACTGGTCGAGGATGGCGCCCAGGTCGGTCAGGGCGGAAGGCTTTTCGATCTTGGCCAGCACCGCGGCCTTGCCGCCCACCAGCCGGCGCAGCTCGGCCATGTCCGCCGCCCGCTGCACGAAGGACAGGGCCACCCAGTCGACGCCCATCCGCAGGGCGTAGGCCAGGTCCTCGCGATCCTTGGGCGTCAGCGGCGACAGGTTGATCACCCCGCCGGGCAGGGAGATGCCCTTGTGATCGGACAGGCGCAGCCCCTGCACCACCTCGACCTCGGCATGGTCGGCGCCGGCCTCGATCACCTTCAGCCGCACCTTGCCGTCGTCCAGCAGCAGCTTGGCGCCCACCGTCATGGCGGCGAACAGCTCGGGATGGGGCATGCAGACGCGGGTGGCGTCGCCGGGCGTGGGATCGAGGTCGAGCCGGAACCTGTCGCCCGGCTTGATCTCCACCGGGCCGTCCTTGAATACGCCCAGCCGGAATTTCGGCCCCTGCAGGTCGGCCAGCACGCCGATCGGCCGGTCGATCGCCTTCTCCGCCGCGCGGATCGCCTTCAGCGCCTCGGCGTGATCCTCGTGGCTGCCGTGGCTGAAGTTCAGCCGGAAGACGTCGGCCCCCGCCCGCGCCAAGGCCAGCACCACCTCGGGGTCGCGGCTGGCCGGCCCCAGGGTGGCGACGATGCGCGCGCGGCGGGCGCGGATCACTTCGCCAAATCCTTCTGGGCCAAGTCCTTCTGGGCCAAGTCCTTCTGGGCCAGCTCCGCCAGCTTGCTCGCCGCGCCGATCAGGGCCGCGTGCGGCTCGACTACCACATGGGTCGGGATCGGCTTGAGGTAGTCGGACATGCGGCCCTTGCTTTCGAAACGCTTGCGGAAGTCGCTGGCGGCCAGGACGTCGAAGATGTCCGGCGCGATGCCACCGGCGATATAGACGCCTCGTACAGCGCCGAAGCAAAGGGCGAAATCGCCGGCCACAGCGCCCAGGATGGCGCAGAACCGGTCCAGCGCCGTGCGCGCCAGCCTGTCCCCCGCCAACGCCGCCTTGGTCACCGCCGATGGCTGATCCAGCGGCGCGGCGACGCCTTCGATCTCGCCGAGGGCCTGATAGAGGTTGAGCAGCCCCGGCCCCGACAGCACCCGCTCCACTGAGACCCGCCCATAGCGGGCGGTGAGGCGTTTGAGGATTTCGATCTCCACCGGCTCGGCCGCGGCCCAGCTGGAATGGCCGCCCTCGCCGGTGACCGTCGACCAGCCCGAGCCGTCATACACCCGCGCGCCGCCGCCAAACCCGGTGCCGGGGCCGATGATTACCGCTGCCCCGGTCTTGGCCACCTGTCCCTTCGGCCCGACCCGCTTCAGCGCGCCGGCCTTCAGATAGTCCAGCGCCAGGGCCTGGGCGGTGAAGTCGTTGATCACCCGCGCGCCCTTCAGCTTGCCGGCCTTGATCAGTTCGGTCTCGGAAACCTTCCAGCCCTTGTTGTTGGTAAAGCTCACCGTCCCGCGCTCGACCGGGCCCGCCGCCGCCACCACCGCGTAATCCGGCTTGGGATCGTCGCCATTCAGGCCCGCCAAATAGGCGCTCAGCGCCGCCTTGCTGGTCTTGTAGTCAGCCGCCGCCAACACCTTGGCGTCGCGAAGTCTGATCTTGTCGCCGCGCACCTCGGCGATGGCGAACCGGGCGTTGGTGCCGCCCACGTCGCCGACCAGGCCGACGACCGCTTCTTCTACATCGCTCATGAAGGCCTCAGAACAGGACCGAGGCGCCAGCCTCGGCGGGGCCGACCGCGCGGCGCATGTGGGCGAACATCTCGCGGCCGAAGCCGAAACCGTCCGAGGACTTGGTGGCGGCGGGACGGCGCATCAGCTCGGCGGTGTCCACCTTCACCTCCAGCACGCCCGTATCCGCGTCCAACCGGATCACGTCGCCATCGCGCAAATAGGCCAGGGCGCCGCCGTCCATGGCTTCCGGCGTCACGTGCAGGGCGGCGGGGGTCTTGCCGGAGGCGCCAGACATGCGTCCGTCCGTGACCAGGGCCACCTTCTGTCCGCGATCCAGCAGCAGGCCCAGGGTCGGGCTGAGATTGTGCAGCTCCGGCATGCCATTGGCCTTGGGCCCTTGAAACCGGACCACCGCGATGAAATCGCCGGTCAGCTCGCCGGCCTTGAAGGCGGCCAGCATATCGTCCTGATCGTCGAACACCTTGGCCGGCGCCTCGATCACATGGTGCTCCGGCTTGACCGCCGAGACCTTGATCACCGCCCGGCCGAGATTGCCGGCCACCAGGGTGATGCCGCCATGTTTGTCGAAGGGATCGGACGCGGGGCGCAGCAGGTCGGCGTCCAGCGTGGTCGCGCGCCCCTCGCGCCAGACCAGCTTGCCATCGTCCAGGAAGGGCTCCTGTTGAAAGTGGCGCAGGCCCGGCCCCGCCACGGTCATGACGTCGTCGTGGGCCAGACCTGCGTCCAACAGTTCCCGCACCACGAAGGCCATGCCGCCGGCGGCGTGGAAGTGGTTCACGTCCTTGGACCCGTTCGGATAGACCCGCGCCAGCAGCGGCGTCACATGGCTCAGATCCGCGAAGTCGTCCCAGTCGATCTCGATCCCCGCCGCCCGGGCCATGGCCACCAGGTGCAGGGTGTGGTTGGTCGACCCGCCAGTGGCGAGCAGACCCACGACGCCGTTGACGATGGCCTTCTCGTCGATCACCCGCCACAGCGGGGTGTAGTCCTGCTTGCCGGCGCCGATCTCCACCGCTCGCTGCGCCGCCGCCGCCGTCAGGGCGTCGCGCAACGGCGTATCCGGATGCACGAAGGCGCTGCCCGGCAGGTGCAGGCCCATCATCTCCATCAGCATCTGGTTGGAGTTGGCGGTGCCATAGAAGGTGCAGGTGCCGGGGGAGTGGTAGGAGGCCATCTCCGTCTGCAGCAGCTCTTCGCGGCTGGCCTTGCCCTCGGCATAGGCCGATCGGACGCGGGCCTTCTCCGCATTGGAGATGCCCGACGGCATCGGCCCACCCGGAACCATGATCATCGGCAGATGGCCAAAGCTGAGAGCGCCCATGACCAGGCCCGGCACGATCTTGTCGCAAATCCCCAGGCATAGAACGCCATCGAAGGCGTCATGGGTCAGGGCCACGCCGGTGGCCATGGCGATCACGTCGCGGGAGAACAGCGACAGCTCCATGCCCGGTTGGCCCTGGGTGACGCCATCGCACATGGCCGGGACGCCGCCGGCGAACTGGGCCGTCGCGCCCACCTCGTGCGCCGCCTTGCGGATCAGCGGCGGGAAGCGTTCGAACGGCTGATGCGCCGACAGCATGTCGTTATAGGCTGAGACGATGGCGATGTTGGGGGCGGACGGGTCCATCATCCGCCGCTTGTCCTCGCCCGGCTGGCCGGCGAAGGCGTGTGCCCAGTTGGCGCAGGAGAGTTTAGCCCGGCCCGGCCCAGAACCCTGCGCGGCCTGCATGCGCGCCACATAGTCGGCGCGCCGATCTCGGCTTCGGTCCTTGATGCGGGCGGTGACGTCGGCGACGACCTTATGCATAGGGGCCTTTTCCTGCTTGTCCTGCCCGCGCCTCCCCGTCGGTCACGACGTGGCGTCAACAGATGGCCGGGTTCTATCGTTCCAGCGCCGCTTTGCCGAGTCCGAGAGGAGGATTGGCCGAGAAAGGTTTAACCACCAAGCACACCAAGATCACCAAGGGGGCGCGAAGCGCGGTCTTAGGCGCGAGGCGGTCGATGGGTGGGTGCGGGCTACGCCCGCCGTGGTGATCTTGGTATGCTTGGTGGTGACTCTACTATCAGTGGCCGGTCAGAACCGCCGCGAGACGCCGACATACATCTGCGCGACGGGCGTCTGGCTGTTGAGGCCGAAATTCACCCCGCCATCGAACTGCAGATTCTGGTCGCTTGCCGGGATCCAGGCCGCGCCCACATCCGCGGAAGCCTGTTTGATCGCGTGGCCCGGCTGGTAGTTCTCGTCGCCCCAGATCTCCACCGAGCCGGTGATGGTCTTGGTCAGCGGATGCGACAGACTGATCAGGCCCGCGACGCCCAGGTGATGCTCATCGTCCAGCGGGTCCTTCAGAATGTCGAGCTCCGGGTCGATCACCCCCGCCCAGCCCGCCGGCAGGTTGAAGGCCACCGGCACGATCAGGCCGCCTTCCCAGGCGCCATTGCCCACGCCGCCGCTGGCCGTGGGCGCCTTCAGATAGGGCACGAAGGCCAGCCCAAAATCGCCGCCCGCCGCGCCGATCAGCGCCCACTTCACCCGGACGTAGAGGTCGCCCACCCCCTCGTTGCGGGTGGTGATGTCGGTGGCCCGGTCGCGGCTGACGATGGTCTCATAAGGGGCGATGTTCAGCTCGACGTCGACCGTATCGCTGACCCCATATTTCAGGGTCGGGTTGGTGTAGAGGGCCGTGGTGGTGTCCGCGCCGCCGGAGTGGTCCACCGTCACATTGCCGATGTCGGTCTCGAGCTGGAAATGGCCCGGATCGACGGTGCAGGGCGAGGTCGACTTGGTCGGCCGGTCGGTGCAGAGCGCGCGCAGCTGCGGCGCCGCGCTGGCGTCGCTGGCTGGCGCCGCCGTCGAGCTGTCAGGCGTGGGCGGGTCATCCGCCCAAGCAGCCCCTGCGAACATTGCAAGGCTCAAGGCCGTCATCAGGGCGATCGCGCGAATCATGCAGGCGATCTTGGCCGCAACCGGAGCGGTCGGCAATTCGCGCCGCAAGCGGAAACACGCTGGAAATGTGCGCGTGTAAACCTCACCTTATCGAGAGCCGGCCCGCGCCGGCCAACAAGACGACCTTAGGGGGATGGAAATGCGGGGAAGACTTGCGGCGCTGGTCGCCGGTTTCAGCGTTTTGGCGAGCACGGCGGCCCTGGCGTCGCCAGCGCCGGACATGGTCACCATCAAGGACGGCGCCCTGAAGGGCGCGGTCGAGGGCCAGGTGGTCAGCTTCAAGAACATTCCCTTCGCCGCCGCGCCCGTCGGCCCGCTGCGCTGGAAGGCGCCGCAGAAGGAAGCGTCCTGGACCGGCGTGCGCGACGCCACCGCCTTCGGCCCCACCTGCATGCAGGTCTCCGGCGGCTTCGGCGGCCGGGGCGGCGCGCAAAGCGAGGATTGCCTGCAGCTCAACGTCTATGAGCCGACCCAGCACGCGCACAAGAAGCTGCCGGTGATGGTGTGGATCTACGGCGGCGGCTTCATCGGCGGCGCGGCCAGCTATTACAACGGGACTCACTTCGCCGAGGACGGCGTGGTGCTGGTGACGGTCAACTACCGACTCGGCCGGCTAGGCTGGTTCGCCCATCCCGGCCTGACCAAAGAGGCTAATGGCGGCCCAACCTCCGACTATGGCCTGATGGACCAGATCGCGGCGCTGAAATGGGTCAAGGCCAATATCGCAGCGTTCGGCGGTGATGCGAGCAACGTCACCGTGTTTGGCGAATCCGCCGGCGCCATGTCGGTCAACTATCTGCTGATTTCGCCTCAGGCGCGGGGCCTGTTCCAGAAGGCCATCTCCGAATCCGGCTTCGGCCGCACCCCCGGCCGTACGCTCGATGCGGCGGAAAAGCTGGGCTCGACCTTCGCCGCAGCCAATGGAGCCACCGGCGACGACGCCGCCCAGGTCGCGGCCTTGCGCGCCCTGCCGGCCGACACATTGATGAAGGCCGCCGCCAGCCTCGAAGCCCCGGACGCGCCCGGCCCGATCGTTGACGGCGTCCTGGTCCCCACCACCGTCGCCACGGCCTTCGCCGAGGGCAAGCAGGCGCATGTGCCCTTCATCCTGGGTGGCAATAGCTATGAGGCCAGCCTGTTCGGCCGCGTGCACCAGCACCCGGAAACCACCCTCGATCCGCTGGGCGACAAGAAGGCCGGCGCGGTCGCCCTGTTCGGCGACGGCGATCCCGCCAAGGCCGCCTCGATGATGTGGACCGAGACCGCCATCATCGAGCCCGACCGCTACCTGGCGCGCCAAGAGGTCAAGGCCGGCGTCAAGGCCTGGACCTACTACTTCTCCTACATGCCGGCCTCCCTACGCACCGTCGCGCCGGGCACGCCGCACGGGGGCGAGATCGGCTATGTGTTCGAGACCCTGCCGGCCACGGCGATGAAGCGCGGCGGCTTCGAGATCCCCGCCGCCAATGGAGAGGACCGGGCCCTGGCCGCCCACATCCACGCCTATTGGGTCGCCTTCGCCAAGACCGGCGACCCCGACAGCGCCGGCGGCCCGGAATGGCCCGCCTATACCCTGGCCAACGACGCGGCCATCGAGTTCGGCGCCGACGGCGTCCAGGTGCACGACCAGTTCAAGAAGCAGCAGCTGGACATCATCGAGTCCATCGCCGCCCGAAAATAGCCGCGAAGAATAAATCGAAATCCCCTCGCGCCGGCGCCTTGCTTTAGCGCCGGCGCGAGTCTAGGTTCCGCGCCCTTGCAATAAGGCCATGTGCGCTCGTAGCTCAGCTGGATAGAGCATCAGACTACGAATCTGAGGGTCGGGCGTTCGAATCGCTCCGAGCGCGCCACCTTTTCAACGAGTTAGGCGAAATCGCCGTTTGAAAAGGCATGATTAAAGCGGCTTTTAAAACGGTTTTCCAGCATTCCGGTTGAGCAGAAGGTCCGGCCTAGCAGCCTAAAACACTCGCTCCACCTTGCTGGGCGTGTTTCGCAAAGCTGAAAAGTCCCGATCGTTCGCTTCATTCGCCAGGTTCCCGCTGACCGGGTGGCGCTTTCATCGTCAGGACATAGTCCTCCGGAGAAGCCCGCCGCCCCACGATTGCCTCGGCAATCGCAAAGGTCATGCTCGTCTCAGCGCCCCGCCGCCACGGCGCGTGGTGTCGAATCCGGTGGTCCATGCACTCGTACGTGCTCAGCCCCGCATGACTTGCCGGCGCACAAACCGGCATCAGGGTCGCGGGGCCGCACATACGCTGCAGCGTCTTCCAGGCGCCCAAGGAAGCCATCGAGACCGGCAAGATATCGCGCTCACCGCCGTCCGCTTCGATCCACCAAACTGTCCCTCGGCCGCGGCGGAACCGGTCGCCTCCTTGCCGTCCGGATGTGGACGGCGGGCTAAAGGTTGACGCTCGTCGTGCGCTCAGCTCGTTGGCGAGCCTTGCGCCGAGAAGCTGAAGTCCGTGCCGTCCATCCACATGGGCGCGCTGAGCCGTTTGAGGTTCTAGCGCCGAGCGCGGGGACGTTCTCAAGCCCGTAAGGCGTTCTAGTGATGAACCGCGGGCGACGACGTCTCCGATGGCCCCCGCGCGGTTGGAATGGTCCGGACGGTGTTGCACTCCGACCCGCCTCGGCCAAACAGATCGGGTGTGACCGTGATGGTCAGACTGCGGGTCGAGCCGTCGGCCTGCGGGACCTGCTCCACCACGATCACCGGCGTATTGGCCGCCGCATCGGCGTCGGATGGGCTGCCGGAGATGGCGCCGGTGCGCGGGTCTATGGTCAGCCAACACGGAAGCTGGCTGTTGGCGGGTCCGGTCGCGGTCACCGTCTTGCCCGCGAGAACGGGGGCGCCCAGGACCTGGATCGGCGGATGGGCCGAGGACTGAGGCGCCGGCGCGGTGGCGGGGGCGCCCGTCCTGGGGGTGCTGCCGTTGGGGGCGCCCGTCATGGGGCTATTGGCCGTTTGCGACGCCGTCGGTCCCGTGGCGATGCTCGGGGGCTGCGGCGCAGAACTGGCGGTCACTATCGTCTTCTGACCGCCGCCCTGCGGCTGCACCGTCGTCCCCTTGATGAGGTTCGGGGGCGTTGGCGGCGGCGGTGGCGGCGGCGTGCTAGTCGTCACGGTGTTTGTGGCCACCGTGTCTGTGGTCTGGCTGACGCTCTGCTGTTGCACGGTCGTCTGCGTAATGATGTTCGGGAGCGTCGGCGGCGGCGGTGGCGTGTTGGTCGTCACCGTGTGTTTAGCCAAAGTGTTTGTGGTCGCCGTGTTTGTGGTCTGGCCGAGGCTCTGCTGCTGCACGCTCGTCTGGGTGATGATGTTCGGGAGCGTTGGCGGCGGCGGTGGTGGTGGTGTGTTGGTTGTCACCGTGTTGTTGGCCACCGTGCTCGTGGTCCCGGTGTTCGTGGTTTGGCCGAGGCTCTGCTGCTGGTTGGTGTTGACAGCGTTGTTCTGCGCGATTTGCACGGGCTTGGACGTCGCGACCGGGATGACCGCGGAGTGGGTGGCCGCATAGGTCGGGGCGCTGATTGCAGGGCCGGTCTGGCCGGTGGCGAGCGTCAGGGGCGCGGGGGTTGCGACCGCGGTGGGGGCCGCGGCCCTGACCGCCGGCTGGCTCGCAGGCGCGGCCGTTAGGGCCGCGACCGCGGCCACCGGGGCGGCGGACGGGGCGATTGCGGCGACGGGCGCGGCTGGGGCCCGGATGGCGGCCAGGCCGGCGGCGGAGAGCGGCGTCACCGTGGGCGCGGCGAGCGCCTGGGCGGTGATGGCGCCGCCGGAGGCGCTCGCGCCTTGCGAGCCTCCGGCGCCTTGGCGCAGGCCAGTCTGGACTGCGCCGACCGTCTGGCCGGTCGCCGTCAGAGGATTGAAGATGCCGTTGTTGACGGCGGGGTTCTGGGCGATCACCGTCCCGGCCTGAACGGCCTGGGGCACGGCCCCGCCGGTCGGCGCGATCTGGGCGCTCAGGATCTGGGGCTGCACAAAGGCCGAGGGCTGCTCGGTCGTGGTGATCGGGGTCCCGGCGGGTTGGCCTCGGTTGACCTGGGCCGTGGTGACTCGGTTCACGACGGGCTGGGTCGGGGCCGCCTCGGTCGTGGTGATCGGGGTCCCGGCCACGGTCGCGGCGACGGTGGGCGTGTAGGTATTGTCGATGGTTGTGCCGTCGGCGGAGCTATAGCCCGCCGTCGTGCCGTCGACGCCCTTATTCTTCGTGGTCGCCGTGTTGGAAGCGGTCACATTGCCATTCTTGTCGGTCGTCGTCGTCGTGGTCGTCGTTTTGGACGCTGATAGCTTGGTGCCGGCGCTGAAACCGCCGCCGGTGGTCGTGGTGGTGTCGTTGACGGTCTGCAAGTTTTCTTGACCGCCGAGCACAACGACATTGGCCGTCGCGCCGGTGACCTGGGCGCCCTGCAAGGTGACGTTGGTCCCCTGGACCACCGCCCCGCCGGAACCGCCGTTGATCGTGGCGACCTGATTGGTCACCTTGGTCGTGGTGTTGGTGCTGAAGCCGGCGGTGGGGCTCGCGCTGCCTTCGGTCGTATTGGCGGTGGTTGTGGTGGTTCCCCCCTTGGGCGCGGGGGTCGTCGTGGTCTTGGTGCTCTTGCTGCCCGCCAGATCGAGTTCGGCGCTCGCCGTCTCGTCCGTCTCGGACTTGACGGTCTGGGCGGCCAGCAGGTTCACGTTCCCGTTCAGCGCCACGACATTGGCGCCCGTCGCGCCGCTGACCTGGGTGCCGACAAGGGTCGCGTCGCCACTGGTGGTGACGATGTTCACCTGGCCATTGCCGCTGGTGACCGAACCGCCGACTTGAGCCGTCTTGGTCTTGGCCGTAGTGGCCTGGTCGACGCTCACATCAAGGCTGGCGCTCTTGTTGACGAAGTCGACCGAGGCGTCCTGGTTGACCGCGACGTCGGACCCATTGACGGTCTTGGTGTTGGTCGCCGCGTTGTAGTTCAGCGTGCCGGCCTGGATCGTCACGCCGTTCGCGCCGGAAATATTGGCGCCGGAGAGGGTGGTGTTTCCGCTCGATATCGTCGTCACCGTACCGCCGGCGGTGTAGTTGCTCACCACCTGGGTGCTCTTGGACGAGCTGCCGGACGAGTTGTCCGTCGTCAGGCTCTCGCCTATGCCCGCGCCGGCCTGTTTGCTGGCGCTGGCGCCCAAGGTCGCGGTGGCGGATGCGTTGGCTTGCACGCCGAGCTGGAAGTCTACGCTCGAACTGTTGCTGCTGGTCGCCTTGGTGGCGGACACCGCCTGGTCGGTGATGGTCGTGGCGGCCTGCAGGATGTTGCCGCCCGCGTTCAGTTGGGTGCCCTGATCGGTGATGGCGTTGCTGGCGATGCGGGTGATGTTGCCGCCCGCCGTCAGGTTGGAGCTGTTCACCGTGGTGGAGCCGGTGGTGGAGCCGGAGTTGTCGCTCTCCACCCGCACGCCGGCGGCCGCGTTGACGCTGACCGTCGCGCTCGCCGAAGGCGCCAGGGCGCTGACCGAGGTGCTGCCGGGCGCCAGGCCCACGGTCCCGCCGGCCGTGGCGTTGGCCGAGGCGCTGCCACCCACCTGAACGAACGCGCCTTCGGTCTTCTGGGATGAACTGGTGGACTCGATGTCGTGGCCGATGGCGGCCAGGTTGGAGATGTTGGTGGCCGCCTCGGTGATGTTGCCGCCCGCCGTCAGGTTGGAGCCGACGGTGGTGATGTTGTTCTGCGCCACCACGGTCAGGTTGCCCTGGGCGCCCAGGGCGCCCGCCGAATTGGTCAGAACGTTGCTGCTGGCTGAAGAGGTCGTCTGGCGTGCGCCGAAAGTGACCGTGCTCTGACCCTGGGCGTTGGCCCCAGCGGTGGCGGTGGCGGTGGCGCTGGGCAGGCCAGTCGAGCCGCCCGCGCCGGCGCCGGCGGTGGCGTCCGCCCCGGCCGAGGCGCTCCCCGAGCTGTCGACGTAGATGCCGAAGCCGGTGGTCTTGGTCGTGGTGGAGCTGGTTGAGGTGTTCTGCGCGGCCAGGACATTGACGTTCTTGGCCAACACCGTCAGGTCGCCGCTGGTGGTGGCGACGTTGGAGCCTTGCACCGTCACGTTGCCGCCGGCCTGGATCAGGGAATTGGCGCCCAGGGACACGTTGGAGCCGACGCTGTTGGACGCGGCGCTCGCCGTGTCGGTGACGGTCTTCTGGTAGATACTCAGCGAAGAGCTGTTCTGTCCCTGGGCCTGGGCCTGGGCGTTCGCGTCCACGGTCGCTGAGCCGCCGGTGTTGTCGGACGACACGGTGGCGGTGGCGCCTTTCGACGCCGAGGCGCCGGCGCTGGAGGAACTGCTGGTGCACAGAACGCACTCGCTCACCGTGTGGCTGGTGACGGTGCTGGTGTTCTGGCCGGCCAGGACATTGACGTTGCCCGTCGCCTGGATCACCCCGCCGCCGGCCGCGCTGACGTTAGAGCCCTGGATCAGGACATTGGCGTTGTCGAGGGCGGCGAGTTGGCCGCCGACCTTGATGGTCGAGGCGTCGTTGGTGGTCTCCGCGTCGTTGGTCGTGGAGGTGGTGCTGCCGTAGAGGCCGCCGCCCACGCCCAGGCCCGCCTCGTGCGTGACGGTGTTGGTCGTGGTGGCGTTATTGCCGGCGACGACGTTGAGGTTGTGGCCATTGGTGTCGGTCACCAAATTGCCGCCCACGCCGAGGTTGGTTCCGCCCGTGACGTTGATGTCGCCGTTGGTCTGCAGATAGGCCGAGCCGCCGATCTGGATATTCGACGCCGCGTCGGTGGCCGTGTTCACCGTCACCGACTTGGAGGAGTCGCTAAACAGCCCGTTATGCACGGTGGTGGTGTTGGTCTGCGAGGTGTTGGTGGCCGCGCCGATGTTCAGCTGGCCGCCCGTCTGGATGGCCGCGTCGCCGCCGACCGTCAGCGTGCTGCCGACGATGTTGGTGTTGCCGCCACTCTGCACCACCAGATTGCCACCCGCCGAGATGTTCGAGCCAATATTGGTCGAGCTGCTCGAGGAGGTGCTGGTGCCGCCCTTCTTGGACGCGGACGCCTCTTGGTCGACGATCGTCCCAACGTTGATGTCGCCGCCCGCGTTCAGCGACAGGTCCTGACCGGCGCTGACGTTGCCCCCGCTGACGTTGATGTTCTTGGCCGCGTTCAGCGACAGGTCCTGGCTTGCGGTCACCGAGGCGGTCGGCCCGATCTGGGTCGTGACCGTTGGGGAAAGCTTGGGATTCTTGTTGGCGGTGCTGGTGGTCTGGGTCGAGGTGAGGATGTTGATGCTGCCGCCCGTGGACGTCAGGTCGATGTTCTTGCCGCTGATGTTGGTGGCGCCACCGGTGATGTCGATGTCTTTATACTGGCTGAGCGCCAGGGAATTGGTCGCCGCGATCGTCCCGCCATGCAGGTCAACGGCGTCGGTGACCGACTGTACGCCGACGTTCTGGGCCGTGATGGTCCCGCCGGTATTGGTCAGGGCGCCGTTGGCCACCACCGCCGCCGACTGTACGCCGGCGATGGTGCTGTTGAGGTTGTTCACCACCCCGGCCGTGGATTGCAGATAGACCTGTCCGCCGGCGATCACACCGCCCGCCAGGTTATTCACATCGCCGGTGGCGACGATGTTGTTGGTCTGGGCGCCGCTGATCAGGCCGCCCTGATTGGTCAGGGAGGTGAGGGTCAGGTTCACGTTGTCCGCGATGATGCCGCTGCCGCTCACCAGAGAAGCCTTGGTCGCCGCGGACAGATAGACGACAGGCGCCAGAACCGTCTGGCCGTCGACCACCGTGGAGACCAGCCAGATCATGTCATTGGGCAGGTTGGCCGCCTGTTGCGACGTCAGGGCCTGGCCCAACACCAGGCCGTCGCTCTTGGCGTCCGCCGCGGCGTTCGCATAGAGGCCGGTCAGTTCGCTGGTCAGATTGGCGTAGTCGCCGAGCAGCTGGCTGCCCGTCTGGCCCAGCAACTGCTGGGAGACGAGATAGGCCTCATAATCGGCGTCGCCCAGCCGTTCCTCGAGGCTGTCCGGGTCGATGCCCAGGTCCTGCGCCAGGAGGTTGGAGCTCACGCTCGTCACCGGTGTGGTGTAGAGCGGGTTGGTCTCCACCAGATAGTGGTTGTTGGAGCCCGGCGTGACCACGAACAGGCCATTGGGGCTGGTAGGCAGGACGATGGTGGTTCCGCCGAAGGCGACCGCCGGCTTGCCATTCACCGTGACACTGGCCGCCGGTGCGGTCAGGCTCGCGGGGGTCGCGCCGCTCAGCGGTCCGGTGGCCGAGCCTTGGCCGGAATTGGACACCGTAGTCAGGCTGCCCGTTCCGGGCAGAGTGTTCGCGACGACGACGCTGCCGCTCTGGCCGCTGGTCCCGCCGGTCGTGGCCGTCGTGACGCTCGCGGTCTGCAGCGCGCTGGTTGTGGCCTGGTCAGAGCCGCCGGCGCCGCCCGAAGCGGACTCGGACCTGCTCTGAACATTGGCGCTCTGGCCGTTTACGCCCGCCGCTTCGCTGGCGGCGCCCCCTGTCAGGTTCAGGGCGAAGCCGCCGCCATCAACGGTCCCGGCGAAGATGCCGTTCTGGGTCGGCGCCGCGCCGAAGGTATCGACCGGCGCGGACACGGTGCACTGGAAGTTGGTGCTGCAATTGGGGCTCGAGGTCGAGGTCCCGAGAACGGAGTAGCCCGACGACCCGTTGTTCTTAAAGGTCGTCGTCACCTGGGTAAAAGGCCGGTAGGTGGTCACCGCCGATTCCTGGGCGAGCGTATCGATGGTGAACTGCGAACCCGAGGCGCCGTTCAAGGTGACCGTTGGCGCGGAGACCAGCGTTCCGGTGTTGTAGCCGTTGGTGAAGTTCTCCACCGTGACCGCCGAACTAGACACGATTTCCGGCATGTAGCCCGCAGCCGGCCCGCTCAGGCCGTTGGCAAAGGTCTGGGTCGTGGTGCTCGTAAAGCTGTCGAAGGTCGTGGTGGTCGCCTGGCAGGTCTGACCCGTCGCCGCCACGCAAGACCCGACCTGCAGACCGGTCTGAGTCTCGGCGCTGACCACGGGCGCGCCCGCAACGCGGCTCCAGTCGCCGGCGACCGAGTTAACGAAGGTCTGGGCGTCGATGGTGATCGCGCCGGTCGCATTGATGTTGCTGTAGTTGATGAAGGCGCCTGCGGTCGCGCTGATCGTCCCGCCGGAATCGATCGAGCCCAGAATCGCGGTGTTGCTGGCGGCGTTCGTCGTGGTGGCTTCGTTGAAGATCTCGCCGGTTGCGTTCAGGGTCACCGACCCAGCGCCGTAGATTTCACCGAGATTGTCGATTTCCGACGAGGCGCTGATGGTCAGGGCGCCGCCGGCGCCAAGGAGCCCCGTGGCGCTGTTGGTCACGGTCGGGGCGCTGACGTTCAGGGTCGTGCCGGAATAGATCACGCCCGAGTTGGTGAAGTCCTCGCCGATGCTGAAGCTCGAGATGCCGCCGGCCGTGCCCGCGATGATCTTGACGGTGTCGTCTGCAAAGGTCGCGGTGGGAACCGAAATCTGGAACGACCCCGTGGCCTGGATCTCGCTGTTCGACCCCATGGTCAGCGAACCGCCTGTAGAAGGCTCGAACGTGAAGGTCTCGGAGTTGCTCTGCCCCCCGGCTAGGAAAACCAGGTTGGTGGATCCAACGCTGATGCCTGTGGTGGCGCTCAGCTGGCCGGCGTTGGTGATCGTGTCGCTGCCCGACCCCGACGCGCCGAGGTAAAGGACATCAGCGGCCAGGGTACCGCCTTGGTAGTTCGTCAGGACGCCATTATCGGCGGCCAGTTCAAGAGGGCCATACCCCTCGATCGTCCCATAGTTGTATAGGTCCTTGGCGTAGAGCAGGCCCAGGTTGCTGGAATTGGCGAAGATCACCTTGCCCGTCGCGTAATTGGTGACATCCCCCGCCACCTGGAGCTCGAAGTTTGAGGTGCCCTGGATGACGCCCCAGTTCTCGATCGAGGCGATTTCGTCGACGTTGACGGCGCCCGACAGCGATCCGGCGACGATGGTCGCCCCGGTCTGGTTCTCCAGATCGATCCCGCCCCCGCTCAGATTTAGGGTCCCGCCAACCTGAAGCAGACCGTCCACGGTGCGCAAGCCGGCAACCGTATTGGTGAAGGCGAAGGTCGTGGTCGAGGGCGTGGTCTGATAGACGTACAGGTTGCCGGGAATGTAGGTGAAGCCGCCGTTGTCGAAACCGGATGACAGGTTCAGCGTCGCGCTGTTCGGCTCGAAGGTCGCGCCGCCGCTGTTCTCGAACGAGACCGCGTTTAAGGTCAGGGCGCCGCCGGTGAAGAAGACGCCGCCGGGATCGTTCTCCGCGCCATGCGTGGTGGAGATGGTGACGGTTCCCGCCCCGCCGACGAAGGTCCCGTAATTATCGAAGCCCGAGTTGCTGACGTCGCTGTTCAGCGTCAGGCTGATGGAGTCGCCGTAGATCGACGATCCCGCGTCGTTGAGAAGCCGAGTGGCCTGGCCGTCAATCGTCAGACTGGCGGGCGAGCCCGAGGGACCCTGGGCGGCGATGGTCCCGCCGGCGCTGTTGGTGATGACCAGGCCATTGGTCGGATCGTGGATCCCCAGCGCGCCCGCGGCGATGATGTCGCCGGTGTTGTTGAGCGCGGCGCCCGACAGGTTCAGCGTCAGGTCGGCGCTCGACTGGAGCGTGGCGGCCGAAGGCGTGGCGCCCGCCGCCAGGTTGGACAGGTTGGCGGCGTTGATGGTCAGGCCGCCGGTCCCGTTGGCGAGAACCACGCCGGCGTTGCTGAAGTCGTACGCGCCCAGGCTGAACGTCGCCCCCGTGTCGCCTTGGATCACCCCGCCCGCCAGGTTGTCGAAGCCGGCGGTGGCGATCAAGACCGCCCCGCCGTCCGCGTAGATCGTGCCGCTGTTCTGGCCCAGGCCCGTCAGGTCCAGGGCGAAGTCGCCCCGCGACTGGATCATCCCCTGGTTGGTGAAGCTGGCGAGCGTGGCCCAGTCCAGGGCGTTGCCGAGGATCAGGCCCTTGTTGGTCAAGCTGACATTCGCGCCGGACAGAATGATCTTGCCGGTGACGCCGGGACCCGCTGCGGCGGTCTCAATGGCGCCGGAGGTCTCGTTGGTGATGGCCAGGGCGCCCGAGCCGCTGATCGTCAGATCATCGCCCGCATAGATCGTGCCGCCGCTGTCCAGGCTGGTCCCGGACAGGTTCACGTTCAGCTTGCCCTGCGAGACCAGGCTTGCGCCCTGTTGCAGGGTAAGGTCGGCGGCGCTTATTACGCCGGCTCCGCTTTGGTTGGCCAGATAGATGGCGGCGCTGCTATCGACGGTCAGATCGCCGGTCAGGGTGATGGTCCCGCCGACTTGGGACTGCGCCACGCCGGAGCCAGCCGGCAGGGTGAGGGACGCGGCCGTCAGGCTGAGGGTCCCGCCGGCCACCAGGTTTCCGCCATCGCTCACCGCCCCGCCGGAGGTCAGGGTCAGGTTGCCGCCCGACACCACGGTTCCGACGTTGTTCAGGCTGGCCAGGGTCAGGCCGATCGTCGCGCCGGACACCTCGCCCGACTGGGTGCTGAAGGCGGTGTTGACCCCCGTGACGGTCAAGGCCCCGCCGGCCAGCATCTGGGCGCTGCTCGCGTTCTGGATCGTCCCGTTGTTGGCGCCGAAGGCGATGGCCAGGTCGCCGCTGGCCTGCAGGTCCGCGGTGTTGGTCAAGCCCGAGGTCAGGTTCAACGTCAGGTCGTTGTTGGACGCCAGTGTCCCATGGTTGGTCAGGCTGGCCGCATTGATCGTTCCCGATCCTGCAGGGTCGGCCGATAGGATCAGGGTCCCGAAATTGATGAGGGCGCCGGACACCGTCAGGGTGCTGGACCCGACGTTAGCGCCCATCTGTCCGTCGTTTTCAGCCGAGGCCAGGGTGAAGGCCAGCTGGTCGCCGGTGATCACGCCCGAAGCCTGGTTTTCGAGGGTCACGCCGCCCGCGCCGTCGATGGTCAGGAGAACGGGCGCGCCGGACGCCGCCTGGGCCGAGATCACGCCCGTGCCGGTGTTCAGCAAAGTCAGGGCCGTCGCCCCGCCGTGCAAACCCATGGCCCCGGCGCTGTCGATCGAGCCGGCGTTGGTCAGGCTGGCGCCCGTCAAGTTCACCGACAGGGCGCCGTCGGACTGCAGATAGGCGCCCGCGGTGTTGTTCAGGGTTGCGGCGTTAAGGGTCAGGGCTGAAGGCGTAGCGCCCGCCGTCAGGATCACCCCGTCGTTCTCCAGCGCCCCGGCTGCGGTCAAGCTCACGCCCGCGCCGCCTTGGATGCCGCCGCCCGTCCCATTGGTCAGGCTCGCAGCGGAGGCTTGCAAAGCGCCGCCGGCGACGATGGAGCCGGTATTGCCGGCCGCGCCCGAAACGATGAGCGTCAAGCCGGCGTTGGCGTTGAGCGCGCCGGCGTTGGTCAGGCCGGCCAAGGTCATATCTACGGCGTTACCGGTCGCGACGGAGCCGGAAGCGGTGGTCAGGGCCACGGCATTGCCGCCGATTGTCAGGGTATCGCCCGCAGCGCTGCCCGCCTGCAGATAGCCGCCAGCGTTGTTGTTGAGCGCCAGGGCCGCGCCGGTCCCGTTGATCGTCAGACCGTTCGCGGCGGTGATGTCGCCGGCGTTGGTCAGGCTGGCGCCGCTCAAGGTCAGGGTCAGATCACCCTGAGAATTCAAGACGCCGCCTGCTGGGTTGGTCAGAGTCGCCGCGTTGACCGCGCCCGAACCGCTGGCGTTGGCCAGGTAGATGGCGCCGCCGTTGGTCAGGGCGCCTGACGCCGTCAGCGTCCCGCCCGTCTGTGACTGGATCACCGCCGCGGCGCCGGTGTTCTCCAGGGTCGCGGCCGAGGCCGTCAAGGTTCCGTTGGCGCCAAGCGTTCCGGTATTGGCGAGATCGCCCGCGACGGTCAGGCCCAGATCTCCGGCCGAGGTGATCTGGCCGGCGTTCTGCAGGCTGGCGAGGGTAGCGGTGACGGTGGCTCCCGAGGCGGCGCCGCTCGCCGCATTGGTCGCCGCCGCGCCGCCGTCCAGGGTCAGGGCGTCGGTCGCGACCAGAGTCCCGCTGTTGTTGAGGGTCCCGGAGACGTTAAGGGTAAGGTTGCGCGCCGATTGCAGCGTGCCGCTGTTGGTGAGGCTGGCGAAGGTCAGGGTTCCATCCGCCGCCGCCGTCGAAGCGATGAACAGGCCACTGTTGGTCAGGCTCGAGCCCGTAATCTGGGACCCGGCCAGGGCCTGCACCGCGCCATTATTGGTCAGGTTGGTCAGTTGGGCGCTCAGCGCGCCGCCGGCCAGGAGCTGCCCGGACGTGCTGTTGGTGAAGCTCTCGCTCGATCCGCCGGAAGCGTCAGTCAGGGTGACCGCGCCGCTGCCGTTGATCACGCCGCTGTTGGTGGAATCGCCGCCGAGCGCCAAGGTGACAGCGCCGTTGTTGGCCGAAATCGTCCCGCCGTTGGTAAGGCCATTGGCGGCCGTCAGGCTAAGTCCCGCCGCGCTCACCACCCCTTCATTCGCGCCCGCCGTGGTGGAAATCGCGCCATGGCTGGCGGTCAGGTCCAGGGTCCCGTTGCTGCTCAGAGCGTAGCCGCCGAGCGCCATGTCGCCTTGCGTGGCCGTCAGACTGAGAGCGCCATTGTCGCTGTAGAGGTCACCGAAGCCGGTGTCGGACAGGTTGCCGAACTGACCGGTCACATTGCCGGCGGCGCCGTAGCTGGTCCCGCTTAAGGTTGTCGTCCCGGCGATCGAAAACGTCAGGGTCTCGCCTGCGTAGCGCTGGTTTTCGTTGGCCGAGCCCGTCGAGGCCGACACGTCGCTCAGCGTCCCAAGGCTCAGGGACAGGTCGCCATTGGCCACCAGCGACCCGCCGATCAGGCTGACGCCGCCTGGCGTGGTGACAGTAAGGTCGCCGCCCGCCGTCAGGTTGGCGTTGGAGGCGGTCAGGGCGCTCGCGTCCGTCGCGCTTGTGGAGATCGACAGGTTGCGCTGCGCCGAGATATTGCCGCCGACGATGATGTCACCCGCCGCGGTGATGGTCAGGTCGTCGCCTGAGGCTGCCGCATCGCCCAGCAGCCGCACGCCCACACCCGCGTCCGTGGCGATCAGGCGGATGCGGTTGGCGTACATGCCGCCCAGCGCCGATGAATCGATGGCGTAGTCTGGGTTGTTCCCGACATTGGCCATCGCGGTCGCGGTATGGGCGTTATAGTCCCAGGCCTCGGCGCCTCCGACCACGTCCAGAACCCCGCCATAGGTCGGGCCTTGCAACGCGATCTTGCGGCCGAGCAGGGCGGCATAATCGGTGGTGGAGGCGTCCAACCCGGTCCCGTTGATGGTCAGGACGCCGGCGGTGACGTTGAAGCCCGTCAGGGCGCCTGAGCTGTTGAGGCTGGGCGTACCGGTGGTCAGGGTCAGGGCTGAGGTGTTGATGAAACCGCATCCGCCGCAGGTGATGCCATTGGGGTTGGCCACGATCACGTCGGCCCGACCGCCGGCCACTTCGGTGTAGCCCGCGAGAACGCTGGGATTGGTCGAGATGACTTGGTTCAGGATGACCGAGGCCGAGGTCGTCAGGTTGGGATTGACGGCGATCAGGCCGCCGAGCTGGGTCGACACCTGTCCCGTCGAATTGCCCTCGGCGGCCGTGGCGTTGTTAAGGATCAGCCCTTCCGACCCGACGTTGTAGCTATTGTACTGGTTGACCGAGAGGCCCGAAGCATTGGGCTTGGCGATATTGACCACCGGCACGCCATTGGCCGCGTTGTGCAGCTGGGTGCTGGCGTTGGCCGCCGCCAACTGGGCGCGCGCCGCCATCGGCGCAGCGGCGAGCGCCACGGCAAGGGCGCTGGCCGAAGCCGCCGAAAGCCATTTCGCCGATCGGGTCCCGGTCCCCATGCCCACGCTCCTAAATCGACATCGAGGCGCGGACGAAGGCCAGGACCCCCTCGTCCGGCAAACCTGCGTGGGAGATGGACTTGGCGGCGTAGGCGTCCACCGTTATCGATCCCACGGTCGCGGAAACCCCCGCCGAGACGCCGCTCAGAAAGCCGCGCGCCGTGCCGCTCGCGGCGCTAGAGGCGTAGCCGAAGTCAAAACCGGCATGCGGGCGCACCGCCACGACCTGAGAGAAGGCGCGAAGGCGCGCGACGGTCGATAGTTCGTTCTGGGCGTAGAAGCCCCGGTCGTTGTTCAGGCTGTCCTTCAGGAAGCCGCGGACGGTATAGGGCGAGCCGATCACGATCTGCTCGCTGCTATAGAGCGGGCTGAAGCCATATTGGGCCTCGATGTCGCTCGAGACCGTCCATTGGCGGCCGACAGCCATAAAGGGAAGGCTGACGTAGGCGTTGGCCACGAGCTTGTTGAACTCGGCGTGGGGCTGGTCACCCGGCAAGCCCGATGGATCGCGCAAAGAGCCGAACAGGCTGATTCCCTTGGACAAACCGGCGCCCAGCTTCACGCTGCCCTGGCCGACGATGGTGGAATAGTTGCCCATCAGGTCCAGCACCGTCAGGTCGCGCGAGCTGACCGGCAGGAAGACGCTGTCCAGGTAGTTCTGGTTCTCCTTGTTGGTCACGGTGGCCGACAGGTCGAGCTTGCTGCGGTTATCGCGCCAGACCACGTCGTCCATCTCGGCGAAGATGTTCCGCGTCGTGCCGGTCAGGATGAAGGTCGTGCCAGCGCTGGTCGTCGACTGCGAGGTATAGGCGGAGTCGTTGTAGCCCAGGGTTAGGGTCAGGGCGTTGTAGGGGACGGACAAGAGAACGCTGTCCGAATAGGCGTTGGCGTTGGGCTGTCCGTCCGGGATGGTCTGGCGACGGGTGTAGCTGATCTGATCGTTCAGGTGCAGCAGGTCATCGCCGATGACGGTCACGGCGCCCTGGTTGCGGCCGGTCTGCGGCTCGCCGGTATTGTCGTAGGACACCGACAGGTGAAGCGGCAGGGCGGCGGTGTTGCGGATGTGGATGATGCTCTCGCCCGGCGCGTCGCCCGGCGCGATGTCGATGGTGGCGTTGTTGGACGCCAAGCGGTTGATCTGATCCAGCCCCTGCTCGAACACACGCAGGTTGAAGGCCCTGTTGGCGCGGTCGCCGAAGGCCGTGGTCAGATTGACCCCGTGCAGCCCCTTGTTGTCGAGGACGATCTTCTCGACCTTCCCCTCGACAACCTTCAGCACCAGCTGGCCCTTGGCCAGGGTCTGCGGCTGGATATAGATCCGCGTGGTGGGCTCGCCCTTCTGAACATAGAAGCGGGTAATGTCCGACAGCAGGTTCTCGACATCGCCCAGGCCCAGGCATCGGCCCACATAGGGCTTGATCAGCTTGCCGCGCTCGGCCGCGCTCATGCGCGGCGCGTTTTCGAAGGCGATGGCTGTGATGATCTTGCAGCTGCCGGGCGGCGCCACGGCCGCGGGGTGCGTCGGGACCTCGATCACCGTCTGGCCGCGTGGGCTGGTCAGAATCCGGGTCTGGTCCTGGTCAATCTGATCCTGCTGCTGGCGCTGGATCTGTTCGCCCTGTTGTGTGAGCGGCGCGGACGGAACGGCCGCCAGGCTCGCCAACGGCGCCGCCGAGGCCCCCAGGGCAAAGACCAAGACGGCCAAGCCACGCGCCGCCGCAGAACGAACTAAAGCTAATCTCGACATGCCGCCCCGAATTCGCGCGATTTCGGGCATGCCTTGGTATTGCCCCCCAGGTCCCTTACGCGAAACTTGCTTGTCTTCCACCGCGGGCCTTCGGCAAGATCAATCGCCCGCAAGCTGTGCAGTTTGAGACGCCAGGTCGAAAGCCAGGGGTTCAGGCTGTGCGCGAATGGCATGAACCTTTGATATTGAAGAGGGACGGCGAGGCATGAACGAGGACGCGGACAACGCTCCCCTGGCGCACCTTATTGGCCACATCGGCGAGAACTACGCCGACAGCTTCGGCGCCTGCCGCGAAGTGCTGGCGGCCATGTTCGAGCTCGACACGCCGGCGCCCGAAGATCGGGCCGCCTACGACATGGACTTCGAGATATACGACTTCGGGCCCATGCAGGTGGCTACCTGCAGGTCGCCAGCGTCTGTTCTAACCCGTGGTCCGCTGACCATCGCCCGCACGGGCACGAACCATTTCCATGCCCAGGTCTATCGGACCAATGGCTTTGTCATGTCCCTGGACGGGGCCCGGATCCCGGTGGCCGCCGGCGAAGTCTGCCTGTTGGACCTGTCCCGTCCAGTCGATATCCGCACCGATGGCGTCGACAATTTGTCGATCATGATCTTGCGGGATCTGCTTTTGCCGATGATCGCCGAGCCGGCCGATGTGCACGGTCTGATACTCCACAACGGCAGCGAAGCCAATGTGACCGTCCGCATGCACCTGGAGGATCTGTTGCGGCAGGCGCCCGACTTGAACCAGCGTGAAGGGCTTGAGTTCGCCCGGGTCACGGCGGGCCTGCTCGCCGCCGTCATCGGCGCCACCCGCGAGCACTATGTGGCGACCCGAACCGAGCTGCGGCGCAGCCAGTTTCGGGCCATGTGCCGCCACATTGAGCAGAGGATCGGTGACGCGAGGCTCGGTCCCACGGACTTGATCCGCCAGTTCCATGTCACTCGCGCCACCCTCTATCGGATGTTCGAGCCTTATGGCGGGATCAGAAAATACCTTCTCAGCCGGCGCCTGACTGGCGTATTCCGCGACCTATCGGACCCGGATCTGGTCAATGAAGGTGTCGCAGTCCTGCTGCGTCGCTGGGGATTCGCCAATCATACCGCCGCCGGCCGCGCTTTCCGTAGCGCCTACGGCATTACCCCGTCCCAGGCCCGGTCCCTGGCGCTCAGCCTTGAACACATCAATGGGCACGACGCCTCCGGCGTGGCGGCGCGCTCCCGAGCATTGAAGGCCGCTGAAGACGCCTTTCGGCCATCGGGCGAAATGCCCGCCCATATCCGGGCGTTCGCGGGCTGACCTCTGGCGGGCGCCGGTCATCCACAAGCGTGCTCCTGGAATGAAGCGGTGGCCGAACAGCCGCACGATCCGCGTCAGCCAGACGCCGTTGTTGGTGGTTCCGGATGCCAAGCTGCGCCGCAGGTCATGCACGCCTGTGTCGGGGATGGACGCCCAGCGGTTGCACAGTGGTCTACGTGGTGGTGATCGCAAACGCCGATGGACGACCAGTATGCGCCCCGCCGTGGAGCGAAATCGCGCGAACGCCCTGGACCGCCGTCCCGAGCTGCAGGCCGCCCTCGCCTTCGCCCCGCAAGCATAAGGCCACGCTGATCATCGCCAAGCTGGATCGGCTGGCCCGGAACGTCGCGTTCATTTCCGAGCTGATGGAGGCCAAGGTCGATTTCATCGCCGTGGACAATCCCATGCGACCCGCCTCGCCCTGCACATTCTCGACGCCGTCGCGGAGCACGAGCGGGATATGATTTCGCAGCGGACCAAGGCCGAGGCCGTGGACCGGCTGGCGCCGATCGCCTGCGGCCTTCAAGGCGGAAGGGCTGACGCTGCGGCGCGTCGCCGAGGCCCTGAACGCCGATGGCGTCCCCTCCCCTGGCGGCGCGCTTGGCATCCTGGGAACGCGCAGCGGGCCTTGGCGCGGGTCGCGGCCTGAGGCCGGCTTTACACCATAATGGTGCGCCTTGACTTTACACCATCGTGGTGTCATTTGGTGGCATGACGGAAAAGCGGAAGCCCACCTATGATCTTGAGGGGTTCAAGGCCGCATTTGCGAGCGTTGACCGCCTGAACGTCACGGGTGTCGCCTTACGCAACGCCGCCGGGCTTGGTTTCGGCCGGGATGAGATCGTTGCGACGATCCAGACGATGCAGCGCAGCCACTTCTACAAGTTGATGACCGCCTATGCCGATCACCGAGTTTGGCAGGATGTGTACCACGTCCCCTCCCCTGTCGGCGTGCTGTACGTGAAGTTCACAGCCGACCTGGTCACTGAGTTTTTGTTGCTGTCGTTCAAGGAGAAAGACAATGGCTGATAATCCAGTCTGTCCCGAAACCGGGGTGCCCATGCGCCGCGACGCGCGGCCGATGACGCTCAATTACAAAGGCCAGTCGATCACCTTCGACATGCCGGGCTGGTATTGTGACGCCTCGGATCAGAGCACCCACACCGGCGAAGATATGAAGGTCTCTGACCGGATGCTGAACCTGCTCAAGGCCCGCAGCGAGGGGTTGATCGAGCCCGAAGGCATCCGCCGGATCCGCAAGAAGCTGGGGCTGAGCCAGGCCGCTGCCGGCGAGCTGATCGGCGGCGGCCCCCGCGCTTTTCAGAAATACGAGGCCGGCGACCTGTTGCCGAGCCGGGCGATTAGCAGCGCGCTCGCGCTTTTGGACAATGATCCCAAGGCCTTGCGGGTGCTTGAGGCCCGGTATCATCCGGCTGAAGGTCATCAGGATCTACAGGCCGCGCACTAAGCGATTAATAGGCTATGGGCCATGCGTCTTGCTCACCTCGTCATGCTTCGCGGCGACACGGGCCGGATCCTCGGCAAGCTCCCTAAGCGGGGTATGAGACCAGTCTACGAAGATGCGCTCGACGTGGTCGCGGTAGTTGGCGATCGTAGGCGGCAAACCTTTGCCAATCAAACGCGAGGCCAAAGGTCGTGGGGCCGTTCGCCTCTGTATCCGGCCCAGCCGCGACCTTCGAATGACAGCGATCCGGTCGCAATACCGGCCGCCGTCCATCGCAGGTCGGACATTGGGCGAAGGTGATCGCCAACAGGACCCGTGCGTCTCGACGATCGGCCTATCGGACGACGAGGTCATGATGACCTCCGTTGTGCGTCAGGGCAGAGCGGAAAACGCCAAAATGCAGAGCGCCTTGCGGCAACAGGCCGTGGACGGCACGGACGGCTCAAATTCGTCGGAGTGAGAGCTTGTTCACGCACGGTAGCGGCGCCGACGCCTGGATTTCTACCGACAAGGCTGTATAGCGAACGTCGATGCGCTTCGTGCTCGCCCTTCTGGCCGTGCTGGCCCTGCTGGTTAATCCGGTCACCGCCGCAGCGGCTCAACTTGCCTGCGTTCACGACATGCAGGCTAGCATGATGGGCATGGAGTCGTCGGCAATGCCCGGCATGGCTCATGCCGATAGCCATAAGACCATGGGCGCCCCGTGCTGCGATCCCGGCAACCATCACAAGATGAGCGACAAGAGTTGTGCTCAGGCTTGTGCCGCATCGTGCGCGGTCATCGCCGCCCTACCCGTTTCCCAGGTCAGCATCAGGCTCATCTACACCCGCGCGGTCGTTGCTCCGCTGCGCCAAGTTTCGGTCAGGGGCTATAAGCCCGCCGGACCTGAACGACCTCCCAAGTCGATCGCCTAGAAACCGCCGGCCTTGCGCCTGCGGTTCTTGAGCGCGCTGTTCAACGGCGCACGCGGCTGCATGCCGTGCGCCCGCTGACGCGATCTTCCGCCGGTCCCGGATCGGGCCGGCAAGGCATCGACTTTCAGGAACTATCGAAATGACCAACTCCAAACTCGCCGCTGGCGTCGCCACGGCTATGTTCGCCCTGCTCGCAGGGTCTGCCGCAATGGCGGCCCACTCCGGGTCCTCTGTTTGCCGGACGTGGAATCTCTCGAAGAATACGCCTCCGGCTACGCGCTGCATCACTTGGACGCATGAGGCCGCCGCTCGGCTTCGCGCCGCCAATTGCGACCCGTCAAAGATGGGCGAAGCAGCCATGCGCGCTCAATGCGCGGGCATGATGGGCGAAGCCTCCACCTCGGCCGCCGGCTAGCCGGCTCTTAGGCCTCGCGCCGGTTATCCCCCGGCGCGGGGACTTAAGGGGCGTCGGCGACAGCGCTTATCTGCTGCGCCGACGCTTCCTGGCCGACTGCCCGCCCCACAATCCGACAGGAGCTTTTCATGCGCCTTACCTGGCTGCTTGCCGTCTCGGCGCTCTGCGCGAGCGGAGCCACCGCCGCCCCTCTGACCTTTGACGCCGCCCTGAAGCTTGCGGACCAGTCCGCGCCCAGCCTTCAGGCGAAGGCGGCCGGCGTGCGCGCCACCCAATCCTTGGCGATCGCGGCGGGACGTCTGCCCGACCCCAAGCTCGAATTCGGAACCGAAGGCTTTCCGGTATCGGGACCAAACGCGGGACGCCCCGAACGGGACGACTTCAGCGACCTGCGCCTTGGCGTGATGCAAGACATGCCGAGCGGCGCAAAACGGAGCGCGGCGCGCGAGCGCGCGGCGGCCGACATCGGCGCGGCCGAGGTGGCGAGAACCGCCGAAGCCCGTGAGGTCAGACTCAACACGGCGCTCGCCTGGATCGACCTCTATTATGCGGAACGCCGCCTGGCGGCGCTCGACGACATCGACCGCGCGCTGGTCCCGTTGCGCGATGCGGCGCCATCGCAATTGGCGTCCGGGGCGATGCGGCCGGCGCAGACCCTGGACCCGGAACAACTCACCGCAACACTGGGCGACCGCCGCGCCGATCTGATCGCGGCCGTCGCCGCGGCGCGCGCGGCGCTGACCCGCTGGACAGGTGATGATCCAGCGGAGATCGCGGGCGATCCGCCCGACTACGCCATCGATCCGGTCGCGCTACACGCCGGCTTGGACCAGCTTCCCGCGCTTGCCGCCTATGAGGCCATGGGCCGCCAAGCCGATGCGGACGTGGACGCCGCCAAGGCCGACAAACACTCCGACTGGAGTTGGGAGCTGGCCTACCAGCATCGCGATCCAAGGTTCGGCGACATGGTTATGGCCCAGGCGACCGTCAGCCTGCCGCTGTTCGCCGCGACCCGGCAGGACCCGATCATCGCCGCGCGGACAGAGACCGCCAGCGGTGTGCGCATCGAACGCGAGGCGGCGCGGCGCGAGCTTCTCGCGGCGCTGGACGCCAGCCTTGCCGACCACGCCATGCACCATGACCGGCTGCACCGGGCGCTCGACACCCTTGTCCCCCTCGCCAAGCGTCGGGCGGACCTGGAAGCCGCCAGCTATGCGGCGGGAACCGCCAGCCTGTCAGACGTGCTGCAAGCCTTCTTGGCCCTGGCCGAAACCCGCATCGACCTCATCGACCGCCAGGCCGAGGTCGCCCGCGACGGCGCCCGCATCGTCCTGACCTACGGGAGCGACGACCAATGACCGCCCTGACCCTGACTCCCGCTCGTCTGGCCGCCGCCGGCGCGGCGCTCGCCGTGATCGCGGGCTCCGCCGGTTACGGCCTCGCCAATTTACAGAGGTCCAAACCGGCCGAAGCAACCGCGTCGCCCACCGCCGCCGGCCGCAAAGTCCTCTACTGGTACGACCCGATGGCGCCGGCTCAGCACTTCGACAAGCCGGGCAAATCGCCGTTCATGGATATGCAGCTCGTCGCCCGCTACGCGGATGACGGGGGGGGCGGCCAAGCGGCCGGAGTGAGAATCGACCCCGCCGCCGTTCAAAGCCTGGGCGTGCGCTTGGCCAGCGTCCGGCGCGGCGACTTCTCTCAAAACACCGACGTCACCGGTATCCTCGATTTCAACCAGCGCGACGTCGCCATCGTCCAGGCCCGCGCCGCTGGATTTGTCCAGGGTGTCTATGCCCATGCGCCGGGCGATGTGGTGGGCGCGGGCGCGCCGATCGCCGATCTGCTCGTGCCGTCCTGGGGCGGCGCGCAGACCGAATACTTGGCCGTCAGGCGTTCTGGCGGTCCGGCGCTCGAAGCGGCGGCTCGCCAACGACTGCGCCTGCTCGGCATGCCCGACGCCCTGATCGCCGCCGTGGCGCGCGATGGCCGGCAACGGACAGTGGTCACGGTCACAACCCCGCGGGGCGGCGCGATCCAAACGCTGGATGTCCGCCAGGGGATGACCGTCAGCATGGGTCAGAACCTCGCCCAGATCACCGGGCTCTCCACGGTCTGGTTGAACGCGGCCGTGCCCGAGGCGCAAGCCGGACAGGTCCGCGTCGGCCAACTGGCGCGAGCCGAACTGGCCGCCTTTCCCGGCGAGACCTTCGCCGGCAAGGTGACAGCGATCCTGCCGACCGCCCAGGCCGAAAGCCGCACCCTGACGGTGCGGGTCGAACTTCCGAACCGGGGCGGCCGGCTCAAACCCGGCATGTTCGCCACCGTCCATCTGGGCGGTGCGGCGCACCCGGCGCTGTTTGTGCCCTCGGAAGCCGTGATCCGAACCGGCAAGCGCGCGGTGGTGATGCTGGCTGGCGATGGTGGGCGCTTCCAACCGGTCGAGGTCCAACTCGGCCGCGAGGACGGCGACCGGACGGAGATCCTGGCCGGCTTGGACGAGGGCCAGAAGGTCGTCGCCTCTGGCCAGTTCCTGATCGACTCCGAGGCCAGCCTTGCCGGCATTCAAGCCCGGCCTCTCGACGCCAACCCACCCCCGGCGACCGTAGCGCACCCGGCGCTCTACGAGACGCGGGGGCGCATCGAGGCCCTAGCGGGCGATCAGATCACCTTCTCCCATGAGCCCGTACCGGCGCTCGGTTGGCCGGCCATGACCATGACCTTCACGCTCGATCCGCCTGGGTTGGCGAAGGGCCTCAAGGTCGGCGATCGCGTCGCCTTCGGTTTCGAGCAAAGACCCGCCGGGCCTGTTGTTCGCCAGCTCAGCCCGACGGCCGCACAATGATTGCCGCCCTGATCCATTGGTCGGTCAGAAACCGCATCTTCGTGGTGCTGGGAGCCCTGGCTTTGTTGGCCGCCGGCATCCTCGCAGTGCGCACGACCCCGGTCGACGCCCTGCCGGACCTGTCGGACGTACAGGTCATCATTCGCACGCCCTATCCGGGCCAGGCGCCGCAGATTGTCGAGAACCAGGTCACCTATCCGCTGACGACCACCATGCTCTCAGTGCCCGGCGCCAAGACGGTGCGGGGCTATTCCTTCTTCGGCGACAGCTTCGTTTATGTGCTGTTCGAGGACGGGACCGATCTCTACTGGGCGCGGTCGCGGGTGCTGGAATACCTCAATCAGGTTCAGAGCCGCCTGCCCGAAGGGGCCAAGCCGTCGCTCGGTCCCGACGCCACCGGCGTCGGCTGGGTCTATGAATACGCCCTGGTCGATCGCGCCGGCCAGCATGACCTTTCCCAGCTTCGCAGCCTTCAGGATTGGTTCCTGCGCTATGAACTGAAGACCCTGCCCGGCGTGGCCGAGGTCGCCTCGATCGGCGGCATGGTCAAGCAGTACCAGGTGGTCCTCGACCCGGTGAAGCTGACCGCCTACGGCGTCACCCATCAGCAGGTCGTCGCCGCCATCCAGGCCGCCAACTCGGAGACCGGCGGCTCGGTGCTGGAGCTGGGCGAGGCCGAATATATGGTCCGCGCCTCCGGCTATCTGAAGACGCTCGACGACTTCCGCGCCATCCCGCTGCGAACGGCAGCCGGCGGCGTGCCGGTGCGGCTGGGCGACGTCGCCACCATCCAGACCGGCCCGGAGATGCGCCGGGGCGTGGCCGAGCTGAACGGCCAGGGCGAGGTCGCCGGCGGGGTCGTCATCCTGCGCTCAGGTAAAAACGCCCGCGAGACCATCGCGGCCGTGAAGGACAAACTCACTGAGTTGAAAAAGAGCCTGCCGCCCGGCGTCGAGATCGTCCCGACCTATGACCGCTCGCAACTGATCGACCGCTCCATCGGCAACCTGCGCGAAAAGCTGATCGAGGAGTTCATCGTCGTCGCCTTGGTCTGCGCCCTTTTCCTCGGCCACGTCCGCTCCGCCCTGGTGGCGATCCTGACCCTGCCCCTGGGCCTGGCCTTCGCCTTTCTGGTCATGCGGATGCAGGGGGTGAACGCCAACATCATGTCGCTGAGCGGCATCGCCATCGCCATCGGGGCCATGGTCGACGCCGCTGTGGTGATGATCGAGAACGCCCACAAGAAGATCGAACGCTGGGAGCACGAGCACCCCGGCGAGGCCTTGAAGGGCGAGACGCGCTGGGCCGTCATCACCGAAGCGGCGGCCGAGGTGGGTCCGGCGCTGTTCCTCAGCCTGATCATCATCACCCTCAGCTTCGTGCCGGTCTTTTCCCTGCAAGGGCAGGAAGGGCGACTGTTCTCGCCGCTGGCCTTCACCAAGAGCTACGCCATGGCCGGGGCGGCGATCCTGTCGGTGACCCTGGTTCCGGTGTTGATGGGCTGGCTGATCCGGGGGCGCATCCCCGCTGAAAACAGCAACCCGATTAACCGCTGGCAGGCCGCCATCTATCGACCAGTCCTCGACTGGGTCATGCGGCGTCCGAGAACGACCCTGGTCATCGCCGCGCTCGTCTTCGCCACAACGGCCTGGCCCCTGACCCATCTCGGCGGTGAGTTCATGCCGCAGATCAATGAAGGCGATCTGCTCTACATGCCGTCAGCCTTGCCGGGGCTGTCGACCGCCAAGGCGGGCGAGCTGCTTCAGCAGACCGATCGACTGATCAAGACCGTGCCGGAGGTCGAGAGCGTGTTCGGCAAGGCGGGGCGGGCGGAGACCGCGACCGATCCCGCGCCCATGGAGATGTTCGAGACCACCATCCAGTTCAAGCCGCAAAGCCAGTGGCGACCCGGCATGACTCCCGACAAGCTGGTCGACGAATTGGACCGGACGGTGAAGGTCCCCGGCCTGTCCAATGTCTGGGTCCCGCCGATCCGCAACCGGATCGATATGTTGGCCACCGGCGTCAAAAGCCCGATCGGGGTGAAGGTGTCGGGTTCGGACCTCGCCGAACTGGACCGCATCGCCCATGACGTCGAGACGGTCGCCAAGACCGTCCCCGGCGTGAGTTCCGCCCTGGCCGAGCGGCTGACCGGCGGGCGCTATGTCGATGTCGATATCGACCGGGCTGCGGCGTCCCGCTACGGCCTCAACATCGCCGACGTGCAGTCGATCATCTCGGGCGCCGTCGGCGGCGAGAACGTTGGCGAGACGGTCGAGGGCCTGGCCCGCTACCCGATCAGTGTCCGCTATCCGCGCGAGATCAGGGACAGTCTCGAAGGCCTGCGGGCATTGCCGATTCTCACGCCCTCGGGCCAGCAAATCACGCTGGGGACCGTGGCGAATGTCCAGATCGCCGATGGCCCGCCGATGCTGAAGACCGAGAACGGGCGGCCCTCCACCTGGGTCTATATCGACGTGCGCGGGCGCGACCTGGCCTCGGTCGTCGGCGACCTGCAAAAGGCGGTGGCGAAGAACGTCACGCTCTCGCCGGACGTCTCCATCGCCTACTCCGGCCAGTTCGAATATCTCCAGCGGGCGGTGGAGCGGCTGAAGCTGGTCGTGCCGGCGACCCTGCTGATCATCTTCGTTCTGCTCTACGTCACCTTCGGCCGTTTCGACGAGGCGGCCCTGATCATGGGGACCCTGCCGTTCGCCCTGACCGGCGGCATCTGGACCCTCTACTGGCTGGGTTTCCATCAGTCGGTCGCGACAGGGGTCGGCTTCATCGCCCTGGCCGGGGTCTCGGCCGAGTTCGGCGTGGTGATGCTGATCTATCTGAAGGATGCCCTGGCCGATCGCGGCCCGGACCCGACGGACGCCCAGGTCGAGGACGCGGTGCGCGAAGGCGCGCTGATGCGCGTGCGGCCCAAGGCGATGACCGTGGCGGTGATCCTGGCCGGCCTGTTGCCGATCCTGTTCGGCCACGGCGCGGGCTCTGAAGTGATGAGCCGGATCGCCGCTCCGATGATCGGCGGCATGCTCACCGCCCCTCTGCTGTCCATGCTCGTTGTGCCCGCAGCCTACCTGCTGCTGCGCCGCCGCCGACGGGCCGCCTTTATCCCAGCCTCTCAAACCCAAAGGAGATCATCATGAGAGCTATCGCCTACGCCCTGATCGGCGTTCTAACCCTGACCACCGCCGGCGCTGCCCTGGCCGACGACATGGCCGGCATGGCGATGTCCGGCGCGCCGGCCGCCAGGCACGGCAAGGGGACCGGCGTCATCAAGGCCATCGACGCCAAAGCCGGCACGATCACCATCCAGCACAGACCGATCCCGGCCGTTGGCTGGCCGGCGATGACCATGACCTTCAAGGCCAAACCGCACGGCCTGCTCAAGGGCCTCAAGGTCGGCCAGTCCATCGACTTCGACTGCACGGTGCAAGGCATGGCGGCGGATGTAACGGCGATCAAGCCGAGGTGACCTCACCTGGGCCGGGTGCGCCCTGGCGCGCTCGGCCGACTGCCGCCGCCCTCAAGACAGCCACACGGATCGGGATTCCGTGTATCCGCAGGATATCCGCCCCTGACCTCGCTTCGCTTTGTCGGGGCGGTCTGGGTGCTGGCCTATCACTTCCGAGATCCCCTCGGCCTCCAACTCGACCGCTAGCCTAGCATCATGCGATGATGGCCATTTACAGCAGCAGGTTCACAGCGCTTAGTTTTTGCTGAATATTTCAGGGGACTATGAATCTGAGGGTCGGGCGGCCGAATGCGGCCGTATCCCGCATTCCCTTCGACCGCGAACCGAGCCACTCTCACGTTCGGTCCACGCCAGAGGCCGGTTTATTGTCTCGACGCCACCCATGACCGACGCCTCTGCCTCTAACGCCGATCAGATCGACTACTGGAACGCCAGGGCTGGCGTGACGTGGGCGGAGATGCAGGCGCAGCTGGATCGGCAGATCGAGCCCCTGGGCGCGCGGGCGATGGAGGGGTTCAATCCCCAGGCCGGGGAGCGGGTGCTGGATATCGGCTGCGGCTGCGGCCAGACCACCTTGGCCTTGGCCCAGCAGGTGGGGCCTTTGGGCGCGGTCACCGGCGTCGATATATCTCAACCCATGCTGGAGGTCGCGCGCGGGCGCACCGTGCCGGCGGGCTCGGCCCGGCCGAGCTTTATCGAGATCGACGCCCAGACTGGCGATCTGGGACAAGGCGTGTTCGACGGCGTCTTCAGTCGGTTCGGGGTGATGTTCTTTGCCGATCCCGTGGCGGCCTTCGCCAATATCGGCCGGTCGCTGAAGCCCCGGGGGCGGCTGACCTTTGTCTGCTGGCGGCCCTACGACGAGAACCCGTGGATGCGCACGCCGGCCGAGGCCGCCGCGTCGCTGTTGCCGGCCCAGTTCGCGGCGATGGCGCCGGACCCATTGGCGCCGGGACCGTTCGCCTTCTCAGATCCGGTGCGAGTGTGGGACATTCTTGAGGGCGCGGGCTTCCGGGCTATCGAGATCCGGCCGTTCAACGCCCCGATCGGCGGCGGGACTCTGGATGAGACGGTGGCCCTGTCCATGCGAGTGGGGCCTCTGGGCGGGGCGATGCGGGAGAACCCCCGCCTGGCCAAGCCGGTCGCCGCGGCGGTGCGCGCGGCCCTGGCGCCGCATGAGACCCCTGGCGGGGTGATGTTGCGCGGCTCTGTCTGGATCATGCGCGCGATCTGGCCATAAGCGTCAACCTTAGACGAAACCGCTTCCGCTTGGCGTCGCCGCGCACTAGAGGCAGGGGTGACCGGCGCGGCCGGGACCAGGAGGACGGGCCTTGCCGACCAACCTAAACGAGCGATTTCAGGTCTGGTCGCAGGCGGTGGAAGCCCGGTTCGGCGCCTGGCCGACCTGGAAGAAGCTGATCATCTTCATGCCGGTGCTGGTGTTGATGTCAGCGGTGCTAGTGGCGGTGTTGGGACTGGGCGCCGCGGTCATGCAGGCCCTGATTCATCACTAAGGCGCCCCATCGCTAGGGCCTGGTGTTACGGACGCGCGGGCGGGAGCGCGGCCAATGTCTTCAAGATCAGGTCGGCCATCTCGGCTTCATGGCCCACATAGTGGTGACCGCCCGGGACCTCGGCCCGGGTCATGCCGGGGACCAACAGACGGTCGCAGGCCTGGCGCGGATCGTGATCAGAGTGGATGCAGAGGATCGGTAGGCCCTTGAGCTTCGCCAGCGCGGGCGCCAGCGGCCGGGCGGCGGCGGTCCACAGATCAAACCAGCTGTAGCCCCGGAAGGTCAGGTCGCCGCGGGACGACGGGCTGATCAGCACCAGGAGTCGCACCCGGGCCAGAACCGCCGGCGGCAGGGCCTGGGCGACCAGCGGCAGGGTGTCGCCGCCATAGGAATAGCCGGCCAGCACGATGTCCTGCCGCCCCCACAGGCGGCCATAGTGGGCGATGGCGGCCGAGAGGTCGGCGGCGGCGCCCCGGGGCGTGCGCGGCTGAAGAAAGTAGATCAGCGACGAGACCCCCGCCACCGGCGCGCCCTGGGCCGCCAACCGCGCGGCGAACAGATGGTCGAAGTCCGCCCAGCCATTGTCGCCGGTATAGAGCACCACCAGTGGGCCTGGAGGCGCCGATACGGGGGGCGGCGTCTCGACCAGCGGCATGTTCCGCACGCGGCCGTAGACGCCCGGCGGATCGCCGATCGCCGTGTCCAACGGCAGCCGGGTTTCCGCGCAGCCGGCCAGCAGGGCGCACGACAGCGCCGTGGCGAGGGAGACGATGCATCCTCGCCGGGCCCGGGCCATGATCAGAACCCTTGGCCGGTCAGCCAGCGGTCGGCGTCCGGCAGGCGCTGGCCCCTGATCCGGGCGCGATAGGCGATCGTGGCGTCCTCGCGCCGGACCTCGCCCTGGGCAGAGGCGGGGATGTTCTTGGCGGCGAAGGCGTCCAGCTTGGCGATCAGGGCCGGATCGGCGCCATGCCGCGCCAGGTCGGCGGCGTACTGCGACCGCGAGTCCGGCTCGAGCATCTCGCTAAGCTTGGGCCAGTTGGCGGCGACGAAATCCAGCGCCATCGTCGGGTACCGCAAGGCCACGGAGTCGACGATGTTCGGCGCCACCGTGGGCGCGGGCTCGCCAGACACAGCCAGGTCGAGCCCCTTTTGCGCCAGCGCAGGGTCCTCGGCGCGTCCCAGCAGGCTATAGAGCTGGGAACGCTCCACCTCCGTGGGCGCGGCCTTGGCCAGGGCGTGCAGCTGCTCCCAACCGTCTGGCGTTGCGTGTTGCGCGACAATGTTCAGCACAGTGCGCCGGGCGCCCGCGTTCAGGGACGCCGGATCCTTCAGATAGGCGTCGAAGCGGCGGCGCGCCTCGGTCAGGACGTCGGGATCGCCGATCTGGCCCAGCGTATCCAGCAGAGAGGCGCGCAGGATGGCGACATTGGCGTCCTCCGCCGGCTTTTCATCCCAGCTGACGCGAGCGAATTCGGGGGTCAGCACCCGGCGGACATAGGCCCGGAACCGCCCCTGACCCGGCTGGTCGTCGTAGATTCGGTCGAGGTCCGCCAGATATTTGGCGTACTGGCTCCAGACGATGGGGTCGGCCTTCTCGTCCAGCTTGGGGCCAAGGGCCAGGAAACCACCCATCGGCCGCACACCCACATAGGCCAAGGCCCGCTGGTCGTTGATCAGGCCCAGCTGGTCGTCCGCCGCAAGCTCCCCGAACCGGTCGGTCAGCGCTTTCAGCGCCTCGGGCATGTAGTCGCTGCGGAAATAGCCGGCCTGGCCGGCGTTCAACAACACCGGGCCGCAGCCCTGGACGATGACCTGAGCGCCGGGATCGCTGATCACCACCTGAGCGGTCCCGCCGCCCAGCACCTTGACGGTGACGGGCACATGCCACCTGGCCGGTTTGCCCGTCGGCGGGTCCACCGCGAACTGATCCTCGGCCAACATCAGCTCGCTCTGGCCGTTATGGCAGACGTCCGTGATCTCGCGGATCATCGGCACGCCCGGCTGCAGGGTAAAGTCGTGAGCCACCGCGCTCAGCGGCTTGCCGGGGGAGACCGGATCGATCTCGCGCCACAGGTCTTCGGTGACCGTATTGCCGTAGGCGTGGGCGGCGATGTAGCGGCGTACGCCGGCGCGGAAGGCGTCGGGGCCCACATAGGACTCGAACATGCGGATCACCGCCGCGCCCTTTGAATAGGTGATGGTGTCGAAGGCCTCATTGGCCTGCAGCACATCGTCGATGGGCTCGATGATCGGGTGGGTCCCGGCGCGGGCGTCCACCTGCATCGCGCCCTCCTTTTCGCCCAGTTCCTGCAGCCACAGCTTCCATTCCGGATGGAACTGGTCGGTGGCTTTGTTCTCCATCCAGGAGGCGAAGCCCTCGTTCAGCCACAGGTCGTCCCACCAGGCCATGGTGACCAGATCGCCGAACCACTGGTGCGCCATCTCATGGGCGACAGTGACATAGACATCCTGCCGGTCGCTCTCGGTGGAGACGTGGCTGTCGACCAGCACATCGCTCTCGAAGAAGAAGATCGCGCCCCAATTCTCCATGGCGCTGAAGAACTGGCTGGAACCGGGGCCAGCGATCAGATCCAGCTTGGGCAGAGGATAGGGCTTGCCAAAATAGTTGTTGTAGTAGGGCAGGATGCGCGCGGCCGCATCCAGGGCGTAGGCCGCGCGGGCGGTGTCGCCGCGCTTGACCACCACCCCCACGTCGACGCCGCCGACATCCCGGTGCACCCGCTCGAAATCGCCCAGCCCGAGATAGAGCAGATAGGACGACATCTTCGGCGTGTCCTGGAACCGCACGCGCTGCAGACCGCCCGGCAGGGCCGTGGTCTGGGCGATCGGCATGTTGGACAGGGCCATCTGGTCTGCCGGCGCGATCACCGTCAGGCTGAACGTCGCCTTGCGCCCCGGCTCGTCCCAGCAGGGGACGAAGCGGCGGGCGTCGGAATTCTCGAACTGGGTGAACAGGGCCCGCCTGGACCCCGCCGCCGTCTGGTAGTCCAGGGCGAACAGGCCCGACGCCTGCTGATAGATTTTGCCGTGGTAATCCAGGCTGAGCGCGTAGTGGCCGGGCGCCAGCGTGTGCGTAAAGGTGAAGCTCGCGGTCTCTGTCTTGTCGTCATAAGACACCACGGGGGACACCACAGGCGCCGCCGCTTCTCCCGACAGGCTTGCCTTGTCGATGACGATGTCAGCGTCATTCAGCACGATCCGGCTGGTCGCCGCATGCACCGTCAGGTCGATCCGCACCTCGCCGGTCAAGGTCAGGGCGCTTGGATCGGGCGTCACCGCGATGTCGTAATGGTCAGGCGTAACGTCCGAGGGCAGTACGACGCGAGCGGCCAAGGCGGGGGGGGGCGGCCAATGCCATCAAGAGACCCAGCGCAGGCCGGTTGAGGCGGACGAGCGACAATAGAATTCTCCCTACCGTTGGCGCGCCGGCCCTTGAGAACGCGCTTAAGCACGCGCTGGCGCCTTTAGCGAGAACGCTCCAGCCGGCCGGGCGAAAAGATTCTATCGCACGCGAGGCCGCCGCGCCGGCGACGTGCGGGCGTGCCGCTGGCGCGCGACGCACGAACTCCGCTCAGCGGCTGTATTGTCAGAACTGGCTCGCCGGCCGCCGAGCCCAGACTCCCAGGCGCTTAGCCGCGCGCCGCCAAGGTCACGGCGTCGACAAGCCCGCCGACCAGGTCGGTCAGCGAACGGGCTCATCCTTCTATCGGCTACGGCTGAGAGAGCCTGTTCAAGCCGCCGTTATTTTGCGGGCGCGCTTGGCTGGCGCTGGCTTCGCCCTTGCGGGCCGACCACCAACCCCCAGCCCACTGGCCTTGGCGAGGGCGGAACGCGCCGCAGCGTAAGCGGGCGCGACCATAGGGTAGGTCTTAGGCAGGCCCCATTTGGCGCGATATTCGTCGGGCGACAGGTTGAACTTGCTGCGTAGGTGCCGTTTCAGGGATTTGAATTTACGGCCGTCCTCCAGACAGATCAGGTAGTTGTCGGTGATGGATTTCTTGAGCGCGACCGCTGGCGTCTGGGGAGCAGCGACAGCTTCAGCAGGCGAGGCTGTCGCGCCTGAGAGTGCGCCGAAGATTCCCCTGATCAGCGAGGGCAGATCGTTGGCGGGAACACTGTTGTTCCCGACGAAGGCGGCAGTGATGTCGGCGGTTAGCTCGATCAAAGATGCCGACGCGATGCTCGACTCAGACAACCTAGTCTCCGTCCCTGGATTTATTGCGTGTATTCTGTCTATCGGCCTTTATAGCTCAGCTGCAATCTAAATTTGCCATCAAGCATGAACGGAAGACCGCCGATGTGCGGTCTTTCTTGATCCAAGC